>Ga0196964_10000508_pt1 | contig 23601 bp, 41 predicted proteins | sample S1_10metaG_FD_148615 | JGI IMG/M metagenome (GOLD analysis project Ga0196964, IMG submission 148615) | Soil microbial communities from Anza Borrego desert, Southern California, United States - S1_10 | ecosystem: Environmental > Terrestrial > Soil > Desert | place: USA: California | collected... | reverse complement strand
GGCGATTATACTGATGTAGATGATTTAAATGCCAGCACGATCGACGACGATACAACTTATGTTCGAACTACAACTCTAAATAACCGAGAAAGTTCGGCATTAGAAAGCGCTTCCGATGTTGGAATACATTCCGGTGATACGATCAACGCGGTTAAAGCATTTGCTGTAGTTCGAGATGAATCGACAACTTGTAACTGGTCATTATTTCTTAGAGATTCGACTGATTTTGCCCAAACGACATCGGCAGACGGAAGTAATACTTATGGCATGCGTTCGGTGATTCGTTCAACGAATTCTAGTAACGCGTCCTTTTCTATTTCCGACATAAATTCACTAGAAGTCGGCGTTCAACACAATCAATCTCAAGCCCGCGCTCTTCGTTGTACGTCGATGGGCGTCATGGTTGAATACAATCCTCTTGTAACGAGAATTAAGAATCAACAGGGGTTGGCGCGGGTAACGCAAACCGGCGTTCAAAAAAACGAACAAGGAACGAGTCGCGTTATTATACGAAACCGTTTATTAGATGGTTTAGTGTCTCATTGGCGGTTGGATGAAACAACTTCGACTAATAACGACTCTCATGGAACGAATCATTTAACTAGCTCGGGTACTAGCTCAACCACGGGAAAAATTGGTTCAGCTTTACTTTTTAATACCGTTTCGGATAGCAACGCATCAATTAGTGACAATGATTCCCTCTCTCTTTCTTCGTATAGGACCGCAACTTTTAGTTTATGGGTTTATCCAAATAGTAGTAATGCTAGCCAATATGTTTTTTATAAAGGATTTAATAACACAGAATATTATCTTCATTTTGATGGCTCAACTCTTACTTTTACTTGGGCTGTTCGGCAGAGCGATAATAATTACGCTAGTGTAACGAAAACCGTTTCTGCTCTTAATACTTGGTATTTTATAGTTGTTTGGTGTGATTTATCGACGAACAATATATATATTCAAATAGATAATGGGACTGCCTCTTCCGCTTCTATAACAGATTTCGACTCAGACACAACCGGAGCCTTTACTCTCGGCCGGGCAACAAACTCTCGTTACGGCGGAAGAATAGATTCCCTTTCTTTTTGGTATAGAGTTTTAGCTGATAGTGAACGGACACTACTTTATAATTCTACTAATGGATTGGATTATAGCGGCTTTCTTTTAAGCGCCCCGCTAAATCAGCAGGGTAAAGCGGCTATTATCTTTAGGAATAGCTCATTTCAAAGTGGGCGGAGTCGCATCCATACGACGGTCTCAAAGACTAATTCGGGTACCGCCCGTATTCGTAATACGTATGCGAAGAATCAAAACAGTTTAACTTATATTAATGTAAAGGGGCGCAAGGTTCTTTCGAATTTTCCCGCTTCAAATAATAATTCGAGTTTAACTGTTCATTCCGGACGCCCCGCCGCGATTAAATTCACCACGGGAAATACCGCTGAGATCATTAACGGCGTCCTTCTCGTTAATACTTTATTGGGTAATTCTCAAGTTATTGCTCGATTTTTCAATGATGGTGGGAGTGAACCCGGCTCGACACAAATCGGATCGGATTTAACTGGCGTTGTTACGAGCGCGGCCGATTACCGGAATACTTGGTGTCCAGCTCCTTCTCCGATTACATTAGCAGCGAATACCACCTACTGGATGGTGGTTACTAGTAATAATACTTCCGGGTTTCTTTGGGCGATTTCCTCATCCGATTCGCCTTATTCTCGAACACCCACGGGAACAGCCACTTATGTAGCCGCTTATTCTAATGTATCTGGTTGGGCAACGATAGCGAATTCACCGACTTTCGATTTAAGAGCCGATACCCAACCGGGGTTTCAATCAGGCGTCGCGCGGATTAAAACTCCAAGTAACTCATATGCCGTCCAAGAGAGTTATCGTCGTTATGTAGATTTCAGAGATGGAGCTACTTTAAGTAATGACTCTATAACCAAAGGAATTATCGGCGCTTGGTTAATAAACGAAGGTTTTGGAACTAAAGTTTTTGATTTAAGGGAATTAAATCATTCCACTTTGGAAAGTACTGATGGTGGCGCTCCATTGTGGACCAGAAATAAATTCGGCATTTACGTATCGCCTCTTACTTATTTTACTATTCCGAGTAATGCGAGTAAATTTACTTCTTTTACAAATAGAGCGAAAAGTTTTTCTTTTTGGTTTTCTACTAGTAGTCTTAGTGGGACCGATACTATTATTACGAAAAACGGCGCTTGGTCCGTTAGTATTAATGCTGGTCAACTTAGGTTTATTCATAACGGCACAGTAGTTAATCAATTTTCTAATTCTTCGCAAACGCTTGAAATAAATAAATTTTATCATGTTGTTGTAACTGTTCCACCGTTTGGCGCGGGAGCATCAAGGATTTTTATTAATGGACGAGAAAGCACATATTCCTCAACCGGCGTGGGAAATGGTCCTTTGGATGATTCGTCTATTAATTTAACCGTTGGTCATACTTCGGGCGCGGTTCAATATAGTTTCTCCAACGTTATCATTTTCGATCGGATTTTATCTCGCTCCGAAATTCGTTTACTTTATTCGCAGCCATATTCGCATGTATCTAAACGTAGAACTGAGTCGGTAGTTAAGTTAGGCGTTCGTTCTTTATTTCAGTCTGGCGTTGCTAGTATTGTAAGTAGCGGGACGAGAGTTTATCAAAATCAAGCGGGTATAGCCAGAATTCAGGCGACATCGCGGAAAAATCAAACCGGCGTCGCCCGCGTCCAGAAAACATCAAATCTTTATCAATCGGGTGTCGCTCGGTTACAAAAATCGTCAAGTTTATATCAATCGGGCGTGTCCCGAATAACAAATACCGCGCGATTAAATCAACAATCGATCGGGAGAATTACCGCTACTGCTCATAAATTTCAAACGGGCGTAGCGCGGATTCAAAAATCGGAAACCACCTATCTTAGCGGCGTTTCGAGAATAAGTAATACTGTATCTAAATATCAATCGGGCGTTGCTCGCATTGCCGCGACTAATAATAGTTTTGTTTCTGGTATTTCTCGTATTCAAAATACCGGAAGAGTGTTTCAAAATGGGTTAGCGCGGATAACTCGGGTCAATTTATTATCTCAAAGTGCAACCAGCCGCATTACAAATACGGTTTTACGTTCTCAATCTGGCGTCGCCCGGATTACAACTACGGCTACTTTAAACGGATCGGCAACGTCTCGAATCCAGAAAACAGGCGTTGTTTTTCAATCGGGTGTTGCAAGAATCACAAATTCGGGAACGAAGTTTCAAGATGGTATTGCTCGGATAAGTAAAATAGTTAATTTAAATCAATCGGCGATATCGCGAATCCAAAAAACGGGTGTAGTTTATCAATTAGCGGTTGCGAGAATTACGAATGTAGTCACGAAGTTCCAAAGTGGTGTCGCGCGGGTTACTAAAACGGTTGGTTTAAATCAATTAGCGGTTTCTAGAATCCAGAATACGGGAGTAGTTTATCAACCCGCAGTTGCGAAAATCACTAATTCAGCAACAAAGTTTCAAAGCGGTATTGCTCGAATTACAACGAGTGGAACTAAATATCAGTCCGGAACCGCCCGCGTCCAAAAATCGGCTACTGTTTATCAATCGGCAATTGCACGGGTTCAGACGACTCAAACGATTAATCAATCGGGCGTTTCTCGAATTACCACTAGTTCTACTAAAAACCAAGGTGGTTTATCTCGGATAACGAATACGGGACAAGTTTCTCAAAGCGCGGTTTCTCGTATCACCGCTGTTTCCGTTAAATATCAATCGGGTATCTCCCGAATTACCCAAATTCGTTCTACTTTCCAATCGGGAATTAGCCGGGTAACCGTTTCGACCACAAAGTCTCAAAGCGGAACCGCGCGAATCACAGTTAGTTCGAGTAAATATCAATTTAGTATTTCTCGCGTTACTAATACCGCGCGAGTTTATCAAGATGGTATTGCGCGGATTACTGCAACAGCTACTAAATATCAAGATGGTGTATCTCGTATCACCAGCGCCGCGACTAAATATCAGACGGGTCAATCGCGGATACAGAAAACGACGACGGTCAATCTAAATGGTATCTCACGCGTTACTAAATCTGAGACTAAGTTCATTTCAGGTGTTGCGCGCATCATTGCAACATCTTTAAAATCTCAATCCGGAACCACGCGGATACAAAATACTAATAGTTTAAATCAGAACGGCACGGCAGCGATCAGAAAGGGCGCGGATACTTATCAATCGGGCGTTGCGCGGATTAAAAATACTTATTCCCAATCCCAAACGGGCGTTGCTCAGATTCGCCGTACGGAAGTTAAATATCAAACCAGTGTTTCGAGAATTACTTATACCAACTCGATTTATGGAACTGGTATAACAAGGATAACTAATACTGCTTTAAAATCGAATTCTGGTGTCGCGCGGATTACTAATACGGCGTCTAAGTTTCAGTTAGGAACGGCGCGAGTTCAAAGAACGGAGTCGAATTATCAGTCAGGAACGGCGCGGATTACAAAAACCGCCACGATTAATGTTCAAGGCGTTGCTCGGATCGTAAATACTGCTTCTAAATATCAATCCGGCGCGGCCAGAATCCAAAATTCGTATTCCGTATATCAGCCGGGCGTTTCGCGGATACAACGAACGTCGGCAATTTATCAAAACGGGATTGCAAGAATAACGACTTCAAACGCCACTTACCAAAATGGTGTCGCGCGGATTGCTAAAACCCAAAGTCTTACTTTAAACGGCGTCGCAAGGATAAATGCCGCCGGGTTTGATACCGCCAACGTTTATCAAAACGGTCAAGCGAGAATTTCGAATACCTATAATACGTCTCAAGCGGGAACCGCCCGGATTAGTAGGACCACTAACCAAAATCAGTTAGGTATCGCTCGCGTTCAGAAATCAAACTCTTTGTTCCAGAACGGGGCGACCCGAATTCAAAAAACTCAGAGTTTTGCGCAACAGGCTATTTCGCGAGTCCAAAATACAGGTATCGCGCATCAATCCGGAGTTTCTCGGATTAAAGTTGTTGGGGATAAATACCAATCAGGTATTAGTAGAATAGTAAAATCTGGGACATTATACCAAAATGGCGTTTCCAGAATCCAAAATTCTTCTACTCTAAATGAAAATGGAACGGCTAGAATTCAAACTACTCGTTCCCTCTCTAACTCGGGAACCGCGCGGATACAAACCAGCGCGACCCTCTCAACTCAAGGTTTGGGACGGATACGTGCAACGGTAAATAAATATCAAACGGGCGTCGCTCGGATAAATGCAACCGATACCCGATCTACTTCTCAAACGGGTATATCCCGAATTCAGAAAACTTCCGCCCTATTTATCGGTGGAACCGCGAGAATCAGCGACCCGAACGAAAGAGTTTATGCCGTAGTTATAACATTTGAACCGGTTAAATCACGTAATAATACAAAAATAACTAAAGATGATGGCAGAACTAGAGTGGCTTCGGTTACCAATCCTAAAACAAGTGTTACCATCGTTTCTCCAGAAAACCGCGCGGAAAATAGTTTAAGTAATAGAACAAGCGTAAGGGTTATTAGATAAGTGTAATCTTAATCAGGAAATGAGCGATTTCTACTTAAAAAAATCTGATATATTACCGGCGATCAGGGCGCATTTAAGCGATTCGAATGGTTATGTAAATCTATCGGGGTCAAATTGTTTCTTTATTTATAAAGATATGCGGGCTACCGGTTCGGCGGTTACCGGCACCGCGACGATCGTCAGCGCGATTTCCGGTTTGGTAGAATACGCGTGGGCTTCCGGGGCGAGTCCCGGCGTGGGGACCTACTACGCAGAATGGCGGGCGGGATTACCCGGCGGCAAACAAATGAGTTTTCCCAATGATGGTCATATTTCTTTCCAAATCTTTGATTCTTTAAGTTAAAAATATGAAATTAGTTACAATTGCAGACGAAATCATGGCCGCGTTGGGTGATCCAACAGACATTTCATCGGCGGCAGTTATTTTTTGGCTCCAAAGTAATATTGGCTCATTAAATAATACTTTATTAACCTCCTATACTTTAAGTTCGAACGGCGCGGAAATCTCCCCCGAATTGGGTCATGATGAAAAAGATATTTTAAAAACTATGTATTTTGTTTATTATTATGGAAAACAGATACAAAGTAATCTCGGCGCGGCTGCCTATGATTCAGTGCAAGAGGTTTCGGAAGATGGTTTTTTTGTTAAAAAAGTAAATAAAAATGAAGTAGCTAAGACTTATTTAAGTTTAAAGCGCGCGGAAATGGATAATTTAACTAATTTAGTTAATGGTTATAAACTTTCTCGGAGCGGCCCGGCGGCAGTCTACGGGACTGACACATTTACTGAGAGTAATCCGCCTCCATCGTAATTAACTCTCTTTTAATTTTCTTTTAATTTTTTTCTTGTTGGTTTTCTGAAATACCTTAAAATAAAAGTATAAAGGTATTCATGAAAAACGATTTTACAGTTTTGTGTTGGGTTATTGACGAGTCCTCCAGTATGTTTTCGCGGCGGATGGATGTAATCGGGGGATTTAATAAATTTATTGAAGATCAAAAACAACTTCCGGGGCAGTGTGCCGTTACTTTGGTTAAATTTAATACAAATTCGCGGGTTATTTATAATTTATTGGATATTAATCACGTTAAAGCATTAGAACCAAAGACTTATTCGCCTAGCGGTTGCACCGCGCTAATCGATGCTTTGTGCGACGCGATTGATAATATTGGTAAGGTTCTGGCGGAATTACCGGAAGAGCAACGTCCGGCGCGGGTGGTCATTATCTCACAAACCGATGGTGAAGAAAATTCTTCCCAACGATTTGATGTTCAGCAGCTTCGGGATAAAATAGAACACCAAAAAACAAAGTATAATTGGCAATTTTTGTTTTTGGGTTGTGATATCGATGCTTTCGGCGCGGGCAGTAATATTGGAATTGATTTGAATAAAACAGCTAATTTTTCTAATACGAGTAAGGGATATTCCGCGATGTATAAAAATACCAGTAGTTTGGTTTCTTCGTTGCGCACTTGCAATGTTCAAGATATGTCGGCGGTAGGTTATTCCGCCGAAAACCGCGCGGAAATGGAAGAGGATGATAGTCTAAGTCCCATCGTTACGCATGTCACGAAATAGAAAAATATATCAAGCAATTATTTAAATATGACAGAAACTAAAGATTCCGGCGAGACCCAAACGGTGGGTTATCTAAATGACTCAGTTATTAATGTAAAAGCTATTTCTGATGCGGTTGTGGCGGGTTTCCGCGCGGAATTATTAAAAGAGATCGATAAAGCGATACAAAACGCCCCGAATGGGGAAATTTTCGCGCCGGAGATTCGAGAGATTGTGGCTAATTTTAAATTTTAACTATGGATTTATTTGAATCTTGTCGCGGTTTAACGCGGGAAGAGGCGGTAAGGAAATTACAAGCGGCCGGATTTAAAAAAATTCGCATCCTTGAACCCGGAAGTTTCGGAACATGTGAGTATGATTACGAGCGTATAAACGTCGTTCTAGATGATAAATCTATTGTTTCAATAGTTTATATTAGTTAAAAATTTATATGGAGTATAAAGTTAGTTGCAAAATTGAAGGAATGTTCGGAAAAACATCCACCGTTACAAAATTAGGTAATCAACCCAAAGGAGTCGAAAAGATCAAGCAAGGTGAACCTTTCTTTTTAATTGAATCGGACCATGATCATGCTGTTTGTAAATCTCTTTTCCGAAATATCGCCGCGATTTATCTGCATCAGAAATACGGACCAACGGATGACTTCGCAAAAAATTATCAGGAAATTTTAAATAAATTTTCGATAAATTAAGTGTAAATATAAGTACGCTACAAACGCGGAACCTATAACAAGGGCGGAATGAAACATTTTCCGCTCTTTTCTTTTCCGCGCGGGTATAATAAAGTATATGTTTAAACGTTTATTTTATTATCTTAAAAAACTTATCAATCGTCCGAAAGTTGTAAATCCGAGTGAATATACCGCCGCGTGCCAAGATCGGCGGCAAGTTCCTCAAACCAGTTTAATTGATGAACAAGTCTAAAAAGAAATCTAAACTCTTTAATAATAAGAACTTACAATGACTACATTTTTAACAATTTATTTATTAATTGGCGCAGCTTGGGGAACCTACGATAATATTTTAGTTTATCAGTATGCTCATCAAAATAAGAAGAAAGTTTTAAAACTATTCCTCCCAGCGTGGTTCTTTGTGACCGCCGCGCTTTGGCCACTATCAATCATTTTACGCTTTTTTGTTTTGGGAGAAAAAATGAGTGTAACTAATAATGCGATGAAAATCTCTTATGGAGTAGCAAGCGGGTATTCTGGTTACTCAGGCTCTTCGGGCGGAAAAAATAGTGGCTATTCGGGTCGTTCTGGTTTCTCGGGGTCTTCTGGTTATTCCGGGAGCGGCTATTCCGGCAAACCCAGTTCTGGCTATTCAGGTCGTCCTAAATCAGGTTTTTCCGGCTCGTCTGGTTACTCTGGACAATAATTTCCAATCAGTTCGTTTGTCATAATGTGTCAAAACAGCCGGGCGAAAATCCTCCGCGCCCGGCTTTCTTTCTTTTGTAAGTTTTTCCCGAACAAACATTTAAAATAAATCGGTGTTCAAATTTCCAATTGACACAATCCTAAAAGTCCCGAAGATCGAGTCATGTTCACGCCTTCTTTACCACTAGGGATTCTCCTATGCGCGCCGAAAATCGTTAAATCCAATTCTATTTATTAAATGAAAAACGTCACCATCAAAATAGAGGGTCTACCGAAAAGTGGAAAAACAACAATTGCAAAATTAATCGAATCCGCGCTTTTAAATGCGGGCGCGGCCGTTTCGGTGATAGATGATGGTGATTCGCTTAATAATTCCCCGAAAAATATAAATGCGAAAGTAGTGATTCGAACAATTAACCTTCCGCGCGGCTGAATTTATGGAACAAATTATCTTCGAGAAGAAAAATATTGACAATATTAATAGATTATTGGACTATCTAATTGATCTGGCGGAAACGGGCGATAAGATAGAAAACGAAAAAACGAACAAAACTGGTGAAGGTGTTTATACTCATTTCCTTAAAATAATTAAAGAAGAAGTAGCTAAAGGCAAAAATTTATGACAAAAAATAAGAATAAACGATTAGTCTTCAACTCCCAACAAGAAATCGACGCTTATGCGCTCAAGTTAAAGGAACGATTGGAGGATATTGACCTACGGAGTAAAGCTACAAACGCCGAAGTTAAATGGTGGAGCAAAGAGATGGATTCTCTTATTTCTCAACTCGACAAAATCGAAGAATCAAATTCAGATGATGAAAATGTAGAACCTCTTATTTCCCGAATTCAAAGTATGTCTCATAAAGGGCGGGAAGAACATAATATTTTAATAGAATTAGAGAACGAAATTAACTCTTATTTGAACGATAGTAAAGAATTCCGCCGGGCTTGCGAAGCTTATCTAAAACGGAGTAAAAATGGAAGAAAAACTAAATAAGTTATACCTACGATTTTCTCTTTTTACTGAAAAAGATCGCTATTTAGCATTTAAAAAAGTCTTCGAATTGGCAATGGAATTTAATAAATCATTTGGCGCGGTGATTCTGGAATTAATGTTGCTGGGGGAAAGCGGCGCATCTTTTTCACGATGTTCATCTATTTTAAATAAGCGATTAATTCGATCTAAAAATTTATAATATGACACTACAGGAACTAAAAGACAAAGGTTATAAAGTAAAAGTCAGGCATTATCGTTATCCGTTTGTAAAATTGGATAATTATATAAATCTCCCGATGGGAGCGGTTGGTTTGGGCGAATTGATGCCCGAGAAGGATATTGAGGGACCAAAGCGATTTCCGCGCGGCGGATTAACAAGAGTGGAAGTCACCAGCCCGGAGAACTGGAATTACGCCGTGGAGGCACATTGTAGTTTAAAAGACGGTTTCGATCGGAAACGTGGGGTTCGTATTTGTCTTGGTCGGTTAGGGGTAAGTATTGAAAATAAAGTTATTATATGATGCCAAGTCAGGCGAAAGAGGTAATTTGAAAGCCAGTTCTAAAATATTAAGTTTAGGACAAACTGTCAATTATCCCTTTTTAGAGTGGCGCGGTTGTTTAGAAAATGATAATTATTTTATTATTAGATATGATAAAGGTTATCTTTATTATGCAAGTGCGCCGCGCGAATTAACGGCACTACTAAATTTAAAAGGTTTTAAATTCGCGGAATATCCAGAAATTGAAACAATATTAGAAGAATTAGGGTTGGAACCGCCGGATGGTTGGATGAATTTAGAAAAATAAAAAACTTTTTACGGGGAATTTTTAAAAATAAGTGTAACAGTTTACGTGAAACCTTTTTGGGAAACTGAATGGTACCGCGTATGGCTGATGCTCGCAAGACATGAATATCACGATCAACAAGAAGAACATTAAAAAACCGAGAAAGTGGCTGCCCAGCTATTTGACGGTGGGTCGCGTCTTCAAACCGAAGCGCGGGCGTGGTTCTTTCCGGCGCGATAAGAACATTCGAGAAGAGTGATAAGAATATCTTAAATTTTCCCTCTTGGCTTGACAAAACCCCTAAAAATCCATAGAACATCCCCCTAAAACTCAGCTAATCCAAAACCTGAATAACTCTTACGGTTACCAGAAAGTAAACTCGTATGTCTCAACAAGATCGGACTCAGTTGTTAGCGTTGAATAAGCTGATCAAAGCTGTCGTTCAAAGCACACTTCACAATAACAAAAGTAGTAGCAATAAAGAAAGATCGGCGGCGCGCGAATTTCTCGCGGGTTTGCTGGGTCGGAACGTGACGGAAGAAGATTTGGAAGTCCTTTTGACGGTTTAAAAGAGAACCCCCGGCGGACACCAAATACGCCGGGGGCACTATGCTTAAGAAACCGCCTTTAAGCGGCGGCTTGTTTACTCTGCTCTAAATCGTCACCATACGCAAGTAAAACTTCTTTCTTTAAAGCGATATACGGCAAGGTGTTCTTTGCCGCCATGTTTGGCGTCTTTTGATTGTCGATTTGCTGAATGAGCGCCCGGATCAATGCCGCGCGGTGACGATCGAAAAAATGGAACGGATTGGTTTTCCATTTCGCTTTGCCCGTATTTTCCCCCGTTTTGTAGTAGGTAACGAGCGCTCGGAAACCCGAAAGCAACGGGTAAAGGAGGGCGTTACTAATCTCATATTCAAGTGTTTTCCCCGAAAAGGGCAAGACGGGTCTATCCTCCGGCTTGGCGAGTTTAAAGGATTCAACTCCCAATCTCCGCCCAAGTTTGTGATCATTATACGCCGCTTCGTAGGCCGCGCCGAAATGTTCGTGAATATATTCGTAAAGAAGAAGAATATCTTTAACAATTGGTAAAAGATTCGTGAAACCCGGCCGTAATTTTTCATTTTCTAAAATAGCAATTAATTTACCTTTACCCGAATAGGCTTCAACCGGTGCTTGTTCTTGATTATCAATGATTTCGTCATTAATCGGGTGGAAACAGTATAGTTTAGCAAGAATGTCAAGGATTTTTACCCCATGAGCATTTTCGTCATAGCCAATCTTCCCGGCAAACATTGCGTCCGATTCCAGAACATGATTTTTTAACCAATCGAATTCACCCCGGAAATCAGCAAGGGAAGAATCTTTTACTTGACGAGATGTATTGTGTCCTTCTACGATTCGGGCGATGCATTCTTTATCCGAGACTCCGGCGATGACTTTAATTGGGACGCGGGCAACTTTCAGCGGTTCTGGTAATTCATCGTCCGGAACTTCTTCCAAAGATCGGTTTTCGAGAAATTTTTTAATAATTTTATCCGCAACCGTTAGAGTGGTGGCTCCATCTGCCGCGCCGTGAATATCGGGATTTGTTAAAGTAATAGTCATAACGCCATCTTTAACATGACAATCGTCCGCAATAATAAGCGCGCCGCGATTAACCAAGCCGAAAATTTGGGGGTCTTCCTGAAGAGTCGTGGCGATTTCTCGGGCAACGGGAGAACGAGTGCATTCTTTTGGGTGGGAACGCGGATTATTTCCCGATGGGACGGGTTTTGCCAACAAATCCTTTACGAGAGGCTCTGCGTTAAAAATTTTCGGGACACTGACTTTCCGGCCGTTTTTAAAATGATGGAAGTCCCGTCCTTCGGGGTGAATATTTCCAACGAAAAACCGCAGAACATACGGATTTTTCGGGGAAAATTTAAGATTTTCTGTGCTTGTTTCTGTTTTCATTTAGATTCATTTTGGATTCGTTTGGGGTGTCACAAAGCAGGACACTACGCTTTTTCATAAAATTGCCCAATCAGCTTTACCTCCCATTTTACCCTAAGTATTTTCCTTATTAAAGGGCTAGTATTTGTGCAGACTAAATCTTTTAAAAGTTTTTGTCAATAGGCGTTTTTAAAGGAAAAGGAATTGCAATTCTATGATTGATTTGGGACCGAAATTGAATAAAAAAGCCGCGCGGAATATGATTTTACACGAAAGCGATTATCAAGAATTAAATAAGAATTTTGACGTAAATTACCCCGTTCGAATCGATCTGACCTTTAAAAACGGGCGGAAAACCGCTTATTACGCCCGGAATGCCGATGAAGGATTAAAATTAATAAGTTCTTTACAACATTTGTTAACCACGTCTATCCTCTGCAAACAAGCTAATTCTTACTCTGCGAATTGATGATAAGTCTAGTTTTTTTTGTTACCCAAATCGCGTATTTGCAGGGATTTACGAAAAACATAGGAAAAAGGTAGAAAAAAGTTTTTGACATTTCTTTAAAAAGTCTTAATCTCAATCATGTTTGGCAGCGAACGCCAAAGGAGGATAAAAGATAACAAATAGGATAACAAATGACAAAAAACGTGAATACGAATACAGAGAGTGGAACGGCGGTGTTGGAGAGTTTGAACCGATTAACCCCGGAACAATTGGAAAGACTGGCGAAAGTTCGGCGCGAAGCGCAGCAAGTGACCGAACAACTTAACGCGCAGATTCAAGCGATTCTGGGCGGAGTCGCGGGTCCAATTGTGCACGCGTCCTTCGGTAAACCGCTCAATGTGACCGGTAAAAAGCGCGGACGGAAACCGGGTTTCAAGGTAAGCCCGCAGACGAAAGCGAAAATCGCCGAAGCACAGCGGCAGCGTTGGGCGGAACAGAAAGCCGCATAAAAATGGGTGAGAAAATACGTTGTAGTTCATGCGAGCGGGGGCACTACGAAGAAGTGTCTGACCTTTACGACGCGAAAGTCGCAAACGTTCATATTGTAATTCCGCGCTTAAAGCTACTACGTTGTTCTGACTGCGGGGATGAACGGTTGCCACCCGATACACAAGCGCAAATTGATGCAATAGTCGGCGCGGCAAAATCCGTGGAAGAAGTTTGGTCGCACGATCCTTCATTAAATTAAAAAAATAAAAACGAAAGAAAGCGGGCGGAAACGCCCGTTTTTCTTTTTTAAACACATTCTCTAATTTTCAAAAGTTTTTCGCTTGCCTCAGTTTTAAAAGTGTTTAGGCTGGCGATTGTGGATTACCCCCCTGATATTGATATCATAACCGCTCGCGCCGAAACAATTAATGGTATTTTAATTCGAGAATCTCACCCGAACAACGTTCGATACGCTGTTCTTCGGCGGGATATGCTGATTTGTGCCATTACCCCCGAGAAATCAACCCGTCCGGATTGCGTGAATATTCAATTACCGTGGATCGGCACGCCTAATGAACTAATTAATACTGTATGTTATGAAAATGAAAATAGGATATTGTCTTAGTTTTATTTTAGGATACGCCATTTCATTTGCGACGTGGCTCTTCTTTTTAAATCAGGTGGGATTTTTTAATGAATTACGTTAAGAATTTCCGCCGAAATTTCCCGTTAATTATGGAATAACATTCAGATTTTTGACAGGCGTTCCCTGACTAATAACCGCGCTCGGGAGGTTGGGGGATGCTCCATATTGATTCTCAGCGATAATATAAACATAAGTAGGATTATGCGCGGGAATGTTAAACGATGTATTCCGGTTCAATCCTACTGCATTTTTTATAATTAATTGATTATTTTGTCGAACTACAACGGTATAGTTGGTGACACCGTGTTCGGCCGGAGATTCCGACCATTTACAACTATAAAACCAAGTTTTGGAATTTATCCGAATCGCCGTATGTCCTACAATGGTGGGTTGGCTCGGTTGAATATAAAAAGTCGGAACGGACATTTCGGACTCTAAGCCAAGTGTATTATAAGCAATAACATAGAGAGTAAATTTTATGCCGGACGGTAAATTCGTAAGCGAAAGATGATTGGTTTGGGTTGTGCCGATCAGTTGATCGTTCGCATATACCCTATATCCAGCTAAATTTGTTTCCGTATTACTGTTCCAAGTCAGAGTCGCGCCGAAAGTTTTTAACGTAAACAATAAAATAGCAAGATATTTAAACATATCAATGAGAAATTACACCATTTTTGAAAAATAATAATGAAAGTCCCCTTAGCGACTATTTCGAAGGCGTCTTGGATTCTTTCGAAGAATTTCTGAAAACTCAGAAAGTTATTAACGAAAAACTAAAAGAATTTCCTTTATCCGAAACCGCGCGGGAGGGCGTGGAACAATCGGAAAAATTGCGAAAAGACACTGAGAAACTACTTGACGCTAACTTTAAAAAGTTTTAGACTCCCTTTTACATGACAACAGAAACACAGGAAACAGTAAAATGCCTTATCTGCGGGCGTTTCTACAAAGTATATGCTCTTTATTGCGGGGATCAATCATGTTGTCCCAAATGTCGGGAAGCGAAAAAGCGGGCGGTAGACGCCGCCGACACAAACGAACAAATCAAACGTCGTCACCATTTTTTCGGAGCTTAATTTAAATATTAATTAATATGCAACTAATCAAAGAGAGCTGCCCTAAGTGCGGTAAGGAATTCGAAGCCGAAACGGATGTTCAACTTCGCCAAAAATTACTCTGCCATAATATGAGGGTTCATACACATGCGGGCAAAAAGAAAAGACTTATCGCGTGGCAAGATCGTTATCAGGAACGTCACCGTTTAAATGGAAGTGTGGATCGACGGATTAGGCATCATTGGACGGATGAAGAAATCTTAATTTTACAACAAATTATAGAGAATTACAGCACCGAGACCGGTATTCAGTATCGACTTGCTTTTCGCGATCACCCTGAATGGAAGGCGAAACTTCTCGCTAATCATAAGATGGGGCTAATTTATAGCAAGGGTGAGCAATTTCGCAAAAAAGGACGAATTACCCCCGCGCGGAATGTCCTAAATTCGCCGTTCAAGAAGTCGCCCGAACCACAAACGATGAAATTTTCTTATTGTTATTCTTGTGGATTGGATATCCAACCCCTCCTTTCCGTAGTCAGCGCGGAAAATATCAACCATTGTCCGCGTTGCGCCACTGACTTTTCCATTTTTAGAATGGTCGAACAAGTTACAAATATAATTAATAAATAAATTATGGGAAGTATTTATACCGATTCGGAACCGCAGATTGTTAAACGTCTGCCGCGCAAAATCAAGACGATCAAAACGCGGTTTCGGATCGAAAAGGAGCGTCAGCCGGGTAGTCGAATCGATTGGAAAGACCCCCGGAATATTACGGCGGTTGTCTTGGCGTGTTTCGGAATGTCCGGCGCGTATGTCCTCCAAAAAACAGGTCTTAATGGCGCTAAGACGGGTTATCGTCTGAGAGCTTTAGGTTTAGATAAGGCTCGAATGGATTACCGAAATGGAAAGGGTCGTTTCGCCAGAACCGTTCTAAAGGAAAATACATCGTGGGTCCAAGGGGTTATCGAAGACAAAGCTCATCGAAAACTTCTTAAATGAAAAAAGAAATTGTTAAAGATTTAAAGACTTTCCGCGCGAAAGTCGAAAAGTTACAAAAAAAGATTGGAGCCGCGCGGGATGAACTAAGCACCCTTGCATACGAAATTACTGATTATATTGAAGATTTAGAAACGTCAGATGCGGAATTAGACACGGCGTTAGAACATTTACAGAGCGCGATCGACAAGATTAGTCAACAATTTTAAAGATGAACCAAGCTATTATTCGCAACATAGAACCGTTAATTATTCATCGGATTCATGAAATATGTGTCAATCCCGTTCTTTATCGGGATTTTCGGAAAATTCGAGATCACGAAGGTCTAACAAAAAAACAAATCATTACCGCTTTAAACGAATTAGCGGCGCGCGGAATACTTGTTCCTAATTCTTACGGATTAAAGGGAGAAGTTTGCTGGCATTGGACAAAAGAATCTTTACGAAAATTCAACATTTAATTTTTTCGGAAATTAGGGTTTATAAATTATGGAAAACCAAGCAAAACCTTCGTCGCTGACCCCACTCGGCGTGAGTCTGTGGGTTGCGGTTGCCGAGTATTGCGTCCCCGCTTCTAAGGAAATTCGGGCGAAAACAAAAGGCGCGGGCATCATTTCGGGTGGTGAGATACGGAAGAATGAGTATCGCTTCCTTGCCACGAATTTTGCAGATGCCGTCAGAATCGCACAGGAACAAGCAAGGGGTGGCGAGACGATCACCGAGATAGTCAAGGTAAGCCACGTCTTCCAGACGGGTGATTATTGGGTCATAAAGAATCCAAACAAGAAATAATTTGCGATATGTTAGAAACAAAGGTTTTTGAACTACGGGATAAGGGGACATTTATTCCGATTATTGCCACGCGTCTACAATCTAATGATTTAGAAGACGAAAAAGAACTTTATTTATTGAGGCGCGCGGGATTTGCAAACGCCGATTGTTTTCCGGCGATTTTGATTACTCGTTTGTCGGGTGGTGCGCGGGCGGAAGTCGATCCTTATAGTTGGACGGATCGGACATTTCAAACGGCGCATCATTGGTTGGAAAAGAATTTCCATGCTATTAATAATGGAGATGTTATTGATTGTGAGTTTATTTTAGGCGAAACCGATACTCCTAAAATGAGCGAAAGGGAAGATCAGATCAATAATTATTAATATGTATATACCATCGAAAGGAGAATTATATCGAACGATGCGGGTATTTCATCGATACGATGCACTAATTCCGCGCGACGAATCTTGTTGGGTTAAAACAAAGGCGCGAACAAGAAACTGGCCGAAACTATCGGGGCGATTTGCACAGTTTCTCGATCGATATGTAGTTATTGGTTTTAATATTGTTCCAGATTGGGAAGACCGATTCGTTTGGATCGGAAGCGAAGAAGAGTTCCGGGCGGTTTGGGAAAGTAACGCGCGGATGGAACCGGTAAGATTCAATTTTGCAAATGCCGCATGACAAAAGTGTTTCAAATTCGTAAGGGAGAATGGGAAGTCATCGTTGATGGCATCTTAGTCGCGGCCACGTTTAACTCTCACGGCGCGGCATTGGCGGCAATTGATGTTGAAAGACGACGGAGGCAAATAAAAAAATCTAATTATGAATCAAATCGTAACCATAAGGTTTCCTCTTAATGATAATTGGTGTCGAATAGATGCGGAAATTAAAAAGAAAGCAAAAGAATTGCAGGGTCGTAATATAGGGGGCGGCGCGGGATTCGGCAGCCGGGATATTGATTTTTCTTTTGAGTCTAAACAAATAGCCGAACAATTTGTCACGGCGCTCTCAGATGTAGAGGGTATGGAGTCCATCTTTTGGACTGATCAAAAAGGTTTACTTTGAAAAAAGAAACAAAACAACAACTCTTAAACGATCCAAAATTCGCACCGGATAAAATTATCCAATCGTTAATTCCATCTGTAGAGGCTTACATCGCCCAATTACAATTTGAAGGTAATAATACCTTAGCAGAGAGTGTTAAAAAAGAGTTGACAACCGCGCGGCTATATCTACAATTAAAAAAAGATGAACGCGCACAAATATTACAATAATTTAACCGGTTTATCATTAACGATCAGCGAGATTGCATGGATAATGATTCAAGTTCCTCATGAAGATGAAAATAATATAGATTGGGAGCGGGAGTCATTGGACGAAGCCCGGGCGTATTTCGACGATCCTTACTCCCAACAAAAATTCGCGCGGAAGATAAGACTTAAGATTTTAGAAGAATTACCAAAATATCGGGCGCAGCTTAAAAAAAGATCGGCCGAGAAAATACTTGACATTGGTTAAAGGGGTGGTAGTATCTCCCGTATGTTCAGCGCCGAATATATAAAAAATTGCAAAGAAATTGAGCAAAAACTTGCTCCCTTTTTGAAAAGTACTTATCCGCGCCGTATTCTACCGCCGTCGCACGAATACGGCAATCCCCGGTTATACGCTACCTCACTTGCGAGCATCGCCTACCTTTCAACCACCGGGTATAACGCGCGGAATCATGTGGTTGGGGGCGTTGATTTATGCGTTAAACAATTAATCAAATATAAAGTCCCAACTTTTTTCGTTCATCCCGAATTGTTGAAAGCGGTTGCGAATACGGATATTTCCGGCGATTTTTATTTTAATCAGCTAAAATGGCCGTTTGAAGCGATGGTATTTTGTCTGCCGTATAAAATGTCGGTGGAAATTTTCGGGTTACCAGTGCCGTGGTTGTCGATCGCACGCATTCCTAAAGGCGTTTATAATTTGGGTCCATTAACGGACGCGGAAATAACAAAAGATGAAATTGGGTTTCATTATCCTGTTTTCGCGAATAGGCACTTTCCGACCGATTTCGGCGGAATTTATCCAATGGATAGAACATTATCCGAATTGATAAATACTCGACCGTTTTTTACAGATGATTTTGCGGAATCGATTGTAGGAAAAGATGGACTTTCCCCCGAAGAGGATAAAAGAATCAGTGATAAAGCGTTAAAATTAACGGTTTTATTGGTTTTAGCTATGATTTCCCGCCCGGAACATATCGAGATGGGACAAATAGTTCGAAAATGTAAAGTTAATGATAAAAATCCAGCAAAGAACCAAGATGAATTGTGGAGTGCAAATGTTATAGGAAGGGGTTACGTATTGAAAACGGAGGGGAAAACAAGGGAGGGATGTATCGGCGCGACTTTAAGATCGCATTTCCGGCGCGGGCATTACAGACGCCAAGTCTTTGGTCCGCGTTATGATATTGGCGGTAATGAAATCGCGGCCGCCGAGCGAGAGCACAAGGTAATTTGGATTGAACCGGTGTTGGTTAATGCTTGAGATTTTAAACATATATTCCGTAACAATTCTTGGAGCGGTTTCCGCGCGCTATCGGCGGTGGCTTTTCTACGATGCGTTATGGCAATACGTAAATCGGCGGACAAACGAATATCCCCGGACGGATTTGGATCGATTTACTCAGGGTATTGAGTATTTCGATCGATTTGTAAATAAGTATCTAATATATTTAGATATTATTTCAAAGGCTTAAATGGCTATTAGAAAAGGGTTCGGTTATTTTATGTCCGATGAAAATAAATATTTGTTCGAATTCTATTATCCAAAGGGTGCTTTTAAGGGAGTGTATCGTTGTCGATATTTAATAAGTGATAATGTAAATGCCCTTCGGTTTGACGGGAGCGAATATGATTATGAAGTCGTCCGTGTATCCGATAAGACCGTCGTTAAATCCGGCGGCAATCTATTTCGTTTGTTTGTTGTCCGGGCGAATCGATCGCCGGAATGGATGGATTGCGTATCTATTTTAGAAAAGACTATTTGTATGTCGAAAAACAAAGACCACTGAATGAAATCCGATATGACAATTTCTTTAAAAGATTATAAAATCTTAGAAAAAGCATTGGATAGTTGTTATTTTTCTGAAGAAATTTACGGTAATATAGATGCAGTTTCGGTTTATCATTTTGATTATAAAAAGGTTAATGCCGCGCGGAAGGTATTAAAGAATTTAAAAAAAGACGCAAAACAATGAAAAAGGAAATTCCCTTAATCGATAATGAGGATCAAATCGATTAATATCGCGCCACGAAATGAGCCATTACAAGATGGTGAATTTAGGACATTAGACGAATTTCGCTCGCAAGTTGTTTTGTCCGCGCTGAAAAATAAGAAATGAAAAATTGCACGGTTATTTTGGGTTGTGAGGATGGTAATTTTACGATCTCCGTTAGACCATTTGATCAAAGCGGCGGGAAAGGACGTGTTAGAAAGACGTTCCCCGCCAGTAAACCCGGGTTAGTCAAAGACTATTTACAAACGATTTATGATAAATATCAAGATGTTATTTTTATGTGTAGTAGTAGCGTTGAATTTCCTGAAGAATATAACGTTACAAAGAAACAAATAAAAAAGTTGTGGGAGACGTTAGGAGTGAAATCTTAACAAAGAGAAATGATTAATTATTATAGAGGAAATATATTCTCCGCGCCGGTTCAAGCGATTGCGCATTGCGCGAATTGCCAATGCGTTATGGGGGCTGGCATCGCTAAATCGATCCGGGAGTTTTACCCGGAGGCTTACGACGCTGATCGCAAAACAATTAAAGGAGATGATAACAAATTAGGATTAATTTCTTGGGCTCACGTCCGAAATCCGAAAGACCCCATTCGATTAATTATTAATTGTTATGGACAATTTGAATATGCCCCGGCGAAACGACAGGGAAATTACGAAGCGATTTACGAAAGTTTAGAAAGAGCCAAAGATCGGTTACTCTTGATTTCGGCGCATCCTTATACATTGGGTATTCCTTACAAATTCGCTTCCGATCGCGCCGGTTGTGACTGGCGGGTTGTCGAAGCGATGATTTTATCAGTTTTTGAAGATTACGTGGGCGGGGTGTTGATTTGCAAGCTTCCCGAGATTGACGACGGCTTCAAAAGCAAGTATTTTTCAGATTTACAACCGCCGCGCTGTAATAGATGCAATGGAACAGGACGAATTCCGGCGTTTCCAAAGGCTACAATTTGTGATGAATGCAATGGTACTGGAACAAAATAATAAAGAAGTTGGAGAAAAAACGATTAGTCGGCAACGCCGATGGCAACTCAAACGTGTTGCCGAAGGCTTATGCGCTACTTGTTCGGACCCCGCGCGCCCCGGCAAAAAGATGTGCCAGAAATGCGCCGATAAAGCCAACGAAAGAAGCAAACGTTGGCAAGCGAATCACCCGAATTACATGCAGAGATATTTAACAAATTATAGAAAGAAAAAAGAAATGGAAAAGGAAAGCGGAAAAGAGTCTCCGCGCGGAAAAAATCTTGACGCCGCGCCGGAAAAAGTTTAGGATTTGGTTTAGGGTATGATACCAAACGAGCCGGAATGGGTTCCTTTTAACGGGTATTATTTTAGTCGTAAATTTAAGACGTGGGTGAACGCGGCGAGTCTCTGTGAAGAATGGGGTTTTAATATAGAAGAATTCACCCCGGATGAGTTTTTAGAACTAATTGAATTAGATGACTTTCGGCGGACGATCAAACTGGCGGTAAAAAAACGTGAAAAAACATGCAGAAGTCAAAATAGGAGAGTATACCGTCCCGTTAACAGGAGTCCCCGTCGATGCGACTAAAGAAACTTGTTCTATTTGCCATAAGGAATATTCTTTGACGGAAGTAATATTTGTTGAGTCAAATCTCGTTTGTAATAGTTGTTTAAAAGAGAAAGAAAAAAAATGATCGAAGGAATACGAGCGAAAGTCAGCGGCAAAGAATTAAAATCTTTATATTTAAAGCGCGCCGAATATCATGAAGCAAAGCAATTAGCCTACGAGCGGTCTAAAGAAACGATGAAGCAAGAACTTGAGGACCTTGACGATATAAGCGACGAATCATCCTTTTCAAATATTAAAGGTATGAACGCGAAAGCGCATAACCATAAAGAGGCGGCGGCGGGATTTCGATTTTTGGCGGAACACACCGATGAAGACGAAATTTATTTATTAAATTCGATGGATTTAAGAGCGTTCGGTGTTTCAGTTTTAGATTATTAAATTTTTTATAGCGCGCGAGCCGCGTAAGTGTAAGTCTCGCTAACACTAGTTATCGCTCGGTGGGGCGGTAAGTTTACAAAAACCGACTGGCAATCGAGTACAGTTGGAATCGGTAAATTCCTATATAATTAGCTATAAGTATAGGACGGAAAGGATCAGAGAGATTCGCGCTATTATATTTTTAATGGGGTACAGCATGACGTAAGTTCGGTTAATAATTACGTAATAAACCCGAAGACTGCGAAGTGTAGAAGCATTTGAATTGATGCGTTAAACCGAGATGGTATAAAAAGTGAGTGAAAATCTTGCCGCCCCGCCAGTTTCTTTAAAAAAACATGGAATTCATACGGACTAAATGGTATAACCCCAATGATCGTTATATTATAATTTTTCAGTTCAATAACTTGAATATTTATTTAATAGGTAGTTATCAAAATGATAGATTACCACAATGGTGGAGAAACTCTCATGAAAATTTTTTAATCATCGATCGGGTGTCGTCCGAAGTTCGAGACGACGGAAAAGGATCATTTCGTTTGTATATCGTTTATCTTTTAAATAAAGAGGCTTTTTTAAATCCGCCGAAACAGTTCGTTTATCGGGCGGAACCAACTTTATGATAACCTTTTCCCGAATGAGTTGGTATAATGTTTCACAACCTTATATAATTATTTTTTCTAATTCACATGATAAATTTTTTATAGCCACTTTTCAAGACTTAGAATCGTTTTTAAAGGGGTTCGATAAGGATAAGGACGTTTTTTAATTATCGATCGCGCGTCATCCGAAGTTTTAAAGCGAATCATTTCGTTTATTGATTGCTTATATTACAAATAAAGACCGTTTTTTGAACCCGCCGAAGCAGTTCGTTATTGGGAACTAATTTTCATGATGACATTTCTTCGTAGTAGTTGGTATAATTACACTCACCGATTTATTATTGTTTTTTTCTATTGTGATACTTTTCGTATAGGGACGTATCCGGATGACGAAGACGTTATTACATGGTGGGACGGCAATGATACTCATACTAATTTTCTCCTGATAGACCGAGCGTCGGCCGAAATAGTAAAATCTGGAAGAGATTCATTTCGACTAACGTTAGTTTATATTCTTAAAAAAGAACTTTTCCTTAATCCGCCGCCGAATTTTTCCGTGATCAGCGATGAATCGTCTGGAGACTCCGAAGTTATTCAACAAGGAACGAACTCCTTTCGTTTATATATTGTTTATCTTTTAAATAAAGAACTATTTCTCAATCCGCCGCGCCATTTTGAAGTAAGTAGTAATGAATCCGGATTGAAAGTGCTATTATGATGTCATTCGATCGATCTAAGTGGTATACGCCTTCCGATCCGTTTATTTTTGTTTTCGAAACAAAGATGCGTGATGTTTATATGATTAATACGTGCAAGGATTACCAGACGACTATGATGTGGTCAGATACAGAAAATTTTTTAGTTATGCATCGTGATTCGTTAGCTATCGCGCGCCAAGGAAAAGATTCTTTTCGATTGTTACTAGTTCATACTTTAAAAAAGGAGATTTTTAAAAATCCGCGCGCCGTTTTCTCGATTAGTTTCGATAAATCTGGGAAAATAACAATAATTTTTTCTGATGACGATGTATTATCTGCTACAATGATTTAACTTTGAAATCCAGACTTGGATGTCGCCCGGGTTA
>Ga0196964_10000507_pt1 | contig 23627 bp, 16 predicted proteins | sample S1_10metaG_FD_148615 | JGI IMG/M metagenome (GOLD analysis project Ga0196964, IMG submission 148615) | Soil microbial communities from Anza Borrego desert, Southern California, United States - S1_10 | ecosystem: Environmental > Terrestrial > Soil > Desert | place: USA: California | collected... | reverse complement strand
GCGCCAGTCTGGCCCAGCTATGTGCATTTGCTTCCCAATATTCAAAAGATTTTGTGATAGCTTGTTCATAGGCTTTCAGATACATTTTTTCCTTTTCGGTCAAAGCCGCATATGCGTTATTCACAATTTGTGAAACATTTTCTTTTAGGTCAACACTCGTTTCAGCCTCTTTCAAATTTGTAAGGCATTTCGAAATATCACTAAAGGCATTTTTCAACTGATCTGATACGGGTAAGCTTTCGATAGGAGGGGGAGTAGTTCCATTTTTCAAGATCTCTTCCCGGAGTTGGTCTCCTGTAAAATAATAAGTGGCCCCATACCGATTCGTAAAATATTCTGCGGTCAGTCTGGCTGTGATCTCCGATACATTGGCCGATGTTATATCAGCCGTGTTCATACTTCTGAGTTGTTCGTACGAGAATGCCATAGCATCATTATGAATGTCCCCAAGGCTGTCCAATTCATTGGCCCAGTTTTGAAGTGATCCTTTTGTGGGTATAATTTCAATGTTGGACTTGGGTAAGGTTTCTAAATGGTTTTTATTAAGCTTCATGGCCTCCAGGTATGGTGCCGAAGAATTTACTGTAAATAATAACTGTGAGTTTACTGGTTGAAACATTAGGCAGCTGGCATAAATTAATGCCAGGGGAATAACACACTTTTTCATATGATTTTTTTTATCCGCCTACTCTGTTCAAAACCCGGTTTTCGGCTTCCCCGTGGCATTGGCCAATGATGGTCAAATCTATCCTTGCCAGGATGCCGAAACCAAGGTGAAAACACCGGTTTTTGTTGTTTTTTTAGTGGGTTAGAATCCGTGTTTTTAGCTTTTCTTAATGATAATCACCGATTAAAGTGATTTTATCGGGAAGATGTAGTGTTTTTTGCGAAAAACAGCGGGAAAAAAACGGGGGAAAAATGTTTTTTTCCCGAAGAAAACTTTATATAGTGTATAACTGCATTAATAATTTACATCTATGGATTCTTTCTGGAAGGTCACTTTTGATGAATGGCGTAAAGTTCACTTTACCGAACCACTTTGGTATTTATCTATTATCATTTCCATTATTGTTGGGATTCTCAATTTTAAAAAAACAAAGCTCCATATATCATTTTTGTGTTATTCCCTCATGGCTATTTTATTATTTGTAGTTTATGATTTAGTGAGTTATTATGAATCTAACTCAACTTCTAGGGAAAAAATATATGAAGTGATCAATACGCTTTTTTGTCTGGTTGAAATTTTCGTGTTTTATTTCTTTTTTTCCCATAAGCTAAAAAGTTTATTATTTAGATCAATTCTCCGCATTCTTGTTTGGATTTATTTTATCTTGGTGTTTAGTTTTTATTTATGTATTTATTTTTCGGTATTTGATGTTTCACAAATTCACTACTTAAGCTATCAAATGACAGTAGTGGAATTTTTTATTCTGCTTATATGTTGCTTAATATACTTTTATGAATTACTGTCAAGCGATCCGGCCGGTTCAACTTTCAATTTGGGACCAACTTTCTGGATTATTGCAAGTTTATTCTTGTATTGTATAATTAGCTTGCCCTTTTTTATAATCGCAAGAAATTTGTTCCAGACTAATCGAGAAATTTTCTTTTGGATGTTTAGTTTACATTATGTTTCGCTTAGTTTTTTATTTTTTTGTTTAGCTAAAGCTTTTTATGCCAAAAGTTTCTGATAGCATAACAATATTATTGTTAGTCACGACATTTCTTATATTACTTTTAGCAGGATTTATTTTGTTAATCTTATTTATCTATAGAAGAAGACAAATTGTTCATTTTGAGAAAATTAGCGAAATGCAACTTGGTTATGAGAAATCAACTTTAAATTCCCGACTTGAAATCCAGGAACAAACTTTTCAGCATATATCGAGAGAGATTCACGACAACATCAGTCTTTCGCTCACGCTTGCTAAATTAAATTTGAACACTATAAATTGGACTGATCAGCTCAATTCAACTGAAAAAGTAGCTAGCTCCGTCGATTTGTTATCACAATCGATTGAGCAGCTAAGGGATTTATCAAAAAGCCTGGATGCCGATCTAATAAAAAAGAATGGTTTGATAAGTGCGCTAAGAGATGAAATATTCAGAATAAAAAAAACCGGGAATTTTGAAATCGAATATCAAATTAGTGGAGATCCGTTTTATTTGGATAGTGGAGCTGAGCTTATATTATTCCGAGTTATACAGGAAGCATTTAATAATGTCATTAAACATGCAAAAGCAACTGAGATTTATTTAAAACTTCACTACGAAAATGCGACACTTCATTTAGAAATTGGCGATAATGGGGTCGGATTTGAAATTGGAACTAAAAATTCAGAACAGTCTGGTTTAAAGAATATGAAAGCAAGGATTGTAACTCTTGGTGGTTCAATGAGTGTAATTAGCCAAAGAGGCCAAGGAACAAAACTAGAATTTGATATTCCTATTAGCAAAAATGAAAAATGACAAAATAATACAGGTTTCATTGGTCGATGACCATGTCCTATTGCGAAATGCACTTGCAAATCTCGTTGATAGTTTTGGGGATTGTGCAGTGATTTTACAATGCAGTACAGGTGCTGAATTGGTGGAATCTATTAAGCGAAGTATTTTACCTGATGTTGTATTGCTTGACTTAAATATGCCTGAAATGAATGGTTTTGAAACGGCTGAGTGGCTGCAGAAGAACTGTCCGCAAGCTCATGTCCTAATGTTGACTATGTACGATTCAGAGCTGTCGATGATTAAGCTATTACAGGCAGGGGTTAAGGGCTTTCTGAAAAAGGATATACATCCTTCAGAACTAAGGTTTGCCATTCATTCAGTGATGGAGTCAGGATATTACTACTCGAGCAATGCTACGGGCAAATTGGTCAATCTGTTTCGTAAAAACCACGGCGGATTAAGCCTGCAAAAAGCGCTGCTTACTGACCAGGAATTGAATTTTTTGCAGATGGCCTGCACGGATATGACCTATAAAGAAATTGCCCACAAATTGGGATTAAATCCCAGATCAATTGATACGCTTAGAGAAGCCTTGTTTACAAAGCTTGATGTAAAGAGCCGGGTGGGTCTGGCAATGCTTGCTATCAAGAACGGGATCGTAGTAATTTGATTAATCTATTAGATTATTCTTGACCGCAAAGAAAACCAGTCCCGCCGTATTTTTTGTTCCAAATCTTTCCATCAACCTGTCTTTGATTGCTTCAACGGTCCTGGGACTGATCTCCATTTTTTGAGCAATTTCCTGTGCCGTAAACTCCATGCAAATAAAACGAAGGACATCTCTTTCTTTATCGCTTAGAGTGATCTCGTTATTCAGGGAGGGAACTACCTTTTGACGTGCGTGAGATTTTTTAAGCAGTATCCGGTTGACAAAATTGTTGAGATAGTAGCCTTTTTCAGCCACTTCCATGATCGCTCGTCGGATTTCCTGCGGCTCTGCGTTCTTAAGCAGGTAGCCGTTTGCCCCGTTTTCCATCAGGTGATACACGAACCGTTCGTCCTCGTACATACTTAAGACAAGTACTTTTATCTGAGGAAATTCTTTACTGATTGTTTTTGTGGCTTCAATTCCATCCTTACCAGGCATCCGCAGGTCCATCAGGACAACATCAGGTTGGGATTCCGGCAGACCATTCAAAAGTTCTTCCCCATTTTCAGCTTCCTGCACAAACTTGATATTAGTAAAAGGCCGGAGAGAAAGAATTACTCCTTTACGGAAGATCTTGTGATCATCTGCAATAGCTACTTTGATGATTCCCATAGTTACCAGATTCTGAAACTGCTGAAGCAATTAAGCAAAATTACAATTTATTCCGGGACTAATTATACGGTTCGTCCTTGGGTAATTCAATTGTCACTTTATAATATGTTTGTGAAATGTCTTTTTCAAAATTGATATTTCCGTGTACTACCTTCAGACGGCTACTGATGTTTTTTAATCCCAGCCCAACATTACTCTTATTCAATTTTTCGAAATCTGATTGCACAATTCCTCTTCCATCATGATGGATCCGAAGATAGAATTTGTCACCATGTATATTTTGTGTCAAATGAATAAAGCTGGCGCTGCTGTGTTTAAGAATATTATTGATTAGTTCCTGTACTACCCGGAAAATGATCAGCTCTTTTTCACTTCTCAAACGATCTTTATATTCATGAAAACGGCTACTGGCATTAATGCTACCAGAACCGCTGATTTTTTGGAATAAGTCGTTTATGGCAGATTCGAGACCGAAGTTCTTCAGCGTCGGAGGCATCAGGCTGTGGCTGATATTGCGTATGAGCTGGATGGTGTCATCGATGATCTGCCTGGCCTGGAAAATGGATTGGAGCTGGGTGGCCTTATCCTGGTTGACCAGGTTTTCATTTAGATATAAACGGGCAGTAGCTAATAAAGGTCCAGCGTCATCATGAAGATCTGCGGCCAGCCGTTGTCTTTCTTCTTCCTGCAATTTAATTGAGGCTTTTAGGAGGATTTTTTGTTGTTCCTGCTCCATCTGCTGGAGCTTCATCTGGTACCGGATTACTTTTCGCTGGTGGAATATTATAAAAAGGATCAGTCCGACTACCAATACGACCATACCTAATGTACCGAGAAAGAGTACAACAGAGACTCCGGATTGGTTGGCTTGCAGGAAGAACATAATCGTTAACTGTTGGTAGTTATTTTTTAAACCATATCTAAATAGGGTACTTTTTTGTTGTCATCAGAAATAATGTTATGCCTTTTAGTAACATAGATTATCATTCCCACAACAAAAAGACTGTTTTTTAGAATATCGCCAATATAAGAGATAAACCAATATCCTACTTCTTGACTGTCGAAATGATTAGCTAATATGTTAAAGAAAAAGGTGGTTCCTAAATAAATCATTATACCAATAGCCACCCAAAAAAAATGGTTAATATATATAAGTTCGTCTTTTACGTTTTTGAATTGCTCAAAAAAGTAATAAATGATAAAAACGAAGATTAATATGCTTTCAATACCAATAGGAATAGTATCTAATCTTTTGTAAGGGATAACGAGGTAATAGAAAACCTGGAAACAAATAAAGAAAACAGAGATGATCAAAATAATCTTCCTAAAAGAGATATCCTTTATTGTTTTAAAAAATAATAAAGCAAAAAAACTATACTCTAAGAATGTATAAGTAAAATAGTATACTTTCTTCTGAAGCTTTACGAGATCTTCAAAATATATGTTTAATAAAAAAAATACAAGGCAGTATAAAACAATAATGTTCCATACTTGGTTTGTCTTAAGCTTTTTAAAAAAGATTATGAAGAAGACAACCGGTAATAGGAAAGAGTACTTTAGGATAAAAACTAAAAGGCTTTCTATAATTTTGGATTTATATCCAAATATAGAAAACCTTTAAGTCTTTTAATAATTAGAGTCTTAGCTCAGCAAATAGGTATTACTCTTCTATCCAAATGAATACCTCGTTGTCTTGCAGAATCTGACGGTGAACTTTTTTCATAACAGTAACGTTTTTAGGCCTTTTTCAAATTAATTTGAACTATAAAAATTGCTTTTAACGACTCCCTTATCAACCGGTATCTGATCGGGGGTAAACCCTTAGAAGTTGCTGAAATGCAAGAGGAACAAGGGGTTATACGATTTTATTCCGTATAGTTTCCATTGAAAAATAAGTAATACCCCCAGGTAAATGCCGTAGATTTACGAGGGTAAAATTCGTAAACTTACCGGGAACTTTCTCGGTAAACTACCTGTTGTCAACAGCTGTGGATAAGAAGCTGGGGTGTTGGGTCTACAGGATGTAGAGAAAAATGGATTTCAAGGTCAAAAAAGAAGTTGATTGACATTGGATTTCGCTTATTGGTTTTCAAAGGAATCAGATAATGAACTTAGGACGGTTTTGTAAGGACATTGGATGGTTTGAGGGGCTGATCCTCAGTCAATCAACTTGTATCAAAAATAGACCACTATCCAGCCCATGCAAGAGGAAGATTCCCCGGTTTCCCGGATTCAGTTATTACGCACCGGCTCGTAGAATTCCAGGAGGGCAATGAAAATCTACCTGTTATGAAATGAAAATCTACGTTTCAGCCTTCAACCTGCAGATTTTCAGCCAGCAGCCGATCGAATATAGAACTTGCCTTCAGGGCGTTTCGGCAGTCAGCAAGGAACAGGTCGTAGGAATGAAAAGAATTAAAGGCGAGTTATAGGCAAGTTATAGGCGAGTTACAGGCGTCTGACTCGTGTTTGACTTTATATATCCCTTGTTTTGCGTGCTCCAGAGTTGTGATTAAAGTTGATAAAACACAATCTGATCACGAGCGGGTTGTCGATAAATAATCAAGGAAAGACTATTGGGCCAGAGATATCCTGACCTGCAAACCACCCCGGGTATTGGTGATCGGGAAGGAATTGCTGATCCTTGGGATATTGCGGTTCTGCTCAAAATAGAGCTTCATGCTTACCCGCTGGTTCAGTACATAGTCGATAGAAGGTGCTATACGAATCACTTTCTGGCCCGCAGTACCAAAAGCGGTCCGCTGGTCCAGTTTGCTGTTGGAAGTAGCGTCGTCCCGATAACTGAAATCCAGGCGCATGGTCACATCATTGTCCAACTTCACCTCTTTACCCCGGATCGTGATCCCATTCTTAAAGAAAGGAACGCCTTTCCTTCTCCAGTTAAAGCCGAACGTGGCCTCAGTAGAGCGATTCTCGGCCAGCTGGTAATCCACCAGGCTCAAGCTAAGCATCCGGCTTTTCTTGAACTCGATCCGGGTGCTGAGCTGGTTGCTGAATGTGACATCCACCTCGATCAATGGATCAAAGGCTTCCTGGATGGTAAGGTTAGGTACAAGGAAATAAGGGATGTAGTTGCCTGTAAGAGTATCGCGGAAGAACGGATACCCGATGCGGAATGGATCCTGGAAAAGGAGTGCAGTATTAAAGCTGTTCATGCTGAACGTGCTGTGATACCCATGCCTGATCGTGAAATTGGTGAAGATCTTATCCAAACCTTTTAATCTCGATAAACCATTATAGGTAACTGTCCAGTTTGGTTTGGGAATAATGCCCGAGAATGGATTGGAACGCATATTCGGGTTACTATTCTTGACCAGCTTGATCGAATTCGGGTCTTTATTGGTATAGGCAGCCAGGAAAGAAGGGATCAACACATCCTGCGCATACCGGCCATAACCTGTATAAAACCCCGGATCGTTTGGATCGGGCACAGCGCCATATGGATTTTGCTTGGCTAAACGATCGGCCAGGATCTTCCGGTTGTTCTCAAATTGCTTAAAAGTTTCCGAGACCTGGTTCGGATCAAATTCATTGAACAGGGTCTGGTAAGAAATATAGCTCACACTAAAACTACCCAGGGCAAAAGGATTTAATCTTGTCAATCCCACATTATCAATTTTGCTGGTATCCTTGAACAGCTCTGAATATTGTTTATCGTATGTTTTGTCCAGGTTTATATCAATATTGAAATCGCGGAATGGGCTGACCAGCGCAGTCAAATTCAAACGCTGGTTGTAACGCTGCTGGATCAGCGAGGAAATCAGCGTGTCCATCGAGAATAAGCCTTTCGTTCCCCACATGTTGATCCAGCTGGTGTCGGGCTGATAACCGAAAATATACCTGAACCCGGGCTGGCCTGAGCGATAGTTATATCCCAGGATCTTTGTACTGTCCATATATCCCGGGAGCATCGATCCAAAATCTTCAGTGTATTGAATGCCTACCCGCTTTAAAGAGGTCAGCATCCGGAAAAAGAATTTAGCGGCATTGCCAACTTGCGGTAGCTGGTTAGGATCCTTCGGTGTTTTTACTTTCTTATTCTTTTTGGCAGTATCCGTTTTTGCCTGCTCTTTCGCGTTTTTATCAGGTGGCGGCGGTCTCATCCCCGGGGGAACGTTGCTATGCACTGATCTTAAGAATCTCCATTTATTATACAGTTCTTCAAATTTGAGCTCTCCATTCAGCGTCCGGGTCTGCGTGTTTGATAAAGTATGTCCCAGGTTCAATTCAGGAGTTCTTGCCAGCAATGAGCCTGCCAGCCAGTTATACTTGGTATTATAGCTGGCCCTGAGCGTGGTCCAGTCGAGGAATGGGATTTTTTGTGTCGGAACATTATAATTCACCGTAACATCCTGGTGGTAATTTGTATTGCGGCCTCCCTTGAAGAAATTTTTCCGGATCGAATCTTTTTTCTCTTTCGTATCGATCCTTCCAAACGGCTCATCAATGCGGGCATTGTTGATGGCATTGAAATCGATCGAGATGGATCTTGTGAGGTTCCATTGCAGGATATAGTAACGATCAAACGTGAAGAACTTATCATAAGTTTCCTGTATCTTATAGGGACCGCCGCCCACATTCCTTGGACGGGTAGCTCCAAATTGACGGAACACATCGGCCCGGAAAGAGAACTGGTTGGGAATATAATTGAAGTTGATTTCTTTGATCAGCTCCAGCCAGCGCGACCTGGATTTGATCATGTTCTTGAATGGTTCGAATGGTCTTGCCTGAGGAGCATAATTATAGCCAAGAGCACCGCGCGTTCTTTCCATTTCATAGTTTTCGATCAGCGGGTTATGACTCTCTGTTCTTATGTAAGAATAGTTCAGATCGAAATTGGAAACTGACCAGACCTTTGGACGTTTGCCATCGAGCTTTAATTTTTTTACATTGGTAAAATTCAGTGTCTTGATCGTCGTCACATCCTGGGCGTCATTTCGAATAGAATCCGGCTTATTAGAGTCTTTGAGTTTTTCTTTTAATTTAAGGTCGAGATCATAAGGATCGTATTCGGGGGTGCTTACGATCCGACTGATGCCCGCATATACCGGGATCTGCATTCCCAGTTTTTTCGGAAGGAGTTTTCCCGCTTCAATGGTGGCGGAAACATCCATGGTGTAAAGTTCTTCTTTGCTTCGTTCGTTCACTCTTTGTTCAAGTGTTCCAAAACCGGTGCTTTTAGCGGTGCCTGCCATGGTAAGCATGCCCAGGTCGGCCAATCGCACATCCACTCTACCCAGCGCGGCCCATCCCATTGATTCATCCAGTTTAGAAAAGCGGAGTTCATTGAACCAGGCTTCTGTGCAGACTGATTCCAATCGGTCATTCTGAATCGCCAGCATCATGCCCCGTACTTCCCCGAGGTTTGGATTCCCAAGGATAGCATATGATCTTCCATCGGCACCAATTTCACGATAATATCTGGAAGGAGGTATTCCCATTTTATTCCTTCTGGTTTTTAATCGGGTGAGCTCAGCCAACTCAAAATCGAGGTTATTTTCAGCTGGCCAGATACGCAGTGAATCAGTGGTACCAAAAGGCGTGATCTTTAAGGGGATCTTGATTTCGTAATAGTTTCCGGAGAAATCATTGCCCAGGCGGATCACGGCACTGATATCCCCATCAGCCAATGGCTGCATTCCCTGCACGGATTCTGCATGGATGAACATTTTCAATTGACCATATTGGCGCATGTCCATGTTGAGGGTTTTGAATACGCCCCGGGATTCCTGGAATGGTAACTGGCAGACCTGCATGCTCAGCGATTGTTCATTCACGAAAAGTTGCACATTGTTATTGCTCAATTGCTGCTGCCGTTCGATGCCGGGCGGAATGGCGTACGGGATCGGGATACGCCGGTCATTTTCTTCCACATTCACTGCCAGTACATTCACCGTTGTCGGATCGGGGTTTGGTAATTGGGTGTACATCCCCGTTGTATCGATCTGGAATTTGAATTTCCGCCATTGATTGCGCACCAGTTCCAGTTTACCAAAGCGAAGCACTACAGAATCTGAAAAATCATTCAGGAACATTCGAATAAAGCGAATGGATTTGAAATCCGGGATATTGCCCACTTTCAGATCATATTGCGCAATCGGGATCCGGAAAAGGTACCAGTGTTCCGTTCGTGGTGTTGAGCCATCCAGGGGCTGATAATTCACCTGCTTCACATCAGTGATATGAGGATAATTCTGTGGATTCACCCACATGTTCGGCTCTACCTTTACTCGATACTGGAAATATTCTTCTACTTCGTTCAGTGTATTATCCCTGTTCAATTCTTCCGCATCGGGATATTGAGTGTATGCATTAATGAATTCTGCATCCCCTGTAGATACGGGGGAATTGCCATGTGGATTATTGATCTGTTTGTAGCGGCCGAGTATACCGATATTGGGATTCTGATCATAAAATTCATCCCGGTAAGGACGGAAATTATCAGTAGATGGATCATTTAAAGCTGTGGGATAAAGTCCCGGCGCTGTCACCTGCAGGTTGCTGAGATAACTGTTGAATTTATTTCTTTCTTCATCATCTCTCAGTCCATCAAATCCAATATCCTGGTAAACACGGTCGTCCGGGTTATTGCTGAATGCATTCGTGATCTGCTGGGGGTTTGCTGGCACTTTACCCCAAACCGTGCTGCTATCTACGGGTGCGCCCGGAATATTCGGGGTTGGGAAACCGTTTTCATACAACCGTTTTCCATCTTTCAATACATCTTCAGAAATATTCCCCAGGTTGAAATAAAGATATCCGCCTGTTGGATTCGCTGTATTGTTGATAAATGGATCCTGCAGCCAGAATTCAATGTATTCGATGTTTCCGGTTTCGAAATCGGTCTGGTCAATATTCCTCATGATACCACTCCATCTCTTTCTCGGGTTCAGGAGCCGTCCATTTGGATCCACACCGGCTGAGAAAGCAGTAGGATTGACATCAAAATTGTAAGGCCCTTTATCCTTTGGATAAAAAGCCAGGTCAAACGTGGAAAGCAGGCCCTGTCCAAAATCAAAACTTCTTCTCGGGAAGATCTCAGTCTGCAATACCTGTCTTACTTCTGGCTTTGAAAGTTCAGACAGGTTGTTCCGGTAAGGGTTATTGGGATTTCTTCTTTCCTGGAGTTGAGGTTCGATCACATACCAGGCTAGTTTTCCCCGGTTGAAACCACTGCCGAGATTATTATTCAGGGTTGCTTCAGGGAACAATCCCGGTTGATTTTGCGGTATTGATGAAAGCGTCCAGCTATTGTGGGGGAATCGCAAGTCAATCGATGAACGGGTGCCTTCAAAATCATCAATATAGATCACGCCCGCTTCATCTTTTTTGTCTGCATTGATCTGCTTGGCATGACCAGGTTGTAATAAAGCCGCTTCTCCGTAAGCCGTGATAGACGAAGTTGCCTTGGTGGAATAGAATGGAAGTTTATCCAGCCATTTCGTCAACCTGGGTACGTTATTCCTGTAATCGAAATCCACTCCATACATCGTATTCCTGACGGGATCTTCCCCATAGGATTGTTTGATGAAGAATGGACGTTCGCTTAAGCGGACGATCGTACCGCCCAGGGTTAGTTTTCTATTGGCCAGGTAATCAAATCGTACTCCCATATAGCTTTTCTGCTGGAGCCCGTATGCTGCCTGGTTCTCATATTGAATATTTACAGGAACTCCTGAATTGATTATCGCGAGGTTGGTGATCCGTAATGTACCGAGATCATAATTGATCTCATAGTCCACATTCTCCTGCAACAGTTGTCCCCCGGCCGTAACCGTCACAGAACCGCGGGGAATATTGTAACCAAGCTGATAATCCGAATTAGAAGCAGAACGTGATCTGCCGGTCAGCTTAAACCGGTTCAGGTTGGCATAGGTTTGGGCGATCGCCTTGATCGTATCATACAGTGGGTAATATAAATATCTCGCACTGGTAATTGAATCGGGATAAATATATTTCAGATCATTTCCGAATGGCTCCAGTACAGGGAAAATCACACGACTTTGTGAAGAGATCACTGTAAAACCTTCCACGAAATCAAACACCCCATCGGGTTGAGGATCATTTTGGCTATTCAGCCTGTCCAGGTTAATCAGTGAAATGATCGGGGCGCCTTTGTAAGGCGTCAAAACATCATCGGGGGGCAAATATCTTTTTTCACCGAGGCTGGGTTCTTCATATACTACATCCAGTTTGAAATCCTGTCTTTCCAACTGCCCGTAACCCACCGAATAAACATTCTTCATCATGAGGTCCCAAATAGGCAAATAGGTACGCTGCGAAGTCGCTTTCAATAATTTTAGAAATAATACTTTTTGTGTTGTTCCCGTAGTATCTGGAGGCACATCCTGCGAAAATTCACCAACCTGGAACACTTTCCCGTTATATGTAAACTGGAATGCCACTCCCAGGATCTCATCGGGCTGGAGTGGTTGATTCAATGAAAGAAAACCGATCTGTGGATTGTAGTAATAATCAGTTGGCTGAAGTTTTCTCGCGAACGTTTTTTCAAAGTCCTGCACGGGTACCAATCCCATTGTTACCAGTTCATTTTGTACCAGGGAAGAATTCCTGGCATTTGGCCGGGCTAATATGGCACTGTACAAAGCGTTTACGTTATTCGATGGCAAAGAATTCGGATCGCCCGTACCTCCCCATGGTCCATAAGGTTTGCCTTCACCGAGGTCCATCAGGGCTACCACATCGCGTGTGTCGGTGGTAGCGCCGGTGCGGTTTGTCACCCATACTTCCATCCGTAGGATCTGGATCGGCGAATTGATCACCGGCAATTGTTTCATTGCCTTGTTGTAATTATACCTGAAGTACTGAGATACCAGGAAATGCCGGTTCTCTTCATATTCATCGGCCTTGATCGAGAAAGATTGCACGGTTGTCCCACCCTGTACTCCCAATGTTTGACGTTGTGAGCGCTGGTTCGCCAGAACAGAAGTGACGAATAATTTCCCGAATTGCAATTGCGTCTTGATACCAAACAATGATTGCGCACCCGGGATCAAGGTTCCCTTCGATGAAAAATTCACATTTCCGGCCTGGAATTGCTTTACGATATCATCATCTCTTCCCTGGAAATCCAGTTTGAGCTGGTTCTCGAAATCAAAATTGGCAAGCGTGTTATAATTGATCGGGAGTTTCAATTTATCGCCGATATTTCCATCCACCTGCAACTGGGCATTCATATTAAAATCAAAACCCCCGTTCTTTCTCGCCCGTTCCGGCAATGTGGGGTTCTTGATATTTTGTCCCTGGTAGCCGGCCAGCAGGTCCACATAACCGGAAGGCCTGATCTCGATCTTTACTTTTCCATCAGGTCCCGCCCCGACTATTCGGTTGAACCAATCATTGGAGACTTTGAATTTTGGCTTGAACATGCGGCGGTTCAGGTTGGCCAGCATGGCGGATCGCTTGCGGAAATAATCTTCTTCATCTTTCTGTCCCTGTAAACGAAGAAAATCTTCCATTGAAAAGGAAACAGGTGTCCGATAATAGCGGGAACCTATCTTCTCAATGATATAATACTGTTTCGTTCGGGGGTCGTATTCAATATTCCTCTTTACAAATGAGGTATCATAAAAATCAAAACTATTCCGGTTACGGTAAGAATAAGGATCCCCGCGGCGCTCATACAATGGATAACGCAAGGTATCCTGATCAGAAAAAGTGGTATAAATGAAACCCGCCTCCGCCTGCATGGACGAGGCAAAAATGAGAATGGCAGCAACCAGGGGCTGGAAGATATGGGCAGACTTAAGGTTCAATGTTCTCTGGTCAATTAGTTTTTTCCGCAATGGCTAAAGGGTACGCAGTACTCTCTTGATCAGTTCCTCAACAGGCAGGTTGGATTCAGCAGCCATTGTTTTTTCAAGAGCCAGGTTTGCAGCCTGCCGATTGATTCCCAAAGCTGTTAAAGCATTTAACGCATCCTGTTGCAAAGTATTGTTTTTCATAGGCGAAATATTTGATTCCAGGGACGATTTTGACAGCTTATCGCGCAGCTCCACAACCAATCTTTCCGCTGTCTTTTTTCCTATGCCTTTGATCCCTTCCAATGACCGGGTATCATTTTGCATGATCGCCCGGGCCAGTTCATCTGGCTTCATGTAAGACAGCATTACCCTCGCTGTAGATGCTCCGACCCCTGAGACAGAGATCAGCTGTTCAAACATTTCTTTTTCTCTTAATTCAAAGAATCCATAAAGCAAATGCGCATCCTCCCTGACCAGGTAACTGGTATGAAGAATTCCTCTTTCCAAATTCTGGATCTTACTGAAAGTATTGAGACTGATCAACACTTCGTATCCCACTCCATTTACCTCCATTTGTACTGCCGCGGGGGTCTTAAGTACAAACTCCCCTCTCAGGTAGGCGATCATAGATTGCGAAAATAAGGGAAAAGCGGATGTGTAAACGTGTGTTTATGATGAATGCGCGACTCATTCAGCCCCATCCGCCATATATGCTGAATTTCTAATTATTACCTTTGAAAATATGACAAAAAAGATCACGGCTGCGATCACCGCAGTAGGAGGATTTGTTCCTGAAGACCGGCTGACAAACGCTGACCTGGAAAAAATGGTGGATACCAATGACGAATGGATCAGGACGCGTACAGGAATCGAAGAAAGGCGAATTCTGAGAGGGGAAGGAAAAGCTACCTCCGATCTGGGAGCGCCAGCGGTTTTGGACTTATGTAAAAGAAGAGGAATAAGCCCGGAAGAAATTGACTGTATTATTTGTTGCACCGTGACCCCGGATATGTTCTTTCCCGCCACTGCGAATATCATAGCCCGTAAAGCAGGTGCGAAAAATTCATTCAGCTTTGATCTCGGGGCGGCTTGTTCCGGATTTCTGTTCGGGGTGACGACAGGGGCTATGTTTGTCGAAAGCGGCCGGTATAAAAAAGTGGTAGTAGTGGGAGCGGATAAAATGAGCGCCATAACTGACTACAGTGATCGAGCGACCTGTATTTTGTTTGGAGATGGAGCAGGCGCCGTACTGCTTGAACCTAATGATGAAGGTTATGGAATACTTGATAGCTTATTACGCACGGATGGCATTGGCGAGGAGTTCCTGCACATGAAAGCGGGCGGATCTAAAAAACCATCCAGTATCGAAACGGTGATGGCAAAAGAACATTTCATTTACCAGGATGGGCAACCTGTTTTCAAATTCGCAGTAAAAGGTATGGCGGATATCAGCGCGGAATTACTTGAAAAAAATAACCTGACCGGTGACGATATTGCGTGGTTAGTTCCGCACCAGGCGAATAAACGGATCATTGATGCTACGGCCAATCGCATGGGACTTTCACAGGAAAAAGTCATGCTGAATATTCAGCGTTACGGCAATACTACAGCGGCTACGATACCACTTTGTCTTTATGATTATCTGCATGAGATAAACAAGGGAGATCTGCTTGTATTAGCAGCCTTTGGTGGAGGATTTACGTGGGGAGCGACGTTGGTGAAGTGGGCGTACTAATGTTTCCGGTTTGTTGTTTCCAATTTCCGGTTTAGTTTTTATCAAAGTAAGTTTATAGTTTTTGTTTTTTGTTTATGGTCATTTCCCGCAGCGATATAAACTCTGAACGATAAACCAGAAACCGTAAACTAGTGCATCAACACCACCTTTTCCGCCCCCCACTTATTTTCCGTTGTTATATACTTGACGATATACGTTGCCGCCGGGTAGGGACTAATATTCACCGCCCATTTTAGTTGTTTATTCCCGCCTGCCAGTTTCATGATGATCTTACCCGTAAAATCGGTAATGTAGATGTCTTTGATCTCCTTGTTACTTTCGATGGTAAATTGTCCAGTGGTTGGATTCGGGTAAAGTTTCACAGAAAGAATGTTTGGGGGTAACCTGAGATCCTGGATGATCGTCTCTTTTCCGCATTCTTTCGTGTAGAGGAATTGCGCGATGATCCGTTTTAAAATACTATTTAATAATTCTACCTCGTATTTATCAGTCGTGGGTTCGATATGAGGAAGACCCACACCACTATGATTTGTAAGAAAAGTATATGTACCGTTTGTTGCCAGGGCGATTGACCGCAACAGGAATTCCGTCGATTTATCAGTACCGCTGCAGGCAAGTGGTATGATCCGGATGCCTGAAGCCGCCGCTTTTAAGATAAGTTGCTGTATTCTTTCCTTAGCGTCGTTATGTGGAGGGGCATCCAGTATCAGGAACAATAATTTGGTTCGGGCCATGCTGTTCCATTGCAGACTATCCATTGCCGAAGCCAGGGCATGGTCAAGGGCTTCGGGATAATCACCTCCTCCTTTTGCAGATTGCAACTTGATAAAATTGAGCGTTTTCAGGAGGTCATCGTTGAATGCTGATTGTTTGGCGACATATTCATCACCTTTATCCCGGTAAAACACAGAAGAAGCCCGGAGTTTCAGCTTTCCAAATTTTTCCATGGTGCTGGTGATCACATCTTCCAGCTCCAGTTTCAGGAATTCGATCTCATCACCCATGCTCCCGGTAGCATCCACAACAAATGCGATATCCACTTCATCATTTCCCTGGCAGGCGCGATCAAGCCGCAGGACATTCACACCATTTGCAAATTCGCTGGGACTACCTATATTTTTTCCTCCTGTTGCGATAAAGAATTGTTCGTGTTGAAGTTGGTCAGCGAAGAAATTTCCCCAGAGTTCAGCTTTCCCTGTGTTGTCTGTGTATGCTTTCCAAACCGTGTCATTTGTGTTTTGGCTGATTAAATAGACTGCTTCATGAATAATGGCATTTCCAATCTTATCGGTTAATTGTACACTGTATCGTTTGTTGGATCGCAGTCCCCAGAAATTGCTATAAGATTTGAATTCCGTTTCGGAATAGTCTTCCCACATCTTCCATTTATTGAAATCATTCACTTCGCCGGCAGTTAAGATCTTTGATTTGGCAAGTAATCCATGCCGGTTCAGTATCACGTTCGTATCGCTGAAGTAAAAGCGGTTGTCAACATTTCCGTCATCTCCTGATTTGGGGAGTCGCATCAACCCGGGTTCACCACTTACGCCCAGGCCGGAAGTCTTTCCGGACAGGACTTCTGCATGAACACTGTTTTTTAACGTCCTTTTCATGCCATAAGTCGTGGTGACGACTACTTCTGACATTTCTTTTCTGGTGTTCAATAACACGACTTCGAAATCAGGATCTTTGATGTTTTTCTCTGTAATGATCACTTTATAGGGTTCAAAACCCACTGCTGAAAACACAAGGGTATCCGGGAGATGAGCGGCTTTTATCTGGAAAGTCCCGTCAGACCGGGAAGCAATACTGTTGCGCTTATCCTTAAAATAAACTGAAACTCCTGCCAGCGCTTTTCCATTTTCCGCCAACACACGACCGCTCAGGACCTGGGAGAAAAGTTCAGGGGAGCCAAGTAAAAAGGCGGAGAAGCAAACGAGTAGACATTTCCTCATACCCAACAATTTGATGGTAGGATGAAGAAATCTAAAGTTTTGCACAAATAAAAGCCAAATATTTTTAAGAGGGGCTTTGGCTATCGGCTTTGGCGATTGATCAAAGCTTAATGAATTCCACGCGCCGGTTATTGGCTTTTCCTTCGGGCGTGGGATTTTTATCGATAGGTAGGTCCTCGCCTTTGCCATCGGTTTGTAATCTGGATCCGTCCAGGTTAAACTCGTTGACAAGCATAGCTTTTACCGATTCTGCCCGGCGTTTCGAGAGATCAAGGTTGGATCGGGCATCTCCATCCGAATCCGTATGTCCGACGACCTTCACATTCAGCTCAGGATTTTCTTTCAGCACCATAGCTATCTCTTTTAATGAACCATAGGATTGCGGTCGGATCACATCGCTGTTAACATCAAAAAGTATTCCCCGCGTTATGAATTTTCCTTCTTTAAGGAGTTTGTTCCGTGCATCCGGAGCTCCGACAGCCAATTTTAAATTTCCCAGGTAATATTGATCACTTGTCTTCGCTGAATTACCGACTGCAAAAATGATAGAGTTATATTTTTCAGTTGCAGTAAGAGCTTTTGGGATATCCCACACTTTTTCTTCGTTCATATAAACCCGGATACGTTGTTTCTGTCGCCATACAGAAATTTTTACATGGTTATTCGTAATGGCATGAAATTGTTTAGTATAAATCTGGTTTTGAGAAATTTCTTTTCCGTTCTCAAACACTTTGAACTCCGTGGTGCCCGCTCCGTTGTTGGCATTAGTGGGATGAAAAAGGATTTCAATACCATTCCTGTTTTCGTATGAGTAGTGTTTCCAATCCGTATAGTTTTTTTGACTCTTAAGCGAAACGATATCGAAAAAAAAGGCAGCTGAATAAAATCCAAGTTCCCGGTTACAGATCAGCTCAAACTCGAATGTAAAGTTGTCGGGTAACAAGGAGATAAACTCCGGTAAAAAAAGGCCATGCTTTTGCAACATCAGCCATTTTCCTGTTTTACCTTCCACTTCCACAAGTTCACCGGTTGAATTTGTATTCCATCGATCGGGAAAATCACCCGGCGCATCGTTACTGAAATCTTCAACGGCAATAATTTTATCCCCGGCCACAAAGTCAAATTTTTTATACACTGTCAGATCGGCGAGATGGACAGTAGCATCAGCCCGTTCATTGTTCATCGTTTTTTTATTCTCTATTTCATTTTCTGTATCGATCGTATTGTTGTCTTTGCTCTTACTGTTATTGGATTTTCCTTTCACAACTTCACTAGCTTTTCTTTCTGTTTTACTAAAGACAGAGTCAACCGCGTTATCAGCCGTTGTATTTATTTTCTGATTTTTTTTATCGATTATTCTTTGTTTGATACGTGCCTTCACATCCCTAAGCTGGGCATGGGCAGCAAAACTGAACGCCAGCAGGGAAACAATAAAAAGAATCTTTTTCATCGCTCAATTATTTTAAGTAGAACGTTTTCAAATTTTCAAAAGCCCACAGGTCATTGCAAAGTCATGGTCAGGAGATATAAAATATCATTGGCGAATTTGTGATGAACCCGGGTTGGCTACCACCCAGGCTGCTCTTTTCCCAATGTCGCTGCTGTTATAACTGATCCACATATATCCATCTTCCCCCCAATTAGGTCCCCATGAATTTTTGATCAACCAGGCTCCTTTAATTTCAACTGATTTTCCCGTGTTCTGGTCATATTGTTTGCTCACTACTTTATTATCATCCCATCCTATGATCAGAACGTCATGATTACCTTCAATCAATTTATTATAGGGCCGGTTTTCGAAATCAAAGAATACGCCGTTTGTATAGTTTATGAAAAGTGAAGTGATTTTTACCGCTGAGGAAACAGAGCCATATTTGCAGATAGCATCTTTTATTTCCTGGACTGTTGGCATTTTGATGTTATCACCGATGGGCCGGATCAGTCCCCAGTCAACAATACCATAGTTTGTCGCAGGGTTTCCGGGGCACGACGAACCCGAACCTTCAGGCATTTTAGTTTCCAGTTCAAAATTTTTGTTATTATCAAACATCCATTGAAATACAGCATGATGATAGGAATAGTGGCAGGGTTTATTCAGGAAACAATTGGCAACCTGCTGTTCTGAAAAATCAACTCCTTCCGGCGATCTACCATTTAATCGCAAAAAGCTGGCTTCATAAGCAGCTACAGCAGCGTAAGCGTAATCATTAAACTCGCATTCTTTTTCCCGGCGAACCGGTGTTATATAATTATGTTTTCGCGCATCATAAGAACTTGCTGTAGCGAAACAAGATTGTCTAATTGCGCCCAAAATAGCCGGCATGTCTTGGATTTGTTTTCTAACAGGAGTAGGAGTATAAGGGATCTTTCCACCTTCGGGTGGCGGTACAAATCCCTTTCTACTGACAGATGTTGCACCCACATTAAAATTCAGTCCCCTTTCACTGATCCATTTACGCTGGCTCTCAAAGGTGGTTCTCTGAACAAAAGATGCATTAGTTTCAAGTGATCTGTATTTGGATGGCAATTCAGGTAATACAGCTTCCCTTTGTGCAAAAAGATCAGGTGAAATAAAAAATGAAATTATTGAGGCCAGGAAAATAGTTTTCTTGAAAAAAATAGTATTATTTCTCATAAAAGATATTTTTAGAAAGCTATTGTCGGATAGTATTTGATATTTTTTTTGCTATGACCCAACTGGCTCTTCTTCCAATATTGTTACTGTTATAATCGATCCACATATATCCATCCTCGCCCCAGTCAGTACCCCATGAATTTTTGATAAGCCAAGCATTCCTGTTATCATCCCAGCCAACGATCAGGATTGCATGATTGGTTTTGGGATCGGTATAATTGCTGGTGATTCCTTCATAAACGCCATTTGCATAGTTTTGGAATGTACCATCCACCCATACGCTGGCCGCAAGTGGACCATACAGGCAAATGGCTTCTTTGATCGCAGGTATTGAAGGAATTTTATTGATATCGCCGGATGGATCAACAACTCCCCAATCGGTGGCAAAATAATTAGTTGTCGGAGTACCTCTTCCGCAATTTCCATCCATACCTGCATCCGGCATCGAGGCTTCTAATGCCAGGTTTTTAGAACCTCCAACCATCCATTCAAAAACTTTGTAGGCAAACCCGCCATTGATACAATCACCACAGTCTCCCTCAACACGATTGCCGACACAGCAATTAACCACATGTTGTTCAGAGCAATTGATGGCACCAGGCCTGTTGCCATTTACCCGCAAATAACTGGATTCAAAAGCAGCTACGGCGGAATAAGCCCAGCAATTTCCACATTGCTGATCTTTTACAGGGGTTACATAATTCGCATTTCTTGCATCGTATGATTTTGCGTGGGCCATACACGTATTTCGTATGTTGATTTTTCCTTCCTGGCTCAACGTGCTTCGGGAAATGATCTGCCTTATTGCATTAGCTTCTGTTGCCGTGATCTCTCTTTCGCCTGTTATTTTTTTCAGGGGCCTCAATGAAGCACTTGTATAACCCACATTAAATCTTAGATTCTTTTGCGAGATCATTTTTCGCTGTTCTTCAAGAGTAGTTCTTAATTGAGCAGGTGCTGTTAATTCTCTTCCTGCATATTTATCAGGCAGGGCCGGTCGTTGAGCTAAGATCTCCGGGACTGAAAAAAACAATACGATAAAAAAAAGCAGAAACTTCATCATCCAACTGGTTTGTTGCTTACTGGAATAAAGAAAAACTTTCATAACATAAGTTTATGAGTGGTTAATCGGAAGATCCCCCGGTGTATTTATTAATAATGGCCTCTAGTTTTGCGGCATGTGTTTTTCCAAAAATATCTTCGAGTCTCACGCCTTCGCGGGTTTTAATGATATAGACCATACTCATTCCGTAATAATATGAGCCGATCAGATAATTTTTAGTCCCAATCACCGGTCTCTGTTCCCTGATATCGATCAGTTGCTCTTGTGTCACTATTGTTGTTGACCCAAACACCTCTGAACCTCTTTTAAATTCGAGATAATAAACAGAAGGGTCAATCGATCTGAAAATATCAATGACAACCGCTTTATCTGCATCCGAGATGACCCTGGTGGGTGCTCCTCTCTTTTTGCCTCCCTGGCCATTTGCGTTTTCAGGAATAATGAATACAAGACTTGTAAAAAGAACAAATGCAATTAAGTTCTTTTTCATAAGCGTTATTTCCTTCAAATATCATGAAGGGAATGAGGCCTGTCAATCCCATATTGATGGGGAATTAATAAATAGATCAGTGGAGTAATCAACTAAACTCAGATCAGCCGTTTCTTCAAAGCGATGGCTACTGCTTCGCTGGAGTTATGAACATGCAGTTTTTCGTAAATCTTTTTGATATGGGAGCGGACAGTTTCCAATGTTATATTCAGTTCTGCAGCCACCATCTTATAGCTATGTCCTTTGACAAGTAATCCCAGGACATCTTTCTCCCGTTCAGTCAGCATTTCTGTACCGGTTTCGGCTGCATTGAAACGGGGGAACATTTCCAATACCTTTCGGGCAATACTGGCGGTCAATGGACCACCTCCATCTGCTACTTCCACAACAGATTCGATGATCCGGGAGGGCGGTGTCCTTTTCAAAATATATCCGCTGGCCCCTGCACAAATCGATTGAAACACCCGGTCATTATCATCGAAAACAGTAAGCATCAAAATCTGTACTGCCGGAAATTGTTGTTTGATCTGCCAGACGGCTTCAATACCATTCAATTTTGGAAGATCAATATCCATCAGAATGACATCCGGCTCGGTGGCAGCTACGTCCTGTAACGAATGCACAGCATCTGGATAGGCTCCGGTAAGAATGATACCTTCAGTGCCTTTAAATAAAATAGAAAGACTTTCCCGCATGTCATCATTGTCCTCAAAGATCAGGAGCCGTATTGGCTTAGAAGGGATGTTCATACAAAGGCTGCTAAATTACCCCTTTAATAAGGATATATCATCCCATATTCATGGTATACGTGTTATACGGGTAGCTGGACTATTATGGTGGTTCCCAGCCCGGTCCCGGATCTAATCTCTAAATGAGCATTCAATTCCGCAGCCCGGGTCTGCATATTTCCTAGTCCATTCCCTCTTTTTACAGCACTTACTGAAAAACCAGTCCCTTCATCCGTAATGATCATTTGTAATTGTTTTTTCTGGTAGTCGAACTGGATGTTCGCATTTTTAGAATTGGAGTATTTAGCCAGGTTGTTAACGGCTTCTTTGAATATCAGGAATAAGTTTCTCTTTTGCTGCATATCAAGTTTAATATGATTGATTGCAGGCGGGCTATTTAATGTAAAACTGATCCCTGACCCCTCGAGTGTTTCACCGGCATATTCACGCATCCTCACCAACAGGCTGTCCAGCGAATCATTTTCCGGCTTCGTATTCCAGATCAGGTCATCCATAGCATCCAGCATTTTCTGGCTGCGCTGCTGAATTTTTTGAAGGATGATCTTGTTATCACCATTTTCCCTGTGAGGGATCAAATTTGATTTACTAAGAATATTGATACTACTGAGCGTGGAACCAATATCATCATGCAGATCCCTTGAAATGTGAGACCGAAGCCGTTCCATTTCAAGACGTTTATTGAGTTGATATTTATATAAGCTATAAATGGAGGCTCCCATAACAACGATCACTAACAGAATAAACCAGGTTCTTTTCCAGAACGGTGGATGGATCTTAAAAGTAAACCGGTCTTTTGATTCGAACCAGTTTTCATTGTCTATAGTTGCAGCAACTTTGAATTCATAATTACCAGGAGAAAGGGACGTGAACCGAATGGTATTGCTGTTCCCATTGTCTACCCAGGTCTTGTCCAGTCCCTTCAACTGGTAGCGGTATTTTACCCGGCTGGGATTATTGAAATAAGGCGCTGTAAATTGAATTTCGATTGAATTTTGAAAATATCGCAGGTTGTAATCGTCTTTATTTATATAGTTGGTATCATTATTATTCACAATAATTTTCATGATCTTCGTTTTGAGCGCTTCATCCCTTGGTTGCATTAATTCTGGTCTGAGGTAATTGATCCCATTTAAACCACCAATGAATAACAACCCTTTTTTGGTAAGATGAACGCTTCTGGAATTATAGGCATTGCCCTGCAGGTTATCAAAGAAATTGTAGGAGACTGTTTTTTTAGTTGCAAAATCATACCGGACCAGGCCTTCGGTTGCACCTACCCATAATTTGTTAGTTTTATCGATGTACATGAAATTAGTAGTGATTTTATCCAGCATAGGATCCAGTAAGGTGACTTTGCTTTTTTGAGAATCCCTGATATCCAGTTGGTAAACCCCATCTGTCCCAACCAGGTATTCACCCGGTCTCATTTCCAACATGCACATAACC
>Ga0196964_10000506_pt1 | contig 23703 bp, 29 predicted proteins | sample S1_10metaG_FD_148615 | JGI IMG/M metagenome (GOLD analysis project Ga0196964, IMG submission 148615) | Soil microbial communities from Anza Borrego desert, Southern California, United States - S1_10 | ecosystem: Environmental > Terrestrial > Soil > Desert | place: USA: California | collected... | reverse complement strand
TCACCGTCAGCCTGCACGAAGGCAAGTACCGCGAGGTGCGCAAGGTGCTCGAGTCGATCGGGCTGAAGGTCAACCGGCTGATCCGCCTGGCCTACGGCCCGTTCCAGCTGGGCACGCTGGAGCAGGGCGCGGCCGAGGAGGTGGGGCCGCGCGTGATCCGCGAGCAGCTGGCGGAGTTCATCGCGCCGGAGAACCTGCCCAAGGGCGACCGCGTCGCGTCGGGCCCGACCAAGCCCGGCCGCCGGCCCGAAGCCGCGTCCAAGCGCCCCCGCCCGACCGACCCGGTGGCCGACCCCAGCAAGAAGCCGAGCCGCCTGCGCGCGGGCGCGGAGGCCGAGGCCGCCAAGGCCGAGCGCGCCACCCGCCCGGGCCCGCGCGAGCGCCGCCGCGAGGCTGAGCGCGCCGAGGGCGGCGACCGTCCGGCCCGGCCGCAGAAGAAGCCCGGCTGGGCCAAGGCCGGTCCTCGCCCCGAGCGCCCCGCGCGTCCGCGCAAGCCTCGCGAGGACGGCGCCCCGCGGCCCGAGCGCACGTTCGGCGCGACGCCGGAGGGCGGCGAACGACCTTACCGCCCCAGCACCGACGCGGAGACCGGCGGCTACGGCTACCGCGAGAGACCCGCGCGAGAGACCAAGCCGCGGGAGGGCGCCGACCGCCCGCGCGGGCCGCGCCGCGACCCCGAGGAGGGCGCAAGCTTCGGCGACCGGCCGAAGCGGCCGTACAAGCCGCGCGGCGACGGCGGGGCCCCGACCGAGCGCCCGGCCCGCGCCTTCGGCCAGGGCGGCGACGAGCGGCCCAAGCGCGCCTACAAGCCGCGCGACGGCGGCGACGCTCCGCGCGGCGAGCGTCCCTCCCGCGGGTTCGGACAAGGCGGCGGAGACGGCGAACGTCCCAAGCGCGCCTACAAGCCTCGCGCCGAGGGCGACGGCCCGCGCAGCGGCGAGCGTCCCTCCCGCGGGTTCGGACAGGACGGCGGCGACGGCGAACGGCCCAAGCGCGCCTACAAGCCCCGGGCCGAGGGCGACCGCCCCGAACGCAGCTTCGGCGACAAGCCCAAGAGCGGCGGGTTCAAAGGCCCGCGGGCGGGCGGCAAGCCGGCGGGGCCGGGACGCGGCTACGGCGGCCCGCGCGGCGGCAAGCCGGGAGGCAAGCCTTCCGGCCCGCGCACCCCGAGGCCTCCGCGCGGAGGCTGAGGATTGAGGATCGTTTCCGGCAAGTTCCGCGGCAAGCTCCTGAAGGCGCCGCCGGGGGAGGGCACGCGCCCGACCTCGGACCGCGCGCGACAGGCGGTGTTCAACATCCTCGAGCACGCGGCCTGGTCGCCGGGATTGCGCGACCGGCGGGTGATCGACCTGTTCGCCGGATCGGGCGCCCTTGGCCTGGAGGCCATGAGCCGCGGCGGCGCCTTCTGCCTGTTCGTCGAGACCGACGAGGCGGCGCGCGGCGCCATCCGCGACAACCTGGAGGCCACGGGCCTGTTCGGCGCGGCGCGCATCCACCGCCGCGACGCGACCGACCTGGGGACGCGCCCGGCCAGCGCCGGTCCGGCGTTCGACCTCGCCTTCCTGGATCCGCCGTACCGCAAGGGCCTGGGCGAGCGGGCGCTGGCGAAGCTGGGAGAGGGCGGCTGGCTCCAGCCCGGCGCGATCGCGGTGCTGGAGCGCGGCGCGGACGAGCCGCCGTTCGAGGCGGCTGCTTTCGAAGAACTCGATGCGCGCGACTACGGCGCCGCGCGCGTCTCGTTCCTGCGGTTTTCACCAACGACGGGCTGAGACCCGGTTGTCGAGTTGGGGGCGCAGCGCCTCCAGCCCGTCTCGCGTGATGAAGTAGGGCCCGCCGTCGCGGCTGAGGATCAGCCGACGGCGTCTGAGCTTGCGCCAGACGGGCAGGGTGCAGTCGGCCAGCCGCCAGCCGTCGCGGGTGAAGCAGTCGACGCCGACGGGGTCGCCGCGCTGGTCCTTCTCCAGCACGATGCGGCCGCCTTGGGCCAGGGCGTGGAGCGTGCGTTGCTCCGCACGGGAAATGTTCATGGATAGTCCGAGGATAAGCCGCAAGGATGCGGTCCCGCGCGCGAGCGCAGGCCGCCGGGGGGCTCGTCCCGGTCGGACGGATCAGAAGCTCGTCAGACCGGGCGCCCGGCCTTCGCGGCAATCTCGGACATCAACCACCGAGGTTTGAGAACGGCGGCGCTTATGCCGGAGGATGCGTCACGTCGCAAGCTTGCGCCGGAAGGCCCTTCGTCTTACGTTCGTCTTACTGGAGGCCGCCATGCCGGAGCCGAAAAGCACGACGGTTCTGTCCACCAAGGGGCAGGTGATCCTGCCCAAGGCGGTGCGCGAGCGACGCGGCTGGCGTCCGGGAGCACGGCTGGTGGTTCAAGAGACGCCCGAAGGCGTGCTGCTGACCGAAGAACCCGCTTTCCCTAGGACACGTCCCGAGGACGTGTTCGGTTGCCTCAAGTACGACGGGCCGCCGAAGACGGTGGAGGAGATGGAAGCCGGACTGGCGGAAGCCTTCAGGAACGCCCGTGATCTCGATCGATACTAATCTGGTCTGCCGCTATCTGCTGAACGACGACGTCGATCAGGCGCGGGCTGCGCGCAAGCTGATCGACGAGCAAGAGGTGTTCCTGACCACGACCGTGGTTCTGGAATCGGCTTGGGTGCTCGGGGCGGTGTACCGTTTGCCGATCGATCGGGTGGTCGAAGCGCTCACCTGGTTTCTGGGGCACCCGAACGTCAGTCTGCAGGATCATGCGGCCGTAACTTCAGGATTGCAGTGGTGTGCGGCGGGGCTGGGTCTGGCCGACGCCTTGCACCTGGCGTCGTCGCAGGGCTGCCACGCCTTCGCGACTTTCGATCGAGAGCTTGAGAAGCGTGCCGCGCGCGTGCCGGCGATCCCGGTGAGCGTTCCCGGACCCGCCTGAGCGGCTCACCGCCGCCCGAACAGCCGCTCGATGTCGGCCAGCTTCAGCTCGACGTAGGTCGGGCGGCCGTGGTTGCACTGGCCGGAGTGGGGGGTGGCCTCCATCTGGCGCAGCAGGGCGTTCATCTCCGCCGCGCTCAGCCGGCGCCCGGCCCGCACCGAGCCGTGGCAGGCCATGGTGGCGCAGACCTCGGCCATGCGCTCCTTCAGCGCCAGCGCCTGGCCGTTCTCGGCCAGGTCGTCGGCCACGTCGCGGATCAGGCCCTGTACGTCCGTGTCCCCCAGCAGCGCCGGGGTCTCGCGCACCAGCACCGCGCCCGGGCCGAACTGCTCGATCACTAGCCCCATCTCGGCCAGGTCGTCGGCGACGCCCAGCACCCGCTCGGCCTCGGCGGGGTCGAGGCCGACCACTTCGGGCACCAGCAGCGCCTGGCGGACCACGCCGCCGCCCTGCATCTGCGTCTTCATCCGTTCGTACACCAGCCGCTCGTGCGCGGCGTGCTGGTCGACGATGACGATGCCGTCGCGGGTCTGGGCCACCACGTAGGTCTCGTGCAGCTGCGCCCGTGCCGCGCCCAGCGGGTACTGCACCGGGTCCACCACCGTGTCCCGGTTCTCCAGCCCGGTCTCCAGGGTTTCCACTTCCAGGTTTTCCCGCCACGGCTCTACCCGCGCGCCGGGCTCGGCGAGTCCTGCGATCAGCCCCGGCTGCACCGCCCGCGCGGGGCTCGACCAGCCGGTGCGCCAGCCGCCGGGCGGCGGCGCGACGGCGGGCTGGAAGCCACCCAGGGCCGCGGCGCCCACGGTGGTCGACGCCCGGTGCCCCGCCGCCGCCAGGGCGTGCTTCAGCGCGCCCACGATCAGTCCGCGGACCAGGGCGGGGTCGCGGAACCGCACCTCGGCCTTGGCCGGGTGGACGTTGACGTCCACCTCGCGCGGGTCGAGATCGAGGTACAGCGCCGCCAGAGGATGCCGATCCCGCGCCAGGAAGTCGGCGTAGGCCGCGCGCAGCGCCCCTTGCAGCAGCCGGTCGCGCACCGGCCGGCCGTTGACGAACAGGTACTGGTGCGCCGCGTTGCCCCGGGAATAGGTCGGCAGGCCCGCGTAGCCGGACAGACGCACGCCCTCGCGCGCCTGGTCGATCAGGATGGCGTTGTCCTCGAACTCGCGCTCGAGCACCGCCGCCAGCCGATGCAGCCGGCCCTCCGGGCCGGGGTGCTCGGCCGCCAGGCGCAGCACCTTGCGCCCGTCCAGGTCCAGGGCGAAGGCCACCGACTCGCGCGCCATAGCCTGGCGCTTGACTTCCTCGGTGATCGCCAGGCTCTCGGAGCGCTCGGACTTCATGAACTTCAGCCGCGCCGGGGTGGCGTAGAACAGGTCGCGCACCTCCACCCGCGCCCCGTGCGGACCGGGGAAGGGGGCGGGCGCGACCTCCGACATCGCGCCGCCGTCCACCCGCACCGCGAACGCCTCGACCGCGCCCTTGGCCCGGCTGGCGATCTGCAAGCGCGCCACCGAGCCGATCGAGGGCAGGGCCTCGCCCCTGAAGCCCAGGGTCTGGATGTGCAGCAGGTCCCACTCGCCGCGTTCGTCGGGAACCAGCTTGGAGGTGGCGTGGCGCTCGACCGCCAGCGGCAGTTCGTCGACGGGGATCCCCTTGCCGTCGTCGGCCACCAGGATGCGGGCGAGGCCGCCTTGGTCGCACTGCACCTCGACCCGCGCGGCGCCGGCGTCCAGCGCGTTCTCGACCAGCTCCTTCACCGCAGAGGCGGGACGCTCGACCACCTCGCCCGCGGCGATGCGGTTGACGGTCTCGGCGGGCAGGCGGCGGATGGTCATGGCGACTCGGTGGGGCGGAGCGGCCGACCAGGGTAGCACGCGTCGCGGGAGCCTTCATGCGGCGCTTCGCCGGAGATCACGCGCGGCCGGCTTCCTCCAACAGCCACGCTTGGAAGGCGTCCGCCGCGGGCGTGCGCGCCACCGCTTCCGCCCAGACCATATAGGTGGCCCAGTCGGTCGGCACATGCTGAGGAAACAGCCGCACCAACTCGCCGGCGGAGAGATCCTTGGTGAGCATGGAAGCGTCGGCCAACGCGATCCCCAGGCCGGAGTGAACGGCGTGCAGAACCGCTTCGCGGGTGTCGTACGCCTGGGATGTGCGGAGCCGCACGTTCGGCTCGCCGGCCGCTTCGAGCCAGAGCTCCCACTCGGCGGGCCGCGAGTCGTTGACGATGATGGAATGGGCCGCGAGGTCGGAGACCCGTGCCGGTCTGCCCCGTGCCTCCAGGTAGCCGCGGCTGCAGAACGGGGCGAGTTCCTGCGGGAAAAGCAGGCGGGCCGCGAGTCCCGGCCAGCGCCCCACGCCGCTGCGCACGGCGAAGTCGTAACCCTCCCTCGCCAGATCGACTAACCGCTCCGACGTCGAGAGGCGGACGTCCACGTCAGGGTGTGCGGCGCGAAACGCGCCGAGTCGTGGGATCAGCCACCTCGCGGCGAAGACCGGCAGGGCGGCGACGTTGACGATCCGCTCCCGGCCGGAACTGAGCCGAGCCTTTCCAACCGCGACGTCCAGGGCGGCGAAGATCGGGTGCAGGTCTTTCGCCAATTCGGCGCCCTCGGGCGTGAGCGACAGCCCTCTCCCGCGCCGCTCGAGCAACCGGACCCCGAGTGCGGCCTGCAGTTCGCGGAGGTGGAAGGTGACGGCGGAGGGCGACACGCCGAGCTCGTCTCCGGCTCCGCCAAGCGTGCCCCGGCGGGCGACGGCTTCGAAGGCCCGTAGAGCGCTCGTCGAGCAGCGAAGGCTTGGGCGTCTCACCACAGTTTTCCTGAACGATCATGCGAGCAGAACCCGTTTGTGAGGGCGGGAACGTCCTGTCAATCCTGCCGGCGTTCCAGCTTGAGAGGCCGTGTTGTTTAAGTTTCTTTTGATGAGTGGCGCTGCGGCCGTGGGGCTGGCGGCGAGCGCGGCCGCCGCGCAGGATGTGGGTTCGAAGGCGGAAGACGCCTTCGGGCGGCGCATCGGACTGGAACAGACCGGTCTCTACTCGGAGACGTCCGCGCGCGGGTTCGACCTGACCAATTCCAACGCCTACCGCATCGAGGGGGCGTACTTCGGGCGCGCCGCGCCGCTTTCCGACGCGGTGGTTAAGGGGGTCGCCGTCAAGGTCGGGGTGGTCGCTGCCCGTTCGGGTACGCCGTCGCCCTCTGGAGTGGTCGATTACGACCTGCGTGAAGCCACGCGTAACGGCCTGATCCTGTCCGGCGGCTGGCGGGAGTACGCCAGCCCGTTCCTCGAAGCGTCCATGGCGAGGGTCGACCAGCAAGGCCGGTGGGGCGTCAATCTCGCCGTGCTGGGTCAACCCGCGCTCACCTTCGCGGACGGGGTGACGGGCGCCTATCTCGACTACGGCGCCGTCGTGCACCTTGCTCCCGCGCAAGGCCTGAAGGCGGTCGCCTTCGTTTCGTGCGCCGAGCGCGCCTACACCGGCAACTACGGCTTCAAGCCTTCCGGGCCGACGCTTCCCGCGCCATTGCCCAATGGCGAGAACCTCGCACCCCCTTGGGCCGACTTCAGCGTCACCCAGACGAACGCCGGGATTCTAACGAAAGCCGCGCTCGCGCAGAACCTGGAGTTGTCCGGGTCTCTCACCCGGTCCGAGCTTTTCGTGGACCGGTCCGATTTCACGTTGTTCAGCTTGGTGGACCGGACGACCGCCGACGCGGTGGTGATCCGCTCCCCCAGCCGATCGACCCTCTTCGAAAGCGCCGAGGTCCGGTTGCGGCAGATCTGGCTCGGCGAAGGCGCGACCCATCAACTCGAGGCGTCCGTGCGCGCGGGCCGGCGACTGTCCGCGGCGCTGCCGGGAAAACCGGTGGCCCTTGGGCTGGTCGATCTCACCGCCCCCCAGCACCCGGGCGAGACCGATTTCGACTTTCCGGCAGCGCGAAACCGCGACCGTCTGACTCAGCACGCGGCGGTCTTGGCCTACACCGCCGTCACGGGTCCCCTGGAGCTGCGCGCCGGGCTTCAACGCGCCTGGATCCTCCGCGGCACCGTGCCGGTCACGGGAGCGCCGGGGAACACCTCCGAACGATATTGGCTCCCTTACGCCTCCGTCGTCTGGTCGCCCTCGCCCGACAGCCTCTGGTTCGCCAGTTACGTTTCCGGCCTGGAGGAGTCCGGGGTCGCGCCCCAGACCGCGACCAACGCCAACGCGCCGTTGCCTTCCGTCGAGGCCCGGCAGTTGGAGGTGGGGGTCCGGCGCGTCTTCGGTCCGTTTCAGGCGACGGCGACGGCTTTTTCAATCTCCAAGCCCGTTCCGGGGCTGCGCGCGGACGGCTCCTACGGTTTTCTCGGCGACGTGAGCCACAGGGGCGTCGAAGCCTCGCTGGCGGCGACGCTCGGCCGCTCCCGGTTGCTGGCGGGGGCCACGGTGCTCGACGCGGAGGTGGGCGAGACCGGACGCCGTCCGGCCGGGGTCGCGGAGCGTTCGGGCTTCATCCGGTGGGAGCACGCGTTCGGCCCGTCCTGGTCGGTCGACGCCCAGGCGAACCACGTCGGCCCGCGTGCCGCGGATCCGGCCAACATCGTGACGGTCGCCGACTACACCCTGTTCAACCTGGGCCTTCGCCACCGACGGACCGTCGCCGGCGTACCGATCGAGATTCGCGCGCTGGCGTCGAACGTCGCCGGCGAGAACGCCTGGGTGGCGGGCCAGAACGGCTTTCTCGTGCGGACGCCGCCTCCGGCCGTCCGTCTCACCCTGACCGCGAGGTTCGAATGACCATCTCTCTTCCTGTCCAAACAACACCCTCCGCCGTGGAGCCGCTCGCCCTGGATCATTTCGTGATCCTGACCAGCCGGCCGGACGAGGGCGTGAGCTTCTACGCCCGCTTGCTGCCTCTGCTCGGCTTCGAGCGGACCAGCGATCGCATCTGGGCCAACGCCAAGGGCCTGCACATCAAGATCGGCGACGCCGATCCGGCGTGCCCGCCGTACGAGCGGTACGGTGCCGGCGTGAACCACGTGGGCTTCGCCGCGCCGAGCAGCGCCTTCGTCGAACAGGTGCGAGAGCGGATGTCGGAGCATCTGGCGGAGGGACCGCGCATCCAGTCGTTCGGCGGACGCGCGGCGCTGTTCCTCAAGGATCCAGACGGCTTCCGGGTGGAGATCACCTACACGCCCGAGGGCGAGACAGTAGTCGACTGATCTTCCGGCCCTGGAGGCCGCGGCTTGATCGAGCCGAACGCAAGATTCATCTCACAAATTCACGTCACCGGTGCCGAATGCGCGACAGGAAAAACCACGGACGACGATCATTCCTGGCTTGGGGGCTCGTCGCTCTCATTGTCCCGGTAGCGGCCCCCGAAGTGCGAGGCGGCGGTGCTTCGGTTCGAACCGACGGCCATGAGGAACCGGCGAAGACCGGACGTGGCCGGTCGGAAGGCGCCGGGAAGGATGCGCCGGCCGCGCGTTCTCCCGCGGAGGAACCGCAGCGCGACAAAAGTCGAAGCTCGGGCGCCGGTTCCTGGCCATGGCCGGAAGACGCCAGCCCGCTGCCGCGCTGAACACCGCGCCGGACGGGACAGCGCCTAGTCAGGGCGCGGGCGCCTACCGCCCCAGCTCCTTCATCGCCCGGTCCAGGCCGTCGAGGGTTAGCGGGAACATGCGCTCGCCGATCAGTTCGCGGATCAGGGCGGTCGACTGGGTGTAGTCCCAGAAGCGCTCGGGCGTGGGGTTCAGCCAGACCACCTTGTCGTAGATGTCGGTCACCCGGCGCAGCCACACCGCGCCGGCCTCCTCGTTCCAGTGCTCGACCGAGCCGCCGGGCATGGCGACCTCGTAAGGGCTCATCGCCGCGTCGCCGACGAACACCACCTTCCAGTCGTGCGGGAAGCGGTGCAGCACGTCCCAGGTGGCGATCTTCTCGTCATGGCGGCGGCGGTTGTCCTTCCACACGCCCTCGTACAGGCAGTTGTGAAAGTAGAAGAACTCCAGGTTCTTGAACTCTGTCTTAGCGGCGGAAAACAGCTCCTCGCAGAGCTTCACGTGCGCGTCCATCGAGCCGCCGATGTCGAGCAGCAGCAGCACCTTGACCGTGTTGCGCCGCTCCGGCCGCATGACGATGTCGAGGTAGCCATGCCGGGCGGTGGCGTCGATCGTCTCGGGCAGGTCCAGCTCGTCCGGCGCGCCCTCCCGCGCCCATTTTCGCAGGCGGCGCAGCGCCACCTTGATGTTGCGGGTGCCGAGTTCGACGGAGTCGTCGAGGTTCTTGTACTCGCGCTTGTCCCAGACCTTCACCGCCCGGCCCTGGCGCCGGCCCGCGTCGCCGATGCGCACGCCTTCGGGGTTGTAGCCGCCGGAGCCGAAGGGCGAGGTCCCGCCCGTGCCGATCCACTTGGACCCGCCTTCGTGGCGCTCCTTCTGCTCCTCCAGCCGCTTCTTCAGCTCCTCCATCAGCTTGTCGAAGCCGCCCAGCGCCTGGATCTGCGCCTTCTCCTCCTCGGTCAGGAACCGCTGGTTCAGCAGCCGCAGCCAGTCCTCGGGAATCTCCGCCAGCCAGCCTTCCTCGACCCGCTCCAGCCCCTTGAACACGTGGCCGAACACCCGGTCGAACTTGTCCAGGTTCTTCTCGTCCTTCACCAGGGCAGCGCGGGACAGGTAGTAGAACTCGTCGACCGTCCGGCCGATCACCTCCCGGTCCATGGCCTCCATCAGGGCCAGGTACTCCTTCAGCGACACCGGCACCTTGGCGTCGCGGAGTTCTGTGAACAGGCGCAGGAACATGACGGAGACTCTATCAGCCCCGCCGGCCCGCTCAACGGCCGGGATAGCGCTCGTCGAGGTCCTTGATCAGCCGCTCGGCCGTGTCCGGATCGAGCTTCTTCAGCAGCGCGTCCAGCTTGGCCTCCATCCGTTCGTCGTCCCCGCGGCTCTGAGGCGAGCCCGCGTAGTAGAGGAAGGCCAGGCCCGCCACCTGCCAGGCCAGCTGCAGGAACTCGGACTGCCAGTTCTCGAAGGTGTCGCGCCCGATCTCGACCAGGAAATCGCGGGTGTCGGGCGACTGGCCGTGCTGGGTCGCCTCCGACACGTAGGCGAGCCAGCCGAACCACCAATGCAGCACCAGGGTGACCAGGAAGATCGCCCCCGTGACCCAGAGGAAACTGTACTTCTTCATCGGCAAAGCTCCTTCCGGGGAAGGAAACGAGCTAGGCCGTGGAACGGTTCAACTCGGCGCTCAGGCCGCCGCGTAGCGTCGGGCCGTTTGCCCGATTGCCTCTTCGAACTCGCGCTTCAGCCGGCCGACCAGCTCGCGCACCGGGACGACGTCGTGGATCGAACCGGCGCCCTGGCCGGCTGACCAGACCTCCTTCCAGGCCTTCACCTCGTGGTCGAGTTCCTTGCCGAGGTCGATCTTGGTCTTGTCCGGCAGGCTCTTGGGATCCAGCCCGTTGGCGACCAGCGAGGCGGTCAGGAAGTTCGCCGGGATGCCCGAGATCGCCGGGGTGTAGGTGACGTCGGCGGCGCCGGCGTCGACGATCATCTGCTTGTAGGCTTCCGGGGCCGTGGCCTCGGCGGTGTTGATGAAGCGGGTGCCGAGGTAGGCGAAGTCCGCGCCCATGGTGATCGCCGCCGCCACGTCGCGGCCTGTCGACATGCAGCCCGACAGGATCACGCAGCCGTCGTAGAAGGCGCGGATTTCGTTCACCAGGGCGAACGGGTTCCAGGTGCCCGCGTGCCCGCCGGCGCCGGCTGCGACCAGGATCAGCCCGTCGACCCCGGCCTCCGCGGCCTTGCGGGCGTGGCGCAGGTTGGTCACGTCGTGGAACACCAGCCCGCCGTAGCCGTGCACCGCCTCCACCAGGTCGCGCACCGCGCCTAGCGAGGTGATCACCAGCGGCACCTTGTGCTCCACCGTCACCTGCATGTCGGCCATCACCCGCGGGTTGGTCGGGTGGACGATGATGTTGACGCCGTAGGCGGCGTCATCGGGCCCCAGCGCGCCCTTGATCTGGTCCAGCCACTGGGAATAGCCCTCGGTGGTGCGCTGGTTGAGCGCCGGGAAGGTGCCGACCACCCCCGCCTTGCAGGCCTCGATCACCAGCTCCGGCCCCGAGACCAGGAACATCGGCGCGGCGATCACCGGCAGCTTCAGGCCTCGTTCCAGCGCGGCGGGTATGGCCATGACGTCGTCCCTGAACAGCGTTCTCTTTCGCTACCCATAGCCGCGCTCGCGTCCGGCGCAAAGCCGCCGCGTTTGCACGGGAGGCCGGGGCGGCTTAACTGGCGGACGATGACCACAGACGTTTCCGGCCTGACCCAGCTCGGCCAAGCGGCCCGCGGCTACGCCTCCCCCGAAGAGGCTGTGCTGGAGCGCGTGCCCAATCCGCATCCCGACGCCCTGTACCTGGCGCGCTTCACCGCGCCGGAGTTCACGTCGCTGTGCCCGGTGACCGGCCAGCCGGACTTCGCCCACCTGGTGATCGACTACGCGCCGGGCGACTGGCTGGTGGAGTCCAAGAGCCTGAAGCTGTTCCTCCAGGCGTTCCGCAACCACGGCGCCTTCCACGAGGACTGCACCGTCTACGTCGGCAAGCGGCTGGTGGAGACGCTGAGCCCCAAGTGGCTGCGCATCGCCGGCTACTGGTATCCGCGCGGCGGCATTCCTATCGACGTGTTCTGGCAGACGGCGGCTCCGCCGCAGGGGCTGTGGGTCCCCGACCCCGGCGTGCCGGCCTATCGCGGGCGGGGCTAGAGGCGCACCGACCTGCCCGGCGGCGAAGAAACGAGGCGCGGAGCGACCCGCGCCTCGCTCAATCCGCGGATGTAGCTCGCCGGGCTACTGGACCTGCACCATCGCCGCGTCGCAGTTCCCGCCGCTGCCCATGTTCGACGGCACGTCCTGCATGCTGGCGTTGTCTCCGCCGGTCGTGATGGTGGAGCCGTTATCGCCGTACATGTCCTTGCGACCCTTGCCGCAGTGGCTTTGCTTCTGGACCTTGATGGTCCAGTCGAAACGCGTGCCCGACGGCGACGCTCCGTCGATCCGTTTCACCCTGGCCTTCTCGAGCGCCTTCATCGCCGCCTTCACAAAGCGGGGATCGTTCGGCTGGGCGGCGCCGGGCGTGCAATCGAGCTCGCCCCCGCCGTCCGCGACGCAGTTGAACGACGCGGAATAGATCTCCATTCGACCCTGACCGCTCATGCCCCAGTGATCCTTCATCTCCGGGCGCTTCACCCATTTCAGACCGGCGTCGATCGGGTGGAACTTGTCGGGCAGGGTCGATGCCGGCCAGTGGCCGAACTTCAGGGTGAAAGCGAAAGTGCGCCCCGCCGGCGAGCCGCCGTCGACCGACCTCACTGACGCCCGGCTCATCACCTTCAGCGCCGCGTCTCCGAAGAACATGCCTCCGGGCGTTTCGTCCAGAACCCGGCAATCGAGTTCGCCCTCGGCGTCCGGGGTGCAGGCCAACTCGGCCTTGCCGCGCGCAACGTCCATGGCCCGGGCGCGAACCGGATACAGCCGGTGCATACGTTTCAGCGACGGGGGCTTGTTCCACGTGAGCCCGACCTGGTCGTAGGTGGGGTAGTCGCTCGCCGGCGCTTGCGCAGAGGCGGGGAGGGCGAAAGCGGCGAGCGCGGCCGCGGTGAAGATCAGCCTGGACATGTCGTTCCCCCTAGGAAGCGGCGGAAAGAGGACCCTTTTCAGAGGCTTTCGTCAATAAGCTGGACGCCAAACAGTGGTCAGCGCCGCCGCGTCCGGACGGGCCCGCTCGAGCGGCGGCTCGGCAGGCGTGCCGAGGTGGATGAAGCCCGCGACCTTCTCGCCCGCACCTACCCCCAGCAGGGCCAGCGCCTCGGGCGCGTAGGCGTACCAGTCGGTGATCCAGTTCGCGCCGAAGCCCAGCGCGTGCGCGCCTTGCAGCAGGGCCATGCACACCGCGCCCGACGACAGCGCCTGCTCCCATTCCGGCACCTTGTGCCCGGGCGTGGTGCGCGAGATCACCAGCAAGGTGACCGGCGCCGCCGCCAGCTTGGCGAGCTTGGCCAGGGCCTTGTCGGGATCCGGCTGAGCCGCCGAAAGCGTCCGCAACCGGTCCACGAGCACGTCCTTCGCCGGGCGCTCGATCACCACGAAACGCCAGGGCGCCAGCTTGCCGTGGTCGGGTACGCGCGCGCCCAGCCGGATCAGGTCGCGCACCTGCTCCGGCGTCGGCCCCGGCTCGCCCAGCGCCTGGGCGGGGGCGGACCGTCGCCGGGCCATGCGCTCCAGCATGTCGGGGGAGGGGGACGGGACCGGCAGCGGGTCGCCCAGCAGCGGCTCGGGCGGGATCACAGGATCACCGTTTCGTCGTCCTCCCCCGCGCCGATCTGCGGCCGGAGCATCCAGGCGCCGTCGCCTTCCTTGATCCGATAGACGCTCTCCAGGTCTTCGCGCCGCGCGCCGTCCACCGTCAGCTCCTCGCGCAGCTCGCCGGTCGCCTCGTCACGGTAGAAGGCCTGGCAGACCATCTTGCCCTCCAGGTCCTGGGTCGAGGCTGCGAACAGCGCCTGCAGCTGCAGGCTCAGCATCGCCGGGGCGGGCGAGCCGTTCATGCGAAAGCGCATCTTTTCCGACAGGTCGGCGAACCGTTCGCACAGCCGGTCGCCGTCGATCCGCACCGTGTCCTGGATGACCACGTCGACGTTGGGGTCCTGCTGGATCAAGAGCTGCGAGGTCTCCGCCACCCGCCCGTCGGGCAGCAGCCGCAACAGGGTGATCGCGTCGCAGTCGTCGGTCTTCTCGACGTAGGTGTCGCACCAGAGCGTCTCGCGCCGGGCCAGGTCGCGAAGGTCGTCGCCCGTGAGCCGCCGCTCCGCGGCCGCCCCTGAACCGGCGGCGACCGCCCACCCGGCCAAGGCCAGAACTGCTGTGAGAGAGACTTTCATCCGCTTTTCGTACTACAGCCCCCGCCGTCGAGCGAGGCGCAAGAGCGTGAGGACCGCATGAGCGACGAACCCGCCTGGGCTAAGGGCCGCCCCAAACCTCCGGAGTGGCGCGCGGGGGAGGGCAGGGTGCGTTTCGAGAACCCGTGGCTGAAGGCGGTCGAGTACGACGCGGTCGCCCCCACGGGCGCGAACACCCACTACGGCGTGATCCGCTTCCAGAAGCTGGCGGTGGGCGTGCTGCCGGTCTGGGAGGACGGTACCGTGACCCTGGTCGGCCAGCGGCGCTTTCCCCTGAACGACTACGCCTGGGAGATGCCCGAGGGCGGCGTGCCGTTCGACGAGGACCCGCTGGACGGCGCCAAGCGCGAGCTGCGCGAGGAGGTGGGGCTGGAGGCCGCCGACTGGCGCCTGGTCCTGCGCATGCAACTGTCCAACTCCACCACCGACGAGCGGGCGGTCTGCTTCCTGGCGACCGGCTTCACCCAGACCGCCACCGAACCGGACGAGACCGAGGCGCTGGACGTGGTGCGCGTGCCGTTCCGCGACCTGCTGACCGAGGTGGTCGCCGGCCGCGTGCAGGACTCCATGACCGTGGCGACGACGCTGCGAGCCTACCATATGGCGCGCGAAGGAGAGCTTCCGGACGCGCTGGCGCGCGCCATGCTAGGATGAGCTCAGAGAACGGCCGAAGGAGCCCGCCCGTGTCGCATCGTCTGGAAGTCGTCCGCGCCGGCTCCGCCGTCTGGCTGTCCCTGCGCGAGGAGGCGGCGCGCACCGCCAAGGCCGAGCCGGCCCTGGCCAGCCTGCTGCACGCGGTGGTGCTGGCCCACGACGATCTGGCCTCGGCGCTCTCGTTCCAGCTCGGCCGCAAGCTCGGCGACGCGGAGCTGAGCGCCATGACCGTGCGCGAGATCTGCCAGCAGGTCTACGCCGAGCCCGCCTGCGTCTCCGCCGCCGAGGCCGACCTGCAGGCCGTCTTCGAGCGCGACCCCGCCTGCAAGGGCTATCTCCAGCCTTTCCTGTTCTTCAAAGGCTTCCTCGCCCTCCAGACCCACAGGGTCTCCCACAGGCTGTGGCGGGACGGCCGCGAGACCCTAGCGTTGCTGCTGCAAAGCCGCATGTCGGAGCTGTTCCAGGTCGACATTCACCCGGCCGCCACCTTCGGCAAGGGCGTGTTCGTCGATCACGCCACCGGCGTGGTGATCGGCGAGACGGCGGTGGTCGGCGACGACGTGTCGATGCTGCACGGCGTGACCCTCGGCGGCACCGGGGCCGAACGCGGCGACCGCCACCCGAAGATCGGCAAGGGCGTGCTGCTCGGCGCCGGAGCGAAGGTGCTGGGCAACATCACCATCGGCGACTACGCCAAGATCGCCTCCGGCTCGGTGGTGCTGAAGCCCGTGCCTTCCGGCTGCACCGCCGCCGGCGTGCCGGCGCGCATCGTCAACTGCCCGGCCCAGTGCGACCCGGCCCGATCCATGGACCACACCCTGCCAGACATCGCTTTCGACTACGTGATCTGAACCCTTCGGACGTCGGTCAGATCAGAGCGCCGCGAGCTCCCGCTCGATCAGGGCGCGCTTGGCGTCGACGCCCCAGCGGTAGCCGGTGAGTTTGCCGTCGGAGCCGACCACGCGGTGGCAGGGGATGACCACCGCCACCCGGTTGGCGCCGCAGGCTGCGCCGACGGCCCGGACGGCGCGGGGCGCGCCCACGGCCTCTGCCAGTTGCGCGTAGGTCCAGGTTTCGCCCGCCGGGATGCGGCGCAGCGCGTCCCACACCCGCTGCTGGAAGGCGGTGCCGCGCACGTCCAGCGGCAGGTCGCAGGCGCGGCCGGGCTGCTCGATCAGCGCCACCACTTCGGCCAGCAGGCGCTCCAGCCCGGGATCGTGATCCACCGCCTGCGCGGCGGCGAAGCGGCGCTGGAAGTCGGCGCGCAGGGCCGTCGGGTCGTCGCCGAGCTCCACCGCGCACAGTCCGCGCTCGGTGGCGCCCACCAGCACATGGCCGAACGCGCAGGGCGCCGTGGCAATCAGGATGCGTTCGTCGGCCCCGCCCTTGCGCCAGCGCGCCGGCGCCATGCCGAAGCGGTCCTCGGCCCGGTCGTAGAAGCGGCTGGCCGAGCCGTAGCCGGCGTCGAACAGGGCCTCGGTCACCGAGGCGCCCTCGGCCATGGCCGCCTTGGCGCGCCGGTCCTTGATCGCGGCCGCGTACTGCGCCGGGGTGACGCCGGTCCCGGCCTTGAACACCCGGTGGAAGTGGAACGGCGACAGGCCCGCTTCCGCGGCCAACGATTCCAGCGTCGGCGCGGCCTCGGCCGCCTCGATCGACCGGCAGGCGCGGGCCACGGCTTCGGCGTGGGGGGAACCGGCCTCGTCAGGGCGGCAGCGCTTGCAGGCGCGAAAGCCCGCCGCGCGCGCCTGCTCCACCGTGTCGAAGAAGCGGACATTGCGGCGCAGCGGCAGCCGCGCCGGGCAGCCCGGCCGGCAGTAAATCCCGGTGGTCTCCACCCCCAGCACGAAGGCGTCGCGCCAGCGCCGGTCGCGCGTCGCCGCAAGGGCGTAGCGGTCGTCGTCGGTGAGGGGGGCTGCGGTCACGGGGGCGAGCATAGCGGAGGCTCCTGCAAGTCAGGAGGCATGATCGCGCGGTTTCAGCCGAGCCGCTTCCCGTCGCTTGCGGTCAACGTCCGCCGAAGCGGATCAGCGGCCGAACGCGCGGCGCCGCGGCATTGCCGAGCGGATGAACTCCGCCGGCGGGTCGGTCTCGGCCAGCACCTGCTCCTTGATCGCGCGCGGCTCGCCGAACAGGTGGCCCTGGCCGTAGCCCACGTCGAGTTCGAGGATGTCGACGATCTGGCGCTCGGCCTCGACCTTTTCGGCGATCACCTCCACGCCGTAACGGCGGGTCAGTTCGGCGAAGTCCTCGGCGCGGATGTCTTCCAGCGCCTTCAGCGCCGGCCGTCCGTCGACCTCGATCAGCTGCTCCAGCAGCAGGTCGGCCCCGACCTTCACGAACTTCACGTCCGAGCGCTGCAGATCCTGGAAGTCGAGATCCAGCGACTGGACCTTGTCGATCGAGAACCGGAAACCGAGGTCCGCCAGCTTGGCCATGTTGCGGGCCTCGGTCGCGCCGCGGGCCTCAAACGCGGCCTGGCCGAGCTCGAAGATCAACGCGCCGGCCAGGTCGCGGTTGTCGGCCAGGAACTCCAGGAACTGCGGGAAGAAGGTCTCGTCGGCCAGCGAGGCCAGCGAGACGTTGCAGAACACCCCGACCTTGCGGTCCTGCTTGGCCAGACGCCGAACGATCTGCACGCAGCGGAACAGCAGCAGGTTGTCGATCGCCGGCACCAGGCCCTCCGGCTCGGCGATCGGCAGCCATTCCGACGGCATCAGCACCCGGCCGGTGTCGTCGCGCAGACGCGAGAAGCTCTCGTAGAAGACGGTGCGCCGCTGCGGCAGGCTGACGACCGGCTGGAGGTAGAGGTCGACCCGGTTCTCGGCCAGGGCTTCCCGCACGGTCTCGAGCAGGGCGGCGGTCTGGCGGGCGTGGCGGCCGACGCGCGGGTCGGCGCCCAGATCGCGGAAGCCCTCCAGCTTGGCCTCGAGGCTGTGGCCCATGCGCTGAACCAGGTCTTCCAGCACCTTGACCTCGCTTGTCAGCTGCTCGGAACGGTCGAGCGCCCCGGTCTCGATGCGGGCGGCCAGGTCGGTCAACGCGCCCTGGGTGCTCTCCAGCGCGTCGGCCAGCAGGCGGTGGGCCTCGCGGACCGTCTCGATCTCGCGCTCGAGCGCCGCGCGCGCCATGCCCTGCGAGATCACCGCGTGGGCGGCGAAGGTCAGGCCCAGCGCCCCGAAGAAGGCGGCGATTGCGGCGCCTTCCCCGACCCCGGCACGCCACAGCAGGGCCGCGACGGTCATGGCCAGGAACAGGTAGGCGCCGATCAGGAGCGCCGAGGTGATGTTGCGCATGAAAACCCGCCCGGCTGGAATCATCCGATTATCGGTCTAGAAATCGCATAAGCAAAGGAGCGCGAATCGCATGGAGCTGTTCGACCTCGCCGACAAGGTCGCGATCATCACCGGCTCGTCGCGCGGCATCGGCCGGGCGATCGCCGAGCGCATGGCCGAGCACGGCGCCCACGTGGTGATCTCGTCCCGCAAGGCCGGGCCGTGCGAAGAGGTCGCCGCAGCGATCAACGAGCGCCACGGCGCGGGCCGGGCGGTGGCGATCCCGGCCAACATCGCCTCCAAGGAGGACCTTCAGCGGCTGGTCGACGAGACAAACCGGGTGTTCGGCAAGATCGACATCCTGGTCTGCAACGCCGCCACCAATCCCTACGCCGGGCCGATGGCGGGGATCACCGACGAGCAGTTCACCAAGATCCTGCAGAACAACGTGGTCTCCAACCACTGGCTGATCCAGATGGCCGCGCCCCAGATGCTGGATCGTCGCGACGGCTCGATCATCATCGTAAGCTCGATCGGCGGCCTGCGGGGCAACGCCCTGATCGGCGCCTACAACATCTCCAAGGCCGCGGACTTCCAGCTGGCCCGCAACCTGGCGGTCGAATACGGGCCGTACGGGGTGCGGGTGAACTGCATCGCGCCGGGTCTCGTGCAGACCGACTTCGCCCGCTACCTGTGGGAGAACCCCGAACTGCTGAAGCAGGTGACCGAGCCCGCGCCGATGAAGCGCATCGGCCAGCCGGACGAGATGGCGGGCGCGGCGGTGTTCCTGGCGTCGAAGGCGTCGTCCTACATGACCGGCCAGCAGCTGGTGCTGGACGGGGGAATCACCATCGCCTGGTGAGGCGGGTCAGGCCGCGCTGCGGTCCGCGTCGGTGGAGCGGCGCCAGGGGCCGGTGTAGGCGGGGTCGTTCACGCGCCGGCGGTCGGGGCCGAAGAAGGTCTCGGTCTTCACGAACGGCCGGGGGCGGAAGATCACCGCCTGGATCCGGTCGAGCAGGGCCTTGGCGGTGATCGGCTTGACCACGAACTCGGTCACGCCCGCGTCGCGGGCCTCCTCCACGCGCGAACGCTCGGCGTGGCCGGTCATCATGATCACCGGCAGATAGGGATTGGGGCTGTCGGCGGCGGTGCGCAGCAGGCGGGTGAACTCCACCCCGTCCATCGGCGACATGTTGAAGTCGACGATGGCTATGTCGGCCGACCACTGACGAAGCATGCGCAGGGCCTCGGCGCCGTCGCCGACTTCGCGCACGCGCGTGACCCCCGCGCCCTTCAGCACGGTGGTGACGATCGAGCGCATGTGCTGGTTGTCCTCGACCAGCAGGATTTGCAGCGCTTCCAACGCCGACATCAGGCGATCCGATCTGAAAGGACGGAGCGCGCATCATGCGCCGGATTCGAGGCGAAAGTCTTCATGCGGACGTTCCTCCCCGAACGGCCGTGCGTCTGAGTCGCAGGCCTTATACCCGTCCGCTCAGCTGTTTCCAGCGCGACAGCGCCTCTTCGGGGCCTGCGTAGGCTTCCTGCTTCTGCGGGTTCCAGTAGCGCAGGGCGTCCAGCGGGATCGGCTTGCCGCTGACGGCGCAGACGACGAAGCGCCCGGGCTTAAGCACCACGAACTCGCCGTCGCCGTAGTGGACGACGGCCGGGCCGCCGGAGTTTCGGTCGTGAGCGTTCATGGGGAGAGAGTAGGGGTTTCGAGCGGTTCACGCCACCTGAGCCGTGCGTCAGGCGAGCTCCACGCGATAGCTTTCGATCACCGTGTTCGCGAGCAGCTTCTCGCACATGGCCTTGACCTCGGCCTCGGCCGCGGCCGGATCTGCGCCGTCCAGGTCGAACTCGATGGTCTTGCCCACGCGCACGTCGCGCACGCCGGTCCAGCCCAGGCCGTTCAGCGCGCCCTCGACCGCCTTGCCCTGCACGTCCAGCACGCCGGGTTTCAGGAACACGTGGACCTTGGCCTTCACGCGACGCCTCCTTCGATCACCCGCGGCATGTCCTTCATGATGCCCAGCCGCTTGGCCACCTCGGTGTAGCTCTCGATCACGTTGCCGAGGTCGCGGCGGAAGCGGTCCTTGTCCAGCTTCTCGTTGGTCGAGGAGTCCCACAGCCGGCAGCTGTCGGGGCTGATCTCGTCGGCCAGGATCACCCGGCTGAACTCGCCTTCGTAGACGCGGCCGAACTCGATCTTGAAGTCGATCAGGGTGATGCCGACCGCGCCGAACATGCCGCTGAGGAAGTCGTTGACCCGGAGCGTCATGGCCAGAATGTCGTCGATCTCCTGGGTCTGGGCCCAGTTGAAGGCGGTGATGTGCTCCTCGGTGACCATCGGGTCTCCGAGCTTGTCGTCCTTCAGGTAGAACTCGATGATCGAGCGGGGCAGCTGCTGGCCTTCCGGCAGACCCAGGCGCTGGGCCAGGGAGCCGGCCGCTACGTTGCGGCAGACCACCTCCAGCGGGATGATCTCGACCTCGCGGATCAGCTGCTCGCGCAGGTTCAGCCGGCGGATGAAGTGGTTTTGGACGCCGATGCCGTTCAGCCGAGTCATCACGTACTCGCTGATCCGGTTGTTGATCACGCCCTTGCCTTCCAGCACCGCCTTCTTCTGAGCGTTGAAGGCGGTGGCGTCGTCCTTGAAGTACTGAATCAGGGTTCCGGGCTCAGGACCCTCGTAGAGGATCTTGGCCTTGCCCTCGTAGACTTTCTTGCGGCGGGTCATGTCGGCTCCCGTGGGGAGGTGAGGGGCGTTCCGGAATGAAAAAACGCGCGGCCCCAGATCGAGATCTGGTTCTGGCGCGCGTTCGCCCGGGAATCGCCCTCGGGGGATGAGATATGTCGGGCCGGACCCTAGCGGAAGGCGGCCCTTTTCGCAAACGGCCAGCCTGTCGCGCCAGGCGCTACAGCGAGGGCAGCGGACGGCCGTCGCCTTCGTTGTCCCAGAACATCGACAGGATCCGCCAGCGCCCCTGACCGTCCTTGCAGAGTTGTACGCTGTTGATTCCGCGTCTCTCCGCCGGGCCCTTCGGGGCGAGGCGAATCTCGTAAGCGCTCCAGGCGTGGGCGATCGCCCCGAACAGGTGGATGCGCCGGCCGACTTCAGTTTCGTAGAAACCCTGTTCGTCAAAGAATTTGGCGTTGGCGGACGCGTATTCGTCCAGCGTCATGATCCTGACGGACGGGCGGTCGTCATGGTCCCGCCCGGTGCGGATCATGCGGCATTCGGGGTGGAAAACCGCGCCCGCGCCGGACCAGTCCCGCGGCCCCGCAGGTCCCGAGACCAACCGGTACATGGCCTCGAGCACCATTCCGATCTCGCGTTCGTCGTCCGCCATGCTGTCGAGCGCCTTAGGCCGTTGCGTTCGGGACTGCTGCCGCTATAGACGAGCCCGACCCCTGGAGCTGAGAGCGTATGACCACCTTCGACGATCGTGAGCGGGCTTTCGAGGCCAAGTTCGCCCAGGACCAGGACCTGGAGTTCAAGGCGGTGGCGCGGCGCGACAAGATGCTGGCCGCCTGGGCCGCCGAGAAGATGGGCCTGGCCGAGGGCGGAGCCGAGCAGTACGCCCAGGCCCTGATACGCGCCGACTTCAAGGAGAGCGGCGACGAGGACGTGATCCGCAAGATCATGCAGGACTTCAGCGCCGCCGGCGTCCAGGTGCGCGAGGGCGAAATCCGCCAGAAGATGCACGAACTGCTGGCCCAGTCCCGCGAGCAGCTGAAGACCGAGGGCTGAGCGTCGCCGGACCGCGGGAGGGCTTCGGCGGCCTCCTACGCCGCCTGCTCGCGCCCCTCGCCCGCTTCGCGCACGGCGGTCAGGGCGCGGTCCAGGACGTCAAGCCCGGCGCCCGGGCGGATCGACTCCACGGTCAGTATTCGCCGCCAGGCCCTCGCGCCCGGGCGGCCGTGCATCAGGCCCAGCATGTGCCGGGTCATGGCCGGTAGCGCGACGCCCTGCGCCAGCTTGGCGGACATGTAGGGGCGATAGGCTTCCACCGCCGCGAACGGGTCCACGTCGGCGGCGTCATCGCCGAACATGCGCCGGTCCGCCTGCCCAAGGATCGCCGGCTCGTGATAGGCGGCGCGGCCCAGCATGGCCCCGTCGACGTGCGCCAGATGCGCCTCGGCTTCATCAAGCGAGGCGATCCCGCCGTTGATCACCACCGTCAGCTCAGGACGCTCGCGCTTCAGCCGGTAGACCAGCGGATAGTCCAGCGGCGGCACGTCCCGGTTCTCCTTGGGGCTGAGCCCCTTCAGCCAGGCCTTGCGGGCGTGAACCACGAACACGCCGACGCCGGCCTGCGCGCAGCGGTCGACCAGCTCGAACAGGCTCTGCTCGGGATCCTGGTCGTCCACGCCGATCCGGCATTTCACCGTCACCGGAATGCGCACCGCGCCGCGCATGGCGGCCACGCATTCGGCCACCAGCTCAGGCTCGCGCATCAGACAGGCGCCGAACCGGCCCGACTGGACCCGATCCGACGGGCAGCCGACGTTCAGATTGACCTCGTCGTAGCCGTAGTCCTCGGCGATCCGCGCGGAGGCGGCGAGGTCGGTCGGGTCGGAGCCGCCGAGCTGCAACGCGACGGGGTGCTCGAGGTCGTCGAAACCCAGCAGCTTTTCCCGGTCGCCGTGCAGCACCGCGCCGGTGGTCACCATCTCGGTGTAGAGCAGCGTCCGCTTCGTCAGCGCGCGATGGAACGCCCGGCACCGGCGGTCGGTCCAGTCCATCATCGGCGCTATGGAGAAGCGGCGGTCCAGGCTCATTGCCGCCGATGTATGGGAGCGCGTGCGTTTAGGCGAGGGCCGATCAGGCCGCCTCGGCTCCGTCCAGCGCCAGACGGCCGGCTTCGCTGACGATCAGGGGGCCCCACAGGGTGCGCTCGGCCAGGCCGCGCCGCTCCAGCACCCGCGCCACTCGGCCGTCCACCGGGAATCCCGGCTGACGGGCCAGCAGGCGCAGGTACTTCCGTTCCGTGTCGCTCAGATCCATGACGAACGCTCCCCAGCACTCGTGAGCCCCATAACCCCTCCCGACCGTTCACGCCCCGCGACAGAGCGCGGCGCCTCAGACCGGTAGCGGCGCGCCCGGGTTCTCGGGGCGGAAAAACATGGCCAGGCTCAGCGAGCGGGCGATGTTGCGGGCCTTGTGCTGGAAGCGTTGGGCGATCTCGGGCGTGAACAGCTCGCCGGTGGTTTCGGCCCAAAGCGCCAGCCAGCGGTCGAACATCGCAGGCTCGATCGGCAGCTTCATGTGCGCCGGCACGGGCCGTCCGTGATAGCGCCCGCTGGTCAGCATCACCGACGACCAGAAATCCACCAGCAGCCACAGGTGCCGGTCCCAGTCGTCGACCGCCGCCTCGAACACCGGCCCCAGCTGCGGGTCGCGCCGGACCTCGGCGTAGAACCGCCCGACCAGCTCGATCAGGGTCTCCTCGTCCACGCGGTCGAAAGGCGCTGCACGCTCGCTCATGCGGTCCGAATAGGGGCGACGGCAAAGGGCGGCAACTGCGGTGAATCGCGGAGGTCACGTCCCGGATAAGCGCTTCGCGCTTTCCGGGATGACAAGGCGTGGGCGCATGCGTCCGCATCGACGGGCTTACGCTCCGAAGTTGGTGGGGAGGCGCGGAGCGCGGGCGGGCCGCCCGGAACCGTAGCCCTCTTGCGAGGGCGCTATGAATTTTCGGCGGGTTCCCCCGCGCTCCGCGAAGCCTGTGCTCGCAAGCGGCCCGGGGGACGGCTTCCTTGTCGGGACCGTGGGGAAAACGCTCTATCCCCGCGGCTGGCTACTCCCCGATTAGACCCTTCCCGGACCTCGGCCTGCGGCGGGCGGGAGGACCAGATCCTCCCGGGCCCCGGGGTTTCGCCCCGGGCATCCCACGCGCC
>Ga0196964_10000505_pt1 | contig 23715 bp, 20 predicted proteins | sample S1_10metaG_FD_148615 | JGI IMG/M metagenome (GOLD analysis project Ga0196964, IMG submission 148615) | Soil microbial communities from Anza Borrego desert, Southern California, United States - S1_10 | ecosystem: Environmental > Terrestrial > Soil > Desert | place: USA: California | collected... | reverse complement strand
TGCCGGTGGCCTTGATCTCGACCAGCACCTCGCCGGCCCGGGGACCCTCCACCTCGACATCCTCGATCACCAGGGGCTGGCCGGCCTTCACGGCGACGGCGGCGCGGGTCCTCATGGCTGTCCTCCCTGGAATTCCACCAATACCCGGCTCCGGCCGCCCTGGCCGGCTTCAGGCTTTGAAGCGAACCGTCACACGAATTCACGGTGCCATTCAACAAAGCAGCGCCGTGCGGCAATCGAACATTCCTATCGTGCCCCGATCCGTCCGCGCCGATTGACCGCGCCCGCTCCGACGCGCCTTAATCGACCGAGAGGTCGCGGCCGGCCCGCCCGGCCAGCCCCCCGCACCGATGGAGCCGACGATGACCCGCGCCGCCCTGGCCCTCGCCGCAGCGCTCCTCTGGTCCCCCGGCGCCGCCGCGCAGGCGCCGGCCGCCAACGACTACCCGACCGAGGCGCGGGTCGATTACGTGCTGGGCTGCATGGCGACCAACGGCAACTCCCGCGAGACCGTGCGCAAATGCGCCTGCAGCATCGACTACATCGCCGGACAGGTCAGCTACGCCGACTACAGCGCGGTCGAGGCCGCCATGGCGATGCAGCACATGCCCGGCGACCGCGGCGCGATGATGCGCGACGTCGGCGTGGTCAAGGACCTGATGGAACGGTTCCGCCAGGTGCAGGTCGCCGCCGACCTGGAATGCTTCGCCCGGCAGCCCTGAGGCACCTCAGGCGGGGCCGGCGCTGACCGGCCATTCCTGCCGGAAGACGCCGCCCTTGCTGTCCCGCACCTCCACCTCCAGCGTTCCCGCCGCGTCGGGCAGGAAGCTGAAATGCAGGCTCGGGTCCTCGCTGACCGAGATGTCCGTCTCGAACTCCGCCACGCTCTCGCCGTTGTAGCGGACGCTGATCCGCTCGACGTAATGGGGCGCGATGTAGCTGCGGGAGATCTGGTCGAACTGCAGGCCGCTGCTGTTGGGATGGCTGACCAGCAGCTGCGCGCGCGCCGGCTGGCCGGCCCGGATCTCGGCCGGCAGGTTGAGCTTCATCCGGCCCAGCCGCGACGCCGCCTGCGCCGGGTCCTTCAGCGCGGGCGCGGAACAGCCGCCCGAGGCCTTCACGAAGGCGCTCGTCTCGACCAGGCGCCCGTCCTCGGTCTCGGCCACCGCATGGATGTGCGTGTACTCGTCCACCCGCACGCGGGTCTCCAGCGCCGCCGAGGCCGCGCGCGGTCCCAGTTCAACCAGGAGCGCGCGCGGCACCGGGTTGTCGTCGACGATCAGGTGCAGCCGCTTCAGCTTGGCATCCGGCCCGGCCCGGAGCGTGACCGGCACGATGGCCGCGTCGGCCGCCCGCGCCGGCGCCTCCAGCACCAGCGCGCCGCCGGCCGGTTCGGGCTGGCGGCCGTCGAAATAGAGGCCCACCAGCTCCTTCCAGCGCGCTTGGTCGGCCTCCGCCTGCGGGTCCTGCGCCTGGGCCGCGGCCGGCAGCGCGAGCATGCCGGCGGCCGCCAGGGCCAGAAGCGCCTTTCCGATGGCCGCGCCGTGCCTGTCCATTGGGGTCACTCCCATTCCAGTTCCGCGAAGGCCGCGGTGACGAGCTGCGGATGGTAGGTCTCGTGCAACAGCCACGCGGTCCGGGTATCCCCGGCGACGGTGCGCACCGCCTCGGCGATGCCGGCACCGTCGCGCTGCATCAGGCGGATCTCCGCGACCACCTGCTCCAGATAGCGGCGCTGGCGCTCCAGACCGGCGGACCAGTCGGCTGCCGGCGGGCCGTGCCCCGGCACCACGAGCAGCGGCCTGGTCGCCGCCAGCGCCCCGAGCGCGCCGATCCAGCCGAGGATGCTTCCGTCCAGCGAGGGGTGGCGCGCCACGAACAGCAGGTCGCCGGTCCAGAGCGTGCCGGTCGCCTCGTCCAGGACCGTCAGGTCGTTGTCGGTGTGGGCGGTGGGATAGGCCCGCAGCCGCAGCGTCCGGCCGCCCAGGTCGATCGTCGCTTCGCCGTCCACCGGCAGGCCGACGGACGTGCGGACCGGCTCCTCGCCGCCGGCGGGACGCCGCGCCCTGTAGCTGTCGAAGCGCGCCGCCAGGGCGGGCATCATGCGGGCATGGGCGACGAAGACCGTGTCCGGCCCCGCGAAGGCGCCGTTGCCCAGGACGTGGTCGGGATGCATGTGGGTGTTGACGACGTAGCGGACCGGCAGGTCCGTCCGGGCGCGGACCGCCGCCAGCAGGCGCCGGCCGATCTCCACCGAACCGCCCGTGTCGACGACCGCCACCGCCGCGCCGCCGACGATGAAGCCGATATTGGCGATGTCGCCGCCATTCCCGGCGGAGGCCTCCTCCTGCGCTCCCTGGTGCAGGAAGATTCCCGGCGCGATCTCGGTCACCGGCAGGGGATCGGGCGGCCCCTCCCCCGCCGCGGCCGGCCCGGCGCCGAGCGCGGTCCAGAGCAGCACGGCGCCGAGAAGGGCGGCCCGGAGCGGTCCCGGGGCGGCGGCGGAGCGGGGCGGAAGGCTGGTCATGGCGTCTCCGCGTCACGACGGATGGGCCGGAAGACCAACTCTACACCCGGGCCGTCTCCTTGTCCCGGCCGCCTCCGCGCAGATGATGCGCCGTCCTCGCGGACAGAGCCCTATGCCGAAGAGGTAATCCACAAACGGAAATCTTTCCCCATGTCTTTGAAATTGCCTCTTGCGTCGGGCGGTCCGCCCTTCGTCTACTTGGACGAGGAGCATGGGGAACTGGTCCGCCAATGGGCCGGGGCTCAACGGGAGGTGCGATGGCCGCGATCCGCGGGATGATCCGGGGGGCGACCGCCCGGCGCGTGCTGGCCGGCGCGCTGGCGCTGGCGGCCTGCACCGCCGTGGTCCCGGTATCGCCGGCCCGGGCCCAGCCGGCCGTGCAGACGGTGCCGGTCGGCTATCTCGGCCAGGAGGAGGCGGTGCGCACGCCGCTCACCTTCCTGCGGCCGGAGCTGCGGGACGAGGGGCTGCAGGGCGCGCGCCTGGGCATCCTGGACAACGACACGACCGGGCGCTTCCTGAACCAGGATTTCGAACTGGTGGAGGCGATCCTGCCGCGCGGCGACGACGCCCCCGGCCTGGCGGCGGCGGTGGAGGCGCTGGCGGCGAAGGGGGTGCGGCTGCTGGTCGCCGACCTGCCGGCCGACCGCCTCGCCCGGCTTATGGAGCATCCCGGCGCCGCCGGCATGCTGGTGCTGAACGCCCGGGCGACCGACGATGCCCTGCGCAACGAGCGGTGCCGGGCCAACCTGCTCCACACCGCGCCCAGCCGCCGCATGCTGGCCGACGCGCTGGCACAGTACCTGGTCTGGAAGCGCTGGGACCGCTGGATGCTGGTGGTGGGCAGGTATCCCGAGGACCAGGCCTTCGCGGAGGCGGTGCGGCGCGCGGCCAAGCGCTTCGGCGCCCGCATCGTGGAGGAGAAGTCCTGGACCTTCGAGGAGGGCAACCGGCGCTCCGACAGCGGCCACACGACGGTGCAGTCCCTGGTCCCCACCGCCACGCAGGGCGCGGAGCATCACGTCCTGGTGGTCGCCGACGAGCGCGACATCTTCGGCGAGTACCTGGCCTACCGCACCTGGCAGCCGCGCCCCGTGGCCGGCACGCAGGGGCTGGTGCCGACGGGCTGGGACCGGGTCCATGAGCAATGGGGCGCCACCCAGCTTCACAGCCGCTTCGAGAAGCAGGCGGGACGCTGGATGACCCAGCGCGACCATGCCGCCTGGCTGGCGGTGCGGGCCGTGGGCGAGGCGGCGACGCGGACCCGCAGCGCCGACCCGGCCGTGCTCGCCGCCCACATCAAGGGGCCGGACTTCGCGCTGGCGGCCTTCAAGGGGCAGGCGCTGTCCTTCCGGCCCTGGGACGGCCAGCTGCGCCAGCCGATCCTGCTGGCGGGCCCGCGCATGCTGGTGTCGGTCTCGCCCCAGGACGGATTCCTGCACCCCGTCTCGACCCTCGACACGCTGGGCGACGACGCGGCGGACTCGCGTTGCGGGGCCGGAAAATGACCGAACCGAAGGGAGGGGCGCCATGGGCGCGACGACGAGGGGAACAGGGGCGGCGCTGCTGGCCGCGGCGCTGTCCATGCCCGCCGGCGGGGCCGCCGCCTACACGGTCCACGTCTCCAACGAGCGCTCGAACACCATCGTGGTCGTGTCGCCCGAGACGCTGAAGATCGAGCGCACCATCCCGGTGGGGCGCCGGCCGCGCGGCATGGTCTTCAGCCACGACTTCGCCCGCCTCTATGTCTGCGTCGGCGACGACGACCGCGTCGACGTGCTGGACGTCGCCAGCGGCACCGTGGTGGAGAGCCTGCCGTCGGGCCCCGATCCGGAGCTGCTGGTGCTGCACCCGACCAAGCCGATCCTCTATGTGGCGAACGAGGACGACAACATGGTGTCCGTCGTCGATCTGGAGCGGCGGCAGGTGGTGAGCGAGATTCAGGTGGGGGTCGAGCCGGAGGGCATGGGCATCAGCCCGGACGGGTCGACCCTGGTGAACACCTCCGAGACCACCAACATGGCCCATTTCATCGACACCACCACGCTGCAGATCACCGACAACGTGCTGCTGGACGCGCGGCCGCGCGTGGCCCGCTTCACCGCCGACGGCGCCCAGGTCTGGGTCTCCTCGGAGATCGGCGGGACGGTTTCGGTGATCGACGCCGGGACGCGACGGATCGTGAAGAAGATCGGCTTCGAGATCCGCGGCGTCCCGCGCGAGGCGATCCAGCCCGTGGGCATCGAGCTGACCGCCGACGGCAAGCGCGCCTTCGTGGCGCTCGGCCCCTCCAACCGGGTGGCGGAGATCGACCAGAAGACCTTCGAGGTGAAGGCCTACCATCTGGTGGGCCAGCGCGTCTGGAACCTCGCCCTCTCGCCGGACCAGACCCGCCTCTACACCACCAACGGCGTCAGCAACGACATGTCGGTGATCGACATCGTCGCCGGCAAGGTGCTGAAGAGCCTGCCCGTGGGGGACTCGCCCTGGGGCGTGGTGGTGAAGCCGTGACGGCGCGCGCGCCGGGACCGGCGGCCTCAGCCGGCCTTCTCCCGGCCGAGGCCCAGCCGGTTGCGGCCCAGCCAGCGCACCCCGTGCAGCCAGGCGGCGTCCGTGTCGCCCCTGATGTCGGCGGTGCCGACGGCGACGACCCGGCCGTCCGCCACCGCCCGCATGACGATCTGGACGCTGAGGATCAGGGTGCTGATCTTCTGGATGGTGGCGGTCACCACCAGCTCGGCGCCCAGGTCGCGGCCGAAGTCGAGCTCGCAGCCGTTGCAGCCGCGCAGCGGCAGCCGTTCGGCCATCCGGGCGGCGACGGGGGCGGTGTCGATCACGGCGTAGGCGGGCGACGCGTCGACCAGCCGGCGCAGTTCGGCGCTGACCAGCGCGATGCGCTTGGCATGGGCCGGGGCGGCCCCCTCGCCGCTGGTGTCATGCAGCTCCAGTTCGAAGACCGCCGTCCTGCGCTCGGCTTCCTGCGCGCCTGCCGGGGCGAGGCACACCGGGGCGAGCAGCAGGGCCGCCGCAAGGGATCGTCTCATCGCCGCCACCTGGCCCTCCTCCTCGCCGTCCTGGCCGCAGCGCCGGCGGCGGCGGCCCCGCGCGATCCCGACTTCCCCTGTCCCCAGGTATATGTGCCCACGCTGTCGGCGGGCCAGGTCTGGAGCGGCCCGCCCATCGACGGGCTCGCGCCTGACGCCTGGCGGAACGACCCGGAGGTCGCGCGCCTGGCCGGGATGGCGGCGAGCCGCGCCGTTCCCGCCGACAAGCTGGAGGCCGAGCTGCAGGGCTTCGCCGGCGCCGCCGGTTCGACGGAGCGGCTGACCCTGCTTTTCGGGGGCATCTTCCACAGCGTGCAGGCGGAGCGCACCCGGGCCATGGAGGCGATCCGCCGCTTCGCCCGCTCCCAGCGCGCGCTGGCCGACCGGATCGCCGGCCATGTGGCGCTGCTGGAGACGCTGCCGCCGGACGATCCCGGCCGCGCCGCCGCCGCCGAGGCGATGCACTGGGACCGCCGGCTGCTGGAGGACCGGGCGCGCCTGCTGCCGGTGCTGTGCGACAGCCCGGTGATGCTGGAGCGCCGACTGGGCGCCGCCGCCCGGCTGCTGGCGGCCCGGCTGGAATGACGGGTCGTCGTCGGTTCGGCGCCGCTCACCGTTCCGGGCCGCCGTCATGGGGTTCGGCCACGGCCAGCGGGCGCCCGGCCTCGGTCCAGCCCTCGATGCCGTCGGGATACCAGGAGACGTTGCTATAACCCCACTCCAGGGCGCGCTTGGCCGCGTTCCAGGACATCCAGCAGTCGCGGCGGCAGAACACCACCAGCCGCCGCGTCTTGTCGCCGCCGGTCAACCGTTCCAGGCTGCGGCGGAAATATTCCTCCTGCGCCGGCGTCGGCTCGCCATGGCCGACGTCGGGCAGCCAGACGGCGCCGGGGATGGTCTCGTGCGGGCGCGGCACCCAGCCGGCCGCGCCGCTCCCGGCGCGTCCCTCGGGCGGGCCGGGCTTGGCCGGCAACACGTCGAGGAAGAGCCTCTCCCCGCCCGCGTCGGCCAGGGCGGCCGCGGCCGCCGGCGTCAGCACGGCGGCTCCGGCCAGCGTCTCCGGCACCGGCGCCTGATAGTCCGACCGCCGGTAGTCCTTGGGCTCCGGCGGCTTGGCGGCGGGCGAGGCCGAGGGAGGAGAGGCGGCCGGGAACGCCGCGGCCGCGCCCCGGGGGACGGGCTGGCCTACCCGGTCCAGCACCGGGATGCCGTACTCCGCCAGCAGCGCGTCGATGCGCGGCTGGTTGGTCTTGATCCAGCCGTTCAGCCAGCGCTTCCACTCCGGCTCGTCCGGCCGGATGCCCATGGAGATGTTGAAGGCGAGGCGGCTTTCCGGCCCGGTGCCGACCAGCGGCACGACCGTCAGCTTCGTCGGCTGCCGGCCCGCCCAGTAGCCGGCGAGGGGTCCCCAGATGACGGCGGCGTCGGTCTTGCCGCTCGCCACGTCCTCCACGGCGACGCGCGCGGGCTGGTTGGTCCGCGTGTCGATGATGAGCTGGTACGGCTCGATGTTGGTCAGGCCGTGGCGCAGCAGCAGGTCGACCGCCGGGGTCTGCGCCACCACCCCGATGCGCGCCCCCTGCAGCCCGGGGTCCGCCAGCGAGGTCGGCTTCAGCGCTCCCTCCGCCCGGTGCACCAGCGCATAGGTGGACCGGTAGTAGGGGTTGGTGTTCTGCATCAGCTGCTCGCCCGACGCCGTGCCCATGACGATGTCGCATTTGCGGGCACCGAGCGTCGCCCGGACGAAGCCCATGCTCTGGGGCCACCAGGTGTAGGCGACCGGGATGCCGAGATCGGCGGCGATCATGGCGGCCAGCCGGTTCTCGAACCCCTCCTGCTTCTCGTTCGAGTAGGGCAGCGCGTTGGGATCGGCGCAGACCCGCAGCGTGCCGCGGCTGGTTCCCTCGACGGCCGAGGCCGCGCAGGAAAGACCCGCCGCCGCCAGGCCGGCCAGGATCGGCGCCAGCCGGATCAGGGACCGGAAAGGGGACCCGGGGGGGATGGGCGGGGCGGAGCCGCGGCGGGCGGGCATGGCGCGCTTCCCATCACTTCGAGGCTATGCGCTCGGGCCTGCCCCGCTCGACCTTGCCGTCGGAACGGGCCTTCAGGTAGCGGTAGATGTCGTCCATGTGCTCCATGACGTTGGGGTCCATGCCGAAGCTGGGCATGACGCTGGCGCCGTTCTTGCGGCCGTTGGTGACCGTCTCGGCGAAGGTCGTGTAGTCCAGCCTCTTGAGCGATTCCGACAGGCTGGGGGCGAAGCTGCTGCCCAGCCCGTCGGGCCCGTGGCAGACATGGCAGGAATTGTGATAGCGGCGGAACCCGTTGTAGGTGCCGCGGTCGACCTTGCCGCCCTCGACCTTGTAGATGGGCATCCCGTCGCCATCGACGACCGGTTCCTCCTGCGCCGGCTGGGCCTGCGCCGCGGCTCCCAGGAGCAGGATCCCCGCGCAAGCGGCCGTCGCCATGGCACGGCCCAACCCGTGGGCCGTCGAAAGAAAGCGTCTACGCAAAGCGTCCTCCCGAACCGTGTTCTTCGTCTTCGTTCCGCGTCTTGGAACCTGCCGTTCCCGGTTGCTCCGGCCTGGCCGGTCGGAGGGGGCGGGGACGGATGCGGCGGCGGGAACGTCCTTGCGCTCCCGCCGCCGAACCGTTGGCCGGCCCCGGTGCCCGCGCGGGGCGCCGGGACCGCCTGCCGTGGCTACTTACTGCGCCGCCGCCGCCTGCGCGCGGCCGCCCACCTCGAAGACGGTGAGAACGCCGCCGAGCTGCGTGTACTCGCCGAGGCTGGCATGGGCGCCGACCGCGCCGAGGCCTTCCGTCGCCTCCGTCAAACCCGCCGCGAGGCCGATGCCGGCCCAGCCGCCGATGCCCGACAGGACGGCGACGTACTGCTTGCCGCCGTGCTGGAAGGTGTTGACGTTGCCGATGATCCCCGACGGCGTCTTGAAGCGGTAGAGCTCCTTGCCGTTGTCCATGTCGAAGGCGACGAGATAGCCCTCGAGCGTGCCGTAGAAGCCGACGCCGGCCTTCGTGGTCAGCGCGCCCGACCAGACCGCGAACTTCTCGGGGATCGACCACTTGATCTTGCCGGTCGCGGCGTCCCAGGCGATGAAATTGCCCATGCCGCCGTGGCTGCCCGGGGTCGGGTACATGGACAGGGTCGCGCCGACATAGGGCTGGCCCGCCTGGTACGAAACCTGGAAGGGCTCGTAGTCCATGCAGATGTGGTTGGTCGGCACGTAGAACAGGCCGGTGTCGGGCGAGAAGGACGCCGGCTGCTGGTCCTTGGACCCCAGCGCCGCCGGGCAGATGCCCTTGCTGTTGTTGTCCTGGCCGTTGGCGAAGGTGCTGTACCGCTTGTCGACCTGCGGCCGCCCGGTCTTCATGTCGACCTTGGTCGCCCAGTTGACCTTCGGGTCGTACTTCTCGGCCACCAGCAGCTCGCCCGTGACGCGGTCCAGCGTGTAGCCGAAGCCGTTGCGGTCGAAGTTCACCAGGACCTTGCGGGTCTTGCCGTTGACCGGGATGTCCGCGAGGATGTTCTCGTTGACGCCGTCATAGTCCCACTCGTCGAAGGGGGTCTTCTGATAGACCCAGCGGGCCGCGCCGGTGTCGGCGTCGCGGGCGAAGATGGTCATCGACCATTTGTTGTCGACGGGCTTGCCGTCCTTGGCGCGTTGCGCCGGGTTCCAGGTGCCGGGATTGCCGGTGCCGTAGTAGATCAGGTTCAGCTCGGGATCATAGGTGTACCAGCCCCAGGTGGTGCCGCCGCCGATCTTCCATTCGTCGCCGTTCCAGGTCTTCACGCCGAGGTCGGCCTCGCCGATCGGCTTGCCCATCATCATCGTCTTCTTGGGATCGATCATGACGTCCTTGTCGGGACCGGTGGAGTAGGCGCGCCAGACCTGCTTGCCCGACTTGACGTCGTAGGCGGTCAGGTGGCCGCGCACGCCGAACTCGCCGCCGGAGATGCCGACGAACACCTTGTCCTTGATCACCACGGGGGCGGCCGTCAGCGTCTCGCCCTTGGTGTGGTCGCCGTTCTTGGCGCTCCAGACGACCTTGCCCGTGTTGGCGTCGAGGGCCACCAGCGTGTTGTCGGCCTGGGCCAGGAACACCTTGCCGTCAGCCACCGCGACGCCGCGGTTGACGGTGTCGCAGCACATCACGGGAATGGCCGCGCTGTCCTGGCGCGGCTCGTACTTCCACTTCAGCCGCCCCTTCTCCTTCAGGTCGAGGGCGTAGACCGTGTTGGGGAAGGGCGTGTGGATGTACATGGTGTCGCCCACCACCAGCGGGCCGCCTTCGTGGCCGCGCAGGACGCCGGTCGAGAACGACCAGGAGACCTTCAGGTCCTTGACGTTCTGCTTGGTGATCTGGTCGAGCGGGCTGTAGCGGTGGCCGGCGTAGTTGCCGAGCTGCATGGCCCAGTTGTGCGGGTTCTTCGAGGCCTGCATGACGCCGTCGTTCGCGTGGGCCGAGCCGGCCAGCAGAAGACCGGCGGATGCGAGCAGGCAACGCGAGAATGCTCTCATGGCGTTAATCCCTCCCTTGCGTGCGGTTTGGCATGCGGTCAGGCGGTCGATGGTCGGCCGAGCCCCGCTGCCGGCCCTGCGGCGCCGGGGTCGTTGCCCGGGCGTCAGCATGGTGACGGAAACGAGCGTAGCACCGCCTTGCAACGATCACAATAGACGAGTCCGATCAATTAAGGCCGATTATTGCCGGTTTTCTAATGCACGAGCGCTGAAGTCGCAGAGTAGGTAAGTCTTTGTTGTCAAATTCGATAGACAGTTCGCATGCGCAACATGATTTGTTGCTTCGCATCATCGGAAGCGCCGCGGCGGTGGCGCGGCACCTTAGGATTTTTTCGTATCGAATACTGGTACTCGATGCGGATTTGTAAGTAATGGACGGGTCTTGTCGGGCACCGGCCCCACCGATCAAGATGACAGAAATGTTACAAAGGACGGCGCCGCGACTGTTGCTGGCCGAATGACCCGCCGCTCCACGGCCGTCTTCCGGATCAGCGCCGATCGACTGCAAAGGAAGTCGGGTGGCGTCTGGAGTTGCATCAATCGTGAGCGCGTGCCGGGACAATAGAGGATAGTAATCGCAGCATGGGGCGGCTTCGTTGACGACCCTGGTTTTTGAGAGGACGCTTGCCCGAACGAAAGGCCTGGCCGATGCCGTCCGCGCCGGGCCGGCACCAACCGAGGGGATGGGCGAGAAAGAGGTGAACAGGCGTCGCCCGGTCCAGGCGGCGGACCGCAGCCCCGGAACAGGCCGCCCCGGGCAGCTATTTGCCGTCGGCTGGATGTCGACCTGCCGGCGCCAAGTAGACCATGCCCTTTTAAAATATTCGCCGGGGCCGCACCGGCCGGAAGACAGGATTCCGGCCGTCGCGGCTTCGGCACCGCGCCGCAAGCGCGGCGGGTGCCAGGACCGCCCGCCTCACCGCCCGCGACAGTCGTCAACGACAAGGCGCTCCGCCGCATTCCGTCCCCTGCCACGCAGGAGGCGGCGCCCGGCCGAGGCCGAACAGGGGAGGATGAAATGCGCTCGAAGGCTTTGCTACTGGCGGCCGCGTGCCTGCTGGCCGGCGGCGGCGCCCAGGCCCAGGCCCCGGCCGATACGACGGAGGAGCTGCTGCTCCGCCTGAAGGAGAAGGGCATCCTGACGGATCAGGAGTATCAGGCGCTGGTCCGGCGCAAGGCGGCGGAAAGCGCGGCGCCGGCCGCCTCGGCGACGCCGACCGCGTCGGCCACCGCGGACACGCCCGCCCAGTCGATCGATCCCAAGGCCGTCCGCATGGCCGAGAGCGGCGTCGGGCTCATGATCGGCGAGGTGGAGGTCAAGCTCTCCGGATCGGTCAACGGCTTCTACGTGCATGAGGACCCCGACGGGGCCGGCCCCACGCGCACGGTCACCGGCGGCCTTGCCAGCGTCGGCGGCGGTTCCTCGAGTTCCGTGCGCAACGGCCTGCTGCCCGGATTCCTCAAGGTGGACGTCACCACCACCCAGGCCGGCTGGGACGTGGGCGCGCATTTCGGGATCTATCCGGGCATCAACAGCGTCACCGGCCTCGGCGGCGCCAACTCGGCCGGCTCTCCCAGCGCGCTGTCCACCTCGGGCATCGACTTCCGCCAGACCTACCTGACCTTCGGCAAGAAGAGCCTGGGCGAGTTCAAGATCGGCCGCGACATCGGCCTGTTCGCCTCCGAGGCGATCCTGAACGACATCACCCTGCTGGGCGTCGGTACCGCCGCCGGAAACGCCACGCCCAGCAACACCTCGCTGGGCCGCATCGGGCTCGGCTACATCTACACGGACTTCCAGCCGCAGATCACCTACACCTCGCCCGAGTTCGGGGGGCTGCAGCTCTCCGCCGGCATGTTCCAGCCCCTTGTCACGGCGGGTGGCGACGAGGTCAACGACACGCCGGGCTTCCAGGGCAAGGTCAGCTACGCGCTGAAGGCCGGGCAGGTCACGGGCAAGCTGTGGGCCAACGCCGTCACGCAGAAGCACGACCCGGTCGGCGGCCTGCCCGGATATACCGGCACCGGCTTCGATGTCGGCGCGAACCTGACGCTCGGGCCGGCGGGGCTCACCGGCTACTACTATACCGGCGAGGGCATCGGCACGACCGGCCTGTTCATCCTGGCGACGGACGCCGCCGGCCGGAAGCGCGACAGCGACGGCTTCTACCTGCAGGGCACCTACAAGCTGGGACAGGTCACGCTGGGCACCAGCTACGGCGAGAGCAACCTCGACCTGGCCCGCGGCGAGGCGGTTTCGGACCTGGTGGACAGCAACAAGTCCTGGGCCTTCCAGGCGCGCTTCGGCCTGACCGAGTGGGTGACGCTGGTGGGTGAGTACATCATGACGGAGTCGGAGGCGCACAATGGCAACAGGGCGGAGTCGAACACGATCGCCATCGGCGCCATCATGTTCTTCTGACCTCCGCGCTATCCCCGTCCCGGGGTCCCGGGACGGGGGTCCGGGGCGGCGGGCGCCGGTCGGCCGCGCGCGGGCAGGCGGCGGCAGAGCGTCTTCACATAGGCGCTGGTGCCGATGTCGCGGGCGCGGGGCGAGCGGGCGATGACCTCCTGCCAGCCCTGGGTGCACTCGACCTCGTTGGCGACCTCGATCGACTGCACGTCCAGCGCGGTCCGCTCGTCGCAGTCCTCGGGCGGCATGCCGCTGAGACAGACCAGGATGATCGCGGCGAAAACGTCCATGGTCCATCCTCCCGAAGGTCGATCCAAACCGGCCGGCCGCCGTTCTATAGTGGCCCCGCCGCGCCGGTCCGTCCAGCGGTCCCGGTCCGGGCGGCGCGAACCAACGGGCGGCGCGACCGGGCGGCGGCGCCCGCGACGACAGCCTGGCAGGGAGTGAGCTCATTGGCATCAGCATCCAGGGACCTGGCGCGCCGTTCCCCGGCACCTCCCCTTCCCGGCGCCGGACGGCGGCCGCGCGGGACCCCGGCTCCGGGCCAGGCCGTTTCAGGAAGGCCGGCGTCCGGGCCGCCGTCGTCGGCGCTCATGCTGCTGGCCGCGTCGCTGGCGGCGGTCGCGCCCGCCCTACCGGCCGCGGCGCAGGGACGGACCTCGGGAGAGGTGGTGGTGACCGGCCGGCGGTCGGGCGTTCCGGTCTATGAGCGTCCCTACGGCGCCACGATCATCGGCGGCGAGGCGCTGGAGACCGCGCCGCAGCGCCGGCTGGACGAGGCGCTGCGGGCCGTGCCCGGCTTCGGCCTGTTCCGCCGCTCCGGCTCCACCCTCGCCAACCCCACGACGCAGGGCGTGTCCTTGCGCGGCATCGGTCCGAACGGGGCGGGGCGCACGCTGGTGCTGGTGGACGGGGTGCCGGTCAACGATCCCTTCGGCGGGTGGGTCTATTGGAGCCGCCTGCCCACCTCCGCGGCGGAACGGATCATCATCACCCGGGGCGGCGGCGCCGGGCCCTGGGGCAACACGGCGCTGGCCGGCACGGTCCGCATCGACACCAAGCCTCCCGCCGGCGCGCAGGCCGAGCTGTCGGCGGGAACGGACGAGACCTTCCAGGCGCTGGGCAGCGTCGGCGGCCCCGTCGCGGGCGGGCCGGCGCGGCTGGGGCTTACCGCCAGCGCCTTCTCCACCGGCGGGGCGCCCGTCGTCCGGCGCGACCAGCGCGGGCCCGTCGACATCGACGCCGACGCGGACTCCTACTGGGTGGACGCGGTCGGCGGCGCCGCACTTGGGGCGGACATCCAGGCCACGGCCAAGCTCAGCGCCTTCCGCGAGCATCGCGGCAACGGCACGCGCTACACCGAGAACGCCACCGAGGCGCTGGAGGGGAGCCTGCGCCTGGTCGGCGGGGGTGCGCTGCCCTGGGAAGCGGTGCTGTACGCCCGCGACTGGGACTTCCGCAGCACCTTCTCCGGCGTCAACGCCGCCCGCACGGTGGAGACGCCCTCGCTCGACCAGTTCGCGGTGCCGGCCCGCGCCTATGGCGGCGTGGTCCAGCTGGCGCTGCCCTGGGGCGGCGGGCACGAGACCGACATCGGCGCCGACATCCGCCATGTCGAGGGCGCCACCAACGAGCTGTTCACCTTCGCCGGCGGCGACTTCACCCGGGTGCGGCGCGCCGGCGGCGAGCAGACTGTGGCGGGGCTCTTCGCCGAGCACGCCTGGCAGGCCGGGGCCGGGCTGACGCTGACCGGCGGGCTGCGGCTGGACCGCTGGCGCAACGCCGACGGCGAGCGGCTGGAGCGCGACCGCGCCACCGGCGCCGTGCTGCGCCGCGACCGCTTCGGCACGCGCGACGGCACCGTGCTGAACGGCCGGGCCGGCGCCGAGGGGCGGCTGGCCGGCAGTCTCGTCTGGCGCGCGGCCGCCTATACCGGCTTCCGCCTGCCGACGCTGAACGAGCTGTACCGGCCCTTCCGCGTCGGCAACGACATCACCGAGGCCAACCCGGCGCTGGAGCCCGAGCGGCTGGTCGGCGGCGAGGTCGGGCTGCGGGCGGAACCGGCTGCCGGCCTGACCCTCTCGGCCACGCTGTTCCGCTCGGTGCTGCGCGAGGGGGTGGACAACGTCACGATCCAGGACACGCCGGGCCTGAACCCGGAGCTGGGTGTCTTCGTGCCGGCGGGCGGCAGCCTGGCGCAGCGGCGCGGGCTGGACCGGGTGGTGATCGACGGGCTGGAGGCGGAGCTGGGCTGGGCCCCGCGGCCGGACCTGTCCTTCAGCCTCTCCTATCTTTTCAGCGACGGCGAGGTGGAGCGGGCGGACGAGGCGCCCGACCTGGTGGGCCGGCGGCCGGCGCAGGCGCCCCGCCACCAGGGCACGGTCGAGGCCGGCTGGCGCCCCGCCGGGCCCGTGTCGCTGCGGTTGCAGCTGCGCGCGGCCTCCAGCGCCTTCGAGGACGGGCGCAACAGCCGCACCCTCGCCCCCTATGTGCTGGCGGACGCCTATGCCGGCTGGGACGTGACGCCGGCGCTTCACCTGTTCGCCACGGTGGAGAATCTGGCGGACCGCACGGTGGAGACCGGCCGGCGCAGCGACGGGCTGACCAGCATCGGGCCGGGCCGCCGGGCGATGGTGGGCGCCCGGGCCCGTTGGTAGCGCGCGGGATCGGCGGAGGCCGCCCGCAACGGAGGAGACGGACATGAAGAAGACGTTCCGCACGCTGGTCCTGTCGGCCGCGATCGCCGCGGCCTCGCCCGGCGGCGCGGGCGGCCAGGCGGCGACGGCCGGGGGCGACGCCTACGCCGCCGCCGTCGAGCTGGTGACGCCCGAGATGCTGGCGGAATGCGAGCAGGGCGCCATCCGCGCCATCGCCGACCAGGCCCGGTTCGGCGCCGCCATCGAGTGGCGGGACCGCATGGCGCCCGGCGAGGTCGGCCGGAGCATCTCCAGCAGCTGGGCCGAGCGGGTCGGGGCGACGCAGCCCGGGCCCGGCGACGCGCCACCGCCGGACGGCTTCCTGGCCGCCGTGACCGGCCGCGCCGCGGTGACGCCGAAGGCCGGGCCGCCGATGGAACTGATCCCGGTCTGCTGGTTCGAGCACCAGCCCAAGGAGAACAGCATCCGGCTGTTCCAGGTGACGCTCCGCAGCATGCGCCCCGGCGGCCCCTGAACGCCCGCCCGCACAGGAAATCCGGGGCACGCTTCCGGAAGATGATAGGCGATCCCTATTGCCGCACGAGGGGGCTTTATTGAACAGGGCCGCCCGCCTGTGAAAGTCTGCCAGGGAACAGTTTTCGGCCGGCGTGCGCAGGGTCCCGGGCACGGCCGGTCTCCTTGCCGGCCCGCAGCATGGCCGGCGGAACCATGGCAGAGGAACGGATGCCTGGCGGACGGACACCGAGTGAACGCCCCACGAGCGAACGCCTTCCCGGGGAACCGATGCCCGGAGGGCGGAGGGGAGCGGACACGCGGGGCCGCGGCGGCCCGACCGCGGGCACGCTGGACGCCGCGCGGCCGCATGCCGACCAGTCCCTGCTGATCGAGCATCTCCACGCGCTCCAGGACGCCAAGGGCCACATCACCCGGGGCGAGCTGCGCCGGCTGGGCGAGGATCTCAACCTGCCGGACGCCGGCACCTTCGAGGTCGCGACCTTCTATCACGGCTTCCGCGTGGTGGAGGACGGGGCCCCCGCCCCCCCGCCGCTGGTCGAGGTCTGCGACAGCCTCACCTGCTGCCTGTTCGGCGGCGGCGACGCGCTGCGCGCCGAGCTCGTGCGCCTCGCCGGCGACCGGGCCGAGGTCAAGGGCGTGGCCTGCCTGGGGCGGTGCGACCAGGCCCCCGCCGCCCGGCTGCTGGGCCAGGGCGTTCCGCGGGCGACGGCGGCGGAGCTCCTGCTGCGCCTCGGCGCCGGGCCGGAGGCGGCGCCCGCCGCGAGCGGCGCCGTCGTCTTCGACGATTATCTGGCCGGGGGCGGCTATTCCCTGCTGCGCGCCTGCCACGGCGGCACGCTGGATCTCGAGGGGCTGCTGACGCCGCTGGAGGAGTCCGGCCTGCGCGGCCTGGGCGGCGCGGGCTTTCCCGTCGGGCGCAAATGGCGGGCGGTCCACGGCCAGCCGGCGCCGCGCCTGATGGCGGTCAATGCCGACGAGAGCGAGCCCGGCACCTTCAAGGACCGCTTCCACCTGCTGGCCGATCCGCACCGGGTGCTGGAGGGCATGCTGCTGGCCGCCTGGGCGGTCGGCGCCGAGGCGGTCTACTTCTTCCTCCGCGACGAGTACGACGACGTCCGCGCTCTGCTGACCCGCGAGATCGCGCGCCTCCCGGAGCTGGGCCTGCCGCTGCCGCCGGTGCATCTGCGGCGCGGCGCCGGCAACTACATCTGCGGCGAGGAGTCGGCGATGCTGGAGAGCCTGGAGGGGCGCCGCGGCCTGCCCCGGCACAAGCCGCCCTACCCGTCGGTGCGCGGCCTGTTCGGCCGCCCCACGCTGATCAACAATGTCGAGACGCTGTACTGGGTGCGCGATCTGGTGGAGCGCGGGCCGGCCTGGTTCCTGTCGCACGGGCGGCAGGGACGCCAGGGCCTGCGCTCCTTCTCGGTGTCGGGCCGCGTGCGCGACCCGGGCGTGAAGATGGCGCCGGCCGGCACCAGCGCCATCGAGCTGATCGAGGAGTTCTGCGGCGGCATGGCCGAGGGCCACGTCTTCCGTGCCTTCCTGCCGGGCGGCGCCTCGGGCGGCATCCTGCCGGCCGCCCTGGGGCACCTGCCGCTGGATTTCGGCACGCTGGAACCGCACGGCGCCATGGTCGGGTCGGCCGCCCTCATCGTGCTGTCGGACCGGGACAGCGTGCGCGAGGCGGCGCACAACCTGATGCGCTTCTTCCACCATGAGAGCTGCGGCCAGTGCACCCCCTGCCGGGTCGGCACCGGCAAGGCCGAGCGGCTGATGGCCGAGAAGCGGTGGGACGCGGCGCTGCTGTCCGACCTCGGCGGCTGCATGGCCGACGCCAGCATCTGCGGCCTGGGCCAAGCGGCCCCCAACGCCTTCCGCTCGGTCCTGCGCCACTTCCCGGAGGAAGTGACATGAGCATCACCTTCACGCTCGACAAATGCGCGGTGACGGCCCGGCCGGGCGAGACGCTCTGGGAGGTCATCACCCGCTACGGCTTCCAGCTCCCCCATCTCTGCCACCGCCCGGAGCCGGGCTACCGTCCCGACGGCAACTGCCGCGCCTGCATGGTGGAGGTGAAGGGCGAGCGCACGCTGGTCGCCTCCTGCATCCGCACGCCGACGCCGGGCATGGAGGTGTCCTTCACCTCGCCCCGGGCGCAGAAGGCGCGCCGCACCGTGTTCGAGCTGCTGATCGCCGACCAGCCGCCACGGGAATCCTCGCCCGACCCCGACAGCGCCTTCTGGCGCTGGGCCGAGCGGCTGGGCTTGGCCGACAGCCGGTTCCCGGCGGCCGGACCGCGCCCGGCGGCCGACCGCAGCCATCCCGCCATGGCGGTGCAGCTGGACGCCTGCATCCAGTGCGGCCTCTGCGCCCGCGCCTGCCGCGAGGTGCAGAGCAACGACGTGATCGGCCTCGCCTATGTCGGCGACGGCACCAAGGTCGTGTTCGACGACGATGTCCCCATGGGCGACAGCACCTGCGTCGCCTGTGGCGAGTGCGTGCAGGCCTGCCCCACCGGCGCGCTGCTGCCCGCCTCCATCGTCGGCGCCGACGGTCAGGTGGCGGTGCGGCCGGACCGCAAGGTGGACAGCGTCTGCCCCTATTGCGGCGTGGGATGCCAGCTCACCTTCAACATCCGGAACGACAAGCTGCTGTCCGTGGACGGCAAGGCCGGCCCCGCCAATCTCAACCGGCTCTGCGTCAAGGGGCGCTTCGGCTTCGACTATGTCAGCCATCCCGAGCGGTTGACCGTGCCGCTGGTCCGCCGCGACGATGCGCCGAAGGGCGCCGGCGACGCCGACGGGGTCGATCCGCTCAACCCCTGGAGCCATTTCCGGGAAGCCACCTGGGAGGAGGCGCTGGAGCGGGCGGCCGGTGGCCTCGCGCGCATCCGCGACGCCCATGGCGGCCGGGCGCTGGCCGGCTTCGGCTCGGCCAAATGCTCCAACGAGGAGGCGTACCTGTTCCAGAAGCTGGTCCGGACCGGCTTCGGGTCGAACAATGTCGACCATTGCACCCGGCTCTGCCACGCCTCCTCCGTCGCGGCGCTGATGGAGGGGATCGGGTCGGGCGCCGTCACGGCGCCGGTCCATGCGGCGCTGGATGCCGAGGTGATCCTGATCATCGGCGCCAATCCCTCGGTCAACCATCCGGTCGCCGCCACCTTCATCAAGGAGGCGGTACGGCGCCGGGGCGCGAAGCTGATCATCGCCGATCCGCGCGGCCAAATGCTGGACCGCTTCGCCACCCATCCGCTGCGCCTCAAGGGCGGATCGGACGTGGCGCTGCTGTCGGGCATGCTCTGCACCATCGTGGAGGAAGGGCTGGTCGATCCGGACTACATCCGCGACCATGTCGACGGATACGACGATTTCGCCGCCAACATCCGCGGCTTCACCCCCGAGGCGATGGCGCCGGTCTGCGGCATTGCCGCCGCCACCATCCGCGAGGTCGCCCGGCTCTACGCCACGTCGCGTGCCTCGCTGATCTTCTGGGGCATGGGCATCAGCCAACATGTCCACGGCACCGACAACTCCCGGTGCCTGATCGCACTGGCGCTGCTGACCGGCCAGGTTGGCCGCCCCGGCAGCGGGCTGCATCCGCTGCGCGGCCAGAACAACGTGCAGGGCGCGTCCGACGCCGGCCTGATTCCCATGGTCTATCCCGACTATCAGCCGGTCGGCGCCAACGACGTGAGGCGTCTCTTCGAGACGGCCTGGGACGTGCCGGCGCTGGATCCTCTGCCCGGGCTGACGGTGGTGGAGGTAATGCACGCCATCAAGGCCGGGACGATCCGGGGCATGTACGTGATGGGCGAGAACCCCGCCATGTCCGACCCGGACCTGAACCACGCGCGGGAGGCGCTGGCGGCACTGGAGCATCTGGTGGTCCAGGACATCTTCCTGACCGAGACGGCCGCCTATGCCGACGTCATCCTGCCGGCCAGCGCCTTTCCGGAGAAGACGGGAACCTTCACCAACACCGACCGGCGGGTGCAGCTGGGCCGCCAAGCCCTGCCCCTGCCCGGCGAGGCCCGCCAGGACCTCTGGCTGATCGAGGAGCTGGGCATCCGGCTTGGCCTGCCCTGGCGCCACCGCGGCCCGGCGGAGGTGTTCGGCGAGATGGCGGCGCTGATGCCGTCGCTGGCCGGCATCGGTTGGGAGAGGCTGGAGCGCGACGGATCCGTGACCTATCCGTTGGACCCCGCCACGGGACACGGCAGGGCCATCATCTTCGGCGATGGCTTTCCCACCGCCTCCGGGCGGGCCCGGGTGGTGCCGGTCGGCTTGGTGCCCCCGGACGAACCGCCGGACGCCGACTTCCCCTGGCTGCTGACCACCGGCCGCCTGCTGGAGCACTGGCACACCGGCGCCATGACGCGCCGCGCCTCGGCGCTGAACGCGTTGGAACCGGAACCCTTCGTCACCATGAATCCGAAGGATCTGCGGCGGCTGGGCATCACCGCCGGCGGCACGGTGGCGGTGGAGACACGCCGAGGACAGATTGAGCTGCCGGTGCGCCCGGACCGCGACGTGTCGCCCGGAAGCCTCTTCATTCCCTTCTGCTACCGCGAGGCGGCCGCCAACATCCTCACCAATCCGGCGCTGGACCCGTACGGCAAGATTCCGGAGTTCAAGCTTTGCGCCGCTCGGGTGGCCGTGCTTGCCACCTGAGGAGTGGAGCCCCCCCGGTCCGTGGGGATAGGGGTCGTCGATCGGCAGGCCTTTCGGAGAGGCGGGGCCGGAGGGTGGCAACTCCGGCGGATGATTGCCGTTGATAAGAATAAGCTTGAGAACGGGCATTGGCGGGCGTCCCGCGCGGCTACGGCACGAGTCCGGACGCCCCGCTCCCGCGGTCACGCTCCCAGGCGGCCACCCTCGACGGGAGAAACGATCATGAAGACCATGCGTACACGCCTGCCGGCGCTGACCAGCGCCCTGGCCATTCTGGCGCTGACTGCCGCCTGCCAGGCCGGCGGCAACACGGCATCGGCGGACACCCCCGCACCGAGCGGCAGCGCGTCGACCAGCGCCGCGTCCGGTACGGGCGGGGCGGCGGCCAGCGGGCCCGAGGCAGGAAACGCCGCCGGCAGTGGCACGGCGACGGCCGGCGGGACCACCCAGGGCACCACGACCACCTATGGCAGTGGGACCGCGGCCGCCGGCACCGCAACCACCGGCGCCGCGGCGCAAGGCGGCTCGGCCGGGAATACGGCGACGGGAAGTACCGGGTCCCTGCCCCAGGGCAGTCTGGCGGCGGAGCGCCAGGGCGCCGCCGCCGGTGCCGGTGTGACCCAGACCGACAGCCAGTCCACCGCGACCGCTCCTGCCAGCCCGACAGGCGATCTGCCCGCCAACTCGCTGGCCGGTGAGCGGCAGGGCGCCATCGGCAAGGACACGGTGAAGCAGGACGGGCAATCCGGCACCAGCCCTAATCGGCCGAACCGCTGAGCCAGACGTGGGAGAGAGCCTCCCGGTACCGCGGACAGGGGACCGGGAGGCATCCCGTATTCGGGTTCGGATAGCGCAAGCCGGCCGCGACGCCGGCATGGGAGCAGCGGCCGCTGCGCCTGGTCGCGGACGGCCTCCTGCGCGACGAGGACAGGCGCGACCGAATCTTGAGCAGGTGGGATGGACCGGTGGTGATCCCGGTCCACGGAGACGCGGCGCGGCACTTCATCCGGCATGTGAAGGCGGTCGCCGCGCACCTTCTGGTCCCACCCGCAACATCAGAAGATCAGGTCGAGGACACCGACCACGAACAGCAGTGCGAGCAGGACGATGATGCCGACGATCCACCCGATGGCCTTGAGCATGGTGCCTGTCCTCTTCCGATCGATGAACAGGGAAACGCGCGGGCCGCCGGATGGATGCATGAGGATCCTTCGGACCAGTCGGCGAGGCGCGCGTCGCGCGGGCGTCCAGCCTCTCCGCCCGAAGTTCCCGGCCGGCGGCGGTAAATACTCTCCGTAAACATGGAACGCCGCTTCCCATTGCGGCAAGCACCTGGATCGGCGGAGCGGGCGCCTGACGCAAGCACAAACCTTCGGTGCGGCGCCGCTCCTCCGGTCCGGCACTTCGCCCAATATTTCGAGCATTTATCTAGCACGTCTTCTCCACATTAGCATTCCGGTGGTGAGTGTATTGTTGCGCTTGGGAGGCAACGCAGACGTTCCCTGCTTTGCAGAGCAAGAAAATTCACTTCGGTCCGCCGGCCATCCATTGGCCGGCGGGCTGGTTTTTACCGACCGTCATGGCCACGCGGCGGAGCCGGTGTCCCGCCTCCGTTCCGCACCGCCTGGTTCATTCCTGGAGAGGCGCGATGGAAAGCAGCAAGGACACGGCTCCGTTTCCCGGGTCCGGTACCGCACCGGCCGATGTGCCGCTGCAATGGCAGGGGAACGACATCAGCCCTGTTCCCTTCGGCTTCGGCGAGATGCCGGCCGATCCGGAACTGCGGCAGCGCTGGCAGGAAGCGCGAACCCGGCTGATGCGGGAGGCGCTGGATAGCGCCCTGGCGGCTCGGACGGGACCATCCCGGAATCCGGCATCACGATAGCATGAGCCTCCACCCCGGCGCGTCACGCCGGACCGGCGACGTTCGCGACCCCATCCCTCGGAGGAGCAGAATGATGATCAGGATCAAGATGCCCGCCATCCTCTTGGCGCTATCCACCGCATCCGTGGCCTTTGCCCAAGGCGGGCAGGACGGTTCCGGGACGGCGGCGCAACCACCGGTGCGCGGCCCTGCACAGGTCGAGGATGCGCTCGCGCGGGCCGGCATTCGGGATGTCAGGCCTCTGGACGCGGCCTACCTGGTCAGTGCCGTGACCAAGGACGGCGAGCACGTCACCTTCGCGGTCACCCCTGCGGCGCCAACGACACCTTCCTCCGCAGCCGGTGGGCAGGCTGCTCTGACCGGGCAGCAGCAACTGCGCGAGGATCTGGAGAAGGCTGGCTTCACGAGTGTACGGGTCCTGGACTCCAGCCATCTGGCGACCGGCCTGACCCGCAGCGGCGACACGGTCACCATGACGATCGATCCGTCCACGCGAACCGGAGCGGCCGGAACCCTCGACGCGGCGGGCGGCACGCCGCCGACAGGCGGCAGCGCTCCCGCAACCGGTGACGCGGCCCCCGGGGCCACGACGACGGGCCAGTTGCCGGACCAGTCCCTGGCGGAAAAGCGGCAGGGGGCGATCGGGCAGGCCCCGGAGCCTGTCGACCAGGGAGGCGCCGCCAGCCCCGACGCCACGGCCACAGGCGCACCTGATGGTGCCCTGCCTGAAGGCAATTTACCGGAGAAGCGTACCGGCACGATCGGCAGCGATCCAAATCCGGTCGTGCAAGGCGGCGGGGCCGATCCCGAGCGCGACCCCAGCCTCCCCCCGAGAAACCCGTGACTCTCAGGGGCGCGGCCGGAACCGCCGGCGGTTTGATGGGGTCTCTCCCCGTGCAGTCGGATGGGCAGGGTTGACCGCTTTGTCTTCCGCCCGCCGGCTGACTGGCGCGAGGGTGCCGGCACTTCAGGCAGTCCCGCAAGATAGGGGCAGCCTCTCCTGCGGACGCGCCTTAGCCAAGACAATGCTTAAATAGCACACTCTAAGTATTGAGGCTCCGGCGCTGCAGGGAGCAGCGCCGATTCTACCTAGCTCCATGACCTTCCAGCCCGCCGCCCCTCTGTCGGCGGGCTTTTTTTTGGGATGTGAGCCGCCCCGCGCGTCCGTTGCAGAACGGCAAACGCAGTCGCCAGCTCATCCCTAGGACGTGAATGGTCGCATGGGGACAGCTCGACAACGCCTGGAAAAGGCGGACGGAGGGAACAATGATCAAGGCCTTCATCGCCAGCCCGAATTCCAACCATCTGCGAGCACTCGGGCTCATCGCCTCCCGGAACGACGTCTGCGTCGTCGGCGTCGCCCAGACCGTGGCGGCGGCGTGCTCGGCTCTGGGGTCCGGGCTGGAGCCTGACATCGCCATCCTGCAGCTGCCGGAGGGCGGAAGCGTCGCCGAGGCCGTCG
>Ga0196964_10000504_pt1 | contig 23721 bp, 37 predicted proteins | sample S1_10metaG_FD_148615 | JGI IMG/M metagenome (GOLD analysis project Ga0196964, IMG submission 148615) | Soil microbial communities from Anza Borrego desert, Southern California, United States - S1_10 | ecosystem: Environmental > Terrestrial > Soil > Desert | place: USA: California | collected... | reverse complement strand
ACCACCAAAAAAACCGAATGAGGAGTCAAACTTCCAAGGCTCTGGCGCGAAGAGATTCCATATCACCCAGAATGCGGTGATAGACAGCACGGTGCAAAAGAAGAACATCGTGCCGATTTTCCCGTTCACCCAAACGCAAAACTTTTCTGCTCGGGTGAGTTTCTTCTCGGCAAATTCGTGTGCTTGTCGGAGCTTCGGTAATTGTTCCCGAAGCTCCTTCAGAGTATCCGGCTGCTTTGCTCTCATTCGCTCATATTTTACCACAGGTGTAAGCGAACGATGAGGAAATTAGAACACCGGAATGTCTGACGGGTGCTCCACTACAATGGCATGCGTCTCATCAATCGACTGTTGTCGAGTCGGAGCATACGGAACGTTCTGAATATTATCATCGTTGGATGCCGAGAACGGATATCTCTCCTGTATCTCGTGCAGTAGCCTTACGGCTTGGTCCATTTGCCAGAAGGACTGAACCGGGCGACCATCCTCAAAGACCGTGTAGATGTCGTCAGGGCGTCGTAGAATCTCTAACCTGTGATTGCCCATCACCTCATTCTACGCAGCTTTTTCGCTCTTGTTAGCCTCCACACGGGCAATAAGTTCTAGTGCCTGCGACTCGGTTTGGCAGAGCATCAGCTTGCTGCCATCAGAGCTATGGATTTGCCATCTCCACAGCGACTTTTCATCATCGTTCTCTATTATCATCCAAGGCAGCGGATGCTTGGACGCTACGTCGGCGAGAATGTTGTCAAGGCTCTGAATGTAGTTCATGCAATTCACCTATTCCATATCTTCGGCAGAAATCTTAGCTAGATGTAGAGTCAAGCCATGCACTGTAAAGAAAAATCGAGCCAGCCGTCCCGGTGCTTGCTGATACGCTAGCGTACGCCACATATGTTGAAGTGGAAGTCACAGTCATCGTTGAAGAGGAGACCGTAAAGGAATTCCCATTGCGAGAATCCCATCGCTCTTCGGTAATGATTCCGTTCCTTACCACCCTACAATGCTCATGTCCGCAGTTTGGGCAATTTAGAACGTGATTTCCATTTAAAGACAAATCAATGTCGAATTGGACGTATCTCTGGCAATTGTGACAGTGAAGCTCCTGTCTTTCAATCTGCTCCATACTTGTTTATCGTGCGAAGCCGAGCAGAATTGGCAAAGCCCGGAGAATTCCGGGCTTTGCGTGGTGGTTTAGCGAACTGGAACCTTCAATACCTTCGGTTCATCTCGGGTTTGCAGTTTCGGCATCTTAACCTCGATAAACCCGCTAATGACGCTAGCTTCAGCCAGGTCTGCCTGCACGTGTTCTGGCAAGCGAATCGAGCGTGAAAAGGTTCCGTATCTGCATTCTCTACGATAGACGTGGGTGTTTTCGTCAACAAACTCGTGACGACTCTCGCCCTTGATTGTAAGAACGTTGTTTTCCACACTCACGTCCACGTCTTCAGCAATAACCCCAGGAGCTGCAATTTTGACGACGAAGTGTGTCCCCGTCTCGTACACATCCATCGGTGGAAGAGTCGTTCCAAAGACGGAGTTGTCAAAGTCGGAAAGTAGATTGTGAACGCCAAACATTCTTTCCAACAAGTTGCCGTTCTCTCGGAACGGACTATATTTGGATAGCATGATTTAACCTCCTTTAGCTACTTGTGTGTTGGAGATGTCTCCGCCAAATTTATACACAGCAGGGCTTTAGGGCGTCAATTTCTTGTTTTGAAAATGCCAAATCACGCCGAGGATAAATGCTCCGAAAGCTGGGAGTCCTATGGACAGCATCCAAAACTGGTCTGTCTTGCATACGTGCATCCAAAGGAGAGTTAGTGTGCTCCCGCACATCCACATCACTGGTTTAGCTGGTTGGAGTTGTGGCTGCATTTACCGGAATCTATTCTTGTTGTTGCAGTTCCTCTGGGCGGAATTGAACCGTCCCGCCCCTTTCGAGGGCATGCCCACCTGTAGCACTTTGTCCCAGTTTCACTGCTTTTCACCTTTTGCCTGGTTCATCAGGGCAGTGTGAGAGACCACCCCTGACTACTTTCCCAGCCGTGCTCTCACGCACGCTATCGGTGCATATTGATTCTACTTCAAATGGGCGCTGTTAGCGCCCATTTTAGTTGTTGTGGATTCTGCCGACCACCTTCCAGTGCTTCGGCATGTACTTTGGCTTCATCGTCTTGACGAAGTGAAGTCTCCACTGCTCGATGAAGTCTTCGTAGTCAGGGATTCGCTTGGCAGCCTCTTCCCACAGCTTCTTGTGGTCTGGCTCTGGCGGACCATCCCGGACGAGCCTTTCTAGGTCTTCGTCTCGTGAACGACCGTAGCCAAGGAATTCCTCAACACGCAGCATCAGCTCCACCGCCTTTTCGACAGGAATTCTGTTGCCGTGGCTGAGCAATGTCCGAGCGCTCTTGTACGCTCGGAGCCTAGCTCGCTTGTCGTCATCGAAGCCCTCATCCCAGTTAATGTACTGCATCTTAAGCTGATGAGCGTGAATCTCATAGCTATCGTGGCAGTAGCGGCAAAGAAGCAGCACGTCATGCGACGCATTGTCCTTTAGCTCCTCTGGGAAGTAGCGCCTGAAGCAGCGAGGCACACAGTGGTGCTTCGTCAACTCTTCTGTCCGTCCGCAGACAACGCACACGTTATGCTTCTCTTCCAAGTAGAACGGGTCGTTGTGCTTGCCAAGTCCCTGTGGCTGGAAGAGCAACTGAATCGTGTACGGATTACGGGATACGAGACGCGCCAAGCCTCGGTCAACGTACCATTCGGCACGTCGCTTACCTGTTCGACACATCGCAATGCCCTCTGGCGAGAGCATCAGACAGTTCGAATATGCTGGTGTCTGTAATGTTCGCAGTCCCATTGCTTGTTGCTCCTTCGACCATCCGTGGTCGAAATCTTTCAAATTATTATCCTCCTGTATAAGGTCCCAAACGAGGAATTTATACGACATAAAGTGAAATTCCCTACCGAGGTTGACATCTAACGATGCCAGATAAAATCGACACGTGTCCCCGGCAATCTCTTGCCGAAGACGACTCCAGTAAGAAGCGCAAAGCGGAAGTTCTCCGTGAGCTGGACGAAATAGCGTCAGAACTCGAAGACAGTGGACACATAGTAGAGTCCACGACCATCCATGATGTCTTCTTAAAAATCGCCTTGAATCACGAGTGCAGTTGCGGCTGCGGACCCGATTGTGATTGCGGCGATGAATGCGACTGCGGATGCAATCGCTAGCCAGCAATCTTATTATAGCACGATTGTGGAGCTATTTCAACCCAGAAAGGCGTTCTCCGACTAATTTGGCTATCGGCCAGCCGTATTTCTTCGCTAGGGCAAGGAAAGCACCACCGAAAAACACTACAAACAGCAGGGTCGTCACGGAAGCTGCCAGCCAAGCCGGGGTGTATATCCACAGCGCTACCACCCCTACGACTGCTAGTCCTATCAGCAGAAACATCGCTATGGCGGCAAGCCATATCAACGCCAAAAACCATCAAAGATATCATCCAGCCAACTTCTATTCGCCATCTCTGTTTAAATCCTTCTCTGGTATCCATCCGTCGCCGCCGTCATCGAACTGGACGTGGACGTAACCTGGCCCAGCGAAGTCATCGGGTGTGATGGTGCCCTTCTCGCCAGCTTCAACCTTGTTGTTTAGAAAGCTGCGAGTCTCATTCGCTACTACAACTCTATCGCCTGGTTTGAAATTCACGATGCTATTATAGCCCAAATCGCCCGAAATTGCAATATGGACTTGACGCCAGAAGAAATCGAAGAAAAGATGAAGAGCGTGAGAGCGAATATCCTTCGAGAGGACGGTCGCCTTGAGCGGAGCTGTCAGTGCGGCATCGGTCACCCAGTTGGGCATATCTCTCAGTGGGAGAGCTGGATGGGCATTCACGGCTGTTGTGGTTGTTGCAGAAAGTTCTACTTCGAGGACCACTTTGAAGATAAGGACGGGATTTAAGATGCTCCACATGGGTAATGGCGACCATAGCGCAGCTAAGGCGTTCGAGCTGGTTACGAGACTGCATGAAGCTTTTGGCGACTTGTCTGGTTTGCAGCAAATTGGGCTTCAAGGGACACCTCATGACCAATATGAATCCGACATGATTATGCAGCGCCTCATTAACACGAGTGTGGATATTGCGCATGCTCTAACAGGTGTTTCAAAAAAGAAGCTCTTCCATTTGATGGTGGAAGAGCTTAAGGGCAGATGAGCTTAACCGGGATTCTGTTTTATGCCTTGATTTATCTTGTCGCCTCCAACCCGTCCATTACAGCGCCGCTCACCCGCTAGGACTGTTTGAGTTGCATGCTCGGAAGTGCAAACGACGAATCTCCTTCCTTAAGCGGTCATGTCCCGAATTTCCTGTCCGTAGACCCAAGGCTTCTCTTTCTGCTTTGAATCATTATACTCATGGAGTATAATTCAAAACATGGTTGGTGGAAAGGTTATAGAAATTCTCGACTGTGGAGACCGTCTTTGGGTGAATTGCCGAGATACTCACTGCTATCGACGCTATGGATGCCAGGGTGCTGATTGCAAGCATGACGAATGCGCCGTCTACGTCGAGCGAAATGATTTGAGCATCAACATGAGCGTAGGCGATACTATCTGGTGGCAAGGCGGAAAGGTTATGTGGACGCCCGCTAGCTTCGCCCGAGAGTTCGCCGGTAAGATGCAGCGGGGTGGAGTTCACTACGACATCCAGCTCAAAAAGCTGAGTTGTTCTGGTGTTCGGCATCCAGCCGAGACTCTCATTCGAAAAGCCTTCGAAGAAGACGAAGTTTGAGCTAGCCAATAAGGGGCGATTTGGTGTAAAAATCGTTCTGTGGAATCACCGAACCCTATCATCCTCGCTCTTGACGGACTTGACCTAAAGGAGTCCATGCTTCCACTGCTTCGAGAGGTGGCTGATAAGGTTGGGATGGTAAAAACTGGTTTCGAGCTTATCACGGCTGGCAAAGCCCTGCATGTGGTCGATTTCGGCACATACTACAAGCTGGATGTTTTTTACGACGGCAAATTTCACGATATCCCGGAGACTGTTTCCAAAGCTGCTAAGCAAATTGCCGCCAAGAGAAGTGTCCGTCTTTTCAACGTCCACTGTCTTGGCGGCATGGAGATGATGACCGCCGCGGCTAAGGCGGCTGAAAACAGCAGAGCAGAGGTGCTTGGCGTGACATTGCTAACAAGCATGTCAGAAAAGGAGTTGATGCAGTCGAGGCTTGGTTTCAATTCCATCGAAGAAGCCGTGATTTACATGGCTCAGCAGGCTCAAGATGCCGGATTAGACGGCGTTGTTGCCTCACCTCTTGAGGTTGAGAAGATTCGCAAGGTCTGCGGGGACGATTTTACAATCGTGACCCCTGGAATCCGACCTGTGTGGGCTGCTGCTAACGACCAGAAGCGAATCACGACTCCTCGACAAGCTATGGACATGGGAGCTGATTACATCGTCATCGGGCGACCGATTCTATCGCCGCCCGAGGGCATGACGAGAGATGAGGCGATTGAGCGTATTCGAGAAGAAACTTATTCTTGAGCGAGCATTTCTGCTTCTGATGCGAAGAAGTCAATAGTTGCGGTGGGATATTGTTTATGTGCCCAGGCTTCTGCTACTGAAACCGGCTCGGAAATTGGCACAGGAGTGGACAATTTCTCATGGTAGTCAGGGTTGTCTATTCGTCTCAAGTGTTTTGGGTCGAATAGGAGATATCTCCACACACCAGCACTTTCACTCGGATAAAGATAGATTTGTGGATGGATTTCGTTGTATGCACGCAGTGGCGAAAGCTCTGTGTATAACCCTTGCAGACGGTGGTCGAGTTCGTCTTGAGCCTTTTGTGATTCGATTGATTGTCTTGGTATGTTATTGACGATTAGTTCCCAGTGACGATTGAAGTCATACTGAGGCATTTCGGCAACTTGGCGAGCAACTTCTTCAACCTTGTCCGTAATTTCATGTGCCGCTCGATACCACATGAAGATATAGTGCGACTTGACGGAGGGGAATTCCTGTCAACCCACTCGTTGCTGCTTGTTCTTGTCGCCGAATTCCTCTTCGGCCGCCTGAAGAATCCGCTTGGCGTATTCTCCGTCCATCCAGCCGTTTCGGTAGGAAGTCTCAGCGTAGCGAGTCCAAAAGCGAAGCTGCGCCCATCGAGGGTCCGTCTCGGTCATGTACCGCTCCCTAAGAAGAACACGGCTGAAGATTTGGATGAACTTGTCTCGCTCGTACTTCGTGAAGTTCGGGTAACGCTCCACGATTGCAAACACTTCACCATCACGTAGCAAGTGAACTGCCGTGTTTTCCGGCAGCTTAAGATAGAAACGCTCAGAGGCGAGCTTCTGCAATTTCTTAACGTGCTGATTAGTGATGACGAATCGACGGAACATATTCCCATTCTACTCCAGGGCGAAGTAGATTGCAACCCACTCGGGGAATTTGCGGGAATTATATCAGGCTTTCAAGTCGGGCGTCAACGACATTTGAAAGCAGTGTTGCAACTGTCATCGGTCCAACACCTCCGGGCACTGGTGTTATCCAGGATGCTCGCTTTGCTGCTTCGTGAAATTCGACATCGCCAACGGTCTTTCCATTGACCTTACTGTAGCCGCAGTCAACCACGACAGCGCCCGGTTTAATCCAGCTTCCTTTGACAAGCAGCGGAACGCCCGTCGCTGAGACAACAATATCTGCTTCTCTCACCAGCGACTCAAGGTCTTGACATGACTTCTGCGCCACTGTGACGGTTGCTTCTGCCTCCATCAGCATTAGCGACATTGGCTTGCCTAAAATTACGCTGCACCCAATCACCAGGGTGTTCTTGCCATAGAACTCGATTCCATAGTGCTTGAGCAGCGTCATGACGCCGTGGGGAGTGGCTGCTCGGTGTCCTGGAACTCCGCTAGCCAAAAGCCCAATGGATGATGGAGTGATTCCGTCCACGTCTTTTTCAGGACGTAGCAAGCTGAAGAGGTATTTTTCGTCAAGATGACGAGGAAGAGGATGCTGAATGAGAACGCCGTCAACCTTCGGGTCTACGTTCATCCAGTCGATAAGGTCTTCCATCGCTCGCTCTGTGGTGTCGGAGCGCACGTTATGGCACATGCCAGTGATGCCCAGCTCTTGAGCCATCTTCTTCTTCATGTTGACGTAGGCGACGCTTGCCGGGTCTTCCACCGCTACAATCACATCTAAACGGGGCTTGCGCTCCATGCTGGCGACTTTTGCCTTCAAGTCAGCAATTATCGTCTGAGAAAGCTGTTTTCCGTCTAGGATTTGGGCTGTAGGGGCGTCGAGTGTTACCACACTCTTATTTTGACTCAACGGCGGTTCACTGGAATCGGTCATGGCTTAAATTTCGCAAAAATCGACCGTCCCTGGTCTGAATATCTTCCTTAAAGGATATTCTACAAATCAGCCTCTTCCAACTCCCGTAGCGCCGAAATGTTTCCAGTGCGGAACACTTTGTCTTTCAGTCGAGCGAACACACGCTTTTTGAGCGCTTCAGACTCTTCAGCGGACATTGGGTTCTGCTCAATCTCCTCCTCAATCAGTCGCTGCACTTCATCATCGTCCATGCAGATAATCTCAAGGCGCTGCATCAGCAACTGGAACTCTTTTTGCACTTCGGGGTCCATGTCCATTTTTCCGTTCCTCCACTTATATAGTCTCGACGCGTTGCAGCCTTAACGAAAGGAGACGAACAGAGTTAGGCAGAAGATTCCACTATCATGGACAAAAACGAGGTTCTTCAAGCTCTGGCGTCTCTAGCCGACGAACTAGATGCTGATGATATGACCAGAGAAGCTGATATGCTGACCTCTTGCATGAAGCGAGTTGCTTATGGTCCCTACAATGACTCTGGTGAGCCTATTATGGACGCTGCAAGCTGGAGACGAGAGCAAATGGCGGACCAGGAGTATCAAGCTGAGATGGCTGCTGGTCATCATGACGATGGCTGGGGCAAAGAACGAGCGCCTACGCCAGAAGAAGCGCTCGAAGAAGACCTGTGGTACGAAGAGAAGCACTTCTGGCAGCAAATGCGCCAAGAGCAGCCAGAAGCGTATGCTGAACTTGAGGCGAAAGGTCTCACAGGCGGTGCTTTGACGACCGCTGCCCAGGAAGGTATTGAGTCAGGCTGGCTCTCCACCCAGTCGGATTGGCAGCGTGTCTACTCGGATATGGTTGAAAGAGCACTGAGCGGTGGCACCTACGAGGTGCCTAAAGACCAGAGCATCTACATGGACCACGGGCGTGAAGACTTTGGTTGGAGCAATCCAGACATCTTCCCAGAAGGCTAACTGGCTGAGCCGACTTATTCTTCCTCTCGCCAGCGAATTTCAAGTTCGTACTTGCGCCGAGGCACAAAGTTGGTTTCGTCAAGAAGCTTGTACATGGCGTCCGGCTGCGGCTCTGGACGGGTTTCGCCTTTCTCGTGCATGTCTTCGAGCACTTCGGCAAGTGTCTCGTAGGCTTTTTGCATAGCGCCGTGCGGAGTTGAGCTGTGCATCACTATGCTGAAGCGCCAATCGGGAAACCAAGCCCGATAAGCCGGGCTATCGCAGTCTGCTGAGCACTCACACTTGGTCTTTTCAACGTGAATGCAGAATTTTTGAGCTTCTTGCTGCCAGTGAATTGCCATTTTTAACCCTAAGAAGAGGGGCGTTTTCACGCCCCTCCGCGGCTAAGCCGCATTGAACGACCGGATTATCACGCCCTCATCGCCGTCCTCAAGCAACGTGACGCACTGTGACATTCCAGCGTCCAGCCATAGTTTCTCGTTCCCGCTTGCAGCGGCTAGTTGCCTGGCCCGATATTCACAACAAGCCCTAACCACAAGGGAGTCGGTCTCGTCGCTATGTCTAAGCTGCCAAGCAGTTTGGTCGATACGATATAGGTGCCATAGTTTCATGCGTTGACTACGCTATGACACCGCCATTATACCAGCATCGAGAGTTTTTGAGGATTTAGAGGATGACGCCTGGCAGCCCGTCAGTGATTTCCTTCTTGACTCCGGGTCGGAAGCCTTCAGCGTAGCGCTTTTCGTCAATCTCATTGACGTATCCGTTCGGACTGACTCCAGGCTTAAGAATCACAATGTTCTTGAAGCCATTTTCCTCTGTGATGAGGGAATCCTTCGGGTGAATCGCTCCTCGATACTTCTGACCGTAGCTGCCTTCAACTTGTCCAGTGGCAGGGTTGATATCACCGAACCTTCTGCGCTCGCCAGTGTCAAGTGGCTCACAGAAGTAGCTGATGCCAGTCCTGAAGGAATAGATGATGAAGCGTCCCGTTTCATCCGTCTTAGACAGAAATCTGTCTCTAATCTGTTCTAGCATGTTGTTTTCTCCTGTTTTTGATTTCGCCATTGCTGGCGATGTTTGCCATCCCTGGCAAAAACGTGTTGTCGGATAGAGCAGTAATTTTCGCTGAACTCTTGGAACACAACTCCATGCTCGATTTCAGCGATATCTTCAAGGATATGCCGTTTAAGCCGTGGCTACTAGTCGGCAAGGGTCCTACATTTCAACGCGTTCACTACTTGGACCTGTCGGAATACAACGTGATTGCCATAAATCATGCTGCCACAAAGATTCCGAGCGACTTTGCTTCATTTGTTGACATAGATGTATACCGAAATTGCGCACGAGAAGTCAATCGCATGGCAAAACATTTGCTCACGCCGTACACACCGCATCTCTTTGAATCACTTCTCACCGGGGAGCGGACAGTTCCCGAGAAAACCAAAATCTTATCAGAAATTCTTCGCAATCCCGAGCTAGAGCGACTTAACGAAGAAGATAGGTTGTGCTGTTATCATTGCCAGAACAGCAAGATTCCGGGTTTAGTCGCGAGAGGGAGACATTTCTCCTCATCTGTTCTCTTTTCTCTGCTAGCGATACACGGTGTAGTGTCGATTCGTTCAGTTGGAATTGATGGCGGCACCGAATACGATGCCGCCTTTAGCAACGTCACCAACTACAATAAACAGTTTGGCTATGACCATCAATTTCCTTACATAGCGAGCATCGTGCTCTACTATGGACTCGACTACAAACCGCTCTAGTCGTCACTCATCTCCCGCAGAAATTCCTCGATTTCCTGTTGAGTAAGCCCGAGCGTGTTCCTCCAATAGTCGTAGGGTTTTGTGTGAAATTTGTGACGGTAGCGTTCGAGCTGATATCGCTTTTGGCGAATCATTTCTCGCTCGCGTTCCACCCAATATTCCACTTCATCCGGCAACTTCTCGGTCAGGTGTGGAATCATGCGTCGGATGAGTTCCTTCAGGATATTGCCTTTGCCTTTGTTGCTTGGCACAACACGTTGCTGAAGAAGCTCAGTCACCGAGCGAATATGGTCTCTCACCACAGGATGTTGAGACTGGTCGAAGAGGGATGTCTCGTCTACACGTGACTTGCCTTCAAGAACTTGAACTAAACGCTCCAACCCGAATCCGACATCCACAGAATGCCCAAGTGGATTGACCAGATTTCCAATTTCAAGGTCGTTCACGAATAGTTCGCAGCAATATCCGCCGATGTTGCCGTCACTCCATTCGCGGCCTGTGTCGGGTTTGACCACATACCCACGATTCGACCAAAGCTCAGAGTGACGCTCTTGCGTTGGGTAAACGGTGACGTGTGTGACCGGAAGCCCTAGGTCTGTGACGATGCCGTGCCACAGTTCAACAGCAGATTCGTAATCGTTGTTGCCAAACGAGAACGAGCCAATCATCTCAAAATAGGTGAGATGAACGCCGTCGCCGACCAAATCAAGGTCGATGGTGCGCAGACATGATTGAAGGCTTGAATATCTTGAACCATCCGGGTTCAAGAATCGCGGCTTCACCCATTGCATTCCGCTGCATGTGAACAGCGTTGTGTCGTCGGGTGAACTAAGGTTTTTGTTGATGTCGAGTTCTGGATATCCAGACTCTACGAGATGACGATTTACGGTGCTTAGAAGGCGTCCCGCAGGTTCATTTTGTTATCCTCCAGTGGATGTATTTTTGCCCGAGAGCAAATCGTTACATTGGGATTATACACATTTCCGGCTCGCCAGCGTTTTTCAACGCCATGTCCCGGTATTCAATCCCGAATTCTAGCAGCACACTGACGCTACCATCCTGTCTTTCCCGCTTGGTCATTTTATAAGGCAGATGTCCAATTCCCATCAACTCGATAGCCCGGTGAGTCATTTCCTCTGTCTCAAAAACCAGCCACACGTTACCAGCCATGTTGCCCTCGCATGAGTTGGTTGTTCGGATGCCAAGGCTCCAGAATTTAGAAATCAAGCCAGCAATTTTCTCGTCAATCATTCCTTCTAGGTCGCCTCGCTTCACAGGGATTGCTCGGTGCCATTTTGGATAAATGCCAACGTCGTGCATTCGGCGCATGATGACGTGCCGGTCAACTGTGTTGGGATATGCCTGCTGAAGGTCTTCCAGAGTGACGTATGTGCGCTGAACCTGTTCGGAGATAGAATTCATTCGCTGAGTATATCACACTGCGATTCGTGTAAAATGGCTCTATGGCGAACAAATACATTGTCACCGTTCGATGGGTTTTTCTCGACCATTCCTCAAAAGAACAAGAGTTCACCTTTTACGGAACGATGAATCTCGATTCGCTTTGGCAGACCATCCAGAACCCGGATGCGCTGCTGGCGACGATTTCTGGCATCAAGAAGGTATGACGGCTGAAGCATGTATCTGTGGCTTGTGTGAGCGTGAAGTCCCCGAGACCACGACCCACCATCTGCTGCCCCAATCAGAGGCTAAGCGGAAGAAATTGCGGCACTATGAGTTGCCGCTCGTGGAGCTGTGCCGGATGTGCCATAAGCAGATACACGCACTCTTTACCAACCGGGAGCTTGCTGACCGCCTAAACACAGTCGAAGCACTGCTCGCCGAGCCAGCTATTCAACGATATCTAGCTTGGATAAAGAAAGTGCCTGGGCACCAAGTGTTCAAGGCTAGGACTTGACGGGCGGTATCGGATTGCCCAGAGGCGGGAAGCGCCGTTCAATTCGAATACCATCAGACAGTCCCAAAAACAACCTATGCTTACCTCGAACCGTGACGATGGCGGTTGGGTCGATATCTGGATTTTCCACCTCAACGTAGGCTCGGATGGAATACTCCGGGTGCTTGAAGCCATGCCATGCACCGCCAAACTCCGTCACCTCCTTCGGAGTCGTCTGATATAGCTTGATGGGTAGTTCAAGAATCAAGCCATCAGCACAAGCCACCCGCACTATCTCTCCTTCGACAAGGTAGTGTTCGCCGAGATAATCCCGGTAGACAGTTGTTCCTTTGTTATCTACGATTTCGACGGCGCTGAAGATTCTTGTTTGTGCGTCGTTCACGATTTGATTACCTCGAATGTCTCAGCTTTTGAGGAACTTTACTTGTCGGGCACCTGAGCATTCACCCACTCGGCTTCTTCATAGATGCCTTCACATCGTTGACCATCTTCACCTTTGTGCCGCCGAGGGTAGTAGAGAGTGCCGTCTCCACCCCTTGGGCGACGACCACCCGTTAACTTGCCACAAACTACGCATCTAAAGCGCAATTCCCAGCGATTTCCGGGCAGAAGAGGCTCTATTGGTCGGCTTTCTTCTTGAACGTTTTCTGCATCTTTTCCCATGCTTCTCTTAGTGCTTGTTGGTGCTGCGGTGGTCGTTCCTGGTTATGCGACTCGTTTTCAATTTGGTCCTGTGCATATATCGAGACGCTGTTGAGAAGCCAGTCATACATGATTGCTTCTGCACGCTTCTTCGTCATCTTGGGAATCTTGAGCGGCTTTGGAGGCGGCGTGGGGCGAATATGCTTCTTCGGGTCGTGGTCGGCGCAGAACCACTTCTCACCCACCTTCACCACCGCATCTTTCGGGCACCAAACGCTGTGTGGACCTTCCTTTTCATCCAGCAGAACGGTTCCAATCTGCTGATGGCAGAGCATAGGCTGTTCGTAGAGCAATTGACGTTTAGACAAATTCGAGCCACTCCTTCTTTGGCTTCAGGTCTTCGATTGCAACGAAAGTGCCTGGGCAGTATTCGCCGTCCCGATAGCTCAGGCACGTCTGACCAATATCTGCCTTGGTCTCACCCAGCCGTCCACACATGTAACACTGGCTTTTGGCTGGAATATTCTCCAGCTCGGTGGTTTCTCTTGCCGCCTGCTCTAACGCCGCTCTGATTTCACGTCGCATGCAAGTTCAATCCTCGTCGGTGTTGGCTTCTGAGGATTTTGACGGTGGCATGGGAAGAGGCTATGTCAGACCTTGTTGCTTCCATACTTTTCCGACTTATCCAGAGTTCCGTCACCCCTCTGGGTCGTGCCCGCCTCGGTTGGCGGAGGCAGAACGTTTAGCGCCGTTCTTTCTTCTGCTCGCTTCCAAACGTGCCTTCAAATAGTATAGCGCATTTACTTGCCTTCGTCGTGAAGTCGCCAAGCAATCGAATCGAAGTCAATCCGGTATTCCATGCCTTTCCAGCATTCCTTTTCAGGCAGAACGGGTGAGTGCTCCGGTTTTCGTCCGTCAACCGTAATCTTCGGCTGAAAATTGCCGTCTCCATCGGCGAAGAAGCTAGTCCATTTCGAACTGCCCATGCTACCGAGTGATTGCCAGACGGAAAACAGAGATTCAATAGCTTGAGCTTGCGCCTCTGTTAGGTTGTCAATTTCGATGGTAAGTTTCTTGCGTGTCTTGTCCGTAGGCATACTCACGTTATCCATCGAATTGGAGAATATGAGCGAGCTTTTTGACCTGGGATGTGAGCATTTTCTGGAATACTATCCGTGGAGTCCAGACAGAGAGCTGAATCCACAATACGACGGCATTCCTGACATCGAAAGAGCAGTGGCCGTGATTCATCATAAGACGCCGGAAGGCAAAGATTGCACCAGTGCAGTCCACTTCGACAAATTGGTGGACGAGGTGGGAATTGAACCCAACTGCGGATGTACAGCCGCTACCCCAGGAGCATCGCCTCCAGGCTTCCGCAGGAATTGAACCTGCTGCATTCTCGCCCAAGAAATCGTTTAGGTGATTGGTGCTCGAATCCAGGCAATGTCCACCCAGTACGACACTGAATATTCATCGTTCATGTCGTCGTAAAACTTCTTTATCTTATCGACGGCTGCGCCTTCATCATCAGCCTCAACGAGCTGAAGCTCCGTATAGTTTACGGGGTCATTGCCGTAATCAGTCTTCCTTACCCGACACTCAGCGAGAAACAGCATGTGCTTCTTGCTGCTCCAAATCCCACTTTTGAGGATAATTCGAACTGGCAAAGAATGCGCTGACGATATTGAGTGCGTCATCTAGATTGTTTACTCGATAACCGCACATGGCAAAGAGCATCGAATGCGTGTGGACGTTTTCATTGCCGTCTTCAATCACCAAAATCACTGGTATGTGTTTGGTGTAAGCCCAAGCAATTTCGAACATTGTGCCAATGCTGATTCTGGAAGCGCCGATAAGATTCACGACGAGGATGTCAGCATTCATGGTGTCGGAATAATCACGAGCGACAATAGCTGGTCCGCCCGAGAGAATCCCGAGAAGCTCGTTGCCTGTCGCTTGGATGTCACGCGAGCTTTCGAGATAGTATTTGCCTCGCATCGGAGAGATGCAGTTCACGTCGCTGAAACGCTGATTAATGCGGTCCGTAAACCAATCTCGCCAACTTGTAGCGCCTTCGTAGGATTGTCCAGTAATCGGACCAGCGAGATAAACTAAATTGCTTCTCATAGTAACACTCAGCAAGTAGTGTATACGAGAAATTGACAATCCTGTGCTGGCAATTTTGTTAGAAATTCAGGAGGAGGCTCTGCTTCGTCTTTCGTGATGACGGGTGTATCGCAGAGTGGCAACAGCCCGCACGACCGGGTACACCCTGTTGCCTGCTTCCTCCCCACATTTATGCGCTGACGAAGCGCAATCTTGAGGAAATTTGGTGGAGGTGATGAGATTTGAACTCACAACCTTTTCGCTGCCAGCGAAGTGCTCTCCCAGTTGAGCTACACCCCCATTTTAACAGAAATTGGTGGAGACGACGGGAATCGAACCCGTGATATCTATGGTGCGAGCATAGAAGGCCATCCCAACAGGCACACATCCCCATTATGTTTTAATCAGCAAATATTGCAAGTTTGGGCAACTAAACAACTGCTCTCTGGTGGAATCAGACACTCCATTCTCTGCCTCAAAATAGCTCTCATCATCGCCCTTCCCCCAATAAAGAGCATGATTATATTCAGAGAAGAACGTGTCAATGATTTGAGAAACTCCCGGTATCTGTTTGTGGCAGTAGGATATGGCTGCAAGCAAACCATACTTCCTGTTTTCTTCTCGAAGCAAGGCTGCACGAGTCTCTTTATTTGGATTTGATTTCCAATTCGCAAAAAGCTTAGTCCAGGACCGATAGCTGTTTCTGTTAATCACGTCTCCTTTGAACATTTGCAATTCTTCGTCCCAGCCAAATCGGTATGACTCATTGTTTTTGATTCTCGACACTGTGGACTGGTCTATGCCATATTTGTCGGCGATTCTTCGATGCGTCATATTTGGCTCCATTGAGTCTGCTCGAATTCGCCATATTAAGTCGCCGTCGAGCCAAACACCACCCTTTCTGACTGGCAACGAATAATGTGCAATCGCTTTATCAATTTGCTGCTGTCGTCTTGCGCTTAGGATGGGTCGGAGAGTTAACATCAATCTGGCTGTGCCTTCTCCCCGCTTCTGAACTCTGTAAGCTTGTTTCCAGTGACTCTTTTGTCGTTTGTTGCCCACCTTATGATATTTGGTGCCCAAGAGGTCTGAAACACGCTTAGCGACATCTTCATCAGTTGTAGTTACAGCTATGCAGATGCTTCTTGGCGAGCTTGGCGTCCCTTTAACAAAAGACCCCTCGCCCTCAAGGTATCCAGCCAACCAATAAATATCTTTTTCAGTCATATAGCTTGGATTCAACGAGTGCCAGTGACTGCACCTGCATGACTACACAAAAAGATGGTGGAGGATAAGGGTTTCGAACCCTTCTGTATGTCCAAGGTGCAAGCTTGGCGACCACCCCAAAGCAGTCCCATCCCCCATTTGAAACTGGTGGAGGTAAGGAGAATCGAACTCCCGAGTCCAATCTTTGCAAAAGACGGTCCACAACCCAGCAGTGGTTACCCCCGAGGAAATTTGGTGGAGGAGATGGGATTCGAACCCACGACCTGATGCTTGCAAAGCAACTGCTCTCCCAACTGAGCTACTCCCCCAGAAATCGTTTATGAAATTTCAACACGTGTTGAAATTTAGCTCTGGACTGAAACTTGCTTCGTCCAGACGCCTTTGTCGCACGCCCAGCCCCTCGACTTAAGGAGTTCGTTTATCTCCTTGTCGAGCTGCTTGAGCCGCAACTCTGCCGCTGTCGGGATGTCCTTATCTTTCCCGTCAGCTCTTGCATATCCTTCGTTCTTCTTGCCCATAAACTTTGGGTGTGGGAAGGGTTTGGAACCCCTCGCTGCGGGGAATGCACCCACAACGTCGTTGCATCACGTCCCACGTTCAGTATCTTACCACGACACGACGATGAAATAGGTGTAGACCGGCCATTCGCCTTCATCCCAGTAGCTGTCGGTCTGCCTGCTTCTGATTTCAGCTTTGAAGCCTCCATCCTGAAATCGTCGCATCAAAATAGCGTCTCGCATTGATGGCTCTTGGTTATAGCTTTGTACCTCGGCTTTACGTATTTCAATGCTGTTTTCGCCACGCTGGGCGGCATACTCCATCTGTTTGGCTGAGTCATTAAAGATACGCCCTGCTTCAAGAATCGCCGCTTCAATCTTTCCTTTCTGTTCTTCCTCAGCTCGCTGCCTTTCACGAATTTCTTTCTGGCGTTTCTCTTCAGCAATGCGCTCGATTGCATCGTCGGTCATTTGGCGCAGGATGTCGGGATTCACAACTGAATTATATCACAGAAAATTGGTCGGCGGGGAGGGATTCGAACCCCCGTGGACTATGCGCTTCCACCTTGTGATAGTGGCACTCTACCGCTGAGTTACCCGCCGTTTAGAGATTGTATGCTCGGTGCTCTCGCATTTGAGCTTCGATGTCCATCTTTAGGTTGTAGACTTCCATCACTTTAGCCATCGACTTGTTCCGACATTCCTTGAGCTTCTCGTGAATGTCTTCGTTAGCCGAGACATAAACCGGATAGTCGTCCCAATCGAAGGTATCGCACATCACAATGACGTGGGTGGCTTCTTTTTCGATGCCTGTCTGTAGCCATCGCTGAATGTCTTCTCGTGTTGCAGCCATATTCCATGATATCACATGTCGGCTTGCATTTGAGGAAAATGGTCCCCGCCTTGGGATTCGAACCCAACATATCCGCCGTGTCATGACGGCGACTCCACCAGATGTCTCGACGGGGATGGTAGTCAGCTAGGGACTCGAACCCTACTAATCCCACTTGTAAGGAGGGCGCACTCACCCGAATGCGAGCTGACCGAATTAGTCTTTGAAGTATGAGCCAGGCTTGCCACGTTCGCCACGATACTTCTTGTTCAAATCGTTGTAAGCAACCCAGACATCCTCGTCGTAATACTTGGAGATGCCGCCCAGATGCTGTGGAATCGTAGCCAAGTCCACCGGGCGGAAGTGGTTTGTGTCCACGCCGACGTTGAACATGTTGAGCTGATACTTCCAAGCCGAATGAATGTGTCCGACGAGGTTGAAGCGGTCAGGACGCCCTCGTGTCGGATAATGTGTTAGATAGCAGTCGATACCTTCGATTTCAAGCTCGATGCCGTCTCCGTGAGCGATGACTTCATCGAAGTATTTCTTGAACTCAGCATCCTTTATGCCTTCGTCGTGGTTGCCTCGGACGAGAATTTTCTGCCCGTTGAAATCCTTGACATACGAAAGATAGTCTGGCGCTTCCTTGTAGCAAACGTCTCCGAGAACGTACACCAGGTCGGTAGGAGCCACTAGCTCGTTGTGAAGCTTAATCAGCCGCTGAACTTGCTCTCCCTTCGTCTTGAAGGGACGTGCCATGATTTCGAATCTGTCTTCACCGAGATGCCAATCTGCCGTAGCCCATTTTCGAATAGACATTAGTTAAGTTGTATATCCTGTCGCTCTAGTGGTAGTTTGAAAAATTTATCTTCCAGTTCGCCGCTGTTGTTTAGATAACGAGCTTGCATTTTACCTTGATGCGTTCTGGCGGCAAAGCAAGGGAGTTCTGAATCGCCGATAAAACACTGACATTCACCGTCTGGGCTGTCTGCACAATGTTCGGCTGCTTTCAAGAACACCTCAACAATATCAGTAGTGGCAAACGTCGGCCTTTCTGGATTTCGAAACTCTAGCTCGTATCGTGGCATACTCCCTCTTATTGTACTACAACTGTGGGCGGGTTGGACTTGAACCAACATCCTCCCGAGCCGTCGCCCGAGTGTTCGACCCTTGAACTTCCGCCCGCAATTGCTACTTGCTAATCCGAGCCATTTTCAGTCGATGTCGCTGAAGCTTGCCTGGTGTTGGCGCTTTCTTTGGCTTCACAAGCTTGTGCTCGTATGGTTTTGAAACGTTTGGTCGCTTTTCGAGAATTGCTCGAATGCGTTCTCGATATCTCTTCCAAGCCTCGTAGCCTTCGTTCATCAAAGCCTCTTCCTGCGCTTGCTGCTCAGGAGTGCCATAGAGATAACGAATGCCGCAACACTCACATCGACCGATGTTGTATGCGCCACGAGTCAACGCCGACACCTTTCGAAAGATGTTCAGCAGACGCTCGGTGCTCTTTTTCTCAAGTTCCTCGTTCGACATCTCGAACTTCGGAAGATATGGGTTGACCGACATACTTACCTCCTTGTTAAACTGGTTGGCGGGGAGGGATTTGAACCCACGTGAACCTTACGGCTTCCACAGTGTCATTGTGGCACTCTACCAACTGAGTTACCCGCCAGCTTAAATCTTCTTTTTCTTCTTGGTGCCGCTCTGGAACGGCGGAGAATAGGGCTGCAAAATCGACTTCGGAATGTCTTTGAATACTCCGCTGCCCTGCTTGCTTACAGTCATTTCGGTCTCGATAAATGGACCGCTCATAGCGACGCCCTTATGAATGGTGGTGCCTCCATTTGTCCACGTCTCGGTGAACACGTACATCTCAGTCATAGCGGTAAGGGCATATGGTCTCGCTCGAACTTTCTGAGGATTTCGTTGTAATCCCCACCCGCAGGAGCTTTGCCAAGATAAGACGCCGATTTGCCTTCGAAGAAGATTTTGCCACTTCCCTGTGGCCCCGCCTTCATCCTAAAATGTCCGTTTACAACGAGCGGATACGGTGTCGGGTCTGGCGGCGGACCAGGCCAATCAACGTACAAGTCGCCATCGCTGTACCACTCAATCAGCAGCAACCCGCCCGAGTCATCCCACCGATAAACTTCAGCCATGCCGCATTATATCAAACTTGGTGTCCGTTAGTGGATTTGAACCACTGACCCTGCGCTTATCAAGCACACGCTCTACCACTGAGCTAAACGGACATTGGTCGGCGAGGGTGGATTTGAACCACCGTGAACCTTCTGAGGGCCTCAGTCTTATCAGGACTGCGCTCTACCGGCTGAGCTACTCGCCGAGAAATTTGGTCCCCGCACTAGGATTCGAACCTAGGAATGCGCGCTAATCAGGCACGTGCTTTTGACCACTTCGCCATACGGGGATTTGGAATTTGGGCCGGGAGGTTGGAAGTTGAACCACACAACAGTGGGCTTATGAGACCCCCGCCCCTACCTGGCTCCCGGACTTTGGAATTGGTTTAGTAGCGGGGACGGGATTTGAACCCGCGACCTTTCGGGTATGAACCGACTTCTCTACCGCTGAGATACCCCGCAACTAAACCGTTCCCTGACGGGGCTGCGACTTTGGCACGGTCGCAGCCCCACACGATTTCTGCTCTATTCGACTGTCAATGAACTCTTCACCAGAGATTCGCCCCTGGCTGCTTGGTTGTCGGCTTTCGCCTACGGTGTCGATGAGTTAAAAAGAAAAGAGGCTCGGTCTTTCTGACCGAGCCTCTTCAAGGTGTTTTGTGCTTCTACTTACACGACTCAGGTCAGAACGGTCCCAGCGATAATCATCGCTGCGACGGCTACGGCTGCCATAATCGCGTTCTGTCGAGTGCTGTACATGACTTGTAAGTAGTGTTCCTCTTCTAAATCTTGGGTGCGGGAGAGGGATTCGAACCCACGGCCTCCTGTGTATGAGACAGACGAGCTACCAGACTGCTCCATCCCGCAATGTTGTCTGACGTATTATATACGGAAAGTGTTCAGCGATTCCTACCCTTTTCGAAAAAAATCTCAAAAAAGTCTGTTTTGAACCTGAAGATGTCTTCGAAGATATAAGGAGCAACGGTTGATGTCCCCACACACAGGGCTAGCTCGGGCGACCGATACACGTTGCTCCTGGCATGATGCGACAAGTCGTGCTTGCCCATTCTGGTCGTATCGCTAACACCCGATGTGGCTCTTATACATATCTCAGTTCAAAATCTGGCTCTTGATAGACCGAACCTTCATCACCGTGTCAAAAAGCTCCTGGTCGAACCGGGTGATGACATGCCGCAGATAGGCTTTGATTTCTTCCGCCTCGCCTGTCTTGTTGCGCAAAGCGTCATCCAGTCGATTGGCGATATCTTCGATGTCTTGGCAGAACTGATTGTATTGCCACAGGATTGAAAGGTCGTAGTTGCCAATCTGCTTCAGGTTTTCGTGCAACATCCCAATCTCACGAACGTCGATTGCGTACTTGAGCGGGTCAAGGTTGTTCTTGAGCTTGTCGAGCAGATAGTCAATCTCTCCGCATAGATGCTCCGGCTTGAAAGCAAAACGAGCTTCGGGGTCGGCGGCAAATTCTCGAACTGCGTGAGCAAGATTGAACTCTTGGTCGAAATTCTGCTTAACGACAAGAAGCTTTTGTCTGACTGTTGAGTGAGCAGTGTCGCACTTGTCGCAGATGTTCACCAGCGCATCCGCAAGCTCTTTTCGGGCATCTCCCTGAAGTCCAGCGCCAAATTTGATGACACGTCCTACTTCAGTGAAGATGTTGCGGAGGATGACAAGAGCGTTCATGCTCTCGATTATACAGTCGAGGGCTGACGTTCCATCGGACCGTAGACGATTTCGAGTGCTGCAACGAGTGCTCGTTTGGTTTGAGTGTCAAGAGATGAGCCTCGAAGCATTTCAAATCGCTCAATCACTGCTGAGATGTTTTCGACTTGAGTTCGGTCCAGTTCATCTTCAGCTAAGTGCGTTTTTATAATGGCAATGGCATCATCAGCTCGAATGGTGTCGTCATCCAGAGTGGCTGCATCTAGTGCGGTCTCTATCTGATTGAACTCTCTCGTGCTTAACGGCATAACTTTATGCTTCTGGTTGTTCGTTGTCTGTGAGGATTTCTTCCCTCTGATAGAATGCGTTCAACTCCATCGTTGAAATACGGTCATTCCACAGCCCAGTATACGACAGAATCGGATAGAGAGTTACAGCCAGCTCTTTTGCTTGGTCTTCAGTGAGTGGTGCAGCGGGCGCTTCAAACTTTGAGCTGCAATGTTTGATTAGCTCGAATAGAAGAAGAATGTGCTTGGTCGGCTGCGGAAGGTTCTTCTCGATGTAAATCTTCTGGTCTTTGTGGACGGTAAGGCTGATGGGCGCATTCTCTGGTGTCTGCCTCTCTACGACCCGATACCAGCAGTTATTCGACATGAGCACTTCGGTGACGTTTAATGCTCCATCAGGTCGAATCGACAAGCCATAGTCGTAGGATGACTTCTTGTCTTTGTAATTTCTGACAGCTTCTGTGCGGGCTTCTTCTTCGCTGCTACCCCAGCCTTCGTAGGCCATGTTGTTCACTTTGAGAGTGCATGCCCAACTGAATCGCCCTTTCTCATCCCCGCCACTTCGCCAAAGTCGGAATGTCCCATATTTGCCCAGAGCCTCATCTGTGGCGTGCTTCGCTTGCTTGATGGTGTTCATTTCTTCCTCTTCTTCCCAAATTTTCTGCTGATTTCTTCCGACAGTTTATTCAGCTTGTCGATTTGTTCCTGCGTGTGTCCACTGTGCCCGAGGCAGAGTCCCTAAATTTGTGAGTGATGGGGTCCATTTCGTAGATGACCGCCTTCTTGCCGCATTTGTGGCATCTATCGCTCTTCTCGAACATCGCTAATCTCGCTCCTTCTCAATTCCTTTCATGATGCGTCGCATTTCCCTTTTGTCTTCAACGGGCATATGCTTGTCACAATAGAATTTCGGGGGTCCAAGCTCAATCCGTGCTCCACGACGAACTTCTCGTGTCATGTAGGTTGCCGCCACACCGCACACACGGCATTTCTTGCCCTCAAGAGAAGTGTCCGGTCTCATGAGTTTCTTATACTGTCGTTGTCGTGGATTTTCCTCAGACGTGAACGCTATCTGATATACTTTCCACAAGATGAACGTATGCGTAGCACAGCTTGAACTCGTCACCGGAGATTTGGACGGCAATACAGCCAAGATTCTTGAAGTGATTCGAGCGAACGAGGGAAAGGCTGACTTCATCGTGTTCCCAGAGTTGGCGGTAACGGGCTACAACTGCGGTGCGCTTTTTGAGAGCGAAGAGTTTGTCGATGCCGCTTTGACCAAGCTTGAGGAAATCCGAGAAGCTACTGGCGAGAGTGTGGTTATCGTCGGGTGCCCCAGCTACTGTGACGACAAGCACGAGCCGAACGGGAATCTGCGGCTACACAACTCGGCGTTCATCCTTCACCGCAAAGGCATCATTTCCGTCTATCCGAAGATTCTGCTGGCAAACGATTTCCAGCACGAAGACCGCAAATACTTTATCCCAGGCGACCAGATTCAAACCTTCTTCTATAAGGGGCTTCACTATGGCGTTCTGGTCTGCGAGGATTCCTGGCGAAACGACCACGACCGAGACCTAATCGCCGAGATGAAGGCAGAATCGCCCGACCTGGGAGCCGTCTTCTGCATCAACTACTCTTACGCTACGTACACTAAGCGAGCATTCCGCTATAAGCTGCTCGGAGAACTCGCCCGTGACCACAAGGTTTCCATCGTTTACCTGAACGTCGTGGGCGTGGGCGACATTGTAAAGAATTTCATCGCCTACGACGGGAACTCGATGGTGTTCAACGCTCGGGGACATATGACGCACGAGCTGCCTAAGTTCGAAGAATGTATCATGACCATTCCGCTGCATTCCACGCCAACGTTGCTTCAGCCCGTTTATCCAGAAGCTGAGTGGCGCAAGTACGAGGCAATCTGGCAGCAACTTCTCTACATGCAGAAGCGGATTTACGAACTGTGCCGTCTGAAGAAGGCTCAAGTACATGTTTCGGGCGGTATCGACAGCGCCGTTGTCGCTGTGTTGTGCGCCAAGGCGATGGGTCCTGAGAATTGTATCTTCATCACAAATCCAAGCCGCCACAACGGGGAATACACGAAGAACAACGCTCAGTCGATTTCCGACAAGCTGGGCGTTCCACTAACCTGGATTCCAATCGAAGAGCCGACCAACGAATTGCTTTCGAAGTGCGATAACCTCTTCGCCATCGCTAACGGAACGGGGCAAAAGCCAAACATCGTCAATGACAAGCGCCCGAGCGAAGTTCCGTTTGTCGTCGGCACAGCGCAGGCGACAATGAGAAG
>Ga0196964_10000503_pt1 | contig 23754 bp, 23 predicted proteins | sample S1_10metaG_FD_148615 | JGI IMG/M metagenome (GOLD analysis project Ga0196964, IMG submission 148615) | Soil microbial communities from Anza Borrego desert, Southern California, United States - S1_10 | ecosystem: Environmental > Terrestrial > Soil > Desert | place: USA: California | collected... | reverse complement strand
ACCTTTCCCTTCCGCTGCGCGCGCATCACGGCGGAGGGCTCGACAGCGACCACATACCGGTCTTCCGGCTCGTAGGAGCCTGCGCCTGCGCCTACGTTCAGTACGGTTGCCGCTCCTGCCAGAGCTTCGCGCACATGCCTGGCTATGTCCGGGTCTGCGCGCCTGATGCTTGCGTATTGCTGTCCGCCGCTCTCATAATCGAAGGCGGGGTTGGTGATCTTGATATCCATGCGGTAGTCTGGTTTGCTGCTTAAGACCGTGTTTGTGTGAAGGAGGTTGGTTACAGAACCTGGTTGCGGACATGTCCCCGGGAAACTATACAAAAGTGTAATTTTTATTCCACCGGATCTTCGGAGCTTTGGATCAGAAAACAAACCGGAAATGATCCAAGCTATCCATACCGTTGCACTTGACACCGCCCCTTGCGGCGTGTTACAGCCTGCCCAGACTGCCGATGCAGCCGGTACCGCAACAGGATCACAACCGCGGACTGCAGCAGGAGTCATTGCCGCACAGAAGAAAGCTAAGCCTGTTGTAGCATATAAAACCCGGGCTGCAAAGAAACAGGTTATGGCTTCTTACAACAGGGCAAAGACATCAGTTGCAGCGGGTTTGACGTATGGCATAAGGTCTTGTGCATACGACATAAGGTGTATGTCATATGACAGGGTCCCTATGTCGTACGTCAAAGTTTTTATGACGTATGACATAGCCTCTATGTCGTACGTCATAGTCTTTAAGTCATACGACATAGCCTCTATGTCATACGACCTAATCTCTATGTCATACGTCAAAGCTTTTATGTCATACGACACAGGCTCTATGTCATACGACAAAGCTTCTATGTCATACGACATGGTCTCTTTGTCATACGACATAATCCCTATGTCATACGTCAAAACCGGCTAAAAAGGAGTGAGGAGCGTCACGGGCTCGCGATAAATAAGAGCTACTCCAGCCCGTAGTACTCCCTGTTATCCCCGATCGCCCGCTGCACATAAGGATCATTTTCTTCCCTGCCGTATAGCTCCCTGTAAATGCGGCCGACCAGATCACGCACGATCCCCGCTTCGATCCGGCTGCTATATTCCGGGAAGATCATCAGCCGCATATCGGTGGGCTGGTCTCCCTGCAGGGGCGACAGCAGGTAGCGCAGCCCTTTGATGAGCTGTGCGCCGTTTCGCCGGTAAAACCCGACCCGGCGTGCCCGTTCTTCCCTGTTCTCCCCGAAGTCGGGGTCTTCTGTTTCGAGGATCAGGTATCCGTTTCCTTGCAGGTAGTCTTCTTTCAGATATCGCAGGAATTGCGAGCCCACAGCTTTCCCGCGCATCGAGGCATCCGTAGCCATATAGTCCAGCAGGGTAAACCCTGTTCCCCGCAGCGGCCAGAGTAAGGCCATGAACACGGGTGCCTTATCCAGAACGCCGGCAAAGACATGGTACGTGCCTGCGTCAATACGCTCTGTGATCACTGAATCAGGATGCCGCTCATTGGCCGGGAATGCCGCATGATACAAATCCAGCAGGACACTAAAATGCGGGTGCGCGGTGTCTGTTAGGCGTTCAAAGCGGATCGTCTCCATGGTTATTTCCTGTTTTGCGGCTGAGGGCTAATGTAGAAAGTATTCGCCTGATAAACCTTCATGGAGGTCGAAACATTGTACCGGGTTAATTTGCGTATAAACCCGCGTCAGGTTCCGTATTTCCACGCTTGCAGGATACCCGGCTATGTTGTTCCTTTAGAGTACCCGTATCCGCTTTTCTTTCACCATAAAATACACTCCTAATGAAACATCACCATCATCATGACTGCACCCATTGCGCCTGCGACAATCCGGTACTGAAATTCCTGAAGAATGAAACGTTCAATGACGAGAATCTTTCGCTCCTGACAAAAAATGCCGCGCCCTCTGTTCCGCAGGCGTCACAGAACCTCGTGGTTACGGGCGGTACGATCCGCCCGATGATCGGCGGGTCGACGGCGTCTGTTGCCGCCATCGGCTTTGCAGGGGGGAAGGTAATAGCCACCGGAACGCTGGCCTCGGTTGAAGCCGCGATGAAGTCCGGCGGTTATACCTATACGGTAAAGCAGTTACAGTCCGGACAGACTTTGCTGCCGGGGCTTATCGAACCGCATGTGCACATTGTGCCTACGGCGCTGATGATGGGCTGGCTGGACGTGGGCGCGTTTATAGAGCAGGACCTGAACCCTGATTATGATATGAGCTGGGTTGCGGGCATCCTCGACCATTATGTTAAGACACTCCCGTCCGGCAACTGGCTGCTGGCCCGGGGCCTGGATCCGGCTTTCATGCCTTTTACCGATAACGGGGGACTGCAAACGATAACGAACTCACTGCTGGACACCATCGTTTCCAGCGTGCCGGTACTGATCATCAGCGCTTCGATGCACACGATGTATGCGAACACCGCCGCGCTTACGGCGATCTACAACAGCAGTACTGCGGTACAGGCTCAATACGGCACGCTGCAGCAATACATTGCCGAGACGGCAGGAGCGCTTCAGGAAGAAGCAGGCATGGGACCGGCAGTGGCGGCCATACCGAAGGATCAGTATGCAAAACTGGTGCTTGGTGCTTTTGAGCATATCACCACCATGTTTCAGGAAGCCAACAAACGAGGGGCAACGTTCCTGTACGACGCGGGGATGACCGCTGAGTTCAGCACACTGCTGGCGGCCTATCTGAAGATTCATGCACCAAAGGTGAGGGTCGGCGCCGCAAAGATCTGCTATACGCAGGATGATGTGAATGCACTGCCCGTGTACACCCCGGTGTCAGAGTACAAGGACATGTATTACGGACATGTAAAGCTGGTCTCAGATGGCTCCAACCAGGGACTGACCGGCTATCAATCCGCGCCTTATGCCTGCCCGCCGCCTAATAACTACGGCATTTTCAATTTCACAGATCCCGGCGTACAGGACCCGACCACCCCGCCTACCTTATATCAGAACCTGGTAAAGACCGTACTGGTGGGCAAGTCCTGGCCGCTGATGATCCATGCCAATGGCGACAGGGCGGTACAGTTTGCAGTGGATGTTTACAGTACTTATGTGCCTCAGCAAAAGCAGCAATCATTGCGCCACAGGATAGAGCATTGCTCGCTGCTCACGAGCACTCAGCTGGCCACCATGGCGAGTCTGGGTGTGTCGCCCAGTTTTCTGATCGGGCATGTGGGCTACTGGGGTTATGCGTTTAACAGCGTGATCTTCGGAAGCGCGAAGTCCGCGATGCTGGATCTTTGCAAGTCCGCATTGTCTAACGGACTCAGGATAACGCTGCACAGCGATCATTCGGTGAGCCCCCTGGGACCGCTGCGCATGATGGAACAGTCCATAACCCGGATCATGGAGGCCGATAAAGACCTGAACGTCCTGAACGGCAACGAGTGCCTGACGGCTGAACAGGCGCTGGTGGCTGCTACTACCGACGCCGCGTGGCAGTGTTATGCTGAGAACTGGGTAGGGTCCCTGGCTGCCGGACATTTCGCCGATTTTGTGATCCTGGCGCAGGATCCGCTGGCGGTGACACCTGTGTTCAAAAACATGCGTAACATCAAGGTGCTCGAAACCTGGCTGGGTGGCGCGCAGGTCTACTCCGGCGTGGCAGCGGAAACGGCAGCGGGTCGGTAATAAATTTGGAATTATTTCTACATAAAAAAACAGGCGCCCCGCGCCTGTTTTTTTATGTCCTGGTTTATGAACACATGTGTATTATTGTTTTCTTTGGAACAGGTAAAAACTAATTATATTCCGATGAAAGCTATCCTGAAGCTAAAGCACTGGCAGCTATTTCTCATCCTGTTTGCGATCCCGTTCGGCATTCAGATCTACGCCGCCATCAGCATGATCAACGGACGCGGTCCGCAATTTTTCTTTAGCGTGATGCCTCCGGTCCTGGTGCTGACAATGACAATGTACTTTTGCTGGTTCTATATCATGGGGAGCGCGCTTTATGAACTCCGGCCCCGGGGTGTAAAGCTTAGTTTAACCCGGTTCCGTCTGTTGATGTTCGTTCCGGTCATATACGCAGTTGTTGTGTTTGGCTTCCTTTTCCTTTACATCAGCGGCAATCTGTCCGGAGCAGATCTTCGGCCGGGTCCCTGGATCCCGTTTGTCATCCTGCCATTGCACCTGTTCTCGATGTTCTGCGTGCTTCATACTCTTTACTTCCTGGCAAAAGCGCTCAAGACCGCCGAAACACAGCAGGAAGTGCGCTTCGGTGATTTTGCAGGAGAATTTTTCATGCTCTGGTTCTTCCCCGTAGGTATCTGGATCATTCAGCCCAGGATCAACAAGCTATTCAGCCAAAATGCTGTGCAGGCTTATTAATATGGTTTCTCCGGAAGCATTTATAGGGTTATAGCGATATTAATTCGTTATTAATACTCTTTTAATCTACCTTTGTTCCCGAAGTGGTAGTATATATGAATCTGCGGGAACTGCACAGGCTGATACAGGCCTATTGCCTTAACAATAATTCTTCGGGACAATTAAGGATTGATGAACTGATGACGATGACGGGGCTGCCCTGGTCTGTTCTCATAGACCGGCTGGTGGCCTTAAAACTGCTTAATTACATTACGATCGATGAGGATGACAGGGTATACCTTACTGTATTTGGTCTGACTGCGGGACTAGAGGAGGTAAGTCGGAATGTACGGGTCCCCGAAGAGCGTGTATAAGATCATTAATATTTGCGGACACCCAGCCACTATTGCTCATCAAACCGGCAACCATAGTCGAGTATATTGGCGCACCGATGGAAGAAGAGACATCCGGTTCGTTCATCGCGCCGGGGGCGGAACGGAGCACACCCGGTTTTCATAGAGGAAGAAACTGCCGGAGGACGTTATTGCTGAAGTCGTTAGACAGAGTCTGAGGCAGACCATAGAAAGGAATCAAAAGGAAATCAGGATCCTGGCTGGTTAGTTTCGTTCGGAAAGAATTGTTTTGATCAGTCCGCAAAGCTCATAACGCTCCTCCCGGATGAACACGTCCATAAGTTCCCTTAACCGGTTGCTTGGCAGTTCATCCAGGGCAGCCAGAGCTTTCGGGCGTGAAAGCTGCCTGATATAGGTCGTAAAGCCTTTAATGTCGGACCATTCGCTTGTTTCCATATTCCAGGAGATTTACCTCAGGTTAAAAACTATGATGCCAGGACCTGATCAATATCGGCGAAAAGTATAAACAAATGATTTTCATGGTTTGATTTTTGAGCGGTCTCAGAAAAAGTAAAAGTTGGGAATCGTTGAGTGTTCCCCGCCAGACGATGAGATAAAATCGGGTGTCGCTCCTTTCGGTAGGCCAAGTGCCCCAAAGGAGTTCGGCACCTGTTTTTTTCATGTCCGCTTCGTGTGCCCTGCAAGACGAACTGCTGTATGGACAGGCAATAAAAAAAGGCAGCTGTAACAGCTGCCTTTTTCGTCCAGGCGCATTTTATCAATCCGCCCAGCTAAGCATATAGTTTTCATCCTCAATGCCGGCTGCTGCTTCGGTGAGGAACAGCGGCTTAAACGTATCTACCATTACCGCCAGTTCCTTTGTTTCTTTCTGCCCGATGCTTTTCTGTACCGCGCCGGGGTGCGGACCGTGGGGAATGCCGGCAGGGTGCAGGGTAATCATACCGCGGGTCACATGTTTACGGCTCATAAAGTCGCCATCTACATAATACAGCACCTCATCGCTGTCAATATTGCTGTGGTTGTATGGTGCCGGTATAGCATTAGGGTGGTAATCGTACATCCGTGGTACGAATGAGCAGATCACGAAGTTGTGGGCATCAAAGGTCTGGTGTACGGGAGGCGGCTGATGCACCCTCCCGGTGATCGGTTCGAAATCATGGATGCTCAGCGCAAACGGGTACTCATAACCATCCCAGCCTACCACATCAAATGGATGGTTGGCATACCAGATATTGTAGCACAGCCCTTTTTTCCGCACCTTGATCAGGTACTCGCCAGTCTTGTCTATCGTAATCAGTTCCTGCGGCTGCCGGATGTCGCGCTCGCAGAACGGAGCATGCTCCAGCAGCTGCCCGTAGCGGCTGAGATAGCGCTTGGGAAAAGTTATCGGGCTGAACGATTCAACGATGAACAGCCGGTTGTCATCGTTATCGAACTGGATCTGGTAGATTGTGCCCCTGGGGATGACCAGGTAGTCGCCATAGCTGAAGGGGATCTGCCCATACTGGGTGCGCAGGGTGCCTGTGCCCTCATGCACAAAGATCACCTCATCGGCATCTGCATTCTTATAAAAATAGTTCAGTGTGCCGTCCATAGGCGCGGCTAGGGTGATCTGCAGGTCATTGTTGAACAGCACGGTTTTCCGGCTTTTCAGGAAGTCGGACTCCTGCTTTATGTTAAATCCCTGGAAGCTGCGGTGCTTCAGGATATTGTCACTGACTGCCTTAGGCGTAACATTCACCGGTTCCTCGACGCGAATGATCTGGGTAGGCGGGTGGATATGGTAGAGCAGTGAATAGTTGGAAGAGAACCCTTCCGTGCTGAACAGCTGTTCTGAGTATAATCCGCCTCCCGGCTTATGGAACTGCGTATGGCGCTTGTGAGGAATATTTCCGAGCGAATGATAATGTGGCATTAGCTGAGTTTCTTATTTGTGTTCAAATTTACGGAATCGGGTGGGCTTTGCAATGATCACTGTCTGCGGCCAAGGCTGCCGGCCGTCATGGCCAGCTTCTGTAAAAACAAAAATCCCTGCCAGGACCGGCAGGGAAAAAGTTATACGGGTTCGCTTAGATGGAGACGAATGTAAGCAGCACCTGGACCACCCCGATCAGGAAGCCCAGCACACCACCAAGGATTTCTACAAACCGGAACTCTTTCTGCATGATGCTCAGCAGGATCTCTTCCAGCTTATCCGATGAAAAATTGGACACCTTATCGGAAACTATCTTTTCTACATCGATGCTGGCGCTCAGCTTCCCGGTGAACCTGTCGATGACCTGGGGCAGCAACACTTCGATTTCTTCCAGCAGCCCTTCCTTGATCTTATTGAGCGTTCCTTCACCGACAAACATGGAGATCACCGGGAGCTTTTCCTTCAGCTTCACACCCAGGAACTCATCTATATGCTTCTCGATAAAAGGTGCGAGTTCCCGGAGATGCTCGGGGTCCTTGATCCTGCCGATGATCTCATCGAAATGCAGGAGCTCATTGGCCACTACGGCGCCGAGCTTTGCGGCAAACTGGCGCTGCCGCTTAGGAAAAATGCCCTGGAAGGTGATTCCCAGGATTTTTACCGGCTCTTTGGGGTGAAAGAGCATCTTGATAGCAATCCAGTTGGTAAACCAGCCAATGAATGCGGAAATAATCGGTATCAGGTAGATCATCATAACAGCACATCCCGCCTGCGTGCGGGATGCGAAGATAAATCTCCTGTATAAATAATGCCTGCCGGAAACTTTATTGTTTCCTCAGGGCGCTACCAGTTTCTGGTTCAGAATGTTCTTCAGGTAAGCACCATAGCCCGATTTGGCATATGTGTCCGCAAGCCGGGACATCTGCCGCTCATCTATCCAGCCCTGCGCATAGGCGATCTCTTCAATACACCCGATCTTCAGCCCCTGCCTTTTTTCGATGACCTCTATAAACTGACCCGCCTGGATCAATGAATCAAATGTACCGGTGTCGAGCCAGGCGGTGCCGCGGTCCAGCACGCCTACTTCCAGCTTTCCCATATCCAGGTATGTTTTATTGACATCGGTGATCTCCAGCTCGCCGCGGGGGGAAGGCTTGATGTTCTTTGCGATCTCTACGACCATATTGTCATAGAAGTAAAGCCCTGGCACTGCGAAATTGCTTTTAGGTTCCTTAGGTTTCTCTTCGATAGAGATCACCCGGTGATCACTGTCGAACTCTACCACACCATACCGCTCAGGGTCCAGTACCTGGTAGGCGAAGACCACGGCCCCGTCCGGGTTGACCTTCCTGCCCAGGAGCTTGCCCATACCCGATCCGTAGAAGATGTTATCTCCCAGTATCAGGGCTACCGGGTCATTGCCGATAAACTCCTCCCCAAGGACAAAGGCCTGGGCAAGTCCTTCCGGCTTTGGCTGCACCACATAGGAAAACTTACAGCCGATCTGCGAGCCATCACCCAGCAGCTTCTTAAACGCGGGCTGATCTTCAGGGGTGGTGATGATGAGGATCTCGTTGATGCCTGCCAGCATGAGCGTAGAGAGCGGGTAGTAGATCATCGGCTTGTCATATACCGGCATCAGCTGCTTGCTCACAGCGATAGTCAGCGGATAAAGACGGGTGCCTGAGCCCCCTGCGAGAATTATGCCTTTCATTATTTTGTAGTTAAGTCGTAAGTCGTAAGTCGTAAGTCGTAAGTCGTAAGTCGTTAAGTCGTTAAGTCGCAAAGTCGTATCGTTGTTAAGTTGATGAACCGCTAAGTTGATGACTGTCAGGTTGCCGGGTCGTTTTTGGCGACCGCGAAATCACGCAAGATTGCTTTATGCAGGGCGTTTAATTGATTTGTGATCTTTTCGGCTTGGTTTCGCAAATCTTCGTACTGATGACCAGTCAGAAACTTCAGATCAAACGCCAGGATGATAAAGTTCATTACTTCCCATGCAGAGCTGTATGCCTGATTAATGAAACGGGCCTTGTCTTTGTTACCATGCCTGGAACATCCTTCAGCGATATTTGCCGTTATGCTGAGTGCGGCTCTTCTGAGTTGGTTTGTCAGGCCGAAGCTTTCGCTATCTGGAAAAGCACCCGATATTTCATAAATAGCCTTCACCAATAATCTGGCATTTTGCCACACTTCCAGCTTTTCAAAATAGAATGTGTACATAGTTTTACGACCGGGTCGACTTTACGCCTTTACGCCTTTGCGTCTATGCATATTGATTCTGATAGTACTTCTTATACTCGCCTGATGTGACATTATCGAGCCATTGCCCGTTCCGGAGATACCAGTCGATGGTCTGGGATAAGCCTTCTTCAAAGGTCACGGACGGGCTCCAGCCGAGCTCTTTGTTGATCTTTGTGGCATCAATGGCGTATCTTCTGTCATGACCGGGACGGTCCTTTACATAGGTGATCAGCTTTTCTGAGGTGCCGGGCTCGCGTTCCAGCTTTTCATCCATCTGAACGCAGAGCAGCTTTATCAGCTCGATGTTCTGCCATTCGTTGAAGCCGCCGATATTGTAGGTCTCCCCGTTGCGTCCTTCATGGAATACGAGATCAATAGCCCGGGCATGGTCTACCACATAGAGCCAGTCGCGGGTATACCTGCCATCGCCATATACCGGGAGCGGCTGGTTGTTGCGGATATTATTGATAAAAAGCGGGATAAGCTTTTCCGGGAACTGGTTCGGTCCGTAGTTGTTGGAGCAGTTGGTGATGACGAAGGGCAGGTGGTATGTATTGCCATACGCTCTGACCAGGTGGTCGGAGGCAGCCTTGGAGGCAGAATAGGGCGACTGGGGGTCGTATGGGGTGGTCTCCAGGAAAAATCCGGTATCACCCAGGCTTCCGTATACCTCGTCGGTAGAGACATGGTAGAACCTTTTGCCTTCCGTATTGCCATCCCAGATAGCCCTTGCCGCGTTGAGCAGGTTGGCTGTGCCCATCACATTGGTTTCGATAAAGGCATTGGGATCTTTGATGGAGCGGTCTACATGGCTTTCCGCAGCCAGATGGATGACGCCGTCGAAGTTATACTGGCGGAAAAGTTCCTGGATAGCGCCGGCGTCGCGGATATCCGCCTTGACAAAGATGTAGTTGGAGGCATCTTCAATATCACGCAGGTTTTCGAGGTTGCCTGCATAGGTAAGGGCATCGAGGTTGACGATCCGGTAACCGGGATACTTGTTTACCATCAGCCGTACCACATGAGAGCCGATGAAGCCCGCCCCGCCTGTAATTAATATTGTCTTATTCATTGAGTTATGTCTTTTAGGCTATGCCCTTCCCTGCGAAAATAGGGCTTAAAAGCCAGTCTGGTAAGTTGTCAAATAAAAAAGCTTTGGAATATGCCGGGGCATAATTCCAAAGCTTTCAGTACCAATAATATTATACCAGCTTGAAGGTTTCGATGAATTTTGTGGTGAAGTTTCCTTTGCGGAAATCTTCATTGCGCATCAGCTGCTGGTGGAACGGAATGGTGGTTTTAACCCCCTCAATCACATATTCGCTGAGCGCACGCTCCATGGTGCAGATGGCCTCTTCACGGGTCTGCGCGACGGCGATGATCTTCCCGATCATGGAGTCGTAGAACGGCGGGATCGTGTAGCCGGCATAGATATGCGAATCTACCCGGACACCGTGTCCGCCCGGTGTATGCAGCACCGTGATGGTGCCGGGGCTGGGGCGGAAATCGTTATAAGGGTCTTCTGCGTTGATCCGGCACTCGATAGCATGCATCACCGGTTCGTAGTTTCGTCCGCTGATCGGCACGCCGGCGGCGATCTTGATCTGTTCCTTGATCAGATCATAGTTGATCACTTCCTCCGTAACACCGTGTTCCACCTGGATACGGGTATTCATCTCCATAAAGTAGAAGTTGCGGTGTTTGTCTACGAGGAACTCGATCGTACCCACGCTTTCGTAGTTGATGGCGGAAGCAGCCTTGATCGCCGCCTCTCCCATGCGCTGACGCAGCTCGGGGGTCATGAACGGAGAAGGACTTTCTTCTACCAGCTTCTGGTGGCGGCGCTGAATGGAGCAGTCGCGCTCACTCAGGTGGCAGACGGTCCCGAACTGATCGCCCGCTACCTGGATCTCGATATGCCGGGGTTCTTCCACGAATTTTTCCATGTAGATGCCGTCGTTCTTGAAGGCAGCGCCTGCTTCCGCCTTGGCGGTGTTGTAGGCCCGCTCAAGCTCCGATTCTTCCCAAACGATGCGCATCCCCTTTCCGCCACCGCCGGCGGTGGCTTTGAGGATCACAGGGTAACCCATGTCTTTTGCCAGGCCTTTCGCCTGCTCCACGCTTTCGAGCAGTCCTTCCGAGCCCGGAATACAGGGGACGCCTGCTGCGATCATTGTTTCTTTGGCGGTCATCTTGTCGCCCATCTTCCGGATCATATCCGGAGTGGGTCCGATAAACTTGATATTATACCGGGCGCAGATCTCTGCGAATCCTGCATTCTCTGCCAGGAATCCGTAACCCGGGTGGATGGCATCCGCGTTGGTGATCTCGGCGGCCGCCATCAGGTGCGGAATATTCAGGTAAGAGTCGGAACTCTGTGCCTTTCCGATACACACAGCTTCGTCTGCAAAGCGCACGTGCAGACTGTCCTTATCGGCAGTAGAGTAGACGGCTACTGTCTTTATCCCCATTTCCCGGCAGGTCCTGATCACCCTTAAAGCAATCTCTCCGCGGTTGGCAATTAGTATCTTTTTGAACATAATTTCTTAATGTGCTAATGTGCTGATATGCTGATGTGCTAATGCATTAACAATCCGCACGTTAAAGAAGACTTACGTACCACTGGTAATTCTATTCCTTCTGGATGTAGCAAGAATTTTGTTAATCACTTTAGTTACTTCCTCAAGCTTTGACATCAGTGTGTCGCAATCCGGGTAGTTCTTTGAATATTTACAAAGAAGCAGCCAATACTGCGTTTCATCTGCTTCTTTCCCGGCAAGCTTCATTTTGTGAATAAAATCTGCCTTGCTTTCGGCATTCTGTGCTTCCATAGCATTGGCACCAATTGATGTGCCGGAGCGTAATAGCTGATTGCCGATGACAAATTTCCTTTCCTGTTCCAGTTTTTCGCAGTAGGCAATGACCATCAGAGAAAAATCAAACGATAGTTTGAGTATCAGATTCTTCTCCAGTAGTTCTGTCTGCATTTTCTAATTTGGAACATTAGCAAATCAGCACATCAGCAAATCAGCACATTAAATAGGCTCTACCAGGAACAGCGGCTGATCATATTCTACCGGGGAGGCGTCGTCGGCGAGGACTTTTACGATCCTTCCGCTTACTTCGCTCTCGATCTCGTTGAAGAGCTTCATTGCCTCGATGATGCAGAGCACCTGCCCGGGCTTGATCTCGTCGCCTACATTCGCAAACATTGGCTTGTCGGGCGACGGGCTGCGGTAGAAGGTACCGATCATCGGCGACTTGATGGTCACTGTATTGCCACCACCTGCCTGAGGAGCTGCAGGCTGACTTGCCGGAGCCGCGGGTGCTGCCGCAGACTGCTGCGGGGCGGCGATCTGCTGCGGAACTGCAGGCGCCATCATCTGCTGCATGGGCATAGGCGACTGCACTGCCACGAATGATGTTTCGCTTACCTGGGCCTGCCTGATGGTGATCTTGAAATCTCCCTGCTCTACCGAAAGTTCGCTGATATTTGATTTATTGATCGCTTTGATCAGTTCCTGTATCTGTTTGAACTCCATAAATATTTTGGTTTGCTGAGTTGCTAATAGTTGGTGTCTGTTCCCCGAAGTTCACCATGCCGATTCTGCCGCCGGCATAGCATGTTCACCGGCAACAGGGCACGCTATACTAAGATTATTCTTTTACACGCTCTACGTATGCGCCGGTCTTTGTATCGATCTTGATCAGCTCGTCGGTATCGACAAAAAGCGGTACCATTACGGTTGCACCTGTTTCCACAGTGGCAGGCTTGAGGGTCCTAGTGGCGGTATCGCCTTTTAGTCCGGGCTCGGAATAGGTGATGCGAAGCACGACGTTCGGGGGCAGTTCCACACTCATCGGAAGCTCTGTCTCGGTATTTACGAGGATAAAACATTCCTGTCCGTCCTTATACAGTTCCGGGCGGTCGATGCGGGATTCTTCAAGGGTGATCTGCTCGAAGGTGGTCGTGTCCATGAAGTTGAAACCGCCTTCGTCTTTATACAGGAACTGGAAGGGTCTGCGCTCAACACGCACCGGAAAGATATTGTCTCCGGAGTTCCAGGTCTTTTCAATGCTGCGGGTATTGTCCACACCTTTCAGCTTTGCCCAGACCTTGGCGGCTGCGCGGGCTGTTTTATTCTGGCCGAACTCCACTACGGAGTAAAGTCCGTCGTCCAGTTTGATGATCATTCCGTTTCTGATGTCTGCTGTAGTAGCCATAAATAGTTTTTGTACGGACTGCAAAAGTAATCATTCAGTCCAAATAGAAAAGTGGCGCTTTAAGCCGGTTTTTAACCCGATCCTGCGGTATTTTCCGGTTTTTTTAAACGTTTTGCTAGATAAAAGCGCCGTTTATGATCATTTTCTCCACGGGGTTATTGCCAAAGTCGTATGGGATATAGGCCAGCGAAGGGATCTCCTTCGTGACGATCAGGTTTGCTTTTTTGCCCGGGGCGATGCTGCCTGTCTCATGACTCATTTCCAGCGCAGCCGCCCCATTGATCGTAACGGCGTTGAATGCCTCTTCCGGCGTCATCTTCAGCTGGGTGCAGGCTATGGAGAGCAGCAGGGGCACATTGCCGGAAGGACAGGAGCCGGGATTGTAATCCGTAGCCAGGCAGACGGGGAGTCCGGCCTCGATCAGTTTTCTTGCCGGCTGGTACTGGATGCCGAGGAAGAAGGCGGCACCCGGCAGCAGGGTAGGGATGGTCTGGCTGTCTTTGAGCGCCCGGATCTCGGCTTCGCCCACACATTCAAGATGGTCTACGCTCACGGCATTGTGGCGTACGCCCGCCTGCACACCGCCGGAGTAGTGCAGCTGATTGGCGTGGATCTTCGGTTTCAGTCCGTACTTCCAGCCGGCTTCCAGCAGGCGTTCCGTTTCCTCTACGCTGAAAAAGCCTTCTTCGCAGAATACATCCATATAATCGGCGAGGCCCTCATCAGCCACCTGCGGAAGCATTTCGTCGATAATGAGGCGCAGGTAGCCTTCGTGGTCTGTTTTATATTCGAGCGGGTAGGCGTGGGCTGCCAGGAACGATGCTTTGACAGGTATGGGCACACTTTCTTTCAGCCGTCTGATCACCCGCAGCATTTTAAGCTCGCTGTAGACAGACAGCCCATAGCCGCTCTTAATTTCGATAGCTCCGGTACCTTGTGCTATCACGCGATGCAGGCGCTCCAGGCTATGGTCGAAAAGTTCTTCTTCGGTCATATCATTGAGCTTGCGGGCAGAGTTCAGGATGCCGCCGCCCTTACGTGCGATCTCTTCATAACTGAGTCCCTGGATCCGGTCAACAAACTCCTGCTCGCGGGAACCGGCGAATACAAGATGCGTATGGGAGTCCACCCAGGCGGGCAGGATGCTTCTGCCTTTCGCATCATAAACGTCTTCGGCCATGAGAAAGTCCATATCGCTCATTTTGCCGAAGCTGTGGATATGGCCGTCTTCGAGGTACAGCCAGGCATCCTGTATGGTACCCACAGTTGCCATTTCAGTGCCGGAGAACCTGGGTTTCAGCTCGTTTTCCCGCTCTACCCCATAAAGGGCACCAATGTTCGTGATCAGTAAATGAGGCATGCAATGATATTATGGGGCAAATGTAATGCTCAGTGGCGTTATCGGGTAATTGCTCAATGAAGTGGTAAGTCGTAAGCGGGAAGGCAAATTGCTTAATGACTCAATGGCTCAATGGCGCAATGGCTCAATGATGGAACGTGAAGGCGTGAAGGCGTTAAGTCGTGAAGGCGTAAGGGTGTAAAGGCGTAGGGTTGCCTGACCTTCGCAAGTAGGGGAAAAGCTCAGGTGAAGGAAGAAAGCTATAGATTGCTTATTCTTTTCCCCTTGCAAATTCGGCCCTGCAAAAGGTCATTTCCGACAGGGAAAAAGGGGTGTCTGCCATTCTGGCGTTCGAATTCACCCCGAATCAGACCCGAATTAACCCCGAATGTTCCCCGAAGGTACCCCGAAGGTACTACGAAGGTACTACGAAGGTACTCCCCTGAACTTTACCATATCCCACTGACGCTTTGGCAGACGCTTTTGATGTAAAGTCGAGGAGGCGTAAAGGCGTAAAGTCGCAGGGAAGGTCCATGCCTGGCTTCGTTTAATTGCGGATTTGTATCATGCATCCTTCTGCGTTCTGCTTCTCTGCCTTCTTAATCTCTTAAATCACTCGCTCCGGAAAATCTGCCCGCTGTCCTGCTGCGTGATGGTCTAAATTCCTCAAACCGTTGTGGCTGCCTGCCGGGAACGATGAAAATATGGGGAAGCCGAGATGGTTCTCCTTTTATGTGCACAATATAAGTTAGGGTTGTTTTTGTGTTCGGGCTACGGTAATGCAGTTGTATGTTTCAGCTCAGCCAGATGATTACTGCTGTTCACAAAAACTTATCAGTCAACATTTAATGGTTGAACCTGCTTGGTCGTGGACGGTAATGGCCTCAGTCTTAAGCTGTTTTTTATAATGATCGGACGCCGGATGTGAATATATGCATGATATAACATAAGCGTGATAAAACGCTGTTCCGGACTCTTCCGGCATGGGTTTTGTTTTGGCTTAACCAATACTAATTTTGTGGTTTTAGAACCAAAACATTAAACGTTATGAGTAAACTTAAGACACTAACAGCAATCATGGTCTCAGTAGGCCTCCTCGGTAGTTGCGATACCATCAAGCAGATGAACAATACAGAAAAAGGTGCCGTTATCGGTGCTGCCGGCGGCGCTGTTGCCGGTGGTGTGATCGGTAAGGCTGCCGGAAACAATCCTGCGCTTGGTGCGGTTATCGGAACTGTAGTAGGTGGCGCTGCCGGTGCCATCATTGGCCGCCAGATGGACAAACAGGCCAAGGAAATCGAGCAGACGGTACCAGGTGCTGAAGTAGAGCGTGTCGGGGAAGGTATCGTGGTGAATTTCAGCGAGAAGGTGCTGTTTGACTTTGGCAAGTCGGATCTGACTTCCAAATCTTATGCGGCGCTGGACAAGCTGGTAACGGTACTGAGCAAATACAATCAGACCGATCTGAAGATCTATGGACATACCGATAGCAAAGGCTCCGAGGAATACAACCAGGGGCTTTCCGAGCGCCGTGCGACAGCGGTAGCCAACTATATTGCCTCCCGTGGTATCGGTCGTTCGCGCCTGACCACTCAGGGTTATGGTGAAACGACACCGAAGTGCACCAACGATACTGAAGAAGGAAGGGCCTGTAACCGCCGTGTGGAGTTTGCCATCATCGCCAATGAGCAGATGCAGGCAGATGCCAAGCGCGAGGCTGGACAATAGTCTGAAACCAAAAATAATAGAGGAAGCCCTGCATGGCAGGGCTTCCTCTATTATATCAGGAACCGACTTCCTGTTATTTTTCAATCATGAACTTCCTGGAAGCCACCTGATTGCCATCAATATTGAGGGAGCATACATATACGCCGGGCTTCATGTCAATCGCCGACAGGCTCAGCACATTTTTCCCTTTTCCGCTTACAGGCAGGCGGGCGCACTCCCTGCCGGTATTATCGTGGATAACGATGCAGGCAGTCCTGAAATCATTGACAATTTCGACATCGATAGCAGCAATGCTGTTTACGGGATTGGGAGTAATATTCAGGATAGATGCGGCAGGTGATTCCTGGCTGACGCCGGTGGTTTTGAGCTCGAATTGCTGCAGCCGGCGTTCCATTTGCTCCAGACGGCTTTGAAGGTTATCGTTGCGCGTCTTTTCTGCCTGATAAAGTTCATACATTTCCTTGGTGCCTTCTACCAGCAGCGGAATGATAGCACTGTAGTTCATCGCATAGTAGCCATTCTCATCCTTTACCACCGCTTCAGGGTATACCTGTTCTACTTCCTGTGCAATGAAACCGGATTGCTTAAACTGATCGAAGTTACGGTCAGGGAAGCGCTCATGGTTCCAGTCATACTTTACACCCCGCAGCCTGGCGATGGTATTCATTGCATTGCCGATCTTCTCGATGTTTTGCTTGTACCGGGCATCGGAAGCGACCACCAGGGAGTTGGTATAGGTAAGACCATTTACATAGAACTTGGAAACAGTGCCGTTAGCCGGCGCGCCGGAGGTCTGAGCGTACGAGCCGGACGAGAAATAAGTAGGTGCGGACGTAGCGCCAATGGAAACGCTGGTACCATTGTCGTAAACGATGCTGCAATTGGCGGAGTTGCTTCCGCCGGACTTCAGCAGGTAGTTGGCGCTGGCGCAATTGGAAGTGAAACCGGTTCCGGTGCCGCCGCTGTTCCAGCCCACATTACCGTTATTGTCTATAGTCAGATAACGGTTATGATTTGATGCTGCCTGTGCTGCGACGCCCTGGAAGCGAACCCCGCTGGTGGTGTGGAGTTGTACGGAAGGCTGAAGGGTACCGATACCGACCCTGTTTTCAACATTGTTGGTGAGGGGCGTGCTCCGCACCAGTACGTCCTGGTGGAAGATGACGGAACCCAGTTTAGGGTCATTGCCCCGGACGTTACCTACAAACTGCATGGAATACAGGTTTGCCGCGTTGGTGGCGATGTTTTCCTGCATACCGATCCAATAATCGCCGATCGGCGTGTGCGATGGTCCGCCAATGAAAAAATGGCTGGTTGCCGGTGTCCGGTTTCCGTCCTGACTGGCAATGTTGCCCTTGTTGAAAAACAGGGCTCCCGCTTTGTTGTCCCCGTCCCAGCCACTGACGATCTGAACTCCTCCCCGCCAGCCATTGCCGTTCAGGTCTGTGACTTCAGGGTGCACAGTAGCGGAGAAACTGGGGTCGGACCCGGGACTGCCGGTCGGACCTATGTCAGCAGGGGCTACAAGTGTGGACTGGGCAAAAGTTGCCGTCATGGACGTGCCGAGCAGGGCTACGGCGCAGAGGGATTTTCTTAAATGTTTCATACCAATTGTTTAGGTTGTGAGGGCAAGCTATCAAAGGGCAAAGCCATTTCAGTATCCTGTTCACCGAACGTCCGGAATTGGTGTATGAAAATGTGTTCTGGTGCGCCGAAAGGTCGCACCTCTCTTTTGCGCGGATTGAGGCACTACAATGACTGGTAATAAGGAATTATGACTTCCGGGTGCCGGAAAGGAAGAAGCATCGGAAAAAAAGAACCCCCGAACATTGTTCGGGGGCTTTTCTGCAAGTAGTCCGACCAGGATTCGAACCTAGACAGACAGAACCAAAATCTGTAGTGCTACCGTTACACCATCGGACTATTTATCTGCTTGCGGGATGCAAATGTACAGAGCGATTTCAAAAGTCCAAAATCCTGATCATAAAATTATTTTTCCCATCGGAGCGGCCTATATCGTTTCAGTTTTCGGGACCTGGATTCCTGATAGTTTTTAACCTTTTGGAATGATCATTTTAGATTAGGTTTGCAATGGTATTTTTTCCCTGTTAATCTTACGGTAACCATGTCAGTAGCGGCTAATCCGCGTCAGTTCGTAATACGGTTTATTTTTATAAGCGTAGGACTCGTAGTGCTCATCCGGCTATTGTTCCTGCAGTTGTTTGAAGACGAGTACAAGGTGCTCGCCAATGATATTGCCATATACCGGAAAGTGGTCTATCCTCCACGTGGCGTCATCATGGACCGCAAAGGCAAGACCATGTGCTATAACGAGGTGGTCTATGACCTGATGGTCACGCCTGTGAAAGTGCCCCGCGACCTGGATACGGTACGGCTTTGCCAGACACTGGGCATTGACCGTCCTACTTTTGAAAAGCTGGTATACAGGGCAAGGATGAAGAACGGTCCGATGCGGCAGGGAGTGTTCATTGAGCAGCTTTCGAAAGAGCAGACCGCCCGTTTTAAGGAGAATATGTTCCTTTTTACAGGCTTTGAGCTGCTCGAGCGGTCCAACAGAGCCTATCCTAATTCCAGCGCCGGTATCATACTTGGCTATATCGGCGAGATATCGCCGGCAATGCTGAAGAAGGAGCGTTATCTAAGCTATCGCCAGGGCGACTACGTAGGCATCAACGGGCTCGAATCGAGCTATGAGGAAGTGCTGCGCGGGCAGCGCGGGGTGTATTATTTCGAACGGGATAACTTTAACCGGCCGCGGGACTCCTACAAGAAAGGCGCGCTGGATACCCAGGCAATTGCCGGGCGCACGCTGCAGCTGTACCTCGATGCAGAGATGCAGGAGTATGCCGAAAAGCTGATGGCAAATAAGATTGGCAGTGTGGTAGCCATTGATCCTTCTACCGGGGGCATCCTGACAATGGTAAGCAGCCCCAGCTTTGATCCGAACCTGCTAAAGGGCAAGGGAAGAGCACGCAACTTTGCCGCCCTGTACCGCGATGCCCGCCGCCCGCTCTTCAACCGGGCTACCCAGGCAGCTTACCAGCCCGGCTCAACGATGAAGCCGATGACCGGACTGGTAGCACTGGATGTGGGCTCTATAAATCCTGCGTTCGGATACCCCTGCGGGGGCGGTTACTACTCCTGCGGACGTCGCATAGGCTGTACCCATTCCGGTGGCGGGCATGCCGCCAACCTGAGGCTGGCACTGGCCAATTCCTGTAACGCATATTTCGTGCATATCTTCCGGCTGATCGTTGACAACCGCAAATACGGCAATGTAAAGAACGGGCTCCAGACCTGGCACGATTACATGTGGAACTTCGGGTTCGGGCACCAGACCGGTGTTGACATCCCTGCGGAGGGAAAGGGGCTGCTGCCGGATACAGTGCTCTACAATAAAATGTATAACAACGTCTGGAACTCCTGCACCAACCTGTTCGTAGGTATGGGGCAGGGGGAAGTGGCGCTGACACCGCTCCAGTTAGCGAATGCAATGTGCATCATTGCCAATAAGGGATTTTACTATACGCCGCATTTTGTAAGGGCCATCGACAATAATCCGAATGATACCGTGCTCCGGAAATTTAAGGTAAAGCATACGCCCCTGGCCAATATTCCCGCCTCGGTATTCGATATAATCGGGCTGGGCATGCAGGATGTAGTGGAAAAGGGAACCGGCAAGGTGGCTCAGCTCCCGGGCATTGAGATCTGCGCCAAGACCGGTACCGTGGAGAACAAGGCCGTCGTAAACGGACAGGCCATGAAGATGAAAGACCACTCGGTATTTGTAGCCTATGCGCCGCGGGTCAATCCTAAGATTGCGATAGCGGTGATCGTGGAGAACGCAGGCTATGGTGCTACCTGGGCTGGTCCGGTGGCGAGCCTGCTGATAGAGAAATACCTTACAGACAGTATCGCATCCAACCGGAAGCACCTGGAAGAGAAGCTGTTCAATGCCACGATCATCAACCCATACCTGTATGCGATCGACTCTGCCCAGAAACGTAAAGATGCGGAGCGGTATAATATGCGGATGGAACGGAAACGGATCCAGGACAGTATTCAGCGTGCCCGCGATTCGATATTGATCAGGAGATGGTTTGAAAAAAGGCTTGGGAGGAAGCTGCCGGCAAAACTTTAGTCAATGGGCAAGGAGAAAAGCGTTTTCAGCAGGGTGGACGGCGTCACCTTTTTATTATATCTGCTACTGGTAGGCATCGGGCTGCTCACCGTATTCTCGGTAGAGTACCGCAGCACAGACCCGAGCATCTTTATCATGAGCAAAAGCCATATGAAGCAGGCAACCTGGCTGGGCATTTCGCTCTTCGTGGGGCTGCTGATCATCTGGACGGAAAGCAAGTTCTTTTCTTCTGTTTCATTCCTGTCCTATGCCATCGGTATCGTGCTGCTGCTGGTGACTATTGTTGCGGGAAAGAATGTGAAGGGCTCGCATTCCTGGCTGGGGGTGGGTTCCTTTGCCTTTCAGCCTGGAGAGGTCTGCAAGATCTTCACCTCGCTTGCCCTGGCTAAATTCCTGTCCCTCCCCGAGACCAATTTCAGGACCCTGAAACACCGGCTCGTCGGCGTTGCCCTGGCCATGGTGCCTTCCGTCATCATCATTCTTCAGGATGAGACCGGACTGGCACTGGTCTATTTCTGCTTTTTCCTGGTCATGTACCGTGAAGGTCTGCCCAATGCAGTGCTGATCGTTGGCTTTTCACTGATCGTGCTGACCCTGGCCACGCTGCTTATAGATAAGACTGTGTTACTATACATCATCCTTATCCTTGCAGTGATCATCGGCATAATGATCCGCCGGACGTTGAAACGGGATATGGCCGCCCGCATCGTATTGGTGGCAATTGTGGCAATCTGCCTCGGGTTCTCGCAATTTATCGTGCCTTTTGTATTCAAGAATGTAATGAAAGGCTACCAGATAGACAGGATCTACTCGATGCTGGGCCAGGAGGTGCCGCAGGACTACATCAAGGTTAGCGACGCTGAGGACGTGCCTGTAAAAAAAGAGAATGTTTCGGACTATAACGTAATGCAGTCGAAGATAGCCATTGGCTCGGGGGGGCTGCTTGGAAAGGGGTTCCTGAACGGCACCTCTACCAAGAACGATTTTGTGCCGGAGCAGAACACCGATTTTATCTTTTGCGCGGTAGGCGAGCAGTTTGGTTTTGTGGGCAGCTCGATACTCATCTGTATCTACCTGGCGCTGATGCTCCGCATACTTTTCCTTGCCGAGCGACAGCGATCACCATTCAGCCGGATCTATGGTTACTGCGTGGCGTCTATCCTTTTCTTTCACTTTGCCATTAATATTTCCATGACCATCGGACTGGCACCGGTGATCGGTATTACGCTTCCGTTCTTAAGCTATGGCGGTTCTTCCCTGTTATCATTCAGTATCCTCATCTTCATCCTGCTGAGACTTGATGTGGACAGACAGGTGATGATACGCTAACTTTGGCACTTTATGGCAACTGTCTATCCGTTATCCGAAGGAGTGTTCACAATAGGTCATGACAAGCTTTTTGTTCCTTTCGATCCATCAACAGATGAGTTAAATGAACGCCCTGCCGGGTCCCTGCTGGTAGAGGTGCAGCCTTTCCTGGTAGCTGCCGGCAAAGACCTCATCCTGTTCGATACCGGACTGGGATTCTATGATGAAAGCGGCATACCTCAGATACATGCCAATATTATAAAGGCAGGTTTCCGTCCGGAACAGGTAACCAAGGTGCTGCTGAGCCATCTGCATAAGGACCATGCAGGGGGTGTAACCAGGCGGGATGAACAGGGGAGGATGCACACGAACTTTCCCGAAGCCTTGTATTATATCTACAGACCGGAAGCTGCCGCAGCGCTGGAAATCGGTTATCCGTCTTATATGCCCGATGAACTGGAGCCGCTGCTTTCTTCCGGGCAGGTAAGCTGGCTGGATGGCACTGAAGGCCTTATTGGTGAAAATATACGCTATTTCCATTCCGGCGGACATAGCAGGGAACATATCGTATTCCTGCTGGATGACGGGAAAGATAAGATCTTCTTCGGCGGCGACGAGGCACCGCAGTTAAAGCAGATGAAGATCAAGTATGTGGCCAAATATGATTATGATGGTAAAAAAGCAATGACCCTGCGCGAGCAGTATGCGGCGCAGGGTCGTGCGGATGGCTGGCAGTTCTTATTTTATCATGATGTGCAGCAGCCGGTAGCGGTGCTGTGATCTAGCGCCGGAGGCCGTTCCGTGCGCGCTGGTTCCTTGCCTTACGCTCGCGCAGCTCCTTTACCAGCTCCTGGCGGAAATCTTTTTCGGCGTCATAAAGATCCATCAGCTGACGCGCGGAGATCACTTTCAGGAACTCATTTTTATATCTTTTCTTAAGATCAATTACCGCCTCCTGCAGCTCCAGGTTATTCTCGATCTGCGTTTTTGCCTGTTCGTCGGTCATGTCACGGGGGGCAACACGCTGCTTCAAATGCTGCCTGCGGGTCGCCCTCAGGTCAGATTCATAGCGGTTATATATTGGCCAGAACCGCTCTGCCTGACTGGCGCTCAGCTGAAGACGGCTGGTGATAAACCCCACCTTCATAGCGTGTACTCTTTCCAGTCTCCTCTGCTGCGCCAGTGCGCCCGTGCTCATCAGGAGCATAACTGCCACCAGCATCATACAGGCTTTACTAACTATTTTTTTCATTCTGTTTGGTTTTATTGCCAGCTTGTCTCGTTAAGATAAGCTTCTATTTCTTCTTCTGTCAGGTTATCGGTATGCAGCGGTACTGTCGTCGCGACCTGCGAAGCCGGCTCAACGGGCTCCCCGGTTTCCAATACATATTCATTCAATGCTTCATCAGGCAGCTTGTCCAGCTGTGCCTGCATTGTGTTATTTCCCTGCAACAGCTGGGAAATGCCAAGTCCGGCTGCCATCAGCACAGCCGCTGCGGCTGCGAAACGGAGGGGCCTCATCAATCGTCCTGCCAGGCTGATCGTTTTTTGTTTCGGCTGCTCCCCGGCTTTTATCTTATCCAGAACAGCAGCAGGAAGCGCTGCGAAATAACCCTGCGGCACCTCATGCGGCATTCCGATTGCTCCATCGTGATCGGCGAGCCCGGACTGTAGATAACCGTTCAGGTCACCGGCGAACCGGCTGAAATATTGCTCCGGTACCGTGAACGGCATCGTTCTGGGCAGGGACGCCAGCGGGCTACCCAACTGTTCCAGTTCTTTGATGATCTCGTTATCCTTCTGCATGTTATTTAGACTGTTACAAGGGCTATTGGTTTAATAAAAACTGTTCTACTTTTTTTACGGCATGATGGTAGGATGCCTTAAGCGCACCTGTGCTGGTGTCCAGCACCTCTGCCATCTTCTCATACGGCATTTCATCATAATATCGCAGACTGAATACGATCCGCTGCTTTTCGGGCAGAGACTGGATCGCCTGCTGGAGCTTCCACTCCAACTTGTTCGCATCGAATCCTTTCTGTGCCTCCAGGCGTTCCGCAATGGGATTGTCTTCACCGTCCAGGGACACGGCCGTTCTTTTCTTCTGCTGATCCATCCAGCTTACCGT
>Ga0196964_10000502_pt1 | contig 23809 bp, 27 predicted proteins | sample S1_10metaG_FD_148615 | JGI IMG/M metagenome (GOLD analysis project Ga0196964, IMG submission 148615) | Soil microbial communities from Anza Borrego desert, Southern California, United States - S1_10 | ecosystem: Environmental > Terrestrial > Soil > Desert | place: USA: California | collected... | reverse complement strand
CCAGGGAGACGACGATCAGGAACACCGGGTACTCCCACCCGCCGTTCGGGTTGGAGAACACCCAGCCGTTGGCGGCGTGGGCCACGGTGGCGCCGGCCAGCACCGGCAGCAGGGCCAGCGACGCCCAACGACTGTAGAAGCCGGCCAGGATGACCACTCCGCCCACGATCTCGGCGATGATCACCGGCATGGCCAGCACGCCGGGCATTCCCTGGCTCTCCAGGAAGCCGACGAAACCCGCCGGCGTGTAGACCAGCAGTTTCAGGAAGGCATGGGTGATCCACATCACCCCCAGCGACAGCCGGATCACGGTCGCGCCCCAGGGGGCCAGACGATCGTCGATCATCACGCGGCCTCCCGCGTCTTCTCGACCGGCAGTCCGGCGTCGATCCAGTCCTTCTTGCCGCCGGTGTAGACGGCGACGTCGGCGTAGCCCTGGGACTCGAGCGCCGCGGCCAGCTTGTGCGAGTTTTCGCAGGTCTCGTGGGCGCAGTAGGTGACCACCGGCGCGGAGCGGTCCGGCAGCACCTGGGACGCGCGATCGACCTCGTCCCAGTTCAGCCGGATCGCGCCGGGAATGTGGGCGTGGTCGAAATACTTGGCCGGCAGGGCCTCGACGAGCACGAACGGCTCGCCGGCGCCCAGCCGGCGCTTCAACTCCTCACGCGTAATCGACTTTGACATCTCAGCCCTCCAGGCTAGGTTGTTGCAGATGCAACTTATGGCGAGGTTGATATGATTGCAAGTGCAACAACACGAAAAGCCTGGCCGCTGGCGCTGGAGAAGGCGTGGGTGCGGCTGATGCGCTATCCGCCGGCGGTGCTGGCGCGGGTGCAGGCGGACCTGAAGGGCGAGGGGTTTCCGCCGCTGGAATGGTACGACGTGCTGCTGGAGCTCGACCGGGGAGGCGGGCGGCTGAAACAGACCGAGCTCGGCCGCAAGCTGCTGATCGCGCGCTACAATCTGACCCGCCTGCTGGACCGGCTGGAGCGCGAGGGCCTGATCACCCGCGACGACTGCGCCGAGGACGCCCGCTGCGCGGTGATCGGCATGACCGACGCCGGACGCGCCCTGCGCGAACGCATGTGGCCCGCCTACGCCGAAGCCGTCCGCAAGCACGTGGGCGATCGCCTGACGGCGGAAGAGACGGCGGCGCTGGGGGCGATCCTGGCGAAGCTGGGGTGAGGGCGCACGCGCCTACTTCGCGATCCTCTCCACCGTCTCCCGCCCGATCCGCCGGCCGAGCGTCGTGCCGATTTCGGTGGAGGTGCGGTAGTGGACGCCGGCCCAGATGCGGGCGGAGGCGACTTCGACGGTGAGCTCCTCGCCGGTGCGCCAGCGGCGGGGCGCGCCCGGGGCGGTGGGGCTGGCGGCGGAGGCGTCGAGCGGTCGGCCGTCGCCCACCTCGGCCTGGAGCACCTCGGCGACCGCGCCGGCAAGCACGCAGTGGGCGCAGGGATATTCCGGGTGCATCGGCGTCTCGACCAGCGGCCGCCAGCCGGCTTCCCGCACGGTGGCGTCGGAGCCGTCGAGGTCGCCGTTGCGGATGGCGGTGACCGGCCGCCAGAAGGCGTAGGCGTATTTGGCGTCCATCACCGCGATCAGGGCGTCGTCCATCGCCGCGGCGCTGCGGGCGTAGAGGCGGGCGTTGTCGGCCGGGGTGCGGCCCGGGCGCTCGGCCACCGAGCGCACCACGTTGAAGTAGATCAGCGGCTGGGTGGTCTCCCAGAACCGGGCGACCTGGGTCTGCTCCGCCGTGCGCACGGCGCTGTCGGCGCGTCCCACGGCCTGCACCTCCTGATAGTCGCGCACCCAGGCGGGGCTGTTCAGCGACGGCGGCGCGGCGGGGCGGAAGCGGGCGGCGGCGCCGGGCGCCCACGGGCGGCGCGCGCCCCAGCCGCTGGCTACCGGCGTGGCGGTCGGGACGTAGACGCCCGGCGCGGTGACCGGCCGCCAGCTCTCGGGCGCGGCGGCGCCGTCGTCGGCGCGGGCGGCCAGCACGCGCTCGGCCACCGCTTGGCCCAACCGCACGCCGCGGTCGCGGGCCTGGGCCTCCAGGCCGGTCAGGGCCGCCTGATAGGCCGCTTCGATCTCGGCCCGGCGGCCGGGCGCGACCGACAGCAGCACGGTGCGGTTGGCGGCGGCCACGGCGGCCTCCAGCGAGGCGCCCGGCTCGGCCGCGACGTCGATCGGAAGCATCGGCGCGCCGGCCCCCTGGACCCGGCGGACGGTCTCGTAGACGGCGACCTGAATCAGGGCGAGCGCGCGGTAGGCCGTGGGCGCGGGCAGGCGCTCGGCCGCGGCGATCTCGGCGGCGCGGGCGTTCCACTCGGCGACCGGATCGGCCCGGGCGGCGGCGGCGGACAGCAGGACGGCGGCGGCGAGCGCGGCCTGGACGGACTTGGTGACGGCGGTGCGCATGGTTCCCCTCGCGACGTGTTCGGCGGCGCTTTTGGCGACAGGCGGCGCGGGGCGATAGTTCATTAAGTGAACCTGGGCCGGGTCAGGCGGCCTGGTCGCGAAACACGAAAGCCTTGGCGTGGGGCTCGTCGCCCAGCCGCATAAGGCGCACGGCCAGGTCGACCGCGTCGGGCGGACCGTGGAAGCTCACCGCCTTGCGCTCGGCCGCGGCGGCCAGCCCTTCGTGGCCCAGCCAGACCTCGACGAAGGCGCGCAGCTCGGCCCCCACGACCACGTCCACCGCATGTCCCGGATCGACGCGGCAGACGTCCGAAGATCCGGGCTTAAGCACCAGCCACCAATAGCGCAGCGCTGCGTGCTCCCGTGGAAGACCGCGGAACTCGAAACGAACCGTCAGGCCGTCGGACGGAATCCCGGCGGGGTCGATCTGGCGCAGGAGGCCCCAGACCAGCATGCCGGGGTCCAGCTCGTCCTCGGCGATGCGCCCCTGCCCCCAGCGCTGGCCCCAGGCGGACATGTGCTCGATGATCGGCCGCAACGCCTCGCCGGCCTCGGTGAAGGCGTAGCGCCTCTGGCCGCCGACCTCGCGCACGACCACGCCGGCGGCCTGGAGCTCGACCAGCCGCTTGGCCAGCAGGGCGCGCGAGATCAGCGGCATGGCGGTCTGCAGGTCGGAAAAGCGCTTGGGCCCGAAGCACAGCTCGCGCGCGATCAGCGGCGTCCACTTCTGCGCGAACACCTCGGCGGCCTTGGCCACCGGACAGAACTGCCCGTACCCCGTCCTCGGCATGACCCGCTCCCCCCGGCGCAGCGCACGGCGAAGGGTAACGCGGAACCCGCGACTGGGCCAGCGGGCCGGGGATGGTGGCCTATGAGGCTCCCGGCGTGATATCGTGCCTCCCATGACCGACTACCAAGGCTTGATCACGGTCGAACCCGGCAAGCGCGGCGGGCGCCCTTGCGTCAGGGGTATGCGGATCTCCGTGGCGGACGTGCTCGGCTGGCTTTCCGTGGGTCTCTCCGTCCCTCAGATTCTCGAGGATTTCCCTGAGCTGACCGAAGCCGACATCCGCGCCGTGCTCGCTTTCGCCGCTGATCGCGAGCGGCGGACCGTGGTGGCGACCGCGGCTTGAAGCTGCTTTTCGATCAAAATCTGAGCTTCAAGCTGTGCGACCTTCTGCAGGAGTTGTTCCCCGGTTCGAGCCAGGTTCGCATGCTGGGCCTCGATCAGGCTGACGACCTGGCCATCTGGCGGCGAGCGGCCGAGGACGGGTACGTCCTGGTCACGCAAGACGCAGACTTTCGTGACATCGCCGCCTTGAAGGGGACGCCGCCGCAGGTGGTGCTCCTGCGTTGCGGCAACCGCTCGACCGATTACATCGCAGGGCTCATCCGCACTCACGCAGTTCAGATCTCGGCCCTTTCCGAAGGAACGGAGATCGACTGTCTGGAGATCGCGTGACGCGCCCTACACGTTGAAGCGGAAGTGCATCACGTCGCCGTCCTTGACGACGTATTCCTTGCCTTCGGAGCGCATCTTGCCGGCTTCCTTGGCGCCGGCCTCGCCGTTCAGGCGCACGTAGTCCTCGTAGGCGATGGTCTCGGCGCGGATGAAGCCCTTCTCGAAGTCGCCGTGGATCACGCCGGCGGCGGCGGGGGCCTGGGTGCCGACCTCGATGGTCCAGGCGCGGGCCTCCTTCGGCCCAACGGTGAAGTAGGTCTGCAGCCCCAGCAGGGTGTAGGCCTCGCGGATCAGGCGGTTCAGGCCGGGCTCGGAAAGGCCCAGCGTCTCCAGGAACTCGGCGCGTTCGCTCTCGTCCAGCAGGGCGATCTCGCTCTCGATCTTGGCCGAGATGACCACGGCCTTGGCCTTGTCGGCGGTGGCGCGCTCGGCGACGCGGTCTGACAGGGCGTTGCCCTTGTCGGCCGAGCCCTCGTCGACGTTGCAGACGTAGAGGGCGGGAAGCGCGGTCAGCAGCTGGAGCATGTGCCAAGCCTTCTCGTCCTCCCTGGACACCTCGGCGGTGCGGGCAGGCTTGCCGTCGCGCAGCTGGGCCAAGGCCAGGTTGATCAGGCGCAGGGTGACGCCCGCCTCCTTGTCGCCGCCGGCCTTGGCCTTCTTCTCGACGTTCGGCAGGCGCTTCTCGAGGCTCTCCAGGTCGGCCAGCATCAGCTCGGTCTCGATGATCTCCAGGTCCGAGATGGGGTCGACCCGGCCTTCGACGTGGGTGATGTCGTCGTCCTCGAAGCAGCGGGCGACGAAGGCCACCGCGTCGCAGTCGCGGATGTTGGCCAGGAACTGGTTGCCCAACCCCTCGCCCTTGCTGGCGCCCTTCACCAGGCCGGCCACGTCGACGAAGTTGATGCGGGCGGGGATGATCTCCTTGGACCCGGCGATGGCCGCCAGCTTCTCCAGCCGCGGCTCCGGCACGGCCACGTCGCCCACGTTCGGCTCGATGGTGCAGAACGGGTAGTTGGCGGCCTGGGCGGCGGCGGTCTGGGTCAGGGCGTTGAACAGGGTCGACTTGCCCACGTTGGGCAGGCCGACGATCGCGACTTTGAGGGCCATGGACGTCTTCTGGAGAGCGGGGGCGGCGTCACGGCCGCGAGGTCGGCGGGGTTATAGCGGTTCCGCCGGGCGCGGCAACGCGGGCTTCAGAACTCCAGCAGCGTCCTGAAGCCGCCGTAGATCATCCGCTTGGCGTCGAAGGGGGCGTTCTCCATCGAGCTTTGCAGGCGCGGGTCGGCCATGACCTTGGCGTTGATCTCGTCACGGCGTTCGCGCGATTCGTAGACGATCCAGGAGAACACCACCGTCTCGTCCTCCTTGGCCTGCACCGCGCGTGGGAAGGAGGTCATCTCGCCGTAGGGCACGTCGTCGCCGACGCATTCGACGTAGGCGAGCGCGCCGTGCTCCATCCAGACTTCGCCCGCCAGACGGGCCATGTCTTCGTATGTCTTCAGGTTCGCCGTGGGTACGGCCAGCACGAAACCGTCGACGTAGGGCATGATCGGTCCTCCTCGTCTTGATCCGCTCATCCCCGCGGAAGCGGGGACCCAGGTTTTACGTCCGCGCGCGACCGAAGTCTCGGTGCGCCGCGCACCGGGCGGACTCGGCTCAAGCCTGGGTCCCCGTTTCCGCGGGGATGAGCGGGAGAAGGGGGGTCAGCCCGGCCCCGCGCTCGGCTCGAAGTCGAACTGCGGCTGCGGTTGCCGGCGCTGGCCGTCGCCGAAGTTGTAGCTGATGCCGAAGTAGATGGTGCGGGCGCGCATCCGGCGCAGGGTCTCGTCCTGGATCGTCGGAGTGTCGATGACGACCTTGTCCCGCATGGTGTCCAACACGTTTTGCGCGGTGACCACGAAGGACAGCTTGTCGTTGACCTTGCGACGGTAGCCGAGGTTCAACATGCCCTGCGGCTCGCGCCGACCTTGCGGAATGATCTGCTCGCCGCGGCCCATGGCGTTCAGCTGGAAGAAGTCCTTGGGCGTCGGCTGCCAGTTCAGGTTCACCCGGCCGCCGAAGCTGGTCCCTTCCCGTTTTTCTGTGAAGCCGAGCGCCGAGGCGTCGATCTCGTTCCAGAACAGGTTGCCGCTGATGTTGTAGCTGAGCTCGGGGGTGAACTTGCCGTTGGCGACCAGCTCCAGCCCGCCGCTGCGGTTTTCGGCCAGGTTCTCGCGGGTGGTCAGGAACACGCCCCCGCCGATATCGGTCACCACCTCGGTGAAAGCCTTGGAGGTCTCGCGGTAGTACAGGGTGGCCAGGTAGAAGGTCTGGCCCGGACGGTACTGCCAGCCGAGCTCGTAGGAGTCGGTCTCCTGCGGCTCCAGTTGGGGGTTGCCGGCGCGGTAGTTGAACGGGTCCTGATAGATCGGATAGGGGTTCAGGTCCTCGGGCCGCGGGCGCTGGACGCGCTTGCTGTAGCTGGCCGTCACCTGCTGCTTGTCGGTTAGTTGGTAGGCCGTGTGCAGGCTGGGATAGGCGCGGCGGTATTCGTTGCTGTCCTGGATGTTGCCGGTCACCTGGTTCACGTCGAGCTCGACGGATTCCAGCCGCAGGCCGCCCTTCACCGTCAGTTTCCCGATCGGGCGCTCGTAGGTCCCGTAGGCCGAGTGGATCGTCTGTTCATGCAGGAACAGGTTGGTCAGGTTGGCGTCGACGCTGAGCGCTCCCGGAACCTCGCCCCGCGCGCCGTAGGAGTCGAAACGGTTGTCCTGGACCTCCATCTCGTAGCCCGTCTCGAGCCTGGCTTCGTCGGGCAGGGGCCGTTTGTAGTCCAGCTTCAGTTGACCCCGGTCCTGGGTCATGTCGCCCCGGATTTCCTCGTAGAGATCGTCGTCCACCGGCAGCCGGTCGGTGTAGATCGAATCTACCTGTCGCTCACCGACGGTGTGTTCCAGCATCAGGCTGGCGACGAAGTTGTGGTCGTCGCCGGCCAAGGTGCGGCGCAGGGTTCCGGTGGCGCCGGTGCTCGCCCGCTTGAACTGGGTATCCGTGTCGCGAACGTAGGCGTTGGTCACCGCTCCGAGAGCGTTCTCGCCCTCGTATTGCTCCTGGCTCTCGGAGTTGAACTCCATCTGATGATGGCGCAGCTCTCCGCTGAGGCGGGCGCCGGCGGTCAGGTCGTAGTCGATGCTGCCGCGCAGGTTCATCATGTCGCCGGTGTTCTCCACCCGCACGTCCTGCCGGCTCTCGATGAAGCTGTCGCTGACGGGATCGTAGCGGGAGCGGTCGCTCTCGAGACTGGCTTCGTTTTCATCGTGACGCACGCCGAGATCGCCGGCCAGGGTCAGCTTGTCGGCGCTGTAGGAGCCGCTGAGGCCGCCGTTCCACGAACCGTTGGTGCCGACGTTGGCGCGTACCGAGCCGGTCTTGCCCGGCTTGCGGTTCTTCTTGGTGATCAGGTTGATCACGCCGGCCGCGCCGTCGGGGCTGAACGCGGCCGAGGGGTTGGTCATGACCTCCACGCGCTCGATCTGATCGGCCGGCATCTGCTGCAACGCCTGGGCCCGGCCCTCGCCGCTGAGCATGCCGGACGGCTTGCCGTCCACCAGGATGGTCACGCTGGAGTCGCCGCGCAGGCTGACGTTGCCCTGAACGTCCACCTCGACCGAGGGAATGTTGCGCAGCGCGTCGGCGATCGAGCCGGTGGTCGCCTGCAGATCGTTCGCCACGCCGTAGCTGCGGCGGTCGATCGAGGTGCGCACGTCACGCTGGCCGGTGACGACGATTTCACGTTTATCGTTCGCCGCGGGCGCGGGCGCGGGCGCGGGGCCGGGCTGAGCGGGCGCGCTTTGCGCGAAGGCGGCGGAGGCCGGGACCACGACGGCCGCGGCGGCCAGCAGAACAGCTTTCAGTTTCAACGAACTCACCCCTGACTCGACGGTTCGCCGCCGATTGTGAAGACCGAACCGCACACTCGCGTTTCGGGCAAATGTATTTTCGGCAATGTTTGCCCTTCACCGGTCCAAGGGCTTCAACGCGCCTTGTTCCGGAACCCGTCGCGGTCCGCCGGAAACCGCCGGTCGACGGCATGCGGTCATGAAGTGAACGCGCGGCGGCTGAGGGGCATGAGCGAAATGTGAGCCGCCCCTGAAATCGTCCGGACGCGAGCTGCGTGGATCAGCCGATCCGCTCGGCGGCGTGGTCGCGCCAGGTCTTGGCTTCCTTGCGGAAGGGACCGGGGGTCTTGGCCATACGCTTGTCGATCTCGGCCAAGGTGTCGCGGGCCTGATCCTTACGCTCGGTCTCGGCCAGGAAGACGGCGTAGCGTGCGGGAGCCTCCAGCCCCGGCAGGCGGGCGACCGCGTCCAGGTAGGCGCCCTCCGCCTCCATTCGGCGATCGAGCGCGTGCAAGGCGCGCGCCCGGGCCAGCGCGGCCTGTGGGCTGACGCCGGCGTCTCCGAAGCCGCGGGCCTGATCGAGCAGCCCCAGCGCCTCGGCCGGCCTCTGAAGCTCCAGCAGGGCGTGCGCCCGGCCGACCATCAGCGCCGGATCCTCGGCGTAGAGCCCCTGCATGGCGACGGCGTAGAGGCCGTCGGCCTCGTCCCACTTCTCCAGCGCCATGGCGGCTTCCGCCAGCTTCATGGTGTTCTGGACCGAGGGGGTGTCCTCGTAAGCGGCCTTGGCGGTGCGGTAGTCACGGCCGGGGTCCAGCGTCTCGCGCGCGGTCTCGCCGAGCCTGCGGGCGGTGGGCCCGCGCAGAATCTCCGGCAGCATAATCGCCACGAAGTAGACCAGCCCGCCCAGCGGCTGGAAGATCAGGATGATGAACAGCCAGTAGAGCTCCCGCTTGCTGCGCACCACGTGCACGCACAGCAGCAGCGAGAAGACGATCGAGGCCAGAAACAGGGTGGGGCTGAGGGAGAATGGCATCGCCGTGATGTAGGAGCCGCAGCGCCGCCGCGTCAAACGTCAGCCGTTCTCCCGCGCCGCTTGTCGAGGACTGAACTTCGGGGCGGGAGCCAGGCGCATGACCTCGGCCTGGTAGCGTTCGTCGTCGCCAGCCGCCAGGTGCGGAAGGGCGTCGGCGCAGGCGCGCAACAGGTCCTGCACCCAGGCCTGCTCGGCCTTGGCGAAGTCGGACAGCACGTAGCCGTGCACCAGCTCCTTCTGCCCCGGATGGCCCACCCCCAGGCGCGCGCGGCGGAAGTCCGGGCCGATCTGGCTGGTGAGGGAGCGGATGCCGTTGTGGCCGGCCGCGCCGCCGCCGAGCTTCATGCGGAAGCGGCCCGGCGCCATGTCGATCTCGTCGTAGAACACGGCCACGTCTGCGGGCTTGAGCTTGTAGAAGCGCATCGCCTCGCCGACCGCGCGGCCGCTCTCGTTCATATAGGTCTGCGGCTTCATCAGCAGCGCGCGGACAGGCCCGTCCGGGGTGTCGACGGAGCCCTCCGACACGATCGCCTGGAACTTGGTCCGCTCCGGACCGAAGCGCCAGCGCGAGGCGATCTCGTCGACGGCCATGAAGCCGATGTTGTGCCGGTTGCCCGCGTACTTGGGGCCCGGATTGCCGAGCCCGGCCAGGATCAGCATGGGCGGCTCCCGTGATGGAGAAACGGCCCCGTCCGGTGAGGATCGGGGCCGTCTGGAGAACAGTCTCTGAAAGAGGCCGATCAGGCTTCCGCCGGCTCGGCTTCGGCGGTGTCGGCGGTTTCAGCGCCGCGGCCGCCGATGGTGGCGATCACGAAGTCGCGGTCGGTGATGGTCGGCTCGACGTTCTCAGGCAGCTTCACCGCCGAGATACGCACCGTCTCGCCGATCTCCAGGCCGGTCAGATCGACGACCAGTTCCTCGGGGATGGAGTCGGCCGGGGCCCACAGCTCGACTTCGTGGCGCACGGCGTTCAGCACGCCGCCGCGCTTCAGGCCGGGGGAGGCTTCCTGGTTGCGGAAGTGGACCGGCACGTTGATGCGCACCAGCTGGTGCTCGTCCACGCGGTACAGGTCGAAGTGGACCGGCGCGTCCGACACCGGGTCGAACTGCACGTCCTTGGCGATCACCGGCTGGATTTCCTGGCCGTATTGCAGCTTGACCAGGTGGCCGAGCAGCTTGCCGGTGTAGAGCGCCTTGCGGAACTCGTTGGCGTTGACCGCGATCGGCACCGCGCCGCGGGGGCCGCCGTACAGCACGCCGGGCACCTTGCCCTCGCGGCGCGCGGCGCGCGATCCGCCGGTTCCGGTGCGCTCGCGCACTTCGACGTTCAGAACGATGTCGGCCATGGCCTGCCTCAAAAAGAAACCGCCGCGCGACCCGCGCGGCGTGGGACGAACCCCTCGAAATCAAGAGCGCGGCTAGATACACGCATCACGCCGCGCTTGCAACGCCCCGGCGCGGGAGGGTCCCGCGCCGGAAACGCGCAGCGGATCAGTTGGTCGGGCCGCCGTCCTTGGGCGACTGGACGACCGGCGTGGCCGCGTCGGGCGCGGCCGGAGTCTGGGCGGTCAGGGTCGGCTCGAACGCGGTCATCGGCGCCTGCAGATTGCCGGCCACCTTGGTCAGGCACTGACCGGTGTCCATCAGCACGTGCTGACCCAGGCAGAACACGTCCTCGTAGTGCGGCTTGGAGACGGCCAGGCACTGGTAGAGGTTCAGCTTGGACATGTTTAGGCAGTAAGGACCGGTGGTCTCGTTCAGCAGCAGGTCAACGTTGGCGGCATTCTCCTCGCCGGCGGCGCCGAGCGCGGCCAGGGCGGCGACGGCCAGGCCGCGCACCACCGTCTGGGTGTAGGGCGGCTGGGCCGAGGCGGTGACGACGTTCAGGCCCGATCCGGTCAGCGCCGCCTGCTGCAGACGGCCGCTCTCGGAGGAGGAGCCGGTCAGGGGCGTAGCGCCGAGCTGCTTGGCCAGGGCCAGGCGGGCGTCGCGATCCTTGACGTATTCCCTGGACCACTTCTGGCGCTGGACGTCGTAGGCGGCCTGCTTCACCGCCGAGCCCGCCTTGTGGATGGCCTGGCCGTCGGTGTTCAGGGTCGAGGCGATCAGGCCCGCGGCCGACTGGGCGCCCGGCAGCTGGGCGGCGTAGGCCGGGTCGGCCATGATCTGGCGGACCATGGCTTCGCGCTGAGAGGGGTTGGCGGCGAAGGCGCGCACGCCCTGCACGAAGGCCGGATCCTGCATGGCGACGACCGCAGCGTAGGCGACCGCGCCGCGGGCGAAGGACTTGGGCTCGTAGGCGGCGCCTCGGCGCAGCGAGGCCTGGATCGAGGCGGGGTCGGCGAAGGCGGCGGTGATCGTCTCGGCGTCGCGGACGTAGGACAGATAGGCGGCGGCCGCGTCGGTCACGCCGGACGACAGGGCCATCGGCGGGACCGGCGGCGGGGGCGGAGCCTCCGCGACCGGCGGCGGCGGGGCCGGCGACTGGCACCCGGCCAGCAGGGCGGCGGAAGCGATCGCGGCGACGAGCGCGCCGACCTTCAGAGCACGGGCCTTCATTACCGGGTGTCCCCTAATCCACTCGAGCCTCGTCGCCCGCAGACGGCGACGGTCGCGCCACTATAGCGGCATCGCCGGGCGGTTTCGACAGCCGATCCGAGAACGCCGTTTCAATCGAACAGTTTGGACACGGATTCTTCGTTGGCGATCCGGCGGATCGCCTCGCCGATCAAGGGGGCGACGCCGACGACGCGCACCTTGTCGCAGGCCTTCACATTGCCCGGCGCCTCGATGGAATCGGTGATCACCAGCTCCGAAAGCACCGAGTTCGACACCCGCTCGATCGCCGCGCCCGACAGCACCCCGTGAGTGACGTAGGCGGCCACCTCGGTCGCGCCCTGGTCCATCAGCGCCTTGGCGGCGTTGCACAGCGTTCCGGCGGAATCGACGATGTCGTCGTAGAGGATGCAGCGGCGGCCCTTCACGTCGCCGATGATGTTCATCACCTCGCTCTGGCCGGGGCCCGAGCGGCGCTTGTCGACGATGGCCAGGTCGGCGCCCAGTCGGCTGGCCAGAGCCCGGGCCCGCACCACCCCGCCCACGTCCGGCGAGACGATCATCAGCTCGCCCACGTCGCGGTAGTGCGTGCGCACGTCCGACGCCAGCATGGGCGCGGGCAGCAGGTTGTCGGTGGGGATGTCGAAGAAGCCCTGAATCTGGCCGGCGTGCAGGTCCATGGTCAGCACCCGGTCGGCCCCGGCGCGGGTGATCAGGTTGGCGACCAGCTTGGCCGAGATCGGCGTGCGACCCCCGGTCTTCCGGTCCTGACGGGCGTAGCCGAAGTAGGGCATCACCGCGGTGATCCGCCGGGCCGAGGCGCGGGTCAGCGCGTCGACGCAGATCAGCAGCTCCATCAGGTTGTCGTTGGCCGGATAGCTGGTCGATTGGATGACGAACACGTCCTCGCCGCGCACGTTCTCGTCGATGGTGGCGAAGATCTCCTGGTCGGCGAAGCGGCGCACGCTGGCGCGGGTCAGGGGGATGTCCAGGTAATCGCCGATGGCCTTGGCCAGGGATTGGTTGGAGTTGCCCGCCAGCAGCTTCATCGACACGCCCCGTTTCGCTGGCGCGCTTCTATCAGCGGACCGGAGGAGGGCAAGGCCCCCGGCGCGTTCGTCTTCACCGACGTGGGGGGGGGGAGGCCGTTGGCTGGGGAACTAGGACTCGAACCTAGAATAACGGTACCAAAAACCGCTGTGTTACCATTACACCATTCCCCAGCGGAGGCGGTGCACGCGGAGGCGACCCCGCGGGAGGCGGTCAGATAGCCCAAGGTTTATCCGCTTGCAACAGCGCCGAAACGCTCGCTTGCGGGGCTCCGGGCGGGTCGCTATAAGCCCCCTCCTCAAGTCGGAGTGTGGCTCAGTCTGGTAGAGCACCGCGTTCGGGACGCGGGGGTCGCAGGTTCGAATCCTGCCACTCCGACCATCCTTTCCCCGTCATCGTCGAGCCGACCCTCGCGCCTTCGCCAGGCTCGCGCCCTTGACACGTTCGCCCGTTTTCTCTCGAAACGGTGGCGGCGAACCATCGACAGGAGCGAACCATGGCCGATCTGGCCCAGATCACCGAACAACTGCGCGCCCGGGTGGGCGAGAACTCGGGCCTCGGCAAGACCGCCAAGATCGACCTGGGCGGCGACGGCATCGTGTTCATCGACGGGGTCAGCACCCCCAACCAGGTGAGCAACGACGACAAGCCCGCCGACGTGACCATCCAGATGTCGAAGGACGACTTCCTGGCCATGGGCGACGGCCGTCTGGACCCGATGATGGCCTTCATGCAGGGCAAGATGCGCATTCAGGGCGACATGATGCTGGCTCAGAAGCTGGGCTCGATCCTGAAGGGCTGAGCGCGATGGGCGCTTGATCTATTCCAAGGCGTGGTCCGGCCGGGCCGCGCCTTTTCCTTTAACGGCGGGGCGAGCATGGATTTCCGGCATTCCGAACGGGCGCAGGAGTGGATCGGGCGGGTGGCCCGGTTCATGGACGAGCACGTCTATCCGACCGAGGCCGACTACTGGGCGCAGGTGCGCGAGAACCCGGGCCGCCAGCCGCCGGCGATGGAGGCGCTGAAGGCCGAGGCCAGGCGCCAGGGCCTGTGGAACCTGTTCCTGCCCGACCCGCACCACGGCGCGGGCCTGACGACGCTGGAGTACGCGCCCCTGGCCGAGATCATGGGCCGGGCGCTGTGGTCGGCCGAGGCGTTCAACTGCAACGCGCCCGACACCGGCAACATGGAGGTGCTGCACCTCTACGGAAACGAGGCGCAGCAGGACCGCTGGTTGAAGCCGCTGCTGGCCGGCGAGATCCGCTCGGCGTTCCTGATGACCGAGCCGGAGGTGGCCTCCTCCGACGCCACCAACATCCAGACCCGCATCGAGCGCGACGGCGACGACTACGTGATCAACGGGCGCAAGTGGTGGTCCACCAACATGGGCCACCCGAACGTCGCGGTGACCATCGTCATGGGCAAGACCGACCCGGAAGCCGGTCCGCACGCCCAGCAGTCGATGGTGATCGTGCCGGTCGACGCGCCGGGCTTCCGGGTGGACCGGTTCCTGACCGTGTTCGGCTACGACGAGCGGCCGATCGGCCATGCCGAGGTGGTGCTGGAGAACGTCCGCATCCCGGCCGAGAACCTGATCCTGGGCGAGGGCCGCGGCTTCGAGATCGCCCAGGGGCGCCTGGGGCCCGGCCGCATCCACCACTGCATGCGCACCATCGGCTGCGCCGAGCGGGCGCTGGAGCTGATGTGCAAGCGGCTGCTGACCCGCAAGGCGTTCGGCAAGGCGGTGGCCGAGCATTCGGTGTGGGAACAGCGGGTGGGCGAGGCGCGCACCAACATCGAGATGTGCCGCCTGCTTGTGCTCAAGGCCGCCTGGATGATGGATCAGGCGGGCGCCAAGAACGCCCGCTCGGAGATCGCCCAGATCAAGGTGGCGGCGCCGGCCATGGCGCTGAAGGTGATCGACGACGCCATCCAGGCGTTCGGCGGGGCCGGGGTGTCGGGCGACACCGACCTCGCGGCCATGTACGCCATGATCCGCACCCTGCGCATCGCCGACGGCCCCGACGAGGTCCACAACCGCACCATCGCCCGCATGGAGTTCGCCAAGCACGGCGAGGCCCTGGCGGCGATGAAGGCGATGCGATCCTCGCACTGACCAGGAAAAAGCCCGGCGCGGGGTGCGCGCCGGGCTTCCAGTCGGCCGACGGAGGTGCGTCAGCTCTTCTTCTTGTCGTCCTTCTTGTCGTGGTCGGCGGAGCCGGTGCCGCCATCGGCCACGTCCTGAAGGCGGGTGTTGCCGCTCATCATCGCGCCGCCGTCCTGACCGCCCGGCTGCTGCTGGCCGCCGGACGAGGCCTGCTGGGTTTGGGACTGTTGCTGCTGGGACTTGGCGTCATGGCCGCCGCCCATGGCTGTGGTCTTGCCGTCTTCCGAGCCCGACAGCGAGGTCGAGCCGGACGAGGGCTTGTCCGATTGCTGCTGGCCGGATTGCTGCTGACCGGCCTGCTGCTGGCCGTGCTGCTGCTGGCCGTCCTGCTGGTCGGAGCCGCCGCCGAACATCGACTTGACCGCGCCCATCAGGCCGCCGCCGCCGCCTTCCTGGCCGCCCGACTGCTGCTTGCGGCTCTTGCGCCACTCGTCGAACTCGGAGCTGAACTTGCCCCGGCGTTCCTGGCGCCAGCTGTGATAGTCGCGGTCCAGCTCGTGCATCTGGCTCTGGCGCCAGTGCATGTAGTCGGGCTCGAAGTCGCCGATCTCCGACTGGAACTGGACGCCGCCGCCCTGACCGCCCTGGCCCTGGCTCATGCCGCCCTGGGAGCCCTGGCCGTAGGAGGAGGCCTGCGAGGGGCCCTGGCTGCTCTGGCTCTGCCAGATCTGGGCGCCGGGAGCGTAAGAGGTCTGCTCGTGGTGCTGCTGCCCCCCGTGCTGCTGGCCGCCCATGTGCGACTGCCCGCTCTGCTGGCCGTGGCCGCCGCCGCCGTACTGGGCGTGCTGGGCGCCGTGCTGCTGCTGGCCGCTCTGAGAGCCGCCGCCGCCGTAGGAGCTTTGCCCATAGGAGCCGCCGCCGACCGCGCCGCCGTGACCCTGGTGCGAGGTCTGGCCGAAGGAGCCGTAGCCGGAACCCTGACCCTGGCCGTAGTTCTGGCCCTGCTGGGCGCCGTAGGCGCTCATGCCGTGCGAGGAACCCTGACCGCCGCCGCCGTAGCCGCCGTACAGCTGCGAGCCGACCGCGCCCTGGCCGTACTGCGACTGGTGACCGTAGGAGGCTCCGGTGTTGGCGCCGGTGTAACCGCCGTGCCCTTGCTGGCTCCAGGGAGCGTAGCCGCCGCCCTGATGCTGCTGCGAGCCGTGGGATTGCGACCCTTGACTTTGCGAGCCTTGGCCGAAGCTGGACTGGCCGTGGCTCATGCCGCCTTGGCCGCCCTGGCCTTGCGCCTGAAAGCCGCCCTGGCCGTAGGAGGTCTGACCGCCGCCGGACGAGCTCTGGCCGTCGGACGAGCCGTAGCCGCCCTGACCGAACTGCGAGCCGCCGTAGCCGCTGCCGCCCTGGCCGTGCTGCTGGTGCGACTGGCCGCCCATGTAGCTCTGGCCGAAGCCGCCTTGACCTTGGCCGGCCTGGCCGTGGCCGTGCTGCGCGCCGTAGCCGCCGCTTTCGCCGAAGCCGCCCTGGCCGCCGCCCATGGAGCGGTCGCTGTAGCCGCCCCCCGAACCGGTGCGGGCGTATTGGCCGAAGTCCTCGCGACCGTACTGGTCGCGGGCCGAGCCGCCCTGGCCGTAGGTCTGGCCGGGGGAGTCGTGCGAGCCGTAGCGCTGGTCTTCACGGAACTGCGAACGCTGCGCGCCGCCGCCGCTCATGTGCTGGCCGTAGGTGCCGCCGCCTTGGCCGCCCTGGCCGAAGGACGACGAGCCCTGCTCGCCGGACGAAGCGCCCCAGGAGCGGCTCTCCCGGTCCGACCGCCAGTCCTGGCCGCGGTGCTCGTCGCGCCCGGATTCCTGGCCGCCTTGATGTCGACCGCCTTCGTCGTGATGTCGATTGGGCATTGTCCCTGGTTCCTCTGCTGGAGGGGTGCGGGCGACCAACCGGAGCGGCGGGGGTGTTGTTCCTGAGAAGAAGGCGCGGCCGCGCCGACGCCTCACATCCAGTAGGGCGCGGCCTGGTAGTGGCTGTGGACGCGGTCGCGCCAAGCTTCGTCGCTTTCGGAGAGCTCGTCCTGGGCGAGGGCGGGAGCGCCTTCCAACTGAGTGCGGTCCAGCGGCACGACATAACCCTGTCGCTCGGGATCCCAGGTCAGGATCGACCAAGGCAAGGGGTGGTAGCGTTCGCCGACGCCTAAGAACCCGCCGTAGGCCATCACCGCGTAGGCGACCCGGCCGCTGATCTTGTGCAGCATCACGTCTTCGATCTGGCCGAGCTTTTCGCCCTTATGGTCGTACACCGCCGCGCCCGAGACCTTCTGGGCGGAAACGAGCGGGTGGCCCTCGAGGGCGGGATTGGGGCCTTGGTCGGCCTGGGCGTCGGCGGGCATGGCGGCTCCTGATCTTACCTGGCGGGAACCGGTCGCCGCGCCGCCGGGTTCCGGGGCGTCGCGCGGATGTCACACCGGCGCGGCCTCGTACCTCAAGGCGCAGCTTGCGCCCTGTTTCAGTCGTTTAGCCGTATCTAACTTACCCTTCGCGGGATGTTCCCGCCTGGAGAGTCCGCGTGGCCGCTCGCAAGACCCGGGGCAGCAGCATCGAAGCCGAAGCGAACCCGCAGACGCGGGAAGAGGCGATCGGCGGACGCCTGAAGGCGATGTTCGACGCGGTGGCGTCCGGCCCGATGCCGTCCAGGCTCACCGTGCTGGTGGACGAACTCGAGCGCAAGCACGCCGGCCGCCGCGTCAGCGGACCGAACTGACCGGCTCCTCGACCACCGCGGCCAGCAGCTCTTCCGAGGCGAAGGTATCGCTGGCGGTGTCGGCGTCCATGATCTTCAGCAGGCGGGCGCGGGCGCGGTTCACCCGGCTCTTGATGGTGCCCAGCGCGCATCCGCAGATCTCGGCGGCTTCCTCGTAGGTTAGGCCCGCGGCGCCGACCAGGATCAGCGCCTCGCGGTGTTCGTCAGGCAACTGGCTGAGCGCGCCCTGCAGCGAGCGCATGGCCACGGTCCAGTCCTGGGTCGGAGGCGAGAACAGCGACGCGGCGTGCTTGCCGGTCTCGTCCGACACCTCGCGCCGGCGGCGGACCACGGCGGTGTAGTAGGTGTTGCGCAGGATGGTGAACAGCCAGGCGCGCAGGTTGGTGCCGGGCTCGAACTTGGAACGGTGCGTCCACGCCTTGATCAGGGTGTCCTGCACCAGGTCGTCGGCGTCGGCGCTGTTGTGGCTGAGCGACCAAGCGAAGGCCCGGAGCGCCGGGATCAGCGCCACCACGTCGTCCCGCCAGCTGGAAGGCGCATCGTCGACAGGCCGGCTCCGGGTGTCGGTTTCCCGAGCGAGGTCGTCGTTCTGATGCGCTAAGGTCATGGATCGAAGCCCTGTCTCGACGCCACGCAGGCCTCGGCGGTTGAAGGCCGCTCGCCGACGCCGTTCGATGAACGCGCCCCTCCGGCTTCCGTTCCGGGGTTCGACTTCGCTTTTCAGGGCAACTTAACCATTGTGAATACGGTTCCACGGGTGGCCGAACGCGGGTATGCGCCCTACGTCAGGTCCGGGAGGACGGATGCAGCGACCCGACGTCAGCGACGCGTTCGAAACCCTGACCGCGCCCGGCGCGGCCGAGCGGTTCGCCCGTGTCCGGGGCCGGACGGCGGCGCTGGCCGCGCCCCTTTCCGCCGAGGACCAGACGGCGCAGTCCATGCCGGACGCCAGTCCGGTGAAGTGGCACCTGGCGCACACCACCTGGTTTTTCGAGCGCATGTGGCTCGCCCGCTTTCCGGGCTTCGAGCCGTTCCATCCTGCCTACGACCGGCTGTTCAATTCATATTACGAGAGCCTGGGCGAGCGCGTGCCGCGCGAGGCGCGGGGGCTGATCACCCGGCCGGGGGCGGAGGCGGTGGCGGCCTACCGCAGTCATGTCGACGCCGAGGTCGGGCGGCGGCTGCGCGACGGGTCGGTCGCGGCGGACCCGCAGGCCGCGGCGCTGCTGGAGCTCGGGCTGAACCACGAGCAGCAGCACCAGGAGCTGATCCTCACCGACCTGCTGCACCTGCTGGCGCAGTCGCCGCTGAGGCCCGCCTACGCGCCCGGCGCGCCGGAGCGCTCCGCGCCGTCGGGGCCGCACGGCTGGACCGATTTCGACGGCGGGGTGGTGGAGATCGGGGCCGACGGCGACGGCTTCGCCTTCGACAGCGAGGGGCCGCGTCACCAGGTGCTGCTGCGCCCCTACCGCTTGGCCGACCGGCCGGTCACCTGCGGCGAGTGGATCGCCTTCATCGAGGACGGCGGCTATCGCCGGCCCGAGCTGTGGATGTCCGACGGCTGGGCGGCGGCCCAGGCGCAAGGGTGGCGGGCGCCGCTGTACTGGCGCGAGGCTGACGGCGCCTGGCTGGCGTTCGGCCTGCACGGCGAGCATCCGGTCGATCCGAACGCGCCGGTCGCCCATGTCGGCTGGTACGAGGCGGACGCCTACGCCCGCTGGGCGGGAGCGCGTTTGCCGACCGAGGCGGAGTGGGAGTACGCGGCCGAGCGACTGCCCGTGCGCGGAAACCTGGGCGAGCGGCTGCACCCTATCGGCACGGGATCGGGCGAGGGCCTGCGCGGAATGTTCGGCGACGTCTGGGAATGGACCGCCAGCCCCTACGTCGCCTACCCCGGCTTCCGGCCCGCGCCGGGCGCGGTCGGCGAGTACAACGGCAAGTTCATGGCCAACCAGATGGTGCTGCGCGGCGGCTCGTTCGCGACGCCGGCCGACCATGTGCGGGCGAGCTACCGCAACTTCTTCCACCCCGACCGACGCTGGCAGTTCTCGGGCCTGCGGCTGGCGCGCGACGCGGAGCCGCCGCGGCGGGTGCGTACGGAGCCGGACGGGTTCCTGAAGGACATGCTCGAGGGGCTGTCACGGCCGCGCAAGGCCGTGTCGCCCAAGTGGTTCTACGACGAAACGGGCTCGCGCCTGTTCGAAGCGATCACGGACTTGCCCGAGTACTATCCGACCCGCACCGAGACCGCCCTGCTGGCGCGGATCGCGCCGGAGCTGGCGGCGGAGATCCCCGACGGCGCGGCCCTGATCGAGTTCGGCAGCGGGGCGGGGATCAAGACGCGGCTGGTGCTGGACGCAGCGCCCCGGCTGCACGCCTACGTGCCGATCGAAATCAGCGAGGAAGCGCTTGCAGAGAGCGCCGCGCGGCTGGCCGAGGCCTACCCGCACCTGACGGTGGCGCCGGTCGCGGGCGACTTCACCCGGCCGCTGCGCCTGCCGGAAGCCGCGGCGGGGCGGCCGCGGGTGGGCTTCTTCCCGGGATCGACCATCGGCAACTTCGAACCGGACGAGGCGCGGCTGCTGCTGCGGTCGGTCAAGGCGCTGCTGGGCGGGGGCGCGGCGTTCGTGGTCGGTGTCGACCTGGTCAAGGACGAGGCCACCCTGGTCAGGGCTTACGACGACGCTCAGGGGGTGACGGCGGCGTTCAACCGCAATCTGCTGGTCCGCGCCAACCGCGAGCTCGGGGCGGACTTCGACCTGGAGCGGTTCGCGCACCGGGCCGTGTGGAACGCCGGCGCGAGCCGCATCGAGATGCATCTGGTCAGCGTGGGCGAGCAGAGCGTCACGGTCGGGGGACGGCGGTTCGGCTTCGCCGACGGCGAGACGATCCACACCGAGAACGCCTGCAAGTTCACGGTGGACGGTTTCTCACGCCTGGCGGAGAGCGCCGGATGGCGAACGGCCCGGACGTGGGTTTCGCCCGAGCCGGAGTTCGCGGTGTTCCTGCTGAAAAGTCGAGGCGAATAGAAAACGGGAGGAAGGCTGTCGAACCTTCCTCCCGCCTTCAGCTCCGTCCTTCGGCGCCCTGTTCGGACGACCTCCGGTTCGAGCCGTTGCGCTTGCGGCCGCCGTGTGAGGCTTCACCGCCCTTGCGACCCGCTTCCGCCGCGAGCGAACGGTCCTGAGAGAAGCTGCGCTTCTCGCTGGGCACGCTCGCACCGCCCTTACGGGCGATTTCGCGTTGACGTTGAGGGTCCATGGAGGCGAAGCCGCGTTTCGAGGTCCCGCTGCGCTCGTTTCCTTGGCCTTGCGGCATGGGAGGCTCCTTAAAAATCCCCTTGAACTACATACCGTTTGGGGCTGGGGCGCTGGTTGAACCCCCAGGCTTGACAGAGGGTTCCGGAAGCGATTCCGGTAATTTTCACGAAACCGTCAGGCGACGATCTCCCCGCCGTTCGGGTGCAGAGTCTGGCCGGTGATGTAGGAGGCGTCGTCGCTGGCCAGGAAGACGTAGCTGGGCGCCACCTCGTCCGGCTGGCCGGGACGGCCCATGGGCGTGTTCTGGCCGAACTCCTTGACCTTCTCCTCGTCGAAGCTGGCGGGGATCAGCGGCGTCCAGATGGGCCCCGGGGCCACGCAGTTCACCCGGATCTTCTTGTCCACCAGCTGGTTGGCCAGCGCCCGGGTGAAGGCCAGCAGCGCCCCCTTGGTGGCCGAATAGTCGACCAGGTCGGGCGAGCCGCGGAAGGCGGTGATCGAGGTGGAGATCACGATCGAGCCCCCTTCCTTCAGGTGCGGCAGGGCCGCGCGAACCAGGAAGAAGGCGCCGTAAACGTTGGTGCGGAAGGTCCGCTCGATCTGCGCGGTCGGCAGCTCGGCGAAGTTCTTGCTCACGTGCTGCTCGGCGGCGTTGGGCACGACGATGTCGAGCCGGCCGAACGCCTTCACCGCCTGCCGCACCGCCTCGGCGCAGAAGGCTTCGTCGCCGATGTCGCCGGACAGGGCGATGCAGCGGCGGCCCTCGTTCTCGACCAGCTCTTGCACCCGCTCGGCGTCCTGGTGCTCGTCCAGGTACAGGATGGCGACGTCGGCGCCCTCCTTGGCGAAGGCCACCGCCACCGCCTCGCCGATGCCGCTGTCGCCGCCCGAGATGATCGCGGCCTTGCCCTCCAGCTTGCCGGCGGCCTTGTAGCTCTTGGCCTCGGCCTGGGGCTTCGGCGTCATCTCCGCCTGTATGCCCGGCTGATGTTCCTGGTGCTGGGGCGGAAAGCTCTGTTCCTGCTCGCTCACGGGGACCTCCGGGTCAGGCGTCGAAGGGGCGGGAGTCGTTCTCGTCCCCGCCGCCGGGCTCGAGCTCGGGCATCTCCTGCGGAGTGTCGCCGGGCTGGACCTCGGGCATGGGCGTGGTGCTGGGCGGGATCTCCGGCTGCGGCGCGCCGGGAGGCGTGGGGTCGATGTAGGTCATGACGGTCCTCGTTCAGTCGCGCCCACAACCCGCGAGGCGGGGGAGGGGTTCACCGCCCCCGTGCGCCGTCCGTCCGCCGAACGCGCTCGGCGAGTTTGACCAGGCTCGGCTTTGGGCGTAAGCCTCTAGCGTGTCAGCAGAAATCTCCGCCTCCGTCCGTCCTTCGGTTCTCCTGGTGGAGAACGACATGGTCGTGGCCGCGGTGATCGGCGCGATCCTGGAGGAACTCGGCTTCGAGGTGCGCTCGGTGGAGAGCGGCGCCGAGGCGCTGATCGCGCTCGCCGCCTCTGCGCCGGACCTGCTGGTCAGCGACGTGATGCTGGATGAAGGCATGAACGGCGGGGCCCTGGCGCGCGCGGCCCAGGTGCTGCAGCCGGACCTCAAGGTTCTGCTGACCTCCGGCTATTCGGCGTCCGCCCTGCCGCCGGAGTGCGCCGGCTATCCGTTCGTTGCCAAGCCCTACACCTTCGAGCGGCTTGAGGCGGCGATCGAGCGGGCGCTGGGCGACGCCGTTCCGGCCGAGTGAGTCCGCGCTTCCGCACCGCTGGAACGCCGTCGTCCGCGCCCTAGTCTCCTTCCCCGTCGGGACGCGAGGAGACGATCCATGGCGAGCAAGAGCTTTAAGGCCGGGGACAAGGTGAAGTGGGACACGCCGCAGGGCGAGACCCACGGGAAGGTCGTGAAGAAGGAGACCAGCCAGGCCAGGGCCGGCGGTCACGTCGCCAAGGCCAGCAAGGCCGAGCCCCAGTACCGGGTGAAGAGCGACAAGTCCGGCAAGGAGGCGATCCACCGGCCGGAGGAACTGAGGCGGGGGTGATCAGCGGGCGTAGAGCGCCCGCACCGTCGCCGCATCGCCGGAAGAGATCGCCCCGCCCGAACCGCCCGGCGGACACTTGCGCGCGGCGGCGGTCCGCCGGGCCAGCGCGGTGAACCGCAGATCAACGCCGCGTCGGGCGTGAGCCGGATCCTCGATGTACTGCATGACGGAGCAGGGGTCGTAGGCGCGGGTGAACAGCATGCGTCCGGAGACGGCCATGCCCGCTTGGGTCTTCACCGGCCGGAAGCCGGCGACGCTCCATCGCTTCTCATAGTTGCGCCAGAGCAGCGGGTCGGGCGTCCGGCCCTTCAGCGGGCCGATGCTCACCCAGGCGTCGCGGTCGGTGCGCTCGTGCTCGTGGCGCAGGCCCAGCACGTGTCCGAGTTCGTGCACGAGCGACCGGTAGGCGCAGCGGCCCGACAGAATCACCAGCCCCCGCGCATCGGCCGGAGGCTTCGCGGCTCGGGTCTCGCCGGGGTACAGCGTCGGCGCGACGGCACGGGGCGAGCGGCCCAGGGTGGCGCGGCATCGGTTCGCGCCGTCGGGGCTGACGACGCGCAGCACGCGCAGGTGCGGGCCTGCCGCGGCCGTGCTTTCGATGAAGCTCACGGGCGCGGCGTCGCCGCCGAGCGCGTCCCTCCACGCCTGCGCCGCGCGACGCAGCTCGGCGCGGTCCGCCGGCGAGACGCTGTCGTCGAAAACCAGCGGGACCACGCCGCCCGGCCAGCGGCCGACGTCCAGGGAGGCGACGCCCGCGGCCGTCTGGGCCGCCGCGGCGGCCCAGACGACCGCCGCGAGCGCCGCCGTCCTCACGCCGCCATCGTCCATTCCCGCACGACCCGCTCGAGCACCGTCAGCGGCATGGCGCCGTTGTTCAGGATCACGTCGTGGAAGGCGCGGATGTCGAAGCGTGTGCCCAGCTTGGCTTCGGCCTCTGCGCGCAGGCGGGCGATCTCGGTCTGGCCGATCTTGTAGCTGCAGGCCTGGCCCGGCATCACCGCATAGCGCTCGATCTCGCGCTCGGCCGAGCCTTCCGGTTCGGCGGCGTTGTCGACCATCCAGCGGATCGCCTGCTCGCGTGACCAGCGCTTGTGGTGCAGGCCGGTGTCGACGACCAGGCGCACGGCGCGGAACAGGTACGACTGCAGGTAGCCGACCTTCCCGAACGGGTCGTTCTCGTAGACGCCCAGCTCGTCGGCCACCCGCTCGGCGTACAGGCCCCAGCCCTCGCTGTAGGCGGAGAAGCCCACGCCCGCGCGGCGGTAGA
>Ga0196964_10000501_pt1 | contig 23815 bp, 28 predicted proteins | sample S1_10metaG_FD_148615 | JGI IMG/M metagenome (GOLD analysis project Ga0196964, IMG submission 148615) | Soil microbial communities from Anza Borrego desert, Southern California, United States - S1_10 | ecosystem: Environmental > Terrestrial > Soil > Desert | place: USA: California | collected... | reverse complement strand
CTGAATGCGGCCGCGCATGTCCATGAAGGCGCGGGCGGCCTCCCGCACCTCCTTGGCGCCGTGCGGCTTGAACCGGGAGGCGGCCTCGCCTCGGCCAAAGGCCTGAGCCGCGTCGGCCAGCCGTTCGATGGCGCGCACCTGATTGCGGATGAACAGGATGGCCACGCCCATCAGCAGGGCGGTCGCCACCAGCAGCCAGAGCACGAAGATGTGCCCCTGGGTCGCCACCGCCCGCTCGCGCGGCGCGATGATGCGAAGCACGCCCTCCGGCTGCTGCACCCGGATGTCGATATAGGCCGGATAGCGCCGACCCGAGGCGTCCACCCAGAAGGGGGCGTCAAGCCTGGAGTCCATCGCCTGCCGCAGCGTGCGGTCGACCACGCCGATGAGGCCTCGCCGCTGCTCCTGGGGCAGGCGAGCCTCCTCTTGCAGGGCTATCGACAGCTGCATGGACCGTTCGGCGCGGTCGGCGATGCGCTGGAGGTTCTGCGGGCTGGGGTCGTCGCGCCAGCTCTCCACCGCCCAGGCCACGTCTCCAGCCAGTCCCTCCGACAGGCGCGCGGTCACGGTCTGCCAATGGGCGTCGAAGAAGGCCCAGGTCACCGCCACCTGCATGATCATAACCGGCAGGACGATGATCAGCAGCGACCGCCCCCACAGGGAGGTGGGGATGCGCCGCTGGATGAAGCGCGGCCAGAGAAGGGGAGGCAGCAGCCTCATGATCAGTCCGGCGCCAGCATGTAGCCGACGCCGCGCACCGTCTGGAGGTAGCGCGGGTTCTTGGGATCGACCTCCAGCTTGCGTCGCAGGCGCGTCACCTGGACGTCGACCGCGCGCCCGGTGATGTCGGCCGTGTCGGGCGAAAGGGTCATCCGCTCCACCGGGGCATGAGCGTTGATGGCCAGCGTCTTGAGGAGATGGGCCTCGGCCTCGGTCAGCCGCAGGGGACGGCCGTCTCGCATGAGCTCCAGCCGCTCCATGTCGAACACGGCCGGCCCGAGCTTGATCTCGCGCGGCGTCAGCGGCTTGCCGCCGGTGCGGCGCAGGATGGCGTCGATGCGCAGCGCCAGCTCGCGCGGCTCGAACGGCTTGGACATGTAGTCGTCCGCGCCCCTCGACAGCCCTTCGATGCGGTCGTTGGCGTCACCGCGCGCGGTCAGCAGGAGAACCGGCGTCTTGGACAGCTGCGCCTGGCTTCGCACCCAGGTGGTCAGGTCGAAGCCGCTTTCGCCCGGCATCATGACGTCCAGCACGATGAGGTCGAACTCGATCAGCTCGATCATCCGGCGCGCGGCCGCGGCGTGCGCCGCGCCGGTGACGCGGTAGCCCTCGCGGCTCAGAAACTCCTTCAGCAGCTCGCGGATGCGGTCGTCGTCGTCAACCACCAGCAGGTGGCGGCCGGCGCCGGCGGGGGCGACGGGGCCGGAGCGGCCGTGGGAGCGGGTGTCGGTCAGGGTCATGTCCTCAGCTTAGCCGATCCGGCGTTGACGGGCAGGAGGCTTTGCGTCTCTAAACCGGCCGCGCTCTCGCCCGGCGCCTGGGAGATGTGGTGCCATGACCTTCGTTCCTTTCGACGATCGCGACGGCTGGATCTGGTTCAACGGCGACTTCGTCCCCTGGCGCGACGCCAAGACCCACGTCCTGACCCACGCCTTGCACTACGGCTCGTCCGTGTTCGAGGGCGAGCGTATGTATGCGGGCGAAATCTTCAAGCTGACGCCGCACTCAGAGCGCCTCCGGAAATCCGCCGAACTGCTGGACTTCGAGCTGCCGTATTCCGTGGCCGAGATCGATCAAGCCTGCATCGACACCTGCGCGAAGATGGGGCTGGAGGACTGCTACGTCCGCCCGGTCGCCTTCCGAGGCCCCGAGCAGGTCAGCGTCTCGGCCCAGAACAATCGCACCCATGTGGCCATCGCCGTGTGGGAGTGGCCTTCCTATTTCGATCCGGAAACCAAGGCGCGCGGCATCAGCCTGGAGTGGGCCAAGTGGCGCCGCCCCGACCCGGCGACCGCGCCGTCTGCGGCCAAGGCGGCCGGCCTCTACATGATCTGCACCATGTCCAAGATGGCGGCCGAGAAGCGCGGCTTCGCCGACGCCATGATGCTGGACTGGCGCGGCTATGTGGCGGAGGCGACCGGGGCCAACGTCTTCTTCGTGCGCGACGGCCAGATCCACACTCCGCCGGTGGACGCCATCCTCGACGGCATCACCCGTCAGACGGTGATCGCGATCGCGGAAGCCAAGGGGCTGGAGGTCATCGTCCGCCACATCCGCCCCGAGGAGCTGGCCACCTTCTCCGAATGCTTCCTGACCGGCACGGCGGCCGAGGTCACGCCCGTGCGCGAGATCGGCGAGTTCACCTTCACCCCCGGCGACATCACGCTGGGCCTGATGGAGGACTACGGTCGGCTGGTGCGGCGGCTCTAGCCGGGCGAGCCGAACCAGACCCATACCGCCAGCAACAGCCAGGCGAGCAGCAAGGCGAGGCCGATCACTCGCACGACCGCCATGGGTCGCTTGGCGCCGCTGACCGCCAGCGCGCCCGGCGGCCCCATAACGGCGAAGGCCGCCAGGACGCCCAGGCTGAGCACCGTGCGGCGCTGCGCGGCCTCATCTTCAGCATCGGCGTCGCGGAACTCTCCGGCTGACGCTCGAACCAGCAGGGCTTTCGCCTCGTCCGCCTCCTGAGCCGGCGCCATCACCCTCAAGCCGATCGCGCGCTGCACCAGCGGGTCGATGGTCGCGAGCGTACGATCGGCCACTTCGGCATGGAAGCCGCGCGACCTCAGGAAGGCCGCGGCGAGTTCGGCCTCGTGCAGGACAGTGAAGCGGCCGATCTCCATCATCTGCATCCGCATCCTCCGGAAAGGAGAATGGCACGCGATCAGCTGTGCAGAAAGGTTGACCCGGGGAACCTGTTCGACGATGTGTATGGATCGGCAGGTTCATACACATGCGCACGAATATCGAGATCGACGACAAGCTCATGGCCGAGGCGCTCAAGGCCACGGGTGCGAAGACCAAGCGTGAGGCGGTGGAAGTCGCTCTCCGTCAGGCGGTTCAGCGCAGAGATCAGCAGTCGATCCGGAGTTTGAGAGGGAAGATCACCTTCCATGAAGGCTACTCAGCGACCCTTCGCGACTGATGGTGCTGGCGGACTCAAGCGTCTGGATCGACTATCTTCGCGGTGCGCAAACCGATCAGGCGAACCGATTGGACCAGCTCCTCGACGCCGCGGATATGGTGATGGGCGACCTGGTGCTGATCGAAATCTTGCAAGGCATTAGAAGCGATCGCCAGTTCGACCGCACACTGGAAAAGCTGCGGCTGCTCCCTCTGATCGCCATAGCGACACCTGACATCGCGGTGGAGGCCGCCGGGAACTACCGCAGGCTACGCGCCCTCGGGATCACGGTCCGCAAGACGGTGGACACACTGATCGCCACCCGCTGCATCATGGACGGGCTCCCGCTGCTCTACAGCGACCGCGACTTCGATCCGTTCGTGGAGCATCTCGGCTTGAGGAACGCGCTCGCGAACAGTTGAGCGGCGCGCCCGACGGCTTCAGCTAACGTGGGCCAAGTTCGTCACAAGCTTGGCCATTATGACTCCCGATCAGATCAAGGCGCACGCCGATGAGGTGCGCCGCACCAGCGCGACCATCGTCAGGAGCCTGTTTCCGGTGGAGACGATCGACGCGTGGAACGCCGCCTTCCAGCCCCTGCTGCGGGAGGCGATCGCGCGGGAGGGGGATGACCCCAACCGGGGCGCGGCGCGCTACTATGTGACCTTTCCGTTCCACGGCCTCTGGGCCGATCCGGAGATCATCGACAACGAGGTGATCATGGGGATCGTCAGCGATCTGGTGGGGGCCGACGGCGTCATGTGCCAGTTGGCCTCGGACACGCCGCTGAAGGGCTCCGAGCACCAGGAGCTGCACCGCGATACCCAGCTGCTGTTTCCGGAAACCGGCGCGGAGAGCCCGCCCTATCAGCTGGCGGTGAACTTCCCGCTGGTGGACGTGACCGACGAGAACGGCCCCATGGAGATGGCCGAGGGCACGCACATGCTCTCCAAGGCCGAGGGCTTGCGCCGGGTGGAGACGGGCGAGGCGCCGCTGGTCCGCTGTCACATGAAGCGCGGCGACGTGATGATCCGTGACGTGCGCCACATCCATCGCGGCACGCCCAATCTCACCGACGAGCCGCGGCCCATGGTGGTGATCGGCTACTCGCGTCGCTGGCTGTTCCGGCCGGAGGTGAACATTCGCGTGCCCCGCCAGACGCTGGAGGCGCTGCCGGAGCGCGCCCGCCGCTGGCTGCGCTTCAACCCCGTGTTCGACACCGTGGAGGAGGCAAGCGGCGCAGGGGAGACCTATCGCGAGTTCGCCTACTAGGCCGCGATCGGCTCGCGAGCCTCGATGACGGCGACCTTGCGCTCGCCGCGATAGAGCTCGATGCGCGCGAACAGCGGCCATTCCTCCGCCAGGGCCTGAGCTTCCGATCGCGCGGCCGGATCGGTCTCGGCCTTCAGCACCATGATCTCCGCGACGGGCTGATCGGGCAGATGGATGATGACGAAATAGGCGTCCATGGCGGATCCGAACACGGGGGACCGCCGAAACGGCGCGCCGCCCATCCTGTTCCGGAGGTGCGACGCGCTGTCGGGATTCCGTCGAAGCCTCGTCAGGCCGCGGCCGGTCGGCGCCTGCGCCTGCGGGCCAGGGCCCAGGCGAGGCCGGCCAGGGCGCCGATGGGCAGGATAACGGCGCCCAGCTGGATCAGGGCCGCGACCGTCCAGGCGAACAGGCCGACCGCATTGTCCAGCGCCAGCATGATCGGCCGCATCGGATGGTCAGCGGCGACGAGTCCGGCGGGTTGGTAGCTCAGGGTCAGGCGGGCGCTGTCGATCCGGTCGACGAGAGCCTTTCGCCGCACGGCCTCCGCGTCCATGGCCCGTCGAATCTCGGCGATCTGACGCTCCACCTCCAGCCGGTCGGCGGCGCGCGTGGCGCGCTGAGCCTGAAGGGTCTCCAGGCGCTGGAGCAGGCGCTGCTCCGTGCTTTCGCCGCGTGTGGCGGCGTCCTCGTCCGAGGTCAGGTCCTCGCTACCGGTGTGCGCCTCCACAAGGCGCCCGCCCGCGCCCTCCGCCTCGTCGGCCAGGCCCGCCTTGAACCGGTTGATCCACCCTGGTTCGCCCCGCAGCTCCAGCCGACCGCCGGGATCGGCGCCGCGCCAGTCGGCCTCGGCGGACAGCACCTGGCACAGCTGGGGCCCCGCCGCGACGCACGTGGCCTCGTGTCGGCTCATCACGCGCGGCCCCTGATCCAGCGGCAGGGCGAGAGCGTAGCGATACTCATACGCCAGCCGCGCCACCGGCTGGGAGGGGGTCCGCGCCGCCGCCGCGACTGCGCTGGACGCCGCTTCCGTCCCTGCGGGAGCCTCGTCGGCCTTGAACCGATCTTCAGCCTGGGAGCAGGCCGTCAACGCCAGACCGCACGCAGCGGCCATCCACACGCTTCTCATGTCGTCTTCCTCGCCTGTCGCCGTGCCGATCACGGTTTCGTGATCACGCGCGTGGATCACGGCGAAGTCGCGACCGAAGCGGCGCCGTTTGGCGGCGGCTTGCCAAGCGGGCCGTGCTGGCGTTGATGCGGAGCGGTGGCGCGCACGTCGCCGCGGGGGAGATCGCGCCTTGTTCAGCATCCTGAACGCCCAGGCTCTTCTGGGCCTGCTGGTCATCATCCTGGCCTGCTGGCTGCTGTCGGAGAACCGGCGGCGGTTCCCCTGGCGGCTCGCGATCGGCGCGGTGGCGGTTCAGGCGGGCCTCGTCCTGGCGCTGTTCGCCATTCCGGGCTCGCAGGGCGTGCTGGCGGCGGTCACCGGGGCCGTGGACGGACTGGCCCAGGCGACCAACCGGGGCACGCAGTTCGTGTTCGGCTATCTGGCGGGCGGGGACCAGCCCTATGTGGTGTCCAACCAGCCGGCGCTCTTCACCTTCGCCTTTCAGGTGCTGCCGCTGATCCTGGTGATCTCGGCCCTGTCGGCCCTCCTATGGCACTGGCATGTGCTGAAGTGGGTGATCCGCGGCTTCGGCATCCTGTTCCAGCGCACTATGGGCCTGGGCGGCGCCTCGGCCCTGGCGGTGGCGGCCAACATCTTCCTGGGAATGATCGAGAGCCCCATCGTGATCCGCGCCTATCTCGACAAGCTCACGCGCTCGGAGGTCTTTCTCCTGATGGTGGTGGGGCTGGCCACGGTCGCGGGCTCCACCATGGTGGCCTACGCCGCCATCCTCGCGCCCGTGCTGCCGGAGGCGGCGGGGCACGTTCTGGTGGCGTCGATCATCTCCGCGCCGGCCGGCATATTGCTGGCGCGCATCATGGTGCCGGAGCAGCCGGGCCAGGGCGGCGCCATGGCCGACTACGGAACGGCGCTCAGATACGACAGCGCCATCGACGCCATCGTCAAAGGCACGGCAGACGGTCTGATGGTGGTGCTGAACATCTCAGCCGTGCTGATCGTGTTCGTGGCCCTCGTCGCCCTGGTCAACCTGATGGTCGGCGGCCTGTGGCTGTTCGGGGAGCCGGTGACCGTGGAGCGGCTGCTCGGCTATCTGTTCACGCCGGTGGCCTGGCTGACCGGGGTGGAGTGGCCAGAGGCGGGGCGCGCCGGATGGCTGCTGGGAGTCAAGCTGACCCTGACGGAGTTCGTCGCCTTCATCGAGCTGGGCAAGATCCCGGCCGGCGAGATGAGCGAGCGCACCCGGATGCTGATGACCTATGCGTTGTGCGGCTTCGCCAACATCGGTTCGGTCGGCATCACGGTGACCGGCCTGTCGGTGCTGATGCCCGAGCGGCGTCAGGAGGTGCTGGGCCTCGTGTGGAAGGCCCTGTTCGCCGGCTTCCTGGCGACCCTGATGGCCGCCTGCGTGGTCGGCGTCTTGCCAGCGGGGGTGTTCGGCCGGTAGCGTCTCCAAAGAAAACGGAGTCGGCCGATGAAGCTCTACGACAGCCACCGAGCCCCCAACCCGCGTCGCGTGCGCTGGGTCATGGCCGAAAAAGGGATCGAGGACGTCGAGATCGTGCAGATCGACATCCTCTCCGGGGAGCACAAGACGCCCGAATATCGCGCCAAGGTCGGTGTCGCCCATGTGCCGGCGCTGGAGTTGGACGACGGCACGGTGATCTCGGAATCCGTCGCCATCTGCCGCTATCTGGAGGCGCTTCACCCTGAGCCGAACCTGTTCGGCCGAGATGTGCGGGAGCAGGCGGTGGTGGAGATGTGGACCCGCCGCTGCGAGTTCTATCTGGCCAACCCGATGATGCTGACCGTGCGCTTCACCCATCCGGTCATCTCCATGTTGGAGGCGACCCAGATGCCGCAGGTGGCGGACTTCAACCGCAACACGGCCGAGCGCTTCATGAAGACCCTGGACCGTCAGTTGGCGGATCGGGAGTTCATCGTCGGCGATCGCTTCACCATCGGCGACATCGTGTCGGCGGTGGGCTTGGACTTCGCGCGGCTGATCAAATACCGCCCGCCGGAGGAACTGACGCACCTGAACCGCTGGTACGAGGCGTGCCGCGCCCGACCGGCCGCTAAGGCGGGGATCTGAGCGCCGATCCGCTCGATGGTGATCGGGTGGGCGCTGAGTTCCGGCCGTGACAGCGTGTGGGGAGGCGCTGCTGCTGGGGCGTATCGCGGCGGAGCTTGGGACAACGCGGCGACCTTCCCGCTTGTATGAGCGCCTTAGCTAACCTAGCTTACCCTCATGACGGTCACGGCCAACATCCACGAAGCCAAGACCACACTATCCAAGCTCATTGAGCGCGCGCTCGCCGGCGAGGAGGTGGTCATCGCCAAGGCCGGCAAGCCGCTGGTGAAGCTGACGCCCGTGCCGAAGCAGCAGACCAGTCGCGAGGCGGCCTTCGCCGCCTTTCAAGGCAAGGTCATCCTGCATGAGGGTTGGGAAGAGCCGGTCATGGATGAGCAGATGCTGGCCGACTTCTACGGATATGACAGCGTGGAAGACATGCGGGCGAACGAAGAGAAGCTTCGAGCCGTCGCGGAGTCGGCCGCTCGGTACGATCCTGAGTGAGGCTCCTGCTCGACACCCACGTCATCCTCTGGATGGCGGCGGCGCCCCATCGCATCAGACCCTCGACCCGGGCCGTCCTCTACGAGCCCAACTCGGAGCTTTTCGTTAGCGCGAGTTCGGTGATGGAGATCGCTTCCAAGGTGGCCAGGGGTAGCGTGGTGCTTACCGACGAGACTTTGGAGGGGCTGGGACGGCAGGTTCGCTGGCTAAACGTCACACCGGCGCATGCCTGGCGCATCACCAAGCTGCCGCTGATCCATCTCGATCCGTTTGATCGCATCCTGGTAGCCCAGGCCCTTCAGGAGGGGCTGACGCTGGTGACGGGTGACCGCAAGCTCCTGCAGTATGCGGTGCCGATCCTTCAGGCTTGAGGTCGCTTCTCGAACTTCCGGATCACGCCGGAGAAGGTCATCAGCACCCGCTCGCCGACGTTGATCTGGCCGCGCGCGAAGATCAGGCTCTTGCCGGCGCGCACCACCTCGCCGGTCGCCTCGACCAGATCTCCGACATAGGCGCCGTCAACGAAGGTGGAGTCGAGCTGCACGGTGACGCCGGAGGCGCCCTCCATCTCCTGGTAAGCGGTCTGGAACAGCGCGATGTCGGCGAAGGTCATCAGGCAGCCCCCGTGCATGCGGCCGCCCATGTTCATGTGCTTCTCCTCGGCCCGGAAGGCGCAGCGCATGCGGCCGTCGGGATCGGGCTTGAAGTAGAAGGGACCGACCACCTGGTCGAAGGTGCCGTGGCTGTCATAGGTCTTCCAGCCGGCGAACTCGCCCTCTGTGACGGTGATCTTGGCGACCATTCGCGACATGCCTTCTTTCTGATCGTGCGGCGCAGCATATAGGCGCGATGAGCGATCCAATCGAAGCCGCTATTTTCGATAAGCTGTCCCAGCGCGAGCCGGGCAAGAGCATCTGCCCGTCGGAAGTGGCCAAGGACCTCCAGCCCGATGGCTGGCAGCGCATGATGGGCCGCGTGCGCGGCGTCGCCGTCGGCCTCGCGCGCCAGGGCCGGCTGGTCATCACCAAGAAGGGCAAGCCGGTCGATCCGGATAACTTCAAGGGCGTCATCCGGCTCAGGTTGCCTGAGGAAAGCGAAGTGGAGCCTGAAGCTTCATGATCCGGTCATCCCGGCGGAAGCGGGGACCCAGTGAGAGCCGGCGCAGAGCGGGCTGGTTCAGCGGTTCGACAGCATGAGCGTCGCAGGATCACCCAGAGGACTGGGGCCCAGCTTCCGCCGGGATGAGCGGAGTTCTCTTGGTCAGCTCCTGGAGGACATCGCCGCCTGCCGCGCCTGTTCGGAACATCTGCCGCACGAGCCCCGGCCGGTGGTGATGGTGTCGGAGCAGACGCGGCTGCTGATCTGCGGCCAGGCGCCAGGCAGGCGCGTCCACGAGAGCGGCCGGCCGTTCACCGATCCGTCGGGTGTGCGCCTGCGTCAGTGGATGGGCGTGGACGATGCGACCTTCTACGGCGATCCGCGTCTCGGCGTGGCGGCCCAGGCCTTCTGCTTTCCGGGGACCAGCCCCAAGGGCGGCGACTTCCCACCCCCGCAGCGTTGCGCCGAGCTGTGGCGATCGCGGCTACTGGCGGAGCTGAAGCGGGTGGAACTGACCTTACTCGTCGGCGGCCACGCCCTGGCCTGGGCTCTCGGTGATCGGATGAAGGCGTCCATGACCGAGACCGTCGCGGCCTGGCGGGAATATGGGCCCGACGTCCTGCCGCTGCCGCATCCCTCCTGGCGCAACACGGGCTGGCTGAAGCGGAACCCCTGGTTCGAGGCGGAGGTCCTGCCCTATCTTCGCCTGAGGGTGGGGGAGATACTGGCGCCATGAAGGTTCGCACGCTGGCCGTGATCGCCCTGGCGCTGGTCCTAGCCGCCTGCGCCAAGCCGTTCGTGCAGGGGCCGCTGCGGCCGGATGCGAGCTTCACCGGGCCGCGCATCGAAGCCGACGCCTTCGTGGTGCAGGACGGGGCGCGGCTGCCCTATTGGTCATGGGCGCCGGATGGGCGCGAGCCCTGGGCCGCGGTCGTGGCACTGCATGGCATGAACGACCACAAGGCCGCCTTCAGGCTCGCCGGGCCGGAATGGGCCAAGGCCGGCGTCGTTACCTATTCCTATGATCAGCGCGGCTTCGGCCAGGCTCCGGGGCGCGGGACCTGGGCCGGGCCGCTGATGGTGGAGGACCTGCGCACCGTCGTGGCGCTGGTGCGAGCGCGCCACCCGGAGGCGACCATCGCCGTGGTGGGCGAGAGCATGGGCGGGGCGGTGGCGATCGAGGCCTTCGCCTCGGACCGCCCGCCCGTCGCGGACCGGCTGGTGCTGCTGGCCCCGGCGGTCTGGGGGTGGTCCGCCCAGAACCCGTTCAACCGCGCCAGCCTCTGGGTCTCGGCGCGGCTGCTGGGAAGCCGCGCGGTCACCGCGCCCGACTGGGCGGTGCGCGACATCCGCGCCAGCGACAATATCGAGGCCCTGATCGCCAACGGCCGCGACCCCGACTTCATCAAGGCCACCCGCTTCGACGCCCTGCATGGCTTGGTCGATCTGATGGAGGCGGCCAGCGAGGACCTGGGTCGGGTCAAGGGGCCGACCCTGATGCTGTATGGCGCGAACGACCAGATCATCCGACCCGGCCCCACGCTCCGGGCGCTGGAGCGGGCGGGCTCGCCCGCCAATCTGCACACCGGCTTCTATCCCGACGGATGGCACCTGCTGAACCGCGACCTGCAGCGCGATGTGGTCTTCCGGGACGTGGAGAGCTTCCTGCGCGATCCCGCCGCGCCCCTGCCCAGCGGCGTCAGGCCGGTGGGGGAAGGCATCAGGGCGTTGCGGAAGCGCTGAGCCTTCGAAAGGCCGTGCTTGCGAGTTTGTTGCCGCAGGCGTATCAGCCGCCGCAATAAAAATACCGGGAGACGCCCCAAAGTGAGCATGACTCTGTTCGATTCCGTATCCTTCAAGGGTCACGAAGGCGTTCACGCCTTCTACGACGAGGCCACGGGCCTCAAGGCCATTGTCGCGGTTCACTCCACCGCGCGCGGCCCTGCGGTCGGCGGCACCCGGATGTGGAACTACGGCTCCTCGGCCGAGGCGCTGGAGGACGTGCTGCGCCTGTCGCGGGGCATGAGCTACAAGAACGCCGTCGCGGACCTGGAGATGGGCGGCGGCAAGTCGGTCATCATCGGCGACAGCCGCACGCAGAAGACGCCTGAGCTGTTCCAGGCCTTCGGCCGCGCCGTGAACCAGCTGGGCGGGAACTACTACGCCGCCGAGGATGTCGGCGTCTCGGTCGCGGACATCGAGGAGGCCCGCAAGGCCACCGAGTTCGTGGTCGGCTTGCAGCAAGGCCCGGAGGCCTCGGGCGACCCCAGCCCGGTGACCGCCGAGGGCGTGTTCCGCTCCACCCTGCTGGTCGCCCGCCGCCTGTGGAAGCAGGACGACCTGACGGGGCTGACGGTCGCGGTGCAGGGCATCGGTCACGTCGGCGGCTATTTGGCGGACAAGCTGGCCAAGGCCGGCGCCAAGCTGATCGTGACGGACGTCAACCAGCCGCTGCTGGAGGAGGTCGCCGCCCGCACCGGCGCCGAGATCGTGGCGCCGAACGCCATCTATGACGTCAAGGCGGACATCTATGCGCCGTGCGCGCTCGGCGCGACGCTCAACCCGCAGACCCTGGACCGGATCAGCGCCAAGGCCGTGGTCGGCGCCGCGAACAACCAGCTGGCGACCGCGGACATCGGCGAGGAGCTGTTCCGTCGCGGCGTGCTGTACGCCCCGGATTACGTCGTCAACGGCGGGGGCATCATCAATGTGGCCTCGGAGCTGAAGGCCCGGCAGACCGGCGGCGCCTACGACCCGCAGTGGGTGGAAGGCAAGCTCAGCCGCCTGATGGAGACCCTGGAGGAGGTGCTGGAGCGCTCGGCTTCGGAAAACCGCCCCACCCACCAGATCGCCGACGCCATCGCCGAAGCCCGCATCGACGCGGCGGCCCAGCTGAAGGCCGAGCGGCTGAAGACCGCCTAAGCGTTCAGGTACAGGTACGCTGGGTCGAACTCGGCCGTTCGCTCAAGGCCTGCGCGGTTCCTGATCGTCACCTCGCCGTCCTTGAACTCGGCGAGGCCGCGGTCGCGCAGGTCCATGAGCGTGCGGTTGACGTGCACCGGCGATAGGCCGAGGCACTCCGCGAGCTGCGCCTGGGTGATGGGCAGCGCGAACCGCGCGCCGTCGGCCAGTCCGACGATAGCCAGCCGCGCCTCCAGCTCGCAGAAGAGGTGCGCCATGCGGGCGACGGCGGAGCGACGGCCCAGGGAAAGCACCCATTCGCGGTGGATGGCGGCGTCCAGGTTGGTCTGGAACCAGTAGATCCACGTCAGCCGCGGGTGGTCGCGCATCAGGGCGGTCAGGCGCTCGTGCGGAACCAGCGCCGCACGGCATGCGGTCAGCGTCACCACGTCATGTTCCAGGCGCTTCAGCGTGAAGCTGTGCAGGTCGGCGAAGTCGCCGGGGACGTGCAGTTCGGTCACCTGGGCGCGCCCGTCCTCCAGCCCCTTGGAACGGGCCATGAGGCCGTCGAGGAGGAGGGTGCTCTGCTCCAGCCGTTCGCCCTGGCGGATCGCCGTCGCGCCCGCGGGGAAGTCGCGATGATCCCCGACCAGATCGCGAACGATGCGCTCCTCCTCAGGAGAGAGGGCGTGCCTGGCCTTCAACTTGCTCAGGTGGCGCTCGATCACCTCCCGGTCTCCGGGAGAATCCTCAGCGCCTCGCCGAAAGCGACGGTCGCCACGAGCTCGCCGTCGGCTGTCGTCACATCGATGCGTCCGTTGAGGTCGACTTCGCCACGCAACACCTCCTCGGCGAGAAGGTTGCGGATCTCCTTGACGGCTTGCGATCGCGCGTCGGCGCGGGCGAGCTCCTGTCCCTCCTCGTCGGGCAGGGGGCCATGGCTGTTGTGGAGGTGGAAGAACAGTCGCGGCATGGCGCCTAGGAACGGCCGCCGCATCGTCGGGTTCAGCGGCGTCGAACAGCCGACCGTGGAAAGCCGAGGCGGACTTAACGGCCCGTTTACCACGCTCCCGGCAGTTTCTGCCTAGCGGGCGGCTGTCGCCCTGCTGAGTATCGGGCGGGGACGCGTGGGCGGCTTTACGGCGGCTTTGCAGAGGTTCGGGATCGGCCGTTTGGCCGCGATCCTGGGCGTGGCGGCCGGCGTCGCGGCCGTGCTGGTGGCCGTCATGCTGCGCATCGGCCAGGCCCCCGACGCTCTGCTCTATTCCAATCTGGACCTGAAGGAGGCGTCGGAGATCACCGCCGCCCTGGAAGCGTCGGGCATCAAGCACTCCACCAAGGGCGACGGCTCCACCGTCATGGTCAGCCGCGATCAGGTCGGCGAGGCGCGCCTGATGCTGGCGGGCAAGGGCCTCGTGACCTCGGGCTCCGTCGGCTACGAAATCTTCGACAACCAGTCGATCCTCGGCCAGACCGAGTTCCAGCAGAACCTGAACGCCAAGCGCGCCACCGAAGGCGAGCTGGCGCGCACCATCATGTCCATGCGCGGCATCAGCTCGGCCCGGGTGTCGATCGCCATGCCCGAGCGGCAGATGTTCCAGGCCGAGGCGGGGGAGCCGACCGCGGCCGTGGTCGTGGGTCTGGGCGGCCGCACCCTGGGCGCCGATCAGGTGCGCTCCATCCGCAACGTCATCGCCTCGTCCGTCCCCAACCTGAAGCCGGACCGGGTGACGGTGGTGGACGACGCCAACCGGACGCTCGCCGCCGGCGCGGAGGACGAGGGCTTCTCCTCCGCCTCCGCCAAGGAGCTGAAGGCCACGACCGAGGCTCAGCTGCAGTCCCGCATCAAGGACATCGTCGAGGGCGTGGTGGGCGCCGGCGCCGCGCGGGTGCAGGTCACCGCCGAGATCGACCAGAGCCGCTCCACCACCCAGGAGCAGAGGTTCGACCCTGACGGCCAGGTGGTGCGCTCGACCTCCACCAACGGCTCGGAGAGCGCCGACGCTTCCAGCGCGCTGGACGGCGCCGCCAGCGCCACCAGCAACATCCCGGGCGCGGAAGCGCCCACGGCGACGCCCCAGGGCTCGCGCGACACCCAGAACGCCGAGACCACCAATTACGAAATCTCCAACACCACCACGACCACGGTGAAGGAGCCGGGCGAGGTGAAGAAGCTGTCGGTGTCCGTGGCCGTCGACGGCCGCTGGACGCCGCCCGCGAACGGGCGGGGCCAGCCGACCTACGCCGCGCGGTCGGCCGAGGAGATCGAGCAGATCAAGCGCCTGGTCGCCGCCGCCGCCGGCATCGACGAGCAGCGCGGCGACAAGATCGAGGTGCTGAACGTCCGCTTCAATCGCGACGCCTCTCAGGTGGCGGCCGGGGAGGGCGCTGAGAGCTCCCTGTTCGACTTCGGCCGCGAGGACATCATGCGCGGCGTGGAGTTGCTGGTGCTGCTGGTCACCGGCGTGCTGCTGATCTTCTTCGTGCTGCGGCCGCTGCTGAAGACGGCGAGCGGCGGCGGCGCGGCCGGGCAGGCCGGCGCGGCCGGCGGCATGAGCGTCACCCAGCTGCAGACCCATGCCGTACCGGGCATGGCCGGCGCGCTGGCGGGCGGCGGCGGAGCGGCCCTGCTGCCTGGCCCGTCGGAGATGGAGCAGCGTATCGACATCGCCCGCATCGAGGGTCAGGTGAAGGCCTCGTCGGTGAAGAAGGTCGCCGACTTCGTCGATCGCCATCCCGAGGAGGCGACGACCATCCTGCGAACCTGGGTGCATGAGAGCTGATCATGGCCCGGCTGGTCGCGAAGAAACCCTCCATCGACGACATCCGCAAGCTGACGGGGCCTGAGAAGGCCGCCGTCATCCTGCTGGCGCTCGGCGAGGAGCACACCGCCCTGTGGAGCAACCTGGACGAGGACGAGGTCAAGGAGATCTCCCAGGCCATGGCCACCCTGGGCACCGTCAGCTCCAATGTGGTCGAGGACCTGATGCTGGAGTTCGTGGAGGGCATGAGCGGCTCGGGCGCCGTCATGGGCTCGTTCGAACAGACCCAGAAGCTCCTGGCCGCCTTCATGCCGTCTGACCGGGTCGAGGCCATGATGGAGGAGATCCGCGGTCCGGCGGGTCGCACCATGTGGGACAAGCTCGGCAATGTGAACGAGACGGTTCTCGCCAACTATCTGAAGAACGAATACCCCCAGACCGTCGCGGTGGTGCTGTCCAAGATCAAGCCGGACCACGCCGCGCGGGTGCTGACCAGCCTGCCCGAGGACTTCGCGCTGGAGTGCGTGCAGCGCATGCTGCGCATGGAGCCGGTGCAGCGCGAAATCCTGGACAAGATCGAGCAGACCCTCCGCACCGAGTTCATGTCCAACCTGGCGCGCACCTCCAAGCGCGACAGCCACGAGATGATGGCGGACATCTTCAACAGCTTCGACCGCCAGACGGAGGCGCGCTTCATCGGCGCTCTGGAGGAGCGCAACCGCGAGTCGGCCGAGCGCATCCGCGCGCTGATGTTCGTCTTCGAGGACCTGTCCAAGCTTGATCCCGGCGGCATCCAGACCCTGCTGCGGGCGGTGGAGAAGGACCAGCTGGCCCTGGCGCTGAAGGGGTCGTCGGAGTCCCTGCGCGAGCTCTTCTTCTCCAACATGTCCGAGCGCGCCTCCAAGATCATGCGCGAGGACATGGAGGCCATGGGCCCCGTGCGCCTGAAGGATGTGGATCAGGCGCAGATGGCCATGGTGCAGGTGGCCAAGGACCTGGCCGCCAAGGGCGAGATCATGCTGGCCGGCTCCGGCAACGACGATGAGCTGATCTACTGATGAACGCCCAGCCCTTCAGCTTCGAGACCGAGTTCGACGACGCCGGCGGAGTGGTGCGCCACGCGGCTTTCCGGCCGATCAAGCGCGCCTTCACGCCGGCCGAGGTGGAGGCGCTCGTCGCCCAGGCCCGGCTGGAGGCGCGCGAGCAGGCGCTGGCGGAGAGCGCCAGTCTACAGGCCATGGCCCTGTCGACCATCGGTCAGGCCCTGGGGACCGCAGCCCCCGCCCTGGCGCAGGTCGCCGAAGCGCATCGGGCCCAGTCGGCCGAGCTGGCGCTGGCCGCCGCCCGCGTGATCGCCGCCGTCGCTCTTGAGCGGATGCCGAGGGGCCCCTTGCAGGCGGCGCTGGAGGCCCTGGCGCAAGAGATCGAGGCCTCGCCGCGCCTGATCGTGCGCGCGGCCCTGGACGAGCAGAGCCAGGATCATGTGCGCGAGCTCTGCGCCGCCGCCGGCTTCCACGGCCTGGTCGCGTTCCGGGACGAGCCCGGACACGCGGCCGCCTTCACCCTGGAATGGGCCGACGGCCGCGCCGCCTTCGATCCGGAAGAGAGCGCCGCCCGCGTCGCCCAAGCCCTTCGTTCCGCCCTGGCCGCAGACGCCGGGCACGCCGAAGCCCTGCCCAACGGGAGCCTCGCCTGATGGCCGTCGACAACATCGCCCTGGAGGAGTTTCCGGACTCCACCGCCCTCGCCACTCTGGACGACCCCGGCGACAAGACCGCCGTCGATCTGGCGCCGGTCTTCGACGTGCCGGTGAACATCTCGGCCGTGCTGGGCAAGGCGCACATGTCGGTGGCCCAGCTGCTGAAGCTGAACCGCGGCAGCGTGCTGGAGCTGGACCGCAAGGTCGGCGAGGCCATCGACATCTTCGTCAACAACCGCCTGGTCGCTCGCGGCGAGGTGGTGGTCGTCGAGGACCGCCTCGGCGTGACCATGACCGAGATCATCAAGACGGAAGACTCGGGCGCCTGAACGGCCGCCCCTTAGAGGCATAGAGGAGAACACCCATGCGGCTTCTGGTGGTTGGACGGCTGAGCGGCCAGCTCGCGGCGGCGGTGAAGATGGCCATGGCGCACGGCGCCAAGGTCCAGCACGTCGAGCGCGGCGACCAGGCGACGGAGCAACTGCGTCGCGGTCAGGGGGCCGACCTTCTGATGGTCGACTACCGCGTGGACATCGCCGCGCTCATCGCCGCCAACGACGCCGAGCGGATCCATGTGCCCGTGGTCGCCTGCGGGGTGGACGCCGACGCCCGGGACGCCGCCAACGCCATCCGGGCCGGCGCCAAGGAGTTCATCCCCCTGCCGCCAGAGGCGGATCTGATCGCGGCGGTGCTGTCGGCCGTGGCCGACGACGAGCGGCCGATGATCTCGGCCGATCCCGCCATGAAGGCGGTGATCCAGCTGGCCGATCAGGTGGCGCGCTCGGAAGCCTCCATCCTGATCACCGGCGAAAGCGGCGTCGGCAAGGAGGTGATGGCCCGTTACCTGCACCAGAACTCGCGCCGCGCGGAGCGTCCCTTTATCAGCGTCAACTGCGCCGCCATTCCCGATAACCTGCTGGAGTCCGAGCTGTTCGGGCACGAGAAGGGCGCCTTCACCGGGGCGGTCGCACGCCGCATCGGCAAGTTCGAGGAGGCCGACGGCGGCACCCTGCTGCTGGACGAGATCTCCGAGATGGACGCCCGGCTGCAGGCCAAGCTGCTGCGCGCCATCCAGGAGCGTGTGATCGACCGCGTGGGCGGGACCAAGCCGGTCAAGGTCGACATCCGGATCATCGCGACCTCCAACCGCGACCTGGCCAAGGCTGTGGCGGAGGGGACCTTCCGAGAAGACCTGCTCTACCGCCTGAACGTGGTGAACCTGCGCCTGCCGGCGCTGCGCGAGCGGCCGGGCGACATCGGCGCCCTGGCCGATCATTTCGTGAAGAAATACGCGGCCGCTAACGGCGTGCCGGCGCGGCCGATGTCCGCCGAGGCGCGACGCGCGGTCATGGCCCATCGCTGGACCGGCAACGTGCGCGAGCTGGAGAACGCCATGCACCGGGCGGTGCTGCTGGCGACGGGCGCCGAGATTGGCCTAGACGCCATGCGCCTGCCGGATGGTCAACCATTGAGCGGTGGTGCGACCTACGACTCCGGTCCCGCCGGACGCGCCGCGCAGACGGCCGATGCGGTGACCCGCTCCTTCGTCGGCCAGACGGTTGCCGCCATGGAGAAGACCCTGATCCTGGACACGCTCCAGCACTGCCTGGGCAACCGGACGCATGCCGCCAACATCCTGGGCATCTCCATCCGCACCCTGCGCAACAAGCTGAACGAATACGCCGACGAGGGCACGGCCATCCCCGCGCCCCAGTCGGGCGTCGCGGGCGTCGGCTACGCGGCCTGACGATGACCCTCGCCGCCGACCGACGCCAGCTGCTGGCCGGGCTCGCCTCGTTGAGCCTGATGGGCTGCTCGCGCTCCAAACAGGACGCCGAGCTGAGCGGGCCGGTCACGCTGGACGTCGATTTCGCGCCGCTGGAGGATCGGTTTGGCGGTCGCCTCGGCTTGGCGGCTCGTGACGCGAAGGGGCGGATCATCGACTGGCGAGGCGATGAGCGCTTCGTCTACTGCTCGACCTTCAAGATGTATCTGGCGGCCGCCGTGCTCCTGAAGCTGCAGGCGGGCCGGGAGCGGCTGGATCGGGCGCTGCCGATCACGCGGGCGGACATGATCAACAACGCGCCGGTGACCGAACCGGCGATCGGCCGCACTCTCACCATCGAACAGCTGTGCAAGGGTACGGTGGAGGTCAGCGACAATCCCGCCGCCAACATCCTGATCCGCGAGCTGGGAGGGCTGGACGCGATGCGCGCCTTCTATCGCGGCATCGGCGACCGGAGCACCCGGGTCGACCGATGGGAGCCGGAGATGAACCGACTGGACGGCGACAAGGACACGATCACGCCCGCTCAGTCGGCTGTGAACCTGGAGCGTCTGTTCGTCTCCGCCGACACGCCGCTGAACGCCGCGTCCAAGGCGCTGTTGCTCGGCTGGATGTTCGACAGCCCGACCGGCAGGGGTCGCATCAAGGCGGGCGCGCCCGCGGACTGGCGCGTGGCGCACAAGACCGGCACCGGCGGCTATGGGCCCACCAACGACATCGGTCTGCTGTATCCGCCGTCCGGAGCGCCGATCATCCTGGCCGTCTACTACCATGGCCCCTCCGACCGGCCGGAGAACGAAGCCGTGATCGCCGAGGCGACCAGAATCGCGCTGAAAGCCATGGGTCATGGGTGATCGGAAGCATCGATCCTCCGCCTTTGGGGGAGGGGGACCGCGAAGCGGTGGAGGGGGCCTGCCTCAGGTGCTCTCGATCGCCGTCTTCTGCCATGGGCCAACCCCCTCCACCATGCTTCGCATGGTCACCCTCCCCCAGAGGGGGAGGACCTGAGTGGCTGACACCTCGCTGCACATGATGAAGGACGGCATGGCTCGCCCCACGGGCGGGGACGTGCGCGGCTGGCTGATGCGGGGCGAGGTGCTGATGGCGCTGGGCGTCATCGGCATAATCATGCTGCTGATCGTGCCGGTGCATCCGGTGCTGCTGGACCTGCTGCTGGCGATCTCCATCGTCTCCAGCGTGCTGATCCTGATGACGGCGCTGCTGATGAAGAAGCCGCTGGACTTCGCCATCTTTCCGACGGTCCTGCTCGTGGCGACTCTTTATCGCCTGGGTCTGAACCTGGCCTCCACCCGGCTGATCCTCAGCCACGGCCACGAGGGCGTGGACTCGGCCGGACAGGTCATCCAGGCCTTTGGCCAGCTGATGATGGGGGGCAGCTTCATCATCGGGGTGATCGTCTTCGCGATCCTGCTGGTGGTGAACTTCGTGGTCATCACCAAGGGCTCGACCCGCATCGCCGAGGTCAGCGCGCGCTTCACGCTGGACTCCATGCCCGGCAAGCAGATGGCCATCGACGCCGACCTGTCCGCCGGGCTGATCGACGAGGACACGGCCAAGCGCCGCCGCAAGGAGCTGGAGCAGGAATCGACCTTCTTCGGCGCCATGGACGGCGCCTCCAAGTTCGTTCGCGGCGACGCGGTGGCCGGACTGATCATCACCTTCATCAACGCCATCGGCGGGGTGTTGATCGGCGTCATGCAGCACCAGCTGCCTGTGGGCGAGGCGGCCAACAGTTACGTGCTGCTGACCATCGGCGACGGCCTGGTGACCCAGGTTCCCGCCCTGATCGTCTCCATCGCCGCCGGCTTCCTGGTGTCCAAGGCCGGCGTCGAGGGCTCGGCGGACAAGGCGCTGGTCAGCCAGCTGGCCACCAACCCCGTCAGCCTGGGCGTGGTGTCAGGCGCCGCCGGCCTGATCGGCCTCGTGCCGGGGATGCCCTTGATCCCGTTCGCGGCCCTGGCGGTGGGTGCGGGCTTCATGGCCTGGAGGCTGGGGCGCGAGCGTCTGAGACCCAAGCCGGTGGAGAGCGAGGCGGTCGCCACCGGCCCCCGCGAGGAGACCGAAGAGCCTATCGCCACCGCCCTGGCCATCGACGAGGTGAAGATCGAGCTGGGCTATTCGCTGCTGGCTCTGATCAACGACCTTGAGGGCCGGCGGCTGACCGACCAGATCCGCGCGCTGCGCCGTTCGCTGGCCCAGGAGTACGGCTTCGTCATGCCGGCGGTGCGCATCCTCGACAACATGCGCCTGACGACCCAGGGCTACGCTATCCGCATCAAGGAGATGGAGGCGGGCGCGGGCGAGGTCCGGCTGGGCCAGCTGATGGCCATGGACCCTGCCGGCCGCCAGGTGGAGCTGCCGGGCGAGCACACCCGGGAGCCCGCCTTCGGCCTGCCGGCCACCTGGATCGACGAGACCCTGCGGGAGGAAGCGACCTTCCGCGGCTACACCATAGTCGACCCCTCCACCGTCCTGACCACCCATCTGACGGAGATCCTGAAGGAGAACATGGCGGACCTGCTCTCCTACGCCGAGGTGCAGAAGCTGCTGAAGGAGCTGGACGGCGAGGAGAAGAAGCTGGTCGAGGAGCTGATCCCCTCGGTCGTCACCGTCACCACCCTGCAACGCGTGCTCCAGACCCTGTTGCGGGAGAAGGTCTCGATCCGCGACCTGGCGTCGATCCTGGAAGGGCTGGCCGAGGCCGCGCCGCACACGACCTCCGTCACCAGCCTAGTGGAGCATGTGCGGAGCCGTCTGGCGCGGCAGCTCTGCTGGCAGCACCAGGCCTCGGACGGCGCCCTGCCGATCGTGACCCTGTCGCCGGACTGGGAGCAGGCCTTTGCCGAAAGCCTGGTGGGGCAGGGCGAGGACAAGCAGTTGGCCATGGCCCCGTCGCGTTTGCAGGACTTCATCAGGGCCGTGCGCGACGTGTTCGAGCGGGCGGCCATGGCGGGCGAGAGCGCGGTGCTGCTGACGGGGCCGCAGATCCGGCCCTATGTGCGCTCCATCATCGAGCGCTTCCGCGGCCAGACGGTGGTGATGAGTCAGAACGAGGTCCACCCCAAGGCCCGCCTGCGCACCATCGGGCAGGTGTGACGCTCAGAGGGGCTGGCCGGCCAGATAGCGCGCGTGGAGCAGGGGCTTGCCCAGCCAGTAGCAGAGCTCGGCCGGCCGCTCGACGTCCCAGACCGCAAGATCGGCCGACTTGCCCGCCTCGAGCGTGCCGATCTCCGCCTCCAGCCCCAAGGCCTGGGCCGCGACCCTCGTCGCGCCGGCCAGCGCCTCCTCAGGGGTCAGGCGGAACTGAACGCAGGCCAGGTTCAACGCCGCGGTCATGGAGGCGACCGGCGAGGTGCCCGGGTTGCAGTCGGTCGCCACCGCCATCGCCACGCTGTGCCGCCGCATCAGCTCGATCGGCGGGAGCTTGGTTTCCCGCAGCATCAGAAAGGCGCCGGGCAGCAGCACCGCGACCACCCCGGCCTCCCCCATCGCCTGGATCCCGGCCTCGGACGCGTGCTCCACGTGGTCGGCCGAGAGGGCCCCATGGCGGGCGGCGAGTCCGGCCCCGCCGCCGTCGGACAGCTGGTCGGCGTGGAGCTTGAGCGGCAGGCCCAGCTCCCTCGCCTTGTCGAACAGGCGCGACACCTCTTCCGCTGTGAAGGCGATGGGCTCGCAATAGGCGTCCACGGCGTCCACCAGCCCTCCCGTCGCGGCGGCCGGCAACACCTGGTCGATCATCAGGTCGAGGTAAGCGGCCCGATCCCCCTTGTGCTCAGGCGCCAGGGCGTGGAGGCCCAGGAAGCTGGTCCGCACGCGCACTCCGGCCTCGCGGCCGATCCGGCGGGCGACCCGGAGCATCTTCAGCTCGGCCTCGGCGTCGAGGCCATAGCCCGACTTGATCTCGACCGTGGTGACGCCTGTGGCCTTCAGCCCGTCGAGGCGCCGGAGCGCCGAGGCGTAGAGTTGGTCTTCCGACGCCGCCCGCGTCGCCCGCATGGTGGAGACGATGCCGCCGCCGGCTCGGGCGATCTCCTCATAGGTGGCGCCGCCCAGCCTCTGCTCGAACTCGGCTGAACGGTCGCCGCCGAAGACAAGATGGGTGTGGCAGTCGACCAGCCCCGGCGTGACCCAGCGGCCTTGCAGCCTGTCGGTCTCGGCCGGGTCGCAGGCCGGCAGGTCGGCGCGCGGTCCGACCCAGACGATCCGCCCCTCCGCGACCAGCAGGGCGGCGTCCTCGACCGCGCCGTAAGGCTCCCCGCCCGTCGTCATGGTGGCGAGGCGGCAATCCGTGATGAGCCGATCCGCTCGCATCCTCACCTCCGCTCTTCCCGGCGGAAGCCGGGAGCCAGTTCTTTGGGAGAGGTGCAGGGGCGAAAGCCTGGATCCCGGCTTCCGGGATGAGCGGGGGAGGGGGTCATCGCGTGGCGAACCCGGCCAGCAACTCGCAGAACCAGCGCCCGACCGTGAGCGAGCCGAGGTCGCCGACCTCCAGCGAGGGGTCGTATTCCGTGAGGTCCACGGCGCGCACCTTCGGATGGGCCCCGATCACCCGCGTCGCCGCGAACACGTCCGGCGCCGGCAAGCCGCCCGGCCGCGCGCCGGGGGAGGCCGGCCAGGCGGCGCGGTCGATCACGTCGATGTCCACGTCCACATAGATGACCTCCGCCAGCCTCGAGAGCCGTTCCAACTCCTCCGCGACAAGGACGGCGAGCCCGCGCTCGAGACACTCGCGCGCCGTGCGGACGCTGATGCCGGCGGCCTTGGCCTTCTCGTGCGCGCGGCGGGTATTGGCGAAGGGGGCGAGGCCCAGCTGGCTGATGCGCTCGCCGGGCAGGCCGTCGTCCAGCAGCGCCTGCACCGGGTTGCCGTTGGTCAGGCCCTGGTCCGTGTCGCGCAGGTCGAAGTGAGCGTCCAGGGTCAGCAAGGCCGTTCGCTCGAGCCCCAGCCCGTGCACGCCTGGCCGGGTGATGGCGTTGTTGCCGCCGATCAGGACGGTCAGCGAGCGGTGCGCCTGCGCGGCGAGAGCCTCGCGGATCGGCGCCAGGGCGTCGGCGGGAGACACCGCCTTCAGCGGCAGGTCGCCGAGGTCGTGCACGGATGTTTCCAGCTCCGATCCGGTCTCCAGATCGTAGGTGGAGAAGCGCGGCAGCACGGCGCGGAACGCCCTTGGCCCCACATCGCAGCGCCCGGGCGTCAGCGACCGCTCGTTGAGCGGCGCGCCGATCACGGCCACGGGCGCGTCCGGGTGGTCGCCGACAAGATCGGCGACGGAGCGCCAGGACAGGGCTTCGGAGGTGGTCATGGGGTGCAGATAGCCTGATCCTCCCCCTTAGGGGGAGGGGGACCGCCGAAGGCGGTGGAGGGGGAGGAGGGCAAAAGCTGACCTCCAAAGGGCTTCATGCGGTCGGTGCAATCAGCCAGACAGCCGCTTTCGCCCGCGCCCCC
>Ga0196964_10000500_pt1 | contig 23821 bp, 9 predicted proteins | sample S1_10metaG_FD_148615 | JGI IMG/M metagenome (GOLD analysis project Ga0196964, IMG submission 148615) | Soil microbial communities from Anza Borrego desert, Southern California, United States - S1_10 | ecosystem: Environmental > Terrestrial > Soil > Desert | place: USA: California | collected... | reverse complement strand
GCCCTGCCCGCGTCGTAGCCGATGTCGTAATTGTATTGGCAGTAATCGAACGGTCCGCGGTACGGGCGCAGAACATGGTCGCCGGGCGAGGTGACCCGCCAGGAACCGCCGTAGCTTGCGACCACTTCGGTGCGCGCGTAGCGGTTGGGGTCCGCCTGCTTGTACTCATGCATGAAGCGCGGCGTAAAAACCGTCCAGGACACGCGCGCGATCGTGACAAACTCGGCAGTGGCGGCCTTGGACGAGCCGAAACCTTTCAACGCCTGGTAGAGAGTCTGCGACGTAAACGTCGGGCAGAGGTTGCGGTCGGCCGGATCCCTGGGCAGGTAGTAACGGCTGAGCGTGTTTTCGGCGGCGATGCGGTTAGTCTCCCACATCTTCTTCGAAATTTTAAGCTCATCGATGACTGCGTACGTTCCATCCAGCGGCGTCGAGCGGTAAATCCAGCTGAAGCCCGGTGTCGTGGTGCTCGGCGGAATCGGGCGCGCCTCGTTGACGTTGTTGATGCTGAACACGCCGCGCTGGTGCTTGGGGTTCAGCGGCACGTTCGGCCAGCCGGCGGCTGTATGCGTGTACGCGGCGGGCTGTCCTTTCAGCGTGGAGGCGGAGAGACCGACGGCGTCGTTCGGACGCGGCCCACTGAAGACATCGATCCACAGGTAGTCCTGCTTCCAATCCGGTCCTTCGGGAAAGCGCTGCGTATCGATGAACGGGCGGCCGATCTTCGTTACCCACGCTTTCGTCAGCGGGTGCTCGTACGGCCTGCCGGGGTCCTGCACGCGTCCGAACGGTCCATACTGCCCATCGGGATACCCTGTCGAGGAATAACCCGGCGGATTCTGATATTTCCAGGTCGCTCCCGCGTGGCTCCAGCGGAACGGCTGCGTTTCATAACCCGGCGTGGGCACGTTCGTGCGCGGAAGAATAGGAGGCGGAGCGGGAAGATAAGAGGCATTCACGCGGTTTGTGCCGCCATGGATGTAGGCGAAAAAGTCGTCGTCCTGGCCGCCTTCGGTATTCAGCATCAGGTCATTGTTGCGCGGGAACTGAGACGAGCCGTTTCCGCCCTGCACGGTGGATGGCTTGGAGAAGGAATAACGGCCGCTCTTATAGAACTGGCAGTACTTGGCGTAGCTGGTGTCGCCCAGCATGCCGCCATCGAAGAATTCGTGTTCGCGATTGTCGGTCGCATGCCAGCTGGGCTTGAACCACAGCGAGATCGTGCAACCTTCGCGATTGCCGGGCTCGAAGTTGGCCATCATTGCCGGTGTCGAGGCCTTCGGCGGATGGCGCAGATCCGGCGCTTCGACGGTGCCGTAGCAGTATTTCACCGTCGCATCTTTGAGCGCCGTTCCGGTCATGCCAAGGTAAACGCCTTCCGCGCGCAGGTCGCCCACGCGGCAGGAGAGATTGTTCCAGTACGCGTGCCGGCCGTCAGTACGGCCTGTGACCGGATCGGGCGCACTGGCGCTGGTGACCATCGGCAGAGCCTGCATGGCTTTCATCTGAGTCGTAGAAACAACGAAGATGTCGTAGTTGGCATCGGGATCGACATCAATCTCCGAATCGTTGAGCAGTCCCAGCAGTCCGATGGTATCCACCGTACGCTTAGACGGATCTTTTGGCGTTTTAGCCTGCTCGCGGCCATTGCCTCTGGATGTGTCCGTGTCGAGGTCGCCGTTGTAGCTGGCAAGGAAGCTGTCGTTGTCCACGTTCGAGAAACCGGCGGTGTTCGTGGCCAGGACGATCTGTCCGTCGTACTGCGCGGGCAGGACTTTGTTGGCCAGGATGTCCGGCACCTGGCTGGTCGTTGTGGAGCCGCTTGCGCCTTTGGACCGGCCGAAGGCGTCGTGACCGAGAGGGTCGGGATCGACCACATCTTCGATCGTGTTCGGGTTTTCAATGCGATAGCTCAACGGCACAAGCGGCTCTGGCAGCGTATCGAGTGCCTTGAGAACCGGTTTGGCGAGTGCGTTGTTTTCAGCGTCGCGCACGATTCGCCCCGTATCCATGTTGCCGCTGCTTGAAGCCGCGCCGATCGTGTTGGGCGTGGAATTGGCAGAACGTGAGATCACACCCTGCGCGAACTGGCGCTGCGTCGATTCACGCCAGACACTATAGACCTTCACCAGCGCCTGAACTTTGCGCTCGGCCAGCACATTGCTGCGGTGCATCACCTGGCCGATGGATTCAATCTCAAAGATCCCGCCCGAATCGAACGAGAACTCGGTCGTCGAGCGGTTCAGATCGGACTTGTCGATCATTTCGTCGGACTTGTAGCGCAGGTTGCGGATAAACCACGAACCGGCGGCAGCACCCACGGGACGCTGGATGTCAACCTGCTGGTTGGTCCAGAGCGGGCCAGCGTTGGCCGCGGTGCCGTACACCATCACCGGCTCCATCTCTGTAAAGTTGCGGCCCCAGCGATCGATCCATTCGATGTTCGGATTGAATTTCAGCAGATCCGTATTCGAGTTGAAATGCGCCATGATCATCGGGGCAATGGAGGCCTTGCCCAGCCCGGCGCTCTTGCCGGGGACGCCCGAATTTGGAATCGTTGGCTTGCCGGCGAGCAGATAACCCGAGCGGATATCGTCCCACGGCTTGATGACGCGGAAAAACAGATCGTCCCAGCTCTTGAACGGCCCTTTTTCAAATCCCTTGAATCCCGTATCGGCGTCGGCTGTCGTCGGATCAGGATCAGGCGCAAGCGTCGCTTTGCCAGTCGCCGGATCGATCTTGCGTTGCCGCGCGGTAATGATGCGCCATGCGAGCTCATGCGCTTCATTCACCTGTCCGCCTTTGACGGCGAAGTCGGGAACCCCCAGGTTGCCGTAATTGGCGATGTAGCCGTACTGAGGTTCTTCAGCCAGGATCCAGGGCTTGGGCCGGTCGAGCACCAGATACCCGGTGTCGGCAGGAATGCGCTTGAGACCCTTGGGCGTGAGCAGATACGGCTCAAGTTTCAACGCCGGTCCAGGGCTTCCGCCCGCGGCATCGTCCGCAGCCTTCCAGTCCGTGCTGCCGGGCGCGGTGAAGGTGGTGGTGCCGTTGGGCGAACTGGCCGAATACGAATAGAGCTTCGGCAACGGCATCTTGCTGATCTTGTTCAAGTCCACGTCCGTACCCAGGGCCATGGGATGGCCGTGCTGAACGTTGATGCCCATGAATGCAGCGGCCAGGACTTTATCCGAGGCCGTGTTGATGTTGATTGGCGCGCGATGAATGCATAGCGGATTAATCGCGTAATCGATGTTCGGGTTATCGACCAGCGTGCCGTCGGGGTTCGTCTTCGGGAACGCGAGCGTTCCTTCCGTTGGCGGGTTGGCCGGGTAGGAGGCCGACAGGTCGGATCCATTCACATCAACGAGCATGGCGTCTTCGGCAGCGATGATCATGTAGGAGCTGATCGGCCCCGGCGGAATGGCAAAGCCCACCTCCTTGCCGGATGGATCTTTGAACATTTCGATCTGAATCCAATCGACGCCGTTGGTCTTAATGCGCCGGAGCTGTCCGGCGCCGTGATTATTGATGATTGAAACGTAGCAGCCGCGCAGCGACCCGCGGGTATTGAGCGGATCGTTCACCGGATCATCGGCCACCCAGCTCTTGTCGCGGTCGATCGCCATGTCATACACATCCGAGATGCGCGAATCGGTCACCCATTCGAATTTGCCGATGCAGACCGTATTTGTGTCGACCCAGGAATCGATGGTGATGTAATCGCGCAGCGCCAGGTATTTCACCTCAATCTCAAGCTGCTCCAGGGGATCGTCAGGCTGCATGTTTCCGTTGCGCTCGACATAGGTGAGCGCCTGCTTGACGTCCACCAGGTTGCGGAAGCGCCCGTGGCGTGCGCGGTAACCGGCGATCGCGTAGCCGTCTCCATAGAGCGCCGTCCCATCGGGTTTGACCCTTGGCCGGCCGTTGGGATCGAGCGCGCCTGAGCTGTTGTAGAGCCGGAAATAGAGATCGCGGTTGTCTTTTGTGTCGTCCGGATTCTTGTCGTAATCGGCCGGCGCGCCTTCTTCGAACCAGCGCCGCGGCTGCAGTTTTTCCTGATCCGCCGCTACCAGTGGACGGCCGGTGACGCGGCAGAGGTTGTCGAGCAGGACCGCCAGATTGTCGCCGGCATTCACATTGATGCGGCTGGCCGCGTCACTGACGTGAAGCTGGAAGCGGTCGCTATTCACGCCGGCAGAACTGCCCAGCGAGCCGGAGAAGGACAAATCCCGTTCTTCGAAATTGTCAACGACTCCGTCGCCGTCGTCATCGATCTTGTTGCGCGAGCGGTCCGAAAAGGAAATTTTCTTTGCGCCGCCTTCGGTGTAGCGCGTGGTGAACCACGGATCGGTCGGGTCTTCTGTCTTTTCGATCGCCTGCTGGCGCAGCCAGGCAATGCCTTCTTCGATTCCGGCACGGGCCATCAGTTCCGCGCGCACGCCGTCTGAATAGCGCGTGGCTGAGCGCGTCTGCATGATCATCAGCGTATAAAATCCGGTGCTCAACGCCGCGAGCACCGCCAGCACGCCGGCCACGAGAATCAAGGTGATTCCCCGCGACCGTTCATTTCTGACAATACGACACCCGCCGCGCCGCATAGGGCAGCCTCCGAAGACACCGATCATTCGATGTTTCGCGCAGACTCTTACGCGCCTGCGCGTACGCTTTACGCTTGTTCAGTCCAGCTTGAAGATAGCCATGCCCGAGATGGCAGGGTTCCCGTACGTTTTGGTGAAGTGCAGATGAAGCACGCCGTCCTTCACAGTGCCGCGCATCGGCACCCGTTCCCATTCCGACATCTTCAGACGGCCGGCGCCGCGCTTGGCGAGGACGCCATTGAACTCCACGTCGAATACGCGCGACCCGTTCTTGTGGGGCTCGAAGATGTACAGCACGACTTCGTAATCGCCGTTGGGTAACGCCAGCTTGAAATCCATATCGGCGCCAATCGAGTACACGCGGCTGTTGAGCATCGTTCGCATGTCGGCATCGACAGGCGGAATGGGATCGAAATTGACGATCTGCGAATTGGTGCGGTTGTCGAAGTTTTCGACCTTCAGCCCGCGAACCAGGGCATCGGTATGCGACAGCCATCGGTTGCCTTCGATGGTAACGGCCGGTCCATAGAAATTCACGCCCATGATAAAGGTGCGGATCGGATTCAGCGACTTAACGGCGAAGTCCACCCCGTCGGCTACGACCGCGTACTCGCCGGCGCGCACGTAAACAAAGCGCTTGTCGCCCAGGCGCGTGAGCCGCACGAGGCCTTCGGTCACGTCCAGCCGCGTCTGGCCCGGTGCCACGGCAAGGGTAAAGCGCGTGCCGACGACGGTTGCTTCGGCGTTGCTGGTCACCACTGTCATGGGCCGCCCAGCTGGCTGTTTGAAAACATTCGCGCTGACGATGCCGCGATCGACGTAAAAGCTTTTTGCCGCCGCCGCGCCGTCGATACCTGTTCCGGTGAGTTGGCTGATCTTGGTATCCGGATTGAGCATCAGCAGCGAACCATCGGGGTACTTGATTCCGGCGCTGCTCTTTAAACCGACCGTTTCAATCGCTTCGCCATCGCCGATCGAGCGACCCTGCTCAGCCAGCTTGCGCTGTGAACGTTCAATCGCAATCGCCTCGCCGCTGACTGCTTCAATGCGCGCGGTGGGAAGGTTTGTGGGAACCGGCGCCTGAGCCAGCAGCGTTTCGCTGTTCGAAATATGGTTCTGGGGCACCTGGTTGCGGCCGGCAAACTGAATTCCAAGAATCAGCACAATCAGTGCAGCATGGAAAGCGATTGAGATCGCCATGGCCCAGGGCGTTGTGGGCTTGGTGATCCGCAGCGAAGGACGCGGCGCCTCGTGTTCACTGGACGGCCGGTGCACGATGAAGCGGCCGCTTCCGCCCTGCCGCGGGTTCGTGCCAGGGCGCAGGCTGCCGGTGGAGCGCGGCGTGTGAACTTCGATCGTCTCCATGACGGCTTTGTACATGCGCGACTGCTTGTGCGAACTCTCGCCGCTGGAATAGGCAATCTCCTTGGCCACAACATTCGCCATCACGTCGTCGGCGACCGGCAGCGACAGGAGACCCTTGATCTCGCCGTCGATTCGCGTCATTTCAAGAAAGGCGCGGCCATACGCGGGCGATTCGAGAATCTGCAGAAGCTCATATTCCTGCGCTTCGCTCAAGCGTGAGTCGAGGTAGCTCGAGACGAGTTCCTCGAAGCGGATGTTCTCGGTGGGGCTCATCGCAGAGCCTCCTGGATCGCCAGCCGTTTCTTCACACACTGGCTCAGGCGCATGCGGATTCGGAAGAGATACTGGCGCGCCGCCTCGCTGTTGCGCTGCAGCGCTTCACCGAGCTGCTCCAGCGTAAGCTCATCCATAAAGCGAAGGCGCATGGCCGTCTGCTCGGCTTCGCTGAGCGTCTCCATGCAGGCGCGCAACGCCATCACGCGGCGCTCATCCGGCTGCGCCTGCTCGAGCTGGCCCAGCTGCAGTTCAGCGCGCTTGACTTCCAGCAGCCGTCCTTTGAGCTCGGCCTGCCGGTGGTACTGCTTCCAGGCGTTGCGGCAATGATTGAGAGCAATTCCGCGCAGCCAGGCCAGCAGCGACTGCTGCGGATCGTAATCCGCCAGCTTCTGATAAGCGCTGACAAAGGTCTTCTGCACGATGTCTTCCGCCTCGCCGTCCGCCGTCAATTTGCCCACGACAAAGTAATACAACGCTCGATGATAGCGCCGCACGACGTACCCGAAGGCCTCCTGGTTGCCCCGGAGCGTCTCCGCAATCGCCTCGTTATCTTCCATACTTCCATCCTGTTTTTGTACGCGCGCTACACCAGCGTACGGAAAATTGCTGAAAAAATTTTTAAATTCGCTTCCTGACCTGCACTCCTTTATGTAGCCCCGGGAATCGCATTATGGTGCCTCTGGCAGCCGTTTTCCATACATCCTTCCCAGCTCGGCCACTTTCAAATAGTGCACATGGGCAGCTGAAATCGGCTGAATTCGTTCATCCCTGAGAAAAATGTTGCCCGTGAAATAATCTCCATATGAGTTCTTCAGCACAGCCCGCTTTGACTGTGTGTTTTACGCAAAAGCAGCCTCTGCTGAACGGCGCCCAATCTCTTCCCGCTCTTGCCATTTGCGAAAGACTCTCCCTGTGCACGCTGCTGAAGCTGGAGCACGCTGCTTCAAATTGAATACGCCGCGCGAGGGTCTTCTTGCCACCTTGGCGCCACTATCCATATGGTGCAGGGCTTGCATTATGCGAAGCGGACTGAAGAGCTATGAACGGCTGTGCCGGCTTATTGAACCATATCGAACCGCAGCGCGAACTGGAATTTGTAAACCAAAATGGAACATCAGCGTCTGAAGCCCGTATTGAATCCACTTGCTTCACCTGAAAAGCGAGACGCCTCCGGCGGAATCATCGCGCGCATGTCGCGCCGCCTGGGGCAGCTGCTCCTTAAGAACGGAGACGTTCAGGAAGACCACCTTTTCGAGGCACTCAACCTGCAGCGACAGAGCGGCGGGCTGCTCGGCCACATCCTGCTTGAAACCGGCGCCTGCACGATCACCGCGCTCACGCGCGCGCTGATCCACCAGAGCCCCGTCGTTTCTTCCGGCGCGCCGCCGCGAGATGCGGCGCCAGGCATGAGCGTTCGCGCACTCAAGCTGGCGACCAATCCGCTGCGCACGATTCTGCTTCTGGCGCTCTCGGACATCGTTGCTCTGGTTCTTGCCGGCGCGCTGAGCCTGCTTGTTCGAAACTGGCTTTACGATCCGGTCAGCGTGTACCTCTACATGGATCTGTGGCCGTCGATCGCGCTGTTCATCCTCGCTTTCGCGGCGTGGCATCTCTACCCGCTCGTGGCGTTGCGGCCTGCGGAGGAACTGCGCCGCACGACGGTGGCGATCACGGCTGTGTGCGTCGGACTGCTGTCTGCCACGTATCTCTTCAAAGGAGACCGTGGTTACTCGCGCGCGGTGGTGATATCGGCATGGGCCTTCGCGATCGTACTCGTTCCGCTCGCGCGCGCGATGCTCCGGGAATTCTTCGCACTCAAGAGCTGGTGGGGCCATCCGGTACTCGTCTTTGGCGCCGGCAAGACCGGGCAGATGCTCGTGCGTATTCTGCAGCGCCATCCGGGACTGGGTTTGAAGCCTGTCGCCCTGCTGGATGATGACATCACTGTACACGGCGCGGTTGAAGGCGTTCCGGTCATTGGAGGGCTGCATCTTGCGCCGGCGATTGCGCGCGAACTGGACGTACAGTATGCGCTGATCGCCATGCCTGGCGTGCCGCACAAGCGCCTGCTTGAACTGATCGAAAAATACGGCAGCAGCTTTTCGCATCTGCATGTTATTCCCGATCTCTTCGGCTTCTCCAGCCTGGGGGTACCGACGAAGGATTTTGGCGGCGTACTGGGCATCGAAGTTCGCCAGCAGCTCCTGCTTCCCGGTCCCTGCCTGGCCAAGCGCACGATGGACCTGCTCTTTACGCTGACAGGCGGACTGCTCATTCTGCCGCTGCTGCTGCTGATCGCACTGATCATCCGGCTGGACTCAATAGGCCCCGCGCTCTACATCCAGCCGCGCCTGGGCCGTAACGGCCGCACGTTTTACGCGTACAAGTTCCGCTCGATGCACGGCGATGGCGAAAAGCGTCTGCAGGATGTGCTTGCGAGCAATCCCGAGATGCAGCTCGAATACGAAATCTATCACAAGCTCAAGGACGACCCGCGCATCACGCGTTTTGGAAAGTTCCTGCGCAAATACAGCCTCGACGAACTGCCGCAGCTCTGGAATGTGCTGCGCGGAGAGATGAGCCTGGTCGGGCCGCGGCCGTACCTGGAACGCGAAATCCCCGAAATGCAGGACAAGAAGCCCATCATCCTCAAATCGCTGCCGGGCATGACCGGCATGTGGCAGATCAGCGGTCGCAACCGCACCAGTTTCTCCGAACGCCTGGAGATGGACGTTCAGTACGTCCGCAACTGGTCCCCGTGGCTCGACATTCACATCCTCGCCAGCACCTGCCGGGTGGTGCTGTCCGGAAATGGAAGCTGAAGAAAGCCGGCAATCGACTCTTTAAAGAAAGGGCTGCATGAAACGCGCACTGATCACAGGCATCACCGGGCAGGATGGATCGTACCTCGCGGAGTTTCTCCTGAAGAAGGGCTACCAGGTCCACGGCATCGTGCGCCGCTCAAGCACCTTCAACACCGCACGCATCGATGGCATGTACCAGGACCCGCATGAAGAAGAAGCGCGGCTGTTCCTGCATTATGGCGACCTGGCTGACGCGACCGTGCTCCGGCGCATTCTGCAGAAGACCTCGCCCGATGAAATCTACAATCTCGGCGCCCAGTCGCACGTCAAAGTCTCGTTCGAAGAGCCCGAATACACTGCCGATTGCGTCGGCACGGGAACGCTGCGGCTGCTGGAAGCCGCGCGCGATTACATGTCTTCAAGCGGCCGCACGCTCAAGATCTACCAGGCCGGCTCATCCGAAATGTTTGGCGCCGCTCCCGCTCCACAGAGTGAAGCGACGCCCTTCCATCCGCGCAGCCCGTATGCCGTAAGCAAAGTCGCCGCACACTGGTACGCGCGGAACTATCGTGAAGCCTATGGGATCTTTGCCGCCAACGGGATCCTGTTTAACCATGAATCCCCGCGCCGCGGCGAGACCTTTGTCACCCGAAAAATCACGCGCGCCGTCGGCCGCATCAAGCTGGGGCTGCAGTCAAAGCTGTACCTTGGCAACCTGGACTCCCGCCGCGACTGGGGTTTTGCGGGCGATTACGTGGAAGCGATGTGGCTGATCCTGCAGCAGCCGCAGCCAGACGATTTCGTCATCGCCACCGGCGAAAGCCATTCGGTGCGCGAATTTCTGGAGCTGTCGTTCAGCATGGCCGGCCTGAACTGGCAGGACCACGTCGTCATCGATCCGCGCTATTTCCGGCCGTCGGAGGTCGATCACCTGCTCGGCGATGCGAAAAAATCGCGCGCCGTGCTGGGCTGGAAGCCGCGCGTGAGTTTCGAGCAGCTGGTGCGCATGATGGTCGAACACGATTCGGAGCTCGCGCGCCAGGAACTGACCCTGCGCCGCGCCGGGCATAACGTGGCGCTGGCGGGCATCGCCAACGACTGAGCGTCCCGGAAGATCATTTCTGCTTGTCCTGCGGGGCATCTGAGCGCATCCTAGTCGCGTCGTTGGACCAGGATGCCTCCTATGCCCCGCTCTTTTTTCGCACTGCTCCTACTGATCACCGCGGCGTTCGCGCGCTGCCAGGATGCTCCGCATAATGGCGCGGAGCTTTCCGACTTCATCCGCCAGTACGAAACAGAGCGCAGCGGAGTGTCTCAGTTCTACGAGCTGCCGTGGTCGCCGGTGCGCTATGACCGCATGGACAGTCTTTATAAGTCCTGGCAGGAGAAGCTGGGCGCTGTGGATTTTGGCGCGCTGAACCAGCATGGCCGCGTGGATTACGTGCTGCTTCGCACGCGGCTGGAATACGAGCTTTCGCGCCTGGCTCAGGAACGCAGCCGGCTGGCGCAGATCGACGAATTGCTGCCGTTCCGCGCGCCGATCCAGGAACTGGAACGCACGCGCTGGCGCATGCAGCCCCTCGATACGGCCGCAGCCGCAACAACGCTCTCTGCCTTTCCCGAGCAGATAAAGAAACTCCGTGAGCGCCTCGAGAAAGGCCGCAAGAAAGACAAAGAGAAGGACAAGGAAAAAGAAAAGGAGAAGGAAAAGGAAGCCGAGAAAAAAGACGAGGCCAGGGCCGAGGCGAAGAAAGATGACGGCCCGCCCATCGCGCTGACACCGCTCCTCGCGAGACGAGCCGCGAAAGCCACTGAGGACATCCGCAAGACGCTCAAGACCTGGTACGACTTCTACCTCGGCTACCAGCCGGACTTCTCCTGGTGGATGAAGAAGCCCTTCGAAGAAACGGACAAGGCGCTCGACGAGTACATGAAATACCTGCGCGAGGAGCTCGCCGGGCAGAAGGGCAAAGACGACGACCCGCTGCTGGGCGAAGACATTGGCGCGGAAGGCCTGGAACGCGATCTGGCGGTCGAGCAGATTCCGTACAGCGCGGCCGAGCTGCTGGCGATCGGCGAGCGCGAGTTTGCCTGGTGCGAGGCGCGCATGAAGGAGACCGCGCGCGAAATGGGCCTGGGCGATGACTGGAAGGCCGCGCTGGCGAAAGTTAAAACCCTCTACGTTCCGCCCGGCACGCAGGACACGTACATCGCTCAGCAGGCCGCAGACGCTATCGCGTTCGTCAAGAAGAACGACCTCGTGACCGTTCCGGCGCTCTGCGAGGAAACCTGGCGAATTTCCATGCTCTCCCTCGACGCCCAGAAGAACATCCCCTACGCGGCGTACGGCGGCATGCATATCCTTGCGGCGTACGCCAAAGAGGACATGAAACACACCGACAAGCTGATGAGCATGCGCGGCAACAACAAGCACTTCACGCGCATCGTCACGGCGCACGAACTGATTCCAGGCCATCATCTGCAGAGCTTCTTTGCGCAGCGCCACCGCCAGTACCGCGGTGTTTTTCGGACCTCTTTTTTTGTCGAAGGCTGGGCGCTCTACTGGGAGATGGCGCTCTGGGACAAGGGATTCGCGCGCTCACCTGAAGACAAAGTGGGCATGCTCTTCTGGCGCATGCATCGCGCGGCACGCATTATTGTGTCATTGAAATTCCACCTCGGACCGATGACGCCCCAGCAGATGGTCGAGTTTCTCGTCGAGCGCGTTGGACATGAATCGTTTGGCGCGACCAGCGAAGTGCGGCGCTTCATCAGCGGCGATTACCCGCCGCTGTACCAGTGCGGCTACATGATCGGCGGCCTGCAGCTTCGCGCGCTGGCCCGTGAAATCATTGGCGGCGGGCGGATGAAGGAAAAGGAATTCCACGACGCCGTCCTGCGCTGCGGACCGGTTGCAATTGAAGCGATCCGCGCGACGCTGCTGAACGTACCGCTCACGCGCGAGAGCAAGGCGCAGTGGAAATTCGAAGCCCCGCCTGCGCAATAAAAAAAACGTCTTCAACACGGAGGCACGGAGAGCGCGGAGGCCACGGAGCTTTATTTGGAATTGAGTCAGCAGCATCCTGCCTGAACGAAAGAGCCCGGCTTGGAAGCCGGGCTCTTTGTTAACCAACCACCAATCACCAATCACCGCAGTTAGCGCTTGAACTTGTTGTCGAAGATCCAGACCGCGCCTTCGTGCGGCGAAAGGAAGATCTTTACGTCGCCACCGTAAGTCTTGCCGTCGATGGTAATGCGCACCGGCATCGTGGTCGGGACCTGCTTATTGCCGCTGGGCACTTCCACCTTTTCATCCTTCCAGTGCTGCTGCCAGCTGCCAAGCATGCTGAAGAACAGACGGCGACTGCCGTTGCGCTTGGCCCTTGCCGAGACGCTGCCGCCGTGATCTTTCAGCTTCTCGCGCGAGAGGCCGCGATCGTTGAGCGTGAACGTGGCCTTGGCCCCGCCGATGTCTAGTGTGATCTTCTGGCCTGCGACCTTCAGATCCTTCGCGTTCGGCAGGTCGCATGTGATGCGCACCAGATCCTGGCCGGTGTGCAGGAAGTTCAGGCCGCCCTTCAAGCGAATCAAGTTGAAGGGGACGAACTCTGCGGGCTTCGCTGCCGCGCCGACGGTCACTGTGATCGTCGTCGTCGTGGTGCTTGTGCCATCGAACACGGTAATAGTCACCGTGTACGTTCCCGGCGTGGTGTACGCATGCTGGCCGGTAGTTTCAATTGTTCCATCGCCCCAGTCGAAAGTGTAGGTCAGCGGATCGCCTTCAGCATCCGTTGTCGGCACGTTGATCGTGATGACTTCGCCCGTGACGGGATTGATCGGCGTTATGTTCGGCGTGCTGGTGATGACCGGCGGCACGTTCGCAACGGTGATGCTCTTGGTATCAGTTCCGACGCCGCCGTCCTTATCGGTCGCCGTGACCGTCACTTCGTACGTTCCACCCATCGCCGGCGTGAAGCTGAAACTCGCGCCGCTGCCGTTGAAAACCACGGTTCCATTGCGCGAAACCGTCCAGGTGTAGGTCATGGTCGTCAGGTCGGCCGGCACATCCGTTGTCGTCTGCGTCAGGTCGATAGCCGTTCCAGCCTGGCCTGTTGCCGGAGCATTGATCGCCACAACTGGCGCAGCATTGTTGATGCGCAGGGTAGTCTGCACCGGTGTCGAGGTAAACAGTCCATCGCTGACCTGCAGCACGACATTAAAGGTCGCCGGGCCATCGCTGATACCTAGCGCCGCGAGCTGCGCGACGGTCAGCGTCGGATTGATCCCCGTCGCATCGCCGAACGTACCGTCGCCGTTGATGTCCCAGCTATATGTAAGCGCATTGTTGTCGGGGTCGACTGAACCCGAACCATCCAGCGTGAGCGCCTGCAGTTCGCTGATGGTGTACGGCGCGCCTGGGTTGCTCGTAGGAGCATTATTTTCAAACGCTCCGACGTCCGCTGCCGTGCCGACGACGCGCGCGAAACCGGTGCCGCGCTGGTCGAGCGTCTCGCCGTTGGCCAGACCTTTTTCAAACGCTGGGCTGCCGGCCAGCAGCGCGTGCGTCTCAGTCGGGCCGCCGTGATCGTCGAGGATGTCGAGCTTCGGATCGAGCGGCGAGGCCGCGGTGCCGACCTGGTTGCTGGCATCGATCGTGCCGGTCAGATTCGTGCCTTCGCCGATGAGATTGTTGAGTGACTGCGCGTCAAGCTGCATCGTGCTGTCGTTGGGCGTGCCCGCCGAGAGGTTCTCGGCGACGATCGTGCTGATGACTCGGACCGGTCCGCCATACGCAAACAGATGCGCGCCACCAGCGCCGGCAAAGCCGCCAGTGCCCAGTCCCGTAGCAGTACCGATGGAGACCGTGTTGCGAACGATGGTACTGTTCGCGACCACTACAGACGTGCCAAAGTTGTTGTTGGCAGAGAGCACGCCGCCACCGGTCGCGCTTCCGGCGCCACCATCAAACGGACTGTTGGGATCTCCCGGTCCGGCGCTTCCACTGAAGAGGCGGTTGCCAGAAATTGTGCTGCTGCGGATCACCAGAGCCGCAGCATAGTTCGCTATGCCGCCGCCATTGCTCGAACCACCGTAGCCTCCACCGGCCTGGATTGAGCCCATGCCGCCGGCACCGCCGTTTCCACCAGTGCCTGAGTTACCTGAGAGGGTGCTGTTCGAAAGGCTGAAGGACTCTGCCGACGACCCGATTTCCAGCCCCGCGCCGTCCGCAGAACCGCCGCTGCCTCCCACGCCGCCCGCGGCCGGTGTTGCCGGGGCCAGAATGCCGCCATTGCCGCCGGTGCCGCCATGTCCGGCAGTCTGGGTGTTGCCGGAGATGGTGCTCATGGAAATCGCACCACCGTATGAAGCAAAAATGCCGGCTCCAATCGTGTAGCCTCCATTTCCACCTCTCCCGCCGGGGCCCGCCAAACCAGTAGTAGTGGCATCGCCGCCGTTGCCGCCCGTGCCGCCCTTGCCGCCAGTATTCGAGTTATTCGAAACGACTGACGCGCTTAACGTAACTGTGTCGTAGCTGTAGATACCTCCGCCGCTTGCCTGCCCGCCAAATCCGCCACTACCGCCAGCGGCGAACGGTCCAGCATTCTGGCCGTTTCCGCCATCGCCGCCGACGTTTGAATTCGAGACCAGGGTCAGGTTTGCAGCGGTTATGGCCGCGTTATAGTCTGCAAAAATGCCTCCTCCGATCGCCTCTCCGCCGCTAGCACCGTTCCCCCTGCTCGAGCCCCCTTCCGATCCTCCATTGCCTCCCTTTCCGCCGGCATTGCGATTGCCTTGGACGGTCAGCACGGCTGTATCGGAGACCAGAGGCGTGTCATAGCCAAGGCCGAGACCGCCGCCGTAAGCGTCTCCACCCCGGGAATTCACACCGCCGCTGCCACCCGTGTTGCTGTTGTTCGTAATGCCGGTGGTACCCGAAACGGTTACGCTGCCACCGTAACAGTAGGCTCCGCCGCCATACGCATCTCCTCCGCGCCCGCCGCTTCCCACACGCATGGAGGACGAGGTGACGCCGCCGGCGCCGCCATTACCCGCCGTTTGCGTATTTGAATCGACAAGCGTGGCGTTCAGCGCGACATCTACAAATTGCGTGTAGATTCCGCCACCCAGAACATTGCTGGCATTGCCGCCGCTGCCTACCGAGCTTGGTGCATCGCCTCCGATACCACCAGCGCCGCCGATGTTGGAATTCCCGGCGACAGTTCCATTGTTGAATGCAACCGCACCGCCGGTGAAATTACCTGAAACGTAAACGCCCCCTCCGATAGCTTCACCGCCGCTTCCGCCCCGGCCGCCACTACCGCTTGTGGAAAAGGGGTCGGCTTTTCCGCCGGTCCCGCCAATTCCGCCGCGATTCTGATTGGATGCGACTGTCGTCTGCGTAATCGATGCGTCCAGGGTAATCGGGAATTGTCCCGAAACCTGGATGAACAGACCTCCGCCAAAGCTGTCTCCGCCCGATCCGCCATTGCCGCCGGACGAGCCTGATCCACCAGCTCCGCCCTTTCCACCCGTATTGGTGTTCTCGGAGATTGTGGAATTGGTCAGAGTCACAGTTGGCGTATAGCCGATGTACAAGCCCGCACCCGTCGCGGAACCGCCATCTCCGCCATTGCCGCCGTCGGAAGTGCCGTATTCCCCGTTGCCGCCGTCGCCGCCCGCATTGGTGTTCTTCGTGACCACCAGGTTGCTCGCAACGAAAGTCGAGTTATAGACGAACATGCCGGCGCCTGCCGCGTGACCGCCATCGCCGCCCGGCACGCCGCTCGAAGCTGTCTGGTAAACGCTCGGCGAAGAGCTGGAACTTCCGCCCAGCCCATCGGAACCCCGGCCGCCAGTGTTCGAATTCTGGTTCAGTGTCAGTGAGGTGGCCGAGCCTGCATCAAAACCGGCACCCGAAACGTAGATTCCAGCGCCAACCGCGTCACCGGGGAAGAAGATAAGGCTCGAACTGGAGGAGGAGAATTTGGCCTTCGACGCAAAGCGCCTCCAGGAGCCTTCGCCGGGAGCACTGTTGCCTCCCGTGTTCTGATTCCGCGAAACACTGGATGTCCCGCTGAGAGTAATTGGCGCGAGGCGAGCGTAGATGCCGCCGCCTGCCGCATAGCCTCCGGTGCCACCCTGACCGGTCCAGCCACTTGTCGGATTGTTTCCGCCGTTGCCGCCGGAACCGGCAGTCTGCGTGTTGTCGTCTACCAGAACCGAGTTCAAATTCAGTTCGCCGTAGACAGCAAAAATGCCGCCGCCGAGCACAGGGGAGTTTGAACTACCGCGCCCGCCGTCTTCATCGCGGAAACCCGTGCCACCTGGAATTGGTGCAGCTCCGACATTGCTGTTGCCGCTTACCGTTGTGCCGTCGAGTGTGACGTCCAGTCCGGAAACATAGAGACCACCGCCCCTTGCACCTCCGCTAAAACCGGCATTCCCGCCGGCCCCGCCGGCCGAGCCACTGGCTCCACCGTCCCCGCCTCGTCCGCCCTGCCCAGCGTAATTTGTGTTCGAAGAAATATCGGAGGCCGTCAGGTTAAGTGTGCCACCTTTTCCTTGCGCGAAAATGCCCGCACCCATTGCCGAGCCGCCAGAGCCGCCACGTCCACCGGCGTAGGCATAATAAAAGGTGGTTGTATAGGATGAGGGGGTGCTGGTTCCTATTGTGTCGGTGCTAGAGGAGGCGCCACCATCTGCACCGCGTCCGCCGCCGCCACCTTGGGCCAGGTTATCTACGACAGTGAGATTCGTGCCAACCAGTGTAGAACTCTGAACGAAGAGTCCGCCGCCAATAGCCGAGCCGCCATTGCCGCCTGAAGCGCCTGAAGTCGAGCCCCTGTAGGCAGCGTCGGCGCCGTTTCCGCCATATGCGTAATTCAAGCGGACCGTTGAGCCGGTTCCGCTGAAGGTCACAGAACCGCCCTCAGCGTAAATTCCGCCTCCGTACGCATCGCCGCCGTTAGTGCCAGCGCTAGAAGAAGTGATACTGCCGCTTCGACCACTTGCGGTGTTGTTTTCGATAATCACGTTATCGAACGTCAGCGCCCCGTCTGTGCTGAGAATGCCGCCGCCAACGCTGCTTCCTCCAGGTGCAGGAGGTACAGTGGTATTTGCGCCATTGTCCGTCGCGTAGCCGCCCACGATCTTCAGATTCTTGAAGGTGACCTTGGCGCCGCTGGTGATGTGGAAGACGCGGTCGATTTCATTGGCATTGATGACCGTGCCGGGTCCCACGCCCTCAATGGTCAGCACGCCGCTGGTGCTCGGGCGCGTGATGTCGAGGTCACCCGTCCGGCCGAGATTTTCGTCGCGTCCAATTAGCGACAGAGCGTATTCTCCCGTCTGCAGAACGATGCGGTCGTCAGTCGTTGATTGATTGGCCGCGAGGATCGCGTCACGCAGCGTGTTGATGATCGGAGGGTTCGGTTCGGGCGGAAGAGGCGTGATACTGTCAGCCAGCGTGTTTGGGGTGAAGTCCTGAGCGGCGACGTCGCCGGCCTGGCTCATCATCCAGAAGGCCACAACGAGCGGCACCTTTTTCAGGAGCTGCTTCATGCTGTGGCCGCGGAACATTTTGTTCTTCAGGGAGTCGAGGCTGATCGTCATAAGGTTTCTCCGGTCAAAAAGCCGAATCGTTTCAGCGGAACACAGCACACCCTCAGAGTGCACACAACCGCTCAGCAGACCTGCAGCGACATGTGCCGGGCACGAAACAGCTCAGACTTCAGCCGTGTCGGAACTCTTTGAGGTGTTCGCGCGAGTATATGCGTGCAGGCGGACTGAACAATCTAAATAATGGGGGAAATCAGCAAAGATTTTGTCATCGTATTTGCACCTGTGCATCGAATGAAGATCATAAATTGTCATCAAATGTGTATCTCCTTTTTTAAAAATTTTTGAATCAGCATCCGCATTTTCAGGCTCAAACACAATCTTGCTTGCACCCGTCTTTACGAACTGCTACACGTCAACCATGTCCAACATCCTGTTCGCCTGGGAACTCGGGGCCGGGTTCGGCCATCTTCTTCCATACCGTGAAGTGCTTCGCCGGCTTTGCGGCCTGGGCCATAAAGTCTATTTCGCTGCAGCCGATGTTGAACGCGCACGCGACGTCTATAAAGACCTTCATGTCACCGTTCTGCAGGCCGTGCGAACCACACATGTTGAAACTGAAATTACCGTTGAATGCAAAAATTTCGGCGAGCTGCTTCAGCATCATGGATTCGGCGACCGTCAGGCGCTCGAAAAGTCACTCGCTGAATGGCGCGCGATCTTTGCGCAGATCAAGCCGGACGTCGTCGTCGCTGATCATGCGCCGCTCGCGTTGCTGGCTCTGCGCTCCTGGCCCGCCGCGCGAATTCACGTGGGAACGGGTTTCACCTGCCCGCCCGACATTCAGCCGTTCCCGGTTCTGCGTTACTGGGAAAAAGCAAACCAGGCCGAGCTGCTGGCCCTTGAGAACCGCCTTCTCTCCACGGTTAACGACGTGCTGCGCGCTAGTGGCCAGTCGCCTTTGCAGCGCCTGGGGCAGCTCTTTGCGGAGGTCGATGCCGAAGTACTGTCGACGTTGCCAGAGCTCGATCATTACCGGCAGCGCAAAGGCGGTCGCTACTGGGGCACCTTTACTTTGTATTCAGGCGTGGAACCTGTCTGGCCAGATAAGCCGGGCAAGAAAATTTTCGCCTACCTGAAGAACGTCGAGAAGCTGCCGGAGTTCATGCGGGTGCTGCACGAAAGCGGCATGCCCACGCTGCTCATCTTGGACAGCGTTCCACCCGAGCGCATCGCCGGTTTCAGCTCTGAAACCGTGCGCATCGAGAAAAACCTCCTTAATCTCTCGCAGGTCAGTCGCAGCGCCGACATAGTCGTTCTCAACGGTGGGCACAATACGCTGGTTCATTTCGCCTGCGCGGGAAAGCCGATGCTGCTCTTCCCTATCCTCCTTGAGCAATTCACGGCCTGCAAAGCACTCGAAGACATGGGCATGGCTTTGATCGCCGACCGCGATAATCCCGCTGAGTTCACACCGAAGCTGGCGCAGGTCTTGAATTCTGAAACTATGGTGATGAAGGCCAGGCAATTCGCCGAGCGTTACGCACAAATCCGGCCCGAGATCCAGGTCGAGCATTTTGCGGCTCTCATTGACAGGCTGGCCCGCACGCCTTTAAATCCCCGGCGTTTTGAACGCCAGCAACGGAGCACTCCACAAATGAGCGACATTCAACAGGCTTTAAAGCTGCACAAAAGCGGCAAACTTCAGGAAGCTGCGAAGATGTACCAGGCCGTGCTGGAACAGGATCCGCTCAATGTAGACGCTCTGCATCTACTCGGGGTGTCGCTGATTCAGCGCGGCGCTCCCGAAAAGGCGGCGGGGCTGATCGGCAGGGCCATTGCGCTGCGCCCGAACGAGCCTGCCTTTTACAACAATCAGGGCGAAGCATTCCGCTTCATGGGCCGTTTCGACCAGGCTGCCGCGTGCTACAAGCAGGCGCTGCGCCTGAATCCGCGGTATGCGGACGCACTCAACAATCTCGGGCTTGTTCTCCAGAACGCGGGGCAGCATCAGGAAGCAACCCGCTGCTTTGAAGGGGTGCTCAAACTTCAGCCCAATTCGGCGATGGCCCACAACAATCTGGGCATTGCACTGATTCACAAAGGCGACCGGGCCGGAGCCGCGCAGGAATTCCGCCGCGCCATTGAAATCAATCCCGAGTACGGCGAAGCGCATTGCAATCTCGGCCAGGTGCTGCTGGAGCTGAATCAATCCAAGGAAGCGCTCACGCACTGCCGCCGCGCGGTGGAACTCTGCCCCAATCTTCCGGCGGCGCACAATAATCTCGGCAACGTATTGCGCGAAGAAGGACAGCTTAAAGAAGCCAAGAACGAATACGCGCAGGCGCTGCAGCTCAATCCAAATATCGCGCTGACCTGCAACAACATCGGCCAGGCGCTTCAGGAGGAAGGCGCGCTGGGCCAGGCGAAATCCTGGTACGAACGCGCGCTGCAGCTCGATCCGCGCTCGGCTCGCGTCCACACCAACTACGCCAGCCTGCTGAGCGAAGACGAACAGGACGAGGAGGCTCAGCGCGAACTGGAACTGGCGTTGCAGCTCGATCCTTCTTACGCCGAAGCCCACACCGCGCTCGCCATGCTGCTCAAGGAGAAGATGCAGGTTCCGGCGGCGATCGAACACTACCGCCGCGCGCTGCAGATCAACCCGCATATGGCCTCAGCGCACTGCGGCATGGGCGACGCCTACCAGGAAATCGGCAAGCTCGAGGAAGCGCAGGCGTGTTTCCGCGAGTCCATCCGCATCAACCCGCGCCTGGCCGGCGGCTACACGATGCTGGCCACTCATCTGAAAGGCAAGATTCCAGATCACGAATTCAAAGCGATGCTGGAACTGGCCGAAGATCCCACCCTTCCCCGCACGCGCCGCGCCGCGCTGCTCTTCGGCCTGGCGCACACGCTGGATGCCCGAGGTGACTACGACAAAGCCGGCGCGTATCTGGCTGAAGCCAACGCCATCCGCAAGGAGGAATGGGAGAAGCGCGGCAAGTCGTACGATCCACAGGACCACGCCGCTCACATCGATTCGATCATCGCCACGTTCACGCCCGAATTCTTTTCGCGCACGCAGAACTTCGGCGTAGACAGCACTCGACCGCTGTTCGTCCTCGGTCTGCCGCGCTCAGGAACGACGCTGGTCGAACAGGTGCTCGCCAGCCATTCAAAAATTTTCGGCGCTGGAGAATTGCGCTTCACCAATCAATCGCTGGAGTCGATTCCCAGTGTTCTCAAGCTCGACAAGCGGCCAATCGACTGCATGAACGATCTGACACGCGAAGCCGTGCAGGAAGTCGCGGGCAAGCATCTGGAGAAGCTCGCCGCGATCAACGCATCAAAGCCGCACATCGTTGACAAGATGCCCGACAACTACCAGCACATCGGCCTGATCCTGACGCTTTTCCCGAACGCGAAGATCATCCACTGCCGCCGCGAGCTCAAAGACATTGCCGTCTCGTGCTGGATGACCAACTTCCGCCAGATCCGCTGGGCCTGCGACCAGCAGCACATCGCCCACCGCTTTCAGCAGTACCGCCGCGTGATGGATCACTGGCGCTCGGTGCTGGGCGGCCGCTTCCTTGAAGTGGACTACGAGCAGACGGTCTCGAACCTGGAAGAGACGGCGAAGAAGATGATTTCGTTCATCGGCCTGGACTGGGAAGAGAGCTGCCTATCGTTCCACAAGACCGACCGCCCCGTGCGCACAGCGAGCGTCACGCAGGTGCGCGAGCCCGTTCACACGCGCTCGGTGCAGCGCTGGAAGAACTACGAGAAGTCGCTCGGAACAATCTTCAGCGCGCTGTAGTTTATGGAGCGCGGACGTCCCGCCCGCAATCGTTCGTAGCACAGGCTTCCAGCCTGCGAGTATCAGTTGTTTCGTGCGGCCCCTCACCTATAAGAGATGCTTAGCGCTCGCGATTTGTCGCGACTTTTTTCAAAATTTTTTCTGCACGGTGCGCCCACGTTTAGCCCGCTTCACCGGTTCTCCCCTCATACATACTGAGACGATTTGCCTGTGTCATTAGCGACTCAGATTTCTAAAAATCTTTTCCCGTCGAGACAAGCTCCGCCGCGGCTGAGACTTGCAGGCGGGAAATTAAAAAGCCGATTTCGTGCACGTCTCCGCGATTCCTTGATTCCAGCTCGCTTCTGCTTTCCCCGAAGGGGAAATGTATCAAAGCCCAGGGTTGCGCCAGCAGGCGCTACCCTGGGTACAAAGAGCCGTATTCGCGTTCAACCCTGAAAGGGTTGCGTCTGCCCGCACCGCACACGTCGTGACGCAACCACGTTGTGGTTGTGATGCCATTGCATCGCACGAACCCAGGGTAGGCCCGTTCGGGCCAACCCTGGGCTTTGTTACATTGCCCCCTTGCGGCAAGCGACGGCGTTGCCGCATGTAACGCGAATTTTCAATTCGCGAGTTGTCATCAAACGGTTGGGATCGTATCGGAAAGTTGAGTATCGTGTCCCCAGAATCAGTGATGAACGTTCACTCGCTACTCTGTTGACCCCATGGCGGGCACGGCGCTAGGCTTTCAGCATGGACGCGCCAGAGCCCCCGCCCAAGCGCCGCCGCTGGTTTCAGATTCATCTGAGCACGGCTGTACTAATGTTTGTGGTAGGCGGAATATGTGTCTCTATTGCGTTTGCCGTCACATATCATAGTAGTCCATGGCAGGTAGCGAGGCGGCCTGACCCCAACAATTACGTCGTGAAGCAGAGTTCTACTTCACCTGATGGCCGCTTTTCTTTCGACGGCTACGTAATTCGCGACCTTGGAACGTCGCAGATACTCTGGCGCATTGAGTGGTCCGATTTTTCATCAAACCCTGTTTATAAAACTCGATACTTAACGGGGAGCTTTGTCGATAGTAACACGATTGAATTAGCATTGATTGACGAGCTTAAGGAGTCGCGGGCGATTGAAGTTATTGTTTTGCAAAAACTCTCTCCCGAAGATTGGTGGAAGGTCATTGCCCTTAACTGTTCCGTTGCGGCATTCCTCGCGATTTTTACCGGAATACTCTGCGAAGTTATAATGCGCTGCGAGACCCGCAAGCCATGAGCCCGCCAGACTCAACACCGAAGCAGCGCCTTTGGTTTCAGATTCACCTGAGCACGGCGATCATTCTGATGTTGGTGGCCGGAGTGCTAATGCTATTGAACTTCACGTGGTCAATGGGCTTGGGAAACTCTCACGCTACCAGTTATTATTTTGGCTGGCCATATCTAAATGTTTATGAAGTCAGGAACGCAGAGGGACTCAATGATACGTGGTTCTTTCTTCCTCACTGCGAACGCCATTGGAGCGTGGGCCTTACATTCCTGAATGCGGCGATTGTGATGGGATTGCTGGGATTTTTCGCCATTATTCTGGAATTCGTATCACGACGAAACATCAAGTGGTACTCACTTAAACCTCCATCCATGATTGTCGCCGCTGTCGCAATCATTCTCCTTGTATGCGTAAACAGCTATCCAGAAAAATCAAAGCGTCCGATTAATAAGCCCGGAATGGGTTCGTACGACGAATCGATGCGCGCCGACTTCTGTCGTCTGGGTTGGCCTAAGACCTACTACTGGTATTACGATCCACCTCACCCTTCTCTTTATGCGGGATGGACGCCACCAAGAAACATTATCTATGACCTGATTTCTGCCATTTCAATTCTGGTAGCCTCGATTGTTCCGTGCGAATGGATCTGCCGGCGGAGAATTGGGGCCGTCACCTATAACGCAGGGGCCGCTGTACGAAACTAATTAGCGTGCCGCACTGCGGCGGGAAAGATTTGGCGCATGTCCCGTAAGTCACTCGCTTCTCTGTTGACCCACTGGCGGGCACGGCGCTAGGCTGAACGGCGTGGCGCGAGTCCCCCGCTCCGGAGGAGCGCGGGATATTAGCCGGTGGCAAGCGCGTAGCGCGCGGCCACCGGTTTAGTGACCAGAGTCCGCGCATCAGCGCCCCAGCGGGGCGCCGCAAAAAAACTCCCCCGCCCCTCCAGAGCGCTGAAACGAAAATGTGGGCTCGGATCCGGGGGCTGCGCTCGCATGCGCTCGCTTGCGCCGCGGCTAATTTCCGAGGCGGGTTGGTGGAATACTTCGTGACATGGTGCTACGGCCGCGTTGGCCGTCCGGCGCCAGTGAGAAGACTTTCCCAACGGCGCGCAGGCAGGATGCCTGCGCCACGGTTTAACTGCAACG
>Ga0196964_10000499_pt1 | contig 23826 bp, 20 predicted proteins | sample S1_10metaG_FD_148615 | JGI IMG/M metagenome (GOLD analysis project Ga0196964, IMG submission 148615) | Soil microbial communities from Anza Borrego desert, Southern California, United States - S1_10 | ecosystem: Environmental > Terrestrial > Soil > Desert | place: USA: California | collected... | reverse complement strand
CAAGCCTGCTATCTTGTCCAGCTACCAGAGTTTGAGACACCAGAACATATTTTCAGTGACTATGCTTATTTTTCTTCATATTCAGATAGCTGGCTAAATCATGCTAGGGCATATACAGATTACATGAGCGAGCGGTTCGGATTTGATGCCTCCAGCTATGTTGTTGAAATTGCTAGTAACGATGGCTATCTCCTACAGTATTTTAAAGATAAAGCGGTGCCCGTGCTAGGTATAGAACCTGCTGCCAATGTGGCAAAGGTTGCTGAAGCAGCAGGAATTCCAACATTAGTCAAATTCTTTGGCGTTGAGACTGCAAAAGAACTGGTAGCAGAGGGTAAACAAGCAGATCTCCTCTTGGGTAACAATGTACTAGCCCATGTGCCAGATCTGAATGATTTTGTCGGAGGTATGAAAATTCTCCTCAAACCTCAAGGCGTCATTACTATGGAATTTCCCCATTTAATGCGTTTAATGGTGGGCAACCAATTTGACACCATTTACCATGAGCATTTTTCCTACTTTTCTTTCATTACCGTAGAAAAAGTTTTTGCCAAACACGGTTTAACATTGTTTGATGTTGAAGAACTTTCTACTCACGGTGGTTCCTTACGGATATATGCAAGACATACCGAAGATAGTAGTAAAGCTGTTAGCGATCGCGTTCAGGAGTTGAAAGAACGAGAGTTACAAGCTGGCTTTACTCAGATAGAAACTTATGGAGCCTTTGCAGAAAAAGTTAGAGAAACCAAGCGTCAGCTATTAAACTTATTGCTCCAGGCAAAGCAAGAGGGGAAAAGTATTGTCGGTTACGGTGCCCCAGCTAAAGGAAACACCCTATTAAACTACTGCGGTATCCGGACAGATTTCCTTGACTATACAGTTGACCGCAGCCCTCACAAGCAAGAACGTTTCCTCCCTGGTACTCATATACCCATTTATCATCCAGACAAAATAGTAGAAACCAAGCCAGATTATTTATTGATATTGCCTTGGAATATTAAGGATGAAATCATGGAGCAAATGGCTTATATTCGCCAATGGGGCGGTAAATTCGTGGTGCCCATTCCCCAAGTGGAGGTTATCTCGTGAAATTCACGGAAACTGCATTGCCGGGAGCTTATATCATCGACATTGAACCCATAGAAGATGAGCGTGGCTTCTTCGCCCGCAGTTGGTGCCAAAAAGAGTTTGAGGCGCATAATCTGAATCCCAATTTGGTGCAATGTAATATTTCCTTTAATAAGAAGCGGGGAACCTTAAGGGGAATGCACTATCAGATCAACCCCCATGCAGAAGCAAAGTTAGTGCGATGTACCAGAGGGTCAATTTTTGATGTTATTATTGACCTGCGTTTTAAGTCATCTACTTATAAGCAGTGGGTAGCTGTAGAGCTTAACAGCAGCAACACAAGAATGCTGTATATTCCTGCTGATTTCGCTCATGGCTTCCAGACACTGGAGGATAATACTGAAGTCTTCTATCAGATGTCCGAGTTCTATCATCCAGAATGCGCCAGAGGAGTGAGATGGGACGATACGGCATTTAAAATAGACTGGCCCATTAGCGAGGAAATAATTTCGGAGAAGGATCGACAGTACGCTGATTTTACCTCATGAAAAAAGTTTTACTTACAGGAGCTACGGGCTTTATAGGACGGGAGTGTATACCATTCCTATTGAAAAGTGGGTATGAAGTTCATGCTGTTTCCTCAAAAGTAGTAAAAACAGTTCAGGCAGATGTGTACTGGCATCAAGCTAACTTGTTAGATTTAGGTCAAGTTCGAGAATTAATGGCTAGAGTACAGCCAAGTCATCTGCTGCATATGGCTTGGTACGCAATACCAGGAAAATATTGGACTTCTATCGAGAACTTCCAATGGGTTCAGGCAAGCCTGGAATTACTCCAGACTTTTGTGCAGCATGGAGGGCAGCGGGTTGTGATGGCAGGAACGTGTGCTGAGTATGACTGGAAATACGGATATTGTTCTGAAGAAATAACCCCACTTTCGCCTACCACTGTGTATGGAAGTTGTAAGCATTCGCTGCAAATAATGTTGACAGCATTTGCTCGGCAAACAGGAATCAGTGCCGCTTGGGGTCGCATTTTCTTTCTCTATGGTCCTTATGAGTATCCTACGCGGCTTGTAGCCTCGGTAATTCGTTCCCTTTTAAAAGGAGAGCCTGCTCGTTGTTCGCATGGTAATCAAATACGTGATTTCTTGTATGTGGAAGACGTTGCTTCTGCGTTTGTAGCATTGCTAAAAAGCGATGTCCAAGCAGCGGTTAATATTGGTTCCGAGCGACCAGTACCTCTGAAAGAAGTTGTTTTCAAAATAGGTGAAAAAATTGGTTGCTTAGATTTGATTCGCTTGGGTGAAATAACCACAGCTACTGACGAGCCTCCTCTTCTGGTAGCGGATATGCGTAAATTAAAGGAGCAGGTCAACTGGACTCCTCAGCACAGTTTGGAAGTGGGTCTGGACAAAACTATACAATGGTGGAAAAATAACGTATAAATTTAAAATTAATAAAAAAGGCTAGCAGTTATGGATATGAAAGGATTGCGGGTTGGTTATACTCCATATAGCATGAATTTAAATAAACCCGGTGACAAACGGAGATTTTGCTTTTATGCCCAAAAGAGAAATATTCACTTTGAAATAGCTGATCCTGACAAAAGTTATGATTTGGTATTTATCAATTATAGTGGAGACCTCAGTGTTTGGAGTAACTATCGTAAGGGTAATGCAAAATTAATATTTGAAATAATCGATTCATATTTAACTATTCCCAGAACTGATTTAAAAGGCCAGTTACGAGGATTGGCAAAGTTTGCCAATAGGCAAAGTCGCTATTTACAGTTGGATTATTGGAAAGCTATACAATCCATGTGTCAAAGAGCCGATGCTGTTGTCTGCTCAACACAAGAACAAAAAAAAGATATTATGGAGTTTTGTCAAAATGTCCATGTAATTTTAGACGTGCACAGTAGCGTCGCAAGCCGTGTTAAGACCGACTATTCTGCTGGTGATGTTTTTAATTTTGTGTGGGAAGGTTTACCAGGTAATGTTTCTTCTTTAAATGAAATAGGTGAGGTTTTAGAACATCTTCAGAATAAGTACAAAATTGCGCTGCATCTCGTAACCGATCTGGAATACGGTCAATTTATGCAAAAATATTGGAAAAAGCGCACTGCGGATGTTGGCAGAAAAATTTTTTCTAATACTTACCTTTATGAATGGAACGAGCAAACTTGCTCTGCCATTATCACGGCGTGCGATTTGGCATTAATTCCCATTCCTCTTGACGAGCGTATGATGTCAGGAAAACCAGAAAATAAACTTTTGTTATTTTGGCGAATGGGGATGCCGACTGTAGTTTCTGCTACCCCTGCTTACGAAAGAGCAATGGAGCGGAGTGGTCTGCATATGGCGTGTCGCACGCAACAAGAGTGGCAAGAAACACTTGAAAGTTACATAATTGATGAATCAGCAAGGCGGGAGGCTGGCCAGCGTGGTAAAATTTTTGCTGAATCTCACTACAGCGAAGAGCAAATTCTTACGCTTTGGGACAGGTTATTTGAGTCAGTTTTATGAATTGGCATCCAGCCAAGCTTGGAACATGAGAATAGTCCAAATATCGAATTCCCAGTTACGTTCGCCCGCTAGATATTCAGCCCACTTCTGTCTAATTGGCCCAGGATTAAAAAATCCTTCTTGACGCAACCGATTTTCATCGAGCAGTCCTTCTGCCCAGTCTCGTAAAGATCCTCTCAACCACCTACCAATCGGAATTCCAAATCCACTTTTAGGTCGATCGATCAGGTCTTGAGGTACGTATTGATACAACACTTGACGTAACAGCCACTTCCCCTGGGTGTTGCGAATTTTCATCGACAACGGTATGCGCCATGCAAACTCCACGACGCGATGATCTAACAGCGGCACACGAGATTCCAAACTTACACCCATACTAGCCCTATCCAATTTAACCAGGATATCGTCCGGTAGAAAGGTAACGGTATCCAGGTACATCATGCCTTGGGTAAAATCTGGTAACTGTGCTTGTGGTTGGAGGTTGCTCAAACATGGCGGCTCTGAGCTACCCCCAACTACTACGTCGTAATTGTGCCAGAACCAGAACATGGAAACCAAACACAAATACAGGGATTCGGCATCAGAAACAGTTAAAATATCGGCTAATTTGTGGATCTTATCGCCAAGGTGAATGTTTTTAAGGCGATCTGGCAGTAAGGGGTCAAAGGTACTCAAAACCTGATTCCAACTTTGGGGCGATAAGCCTCTCAAGGCACGACTCGTTGCCTTTCTCATTCCGTGAGGCATCCAGCCTATCTTCTGCCAGATGTTCGGAGCCATAAAGTAACGAGTATAACCATGAAATAGCTCATCGCCCCCATCACCCGACAGGCTGACCGTGACTTGTTGCTTTGCTAGCTGAGACACTAAAAAGGTGGGAATTTGGGAAGAGTCGGCAAACGGTTCATCGTACAAAACTGGGAGTTTGGGGATGACGGCGAGAGCTTCTTTAGGGGTGACGTAAAGTTCGGTGTGATCGCATCCCAAATGCTGGGCTACGGCTTTGGCATATTGTGCCTCGTTAATGCGATCGTCATAAACCCCAATGGAAAAAGTCTTGACAGGGCGACTACTGGCAGATTGCATCAGAGCCACCACTGTAGAAGAATCGATGCCTCCAGATAGGAATGCTCCCAAGGGCACATCTGCTACCATGCGTAAGCTTACAGCATCGCGCAAGAGGGCATCAAGCTGCGTGACAGCTTCTGCTTCCGAGCCGATAAACGGGTGAGCAATTCCAGATTCAGCAGCGGACTTTGCAGACCAGTATGGCACAGGCTCAGAAACAGACTCGGCAGATCTCACCGTCAAAAGGCACCCTGGTGGCAGTTTGTAGATGCCTTGGTAAATCGAATAGGGTGCGGGTACGTACAGATGCCACAGATAAAGCTTTAGGGCATCGCGATTAATTTCGGCATTAAAACTAGGGTGGCTTTTAAGGGCTTTAAGTTCCGAGCCAAATAAGAAGGTTTTGCCCATCCAACCGTAGTAAAGTGGTTTTTCGCCCAGGCGATCGCGCCCCAAATGCAAAACTCGCTCTTGGGTGTCCCACAGAGCAAATGCAAACATACCGTTAAAACGCTTTACTGCTTGCTCCAGTCCCCATTCACTAAAGCTAGCCAGCATCACCTCGGTATCGGAATGACCGCGAAACCGATGCCCCAGTTGTTCCAGTTCCCGTCTTAATTCTAAGAAGTTATAAATCTCGCCATTAAATGCGATCGTATAGCGAGCATTGGCAGACACCATTGGCTGATGACCTTCTGGTGAAAGATCCACGATCGCCAGCCGTCGGTGTCCTAAGGCAATTCCTGCCTCCGTATCTACCCATGTGCCTCCATCATCAGGCCCTCTATGCAGCAGGGTGTTCGACATTTGCTGAACCACTGCCTGCATCCTTTCGGTACTTGTTCCTTGATCTGTGTCCCAAAAGCCAGTGATTCCGCACATTTAAATTTGCTATTTTGAAAGCTTATGATACATTAACTCTCTGATGCCCTACTGCGTCTGAATGCTTATTTTGTAGACATTTTCTCGACTTTTTGCAATAACCATCGTTTAATATACCTATGCTTATGATGCCAAATGGGGTAAATATTTTTCACATAAGACAAATACAATTTTTCTATTCTAGAGAGTTCCACTTTGCTAGTATTTATCATCAAAACATCTATGTAATTTCCAAATGAAAATACTATGCTAACAAAACCTAATGAAGTCAACCTTTCTTGGATTTCTCTAAATTTCGACCCTTTTGCCTCTTTAAACTCTTCAATAAAGTCATGAAACTCAACCGTGATTTGTCTTACCTTTTTACATAAAGTCTCGTCTTTAGTCGATCTAAATAAGTCTAATTCAGCACCTTCAATATCTATTTTCAGTAAATCTATCATTTCAATTTCGTTCATATCAAGGAACGTTTCAAGAGTAATACCATTTACGTTTACATATCCATCATTTATTACGGCAGCTGATGGCATATTCATCATCTGCCAATTGCTAGCGGCATCAGCCACTTCTTTGTAGATGCTATTGCCTTCTGGATTCGCTGATACATTTAGGCTTATAGGTTTGTTTGAATCGGTTATTGCATAATTAAACTTTTTCACTAAATCATCTTCTTCAATCTGCGAATACAGAGAGGGCAGCGCCTCTACCGCGTAGCATTTACATCCAAAGCTCTCACTTAATTTAGATGAAAACTCTCCCCGATGAGCGCCAAGATCTACAACAACAGAATTATAATTTAATAAGCCACTGAAAAAATGGTGTTGTTTAACTTCGGAAAGCTTTAATTTAAATTTTTGCATTGCTAATCTCCTGACTTTTAAATTAAATGTACACGTATGACTGGGATGTTCGACTGACAACTAAACCTGTAAACCTAAATTTATATTTACAACAGATTCGTAGCTTTAAGGTAATACAAACATTGGAGTTCCGCTAGTATGTGACATTGCGAACATTGGGGCATGATTCTTTTTCTTTACCTCAAACGAATTTATTGACCTAATTTAAGAGAACAATAAATCTGGTTGTAGGATTTAACGCCATCCTCTAATGAAAAATAGCGACTGGCTACCGCAACGCAACGCTCTCTTATCTGTGGTTCCCCTACCAGTTCCAATAACTGTTCCACCGCAGCTGCCTGTGCTGGCTGGGTGAACTCGCGTAAGACTACGCCAACGTTTTCGCCTGCCAAGATTTGTTCCATATCACCAACTCCAGCATTACTTAGGCAAGGAATGCCACAGCCGAGAAATTCACCGAGCTTCGTCGCTGCCGATCCCCGCTTGGAAAACACAGGTTTAATAAAAAAAATACCTACATCCATACGACTCATTTCTTCTGCTACCTTAGCATGCCCTACAGTTTTAAGCTCTATCCAATCCTCAGATATTCCTGTGGCCTCAAGACGTTCCCGGATGTAGCCATGATCTCCCCGGTTCAGAATCAGCAGTTGGGCATCGGCTCTAAGTTTTCGCAATACCTTAAAGCATTCTAACGCTGGGTCAAATAAATACCATGCTCTCACGCTGCCCACATACCCAACTGTAAAAGGTTTATGCTGTCCCGCCTCTGTCCGCAACCTTGGATGAAATATTTCCAGATTAGTGCAGGTCGGAATTACTTCAAAACGGGGCATCTGTTCTCGCAGATAGGGAAACTCCAGCATAGTGGCAACACCGGCATGAGTTAGGGAAACCACTACATCTGCCTGAGTGAGAAAACGCTGCTCAAACCACTTGGCTAGCTTGTATAGTCGGGAATCCTTAGACCATTGTCCGCCATCGACTCGCTCATCAGGCCAGAAGCCGCGCATATCAAAGATGAAACGAGTGCCAAAGAGCCGCTTCAGGCTCAGAGCCAGGACAGACGGGACATAACTGCGGGCATGGACAATCTGAATCCGGTGGCGCACTACCAGATAGGCACAAACGACAAAGCCCACAGCTAAATCGTAAGCAGTTGCCGGTGCAGAGGGGCGCTTGTGGTAACGCAGTGGCAACCAGCGAATACCCGCTTGGCGAACCTTGTCTATCAAGTCATTGCGCTGCGCTATGTCCGACCAGTCTTCTGGCTTTTCATAACTCACCAAAATTATCTGGTGTTCTTCTGCTAGCTTTCGCAGGTATTGAAAGACTTGCGACTGACCCAACGGCTCCATGAGACCGTCGTAAGTAATGTAAAGTATTGACATAAAAATTTGGTGGCTTACTTATATACTTTTACGTCCTACAAGGTTCAGCCCCCCATTATTAAGACGCCGGATGTCAATTATTCCGGTGCTAGAAAGCTGAGCTTCTACATCTGCCTGTGTTTGTGGATAATCATATTCGGGAGAAAGCATATCAAACGTATCTAAAATAGACCAATCATAACGCTGCTTCAGCGATAATTCAGAGTAATCAACATAATTAGCGACTGGGATAATAAACATGAAGAAGCGTCCCATAAGCGGGAGTCTAAACAATACTTCAGTCAGAGGAAACAAGATTGGCATTAAAGCTTTTATAGCAAATAACAGGGATTGCTTATTAAGCCTTCTGGTAAAAATTCTTAGCAGATATTTAGAGTACAATGGCGTAAATTTTCTTTTTTCATATATCGTCACGGCTATTTTGCCATCAGGTTTTAAAATTTTTGGCAAAGATTGAATTGCCTTTTGAGGATCGGGAGTATGCTGTAAAACTCCAATAGAATAGCATCCGTCAAAAACACCGGGGCGAAAAGGGAGTTCGTAAATACTTGCCTGCACTAAATGAACATTCGGGCGATCGCGCATATTTTCAGATGCTGCATCTACAGCATTACTGATGTCTACTCCCACTACTTCGCAATCATTTTTTGAAGCAATGTCGAGAAAGCGGCCAGCACCACAGCCAGCGTCCATAATCCACTTTCCTTTTAGCCACTCACTTGTCCATCCTGTCTCAGAAAAAAATCTTTCTTCTGACAGCTTTGTGTCGTTCAAAGAGTCTATCTGTTCAGCCTTAAAACGGTTCCATTGATAGCCAAACGATGATGCGTAATTACTTCGTTCGACAAAGCGCGGAATTCCAGACTCAATAGAATAATTACTATGGCAGGCAACACATTCTAAACTGCCTGAGATTACTTCTCCTTGGGCATTTTTTTCTAAGTTTTTGCAGTCAAATTCACCGTAACACTTGGGACAAACTATAACTTCTAGTAATTTCAGTTGCATAATTTTTCACCTTGTTTACTTACAAATAAACTTTGTACGCGATTTTCTTTTAACAGCTTTGCAATGCTGTTTTATAAAACTATAATATTAATTTATAGGCTCCTTCATTTCTTGCATTAACCTTTTAGTTGATGCGCTCTGCTTTATGATATTTTTGTAATAAGCGTCCCATTTAGTCGCCACAATGTCAACGCTAAAGTATGTTTCAATCCGTTGCCTACCTGCTTTACCCAGCCGTTCTCTGAGTGCAGGCTCGACCATGAATTGAGCCATACCCTCTGCCAGGGCTACCGGATCTTTGGGTGGTACTAACAACCCAGATATACCATCCTCCACAAGATCCATCAAGCCACCTATACGAGTTGCCAGCACCGGTCGTGCCAGCGCCATAGCCTCAGTTGGTGCAACGGGGAAGCCCTCATGAGTCGAGGCCATCAAAAAAGCATCTGCGGACTGGACTACCGAAAGAAGTTCATCATGGGGAAGTGCATGATGAATTTTGACCTGTTGCTGCAAATTTTTATTGTTTACATCTTCGGCAATTTGCTTGGCTAATGATCCATCTCCAAAAATAAGTACCTTTGGAAACAGCTTTTTCTCTCGCAGTATTTCAAGTGCTTGGAATACAAACCTATGGCCTTTTTGCTCTACTAATCGACATGGCATGATGAAGATGAAATCTTTCAGTGACACCCCATATTTTGAAAGAATACCACTTCTGTCAATATCTACGATTGGACGGAGAGTGTTTACAGGTACACCATTTGGAATGGTGACAATAGCTGAGACTCCTAGCAGGGATTCGTAATGTCGAGCAACGGCCTGACTTACTGCCTGCCATCCATCTATCCAATTCTTCATCAACCAGAGGTGTAGAGCCTTACGCACTTTTTTCCAAAGGGTGTTGGCTGGGTAAAGTTCATAATCAACACAATGTAATAACACCACCCGTCGTGGCGCTGGTGCAAGCAACCGACTCAGTGCCGTGTATATTGATGCGAAAAAGAGATGAGCATGTAGGATATCATACTGACCGTAACGGCATAAAGTTGCTATTTTAGTGATAGCTTGCGCCGCATTCCAGCGATGGCTCAGGTTTAGGCGATGTACAACCACACCAGCTTCTTCCAGATTTGCTGCTATATCGTAAGGTGGCATTAAAACTGCTACCTCGCACTGATGACCGCGACTTTGCAGAACAGGCAACAAATTGACCAATAAATTTTCAGCCCCGCCCCGCCCCAAAGTTTCAATGATATGAAGTATTTTCATAATCCTCTTCTAACACAATGCCATAGCTCAAAAACGACTTTTCAAACCATTTCATGTTTGCGGTTGCCTCGAATATATGCGTACAATTCTCTAATCGAGAAACATTTTAGCTGTTGCATTTCGCTGTTAATTTTTAACCTTTAGCCATGTAGCTTTTGAAACCTACCTCCAAACTTATGTGTTAATTTAGTTATAATAGGTCGTAAATCGAACAGCAGTGCTAAAGCAATTTTAGGTTTGTATTTACCTAGCAATTTTACAAAATTCAAGGCAATTTTGATGTTTCCGGTTTTTAATTGCCTATATAAGAAAATAAAACACATTTTATACAAGGTTTCGTATTTCCATTGAGCGAGATTTCTTTTATCTAATACCTTTTTAGACAGTGCATAGTCATAGCAGGAATCTATAGCTCCTAAGTTTTTAATTAGTTTTACTGGATCATCCTGTATACTTTCATTAGCAGAGTGCATACGCCAAACCCCTACTAGCTCATCGACAAACGCCACTTTCTTTCCAAGGATTATTCTTGTAATTGATTCCAAATCTGCTGAAATATAATCATTTTCATAAAACCCTACATCCATTGCGCGGTTTCTATTATATAGTGAACTTAAATGGGAAATATAGATTTTATTGGTATTTAAAAACAAATAATTACCTTCCATTATATTTGGGATATGTGGCTCTTGAGATTGACTTTCCAAAAATCGTTTTTCGTTTTCAACATAAATTTTTTGACGTGCAAACACCATAACTACATCATCGTTATTTTCTAATATTTCCACCGCTTTGGAAATATAGCTGTTGTGGATTAGCCAATCGTCGCCATCCAGGTTCAGAGCATATTTACCTGTCGCATAGTCATATAAAGTTTTTCTATAGTTCTTTACCCTGCCCAAGTTGGTTGAGTTTTTAAAATATTTAACTCGCGAGTCGTTTAAATACTGCTTAACCACTTCTTCTGTAGTGTCTGTCGAGCGATCGTCTGATACTACTACTTCTAAATTAGGATAATCTTGAGCCAGCGCACTTTCTATTGTTTGGGCAATATAATCTGCTTGATTGTAAGTTGGAATCATTATCGTGACTTTGGGAAATTCGTTGATCATCTTATTCGCTCCTTGACTATTACTAAATTTAAATACCTAACTCTTTTTTATGTTTATTACTTTTTTAAACCTACAAAATACACTTCTTCACCACATGGAAAAAAAACTCGCCCTATATCTTCCAAGATTTGAAACACACGGGATTCTGATTTTCTAATTTTTATAAAAATGACGTTTTTTTCTTCCCTCCCGTCTTTAGTGGATTTACTCTCTGAATATATATATGCTGCACTGCGAGACGTGGAATTTATTACAACCGTATCAAAATGTGCTTTTCTAGCGCAGGCTTCTAATGTAGGCAATGAGAAGAGCATCAAATGTCTTGGTGCCTCCACCCCTCGCCATGACTGCTTAAACATTTTATGGCAAAAGCTGGTTATATTGGGAGTTAGCAAAACAAGCTTACCTCCGGGCTTTAAAACTCTTCTGCACTCCCTCAAGAAATTGATTGGATCGTAGACATGCTCAATTACATGACGTAATGTCACAACATCAAAAAAATTATCTGGAAACTGGGCATTTTCCAGCGTTCCACTTATGACATCCAACCCTAAAATTTTTCGGGCTGTAGTTACTGCCCTTTCGTCTATTTCAACACCTTTAACTTCCCAACCGAGGTTTTTCATATTTTGAAGAAACTGACCATTTCCACACCCTACATCTAACAAACTCCCTTGAGGACAGGCGGGTATATATATAACGCTAGAGTCTAAAGATGACTTTCTAAAATAAGAAAAGTATATTAATAGCCCAAGAAGCTTCTGCAATCTTGAAGTTGAATTCGCATAGTAATTATATCTACCAGCTAAATAGCCTTTGTTGAGAAATTGAATTACTTGCCGTATCCATGAGGTATCGGTTAGAAAAGTAGCCTCTGCATCTTGGTGAGTATAATAATTTTGGTATGCTTTATGAATGTCTTCTTCAATCGGCATTGGGTCAAGCCATACTAATCCACATTCAGGATTTGGGCATTTTTTTAGGTTCCATTCACCGGGTGCCCCGAATAAGCAATCCTGTAAATTTTGGTAAAGAGCTTCACCAAGGGTACTGCACAAATAACAGTTTGGATAAGGGCGAGTGCGAATTGTTGTTTCGATTTGTTGGATAGTCATGGTCTTTATTTAAAATCAAAATTATTTTTTAGACAATTTCAGTTCAGTAATTACGCAAGAAGCCAGCGAACCCAGCTTCATTCTAAGGCTCTTCGGGTTGCTTCAAGGTAGGATTTTCCCCATTTATGGCACGGCTCTAAGTGATTGCCTTCTGCCCATTCATTCCAGGCATTTATAAATACAATGTTTTCACTAGGGTTAGCTGGATTTAGCTCGCCAATAACTGATTTTAGCCATTGCTCATATAAGTGGGGAGCAGAATTATGGAGTATCATGGCACCTTCTTTTCGGCGCGCTGTATTATCCCATGAAGGTGTTACACAGCGGAATCGCTTATAAGGTACAGATTGTTTTTTGTGACTGTGCTTAATAAACCAGTCATAACTATAGATATTATGTGGCTTTCGGTGCCAAATTAATAAATTTATATATTGCCTTATCTTATACTTAATCTTATAAGATGTTAAATGTCCCAAAAAAGAAGTGTTAGGCTGGAACTCTACCGAAGCATCAAAACCAATTGTGGTAGGATCGTCATATTTACTGAGAGAGTGGCTTTCCACTGCACACAAAAAAATTTCGCCAATACCAAGTCGTTGGGCTTCTTCCCGCCATATAGAAGTTGTCTTCAGTGGATCGGGAAGGCTCCAAGTACGATAAACTAGAAAAATGGGTTTATCATTTACTCTGATATATCTTTGATCTTGAAAGGCTTTGCTCAGCCACTGGATGTGTTGTCTATCATCTTCTTCCGAGTACTTCTGCTCGATCAACATTTCGTTTTCCAATGCATCCCATCTTCTTGTCCAGTTTTCATTCGCCCAACATAGGCAAAACGGAAAGTCTGGTTTACCTGAATCAAGAACTTCATTAAATGGACGTTCGAGCATTCGCTTGCCATGAAACCAGTAGTGATAGTAACAGAATCCGTAAATGCCATATTCTCTGGCTAGATTAGCCTGTGCGTCGCGCACCTCTGGCAAGCGCAAATCATAGAAACCTAAGTCTGCTGGCAGGTGTGGTTGGTAGTGTCCAGGAAAGGCTGGTTTAGCTTTGGTGACGTTTGTCCACTCGGTAAAGCCTTTGCCCCACCATTCGTCGTTCTCTGGAATCGGGTGGTATTGAGGTAGGTAGAAAGCGATCGCGCGGACTTTTTTAGCTAACTGATGTTGTGTATCCGAATTATTTAATTTCACTATTTTTATTCAATATCTCTATAAATCTAGATTCCAATCTATCAATTGAGGCACTGTATGACCACTTATCCTTAGCCATTATGCAGCCCTTTTCCCCAAGTTGCCTAGCATAATTTTTATCGTTCATTAGACCTTGAATTACCGTCGCCATAGCTTGGGGATCGTGTTCTACGAGTAAGCCGTTAACTTGATCAACGACTGTTTCTCTCACCCCACCTTCGGCAACTGCCACAACGGGTAAGCCACAGGCGTTTGCCTCAATGGGGGCATAACCAAACGGTTCAAGACGTGGCGCATACACTTCCATTGCCGCACGGTTGAGAATATCTATTAGTTCTTCATCATCAATTTTTATTTTAACTTGAAAACTCACACCTTTTGAGTAGGCGAGTTTCTTCAGTTCTTCTACATACGTAGAATCAGAATGGTTACTAATCCATATTAACTGCGGTCTTGGGTCTACAACTTTAGCCACTGCCTCGATCGCAAACTTTATATTTTTTTCATTTACTAGGGCACCGACCCCAACGACAAAATCTTCTCTGGCTTGATGGCGATTGACAAATTTTTTCGTGTCCACGCCTAAATAACAAACTTTAGCATCCAAGCCGTATGCGCGCAATACACTTTCACGGCTGAAAAAGGAATTGACGAGTATCGTGTCAAACGCCTTGGCACTGGCTAACTCTTCCCTTACCTGAAATCGTAGCCCTGGGAAAACTACTACATCATTGAACAAATCCCAGAACAACTTCTTTAGCGACGTTGGCTTTTGTAGTAACTTAGCTATAGATATAGGTGGTGACGCGGGCCACGGGAAGTATGGTGCTTCATACAGGGGGCGGCGAGGCTCTTGTAAATAAATTACTTTTGGTATTTTCACGTAACGACCAATTGAGCTAGTAGCAAGTAGAATACAAGGATTTGTAAACAGCAAATCAAAACCACCCTGATTAATTTCTTCCGCACACTGTCGGCAGTGACGATCCATTGCTCGCCATAGCTTTACCCTGTCCCAACGACCAGATAGAATATACGAAAGACCATTGGGTAGTGGTTCAGTACTCCAATCGAGCGGTACGATATGCTCGGTGATTAACTCACTCAAGGGTAGGTAAGTTGGGTCTGCCGTGGGCGGACACCACGCCTCAACAGTGTGACCGCGATCGATTAGTCCGCGTACATGGTCGTAAAGTGCGCGTTTACCTCCACCGCTACGTAAATTATGCCAAACCGCAATTTTCATTCTCGATCTAACCTCTCAGTTGCAAGCCGTACTCCCTCATGAAAGTCTTCCCCTAATAGTGAAGGCTTCTTTTGCCTGCTTCTCAGGAGTATCTTCAAAATTCGTGCTACCTTCGGGTGCAGGACAGCCTTGAATAAAAAGGGAGATATTTTTTTTTCTGTTAGCAGATGTATAGATTCACCATCAGTATATAAGTTTAGTTTAAATTTTTCGGCAATGGTTAATAAAGATTTTTGAGTATAAAAAGAAATGTGTTGTCCGTATTCTGGCGCGTAATACACCCACTCACCAGGCTTCGGATTATTTGCGGGCACCAGCACCGTGCTGAAAAAGATATTTTTAGAAAACTTTAGTATTTCTTCAACCCCTTCAAGTGGATGCACTAAATGCTCAAATACTTCAAACGCCGTAACCAACTCATACTCATGTAGGTTGAGCAAAGAAAAATTAATCTCAAACCTTTGAGTAAAAAGGTTTTCACAGTGTTTGTCGTAATAGTAAAAATCAAAGCCCAAGTCGCGCATCCGGCGAACGAATAACCCATATCCCGCACCGTAATCCACAAATTTGCTGTTGCTGTCGAAGCAGGCAAGAATAAGAGTTTTGGATATTTCTGAAAAAACAATACTTCTATTGACCGATCCTATGTCAATCTCAGCGATTGCACTTGAATACGCCTCTTCAATCCAGTATGGTTTTTCAGTCTGAATGAACCCACAATTGTCGCACTGGAAATATTGAACGTCATATTGCCGGAGAATTTTTCCTTGGGCGAAAGGGGTAGTTTTTTGCGAACAGATGTTGCACAGCATATAATTTTTTATCCTTCAATATTCCACTCAGCCTGAATTATATTTAAAATCAGTTCTCCTTGCCGTTCACATTCACTATTAGAGTTGGTTCTCGTTTAATTTTTGGCTTAGTTCTTCAACTTTTATGATTACGCCTAAATCCAAATCATACAACGGCAATTCGGAAATTTGGTTTAGTCTTTGCTCAAAATCTAAAAAGGAAAGATTGCCATCCTCATCCCGTGAATTTCTGAATTTAGCTTTTATATAAGCTTGTTCAACAGAATATATAGGCAAATCACCTACCAAATCCTTTCTAACGAAAAAAACATTGCAGCCATTACTGTTTGATCCCACTAATTCATAACCTTTTTTCTTAGCAAGATCTGTCAGTGCAGCTATCGAAGCTCCATAATAAAGGTATGAAAAGTGAGCTTTGCTGATCTCAAAATTTTTATCATAAGGGATAACAACTTTTCTTTTATAACCAAAGGTACTATTGTATTCGCAAATCACAATTCTAGGATTGACACACTCAATAGCTTCCCAAACCCAATAATCATTTCCATCAATATCTATTGAAAGAAGACCAATATCGCCTGAAATACCACTTTTCCTTAAAATACTGTTGATATTGTCTTTATCGATAAACGAACATTCGGCTTTGAGTTTGTATCGCCAATATATTTGATCGTTCTTTATATATTTTATATTCTCTGGCAAACTATCAATAACTAACCCAGCCCAATTGTTGTTTTGTAGTAAAAATCGCGTGTTTGATTCCAGGTAATTTTCAACACCAAATTCAACAAATATCTTGCCTTCAATCGGGACTTTGTTAATCAAAAATTGAATAATACCATCTTCACCCCACTGCGAATAAACCTGAAATTCATTCTTGTGAATATCGTTTGAATCCTCACTTAATTTTTGATAAGATTCAACTCTACCAACTGATTTTTGTAGAAGATCAATTTTTTGCTTCATTATTTTAATTTCATCATAAACATTTAATAGCCCAATAACTATTCCTTTGATTTTATTCAAAATTTTCATAATCGACCATCTTTTATTGCGTGTATGATTTTCTATCGAGTACCGAGCCAATACTTTCAGCCATCAGCCCGCCTCTAATCTAAAATTTTTATCAAGCTTCCAGCTACAGTCAGCAAAAACACATCCATAGTCGTACCCCTCATAGGATGAAAACACCGAGCCTCCATCAATTATAGTAATTGTCAAAGCATCTTCTACCCAATCTATAGACCTTTGGTGCTGAACGCTAATAGCAAATGTGAAAACGTATTGACCGGGAACTAAAAAATTACATGGAAGCGTAACACTTGTGTATATCTTTTGATTATTCTCATTGATATTATTCCATTCCGTATTATTATTGGTAAATACTTTTCTGCCTTTTTGGTCGGTAACGAAAAAGCCCATTACCGTATTAGACACCCATTGATTTATTGTACACTCAATAGCGATAAGAATTGGTTCTTTATGAGTAAAATTATACGTAATTTTGCCTTCTAAATTTAACGCTTGCACTTTAGTAATACATATCTCTTTATCTGAATTTGAACTGGCGGTATATCCATTGTTACTTTCTGCTGATGCTTCGCTCAGATAATAGTCAATTACCTCCTGTGTATCTCCTTCTTGTACGACACTTCCTTTGCTCAAGAGAATAGCCTTCTTACATAGTTGAGCGATCGACCCCATTTGATGACTCACAAACAATACCGTTCTGCCCTCCTGACTTGCCACATCCCCCATCTTCCCCAAACACTTCTTTTGAAACTGGGCATCCCCCACCGCTAGCACTTCATCCACAATCAGGATTTCTGGCTCCAGGTGAGCAGCCACCCCAAACGCCAGTCGCACGTACATCCCAGAAGAATAACGCTTCACTGGCGTATCAATAAACTTCTCCACCTCCGCAAACGCCACAATTTCATCAAACTTCTTGTTAATCTCAGCCTTGCTCATCCCCATAATCGCGCCACTGAGATATACATTCTCCCGCCCAGTCAACTCCGGGTGAAATCCCGTTCCCACCTCCAGCAGCGAACCCACTCGCCCACCCAAAATTGCCTCCCCTGTCGTCGGTGGCGTAATCCGCGACAAAATCTTCAGCAGCGTACTCTTGCCAGCTCCATTTCGTCCAATTATCCCCACCACTTCACCAGGGTGGATATCAAAGTTAATATCCTTTACTGCCCAAAAATCCTGCATTTGGGCGCGAGCAAATTTCCCCTGCAAAATTTTTTGAAACCCTTCTGCCAACTCATCCCGCAGCGTTCGGTAGGGCTTTTTCTCCTCCGAACGGATGCGGTACATCTTCCCCAAATCTCTTACAGAAATAATCGGCTGCATGCTGACACCTAGATAAAATCTGCAAAACTGCGTTCAATTTGCCGAAACACTGTTAAGCCCAGGAAGAAAGTTACAACCGAGGCGATCGCGGCAATTCCCAAACCAATCGGGCTAAAACTGCCTTGCCCACTCACCGCGAACCGAAACGTTTCAATCAATCCTGCCATTGGGTTCAAGTAATAAAACGATCGCACCGACTCTGGCACAATACTCACCGGATAGACAATCGGCGAAGCATACAGCCCAACCTGGATGATAAACGGCACCACGTAGCGAAAATCGCGATAGCGCACGTTCAGGCTAGCCAGTAATGCCCCAATCCCAGCAGCTAAAATCATCACCAAAATCATCACTACCGGAATCAGCAACAAGCTGAAAGTAGGTCTGAGTCCATATATATATGTTAGTGGCAGCAGAATAAACAACGATACCGCGAAATCAATCCAAGCCGAACCCACTGCTGCTAAAGGAATCACCAGACGGGGGAAGTACACCTTAGTAATCAACTTCTCATCGGCGATGATACTATCTCCTGCCCTAGTCATGCCTTGCGACACTAAACCCCACAAAACCAGCCCCGAGTAAGCAAAAACCGGATAGGGAATGCCATCGGAAGGTATTTTAGCAAATCGCCCAAACACCAGGGTAAAAAGCAGTGTCGTAAGCATTGGCTGCAAAACTACCCAGGCTATACCAATCGCAGTCTGTTTATACCGCACGCTGACTTCCCGCGCTGCCAGGATGTACAGCAAGTCGCGATACTGCCAAAATTCCCGCACTGCCTTAATCAGAGACTGCTTGCCAGGACGAATAATAATTTTTGTGCCACCTACTTGCACTCAATACTCCTTTACCTTGCACGGGAAATCGCTGGCTGACTGGGTTGTGTGTTGTGAACTAGGAACGGCTGAACATAGCATTACCTGGAATTTTTTGCCCGCATAAGACTTAACCATTATAATTGCAGCTATCCGGATTTTTTTGATAAATATTTTTGCAGAAACTCAGATATAAATATTAAAGTTGCTAAATTAACTTCTTGGACTTGCCTTTTTTTTACTATGTGTTTATCCGTTTTAGCCAGACAGAGCCATTCTTAATTGCGATTGCCAATCTGGTATCTTTATGGCAAATATTTTATTTATTTTATCATTTTTTAGAACAGAATAGGTAGGTCGGCCGGCAGGCGTGGGATACTCAACGCTTGGGATAGGCAAAAGCTTTGGGTTAGGCAGTGCATCAGTAGAAAATTGGGCGTTGGTTTCTAAAATTGCTTTGGCAAAACCATACCAGCTAGTTTGCTCAGCAGCCGTTAAATGATAGATGCCAGCCACTTCTGTAATCCTTGAACGGTAGCGAGTACTGGTTGAGTTGCACTGAGCGATCGCTTGAGCTGTTGCTTCGGCAATCATGCGACTCCAGGTGGGTGAACCAATTTGGTCATTCACTATTTTGAGTTCTTCCCTTTCTTTTGCTAATCGCAAAATCGTCAGTAAAAAGTTTTTGCCTCTGCTGCCATACACCCAGCTTGTCCGAAAAATTAAATAAGGTACTTCAACTTGCGCGATCGCGACTTCACCCGCTAACTTAGTTTTGCCATAAACATTAATGGGGTTAGGCTCGTCATCTTCAACGTAGGGAGTAGTTTTACTGCCATCAAACACATAATCCGTTGAGTAATGAATTAATGCAGCTTTGCACCTTGCTGCCTCTTCAGCTAAAATTCCCGGTGCAGTACCATTAATCGCCATTGCCAACTCCGCCTCACTTTCAGCTTTGTCAACGGCAGTATAAGCAGCAGCATTGACAATAAGCTGCGGTTCAATAGAACGCACAGTTTCGCGTAAAGCTGTAAAGTTAGCTAAATCTAATTCGTTCCGTCCCAAGGATATGACATCGCCAAGGGGGGAGAGAGTGCGCTGTAACTCCCACCCAACTTGTCCATTTTTGCCTAGTAATAAAATTTTCAACTTATTTGTGATACTTGTAGAGGTAAATCAACTGCCATATTTAGGCAAACTTTCTTTGGCATTACCCACTTGAGGTAATGCTGCGTCTTTAGCTGAGAGAATAGGTTCATCAATAGGCCATTCAATATTAATATCCGGGTCGTTCCAAACAATCCCTTTATCATCACCTGGCACATAAAATTCTGTGCATTTGTATAAAAAATCTGCTGTTTCACTCACAACACAAAATCCATGAGCAAAACCTTCAGGAATATATAGTTGCTTTTTATTGTCAGCCGATAGATAGATGCCAAACCATTGACTAAATGTAGGTGAACCTTGGCGAATGTCAACCGCCACATCAAAAACTTCACCCGAAGTGACTCTAACTAATTTCCCCTGGGGATGGTTCAACTGATAGTGTAGCCCTCTTAGCGTGCCTTTGCGCGAGTAAGAATGGTTATCCTGAACAAAGTGCTTATCAATTCCAGCTTCGCGGTAGCGCTTTTCGTGGAATGACTCGAATAAAAAGCCTCGTTCATCTTCAAAAACTCGTGGCTCAAAGACTAGCACTCCCGGTAAGGGCGTCTCTATAACCTTCATAAATATCCTCCTCGGTATTAACCAAATTTAATAAATACTGCCCATAACCATTTTTCTGCATCTCGGTGCCTAAAGAAATTACTTGCTCAGATGAAATGTAGCCCATTCTATAGGCTACTTCTTCTATACAAGCAATTTTTAGTCCTTGCCGCTGTTCCATAGTTTCTACAAACAGTGCCGCTTGCAAAAGACTTTCATGGGTGCCCGTATCTAACCAAGCTACGCCTCGACTTAACTTAACAACGCGCAACTTACCTTGCTGCAAGTAAGCTTTGTTAACGTCAGTGATTTCTAGTTCCCCACGAGGAGAAGGTTTCAAGGAATGGGCAATTTCAACGACATCGTTATCGTAGAAATAAAGACCCGTAACTGCGTAGTTAGATTTGGGATCTTTTGGTTTTTCTTCTAACCCAATTGGATTACCTGCGGGATCAAATTCCAGCACACCATATCGTTGGGGATCTTTAACCCAATAACCAAAAACAATGGCACCTTCTTCAAGACGCGCAGCCTTTTGAAGTTTATAGCTCAAACCATCGCTGTAGAAAATATTATCGCCCAGAATTAAGGCTACTGAGTCTGTACCAATAAATTTGCGACCGATAATAAAAGCCTGTGCTAGTCCCTCTGGTTTTGGCTGTTCGGCATAAGAGAGTGATAACCCAATTTGACTGCCGTCGCCTAGCAGTCTTTGAAACAGTGGTAGATCTTGAGGAGTTGAAATTATTAAAATCTCTCGTATGCCAGCCAGCATGAGAGTAGACAGCGGATAGTAAATCATCGGCTTGTCATACACTGGCATTAATTGTTTAGAAACAACTCGTGTTACAGGATATAGGCGCGTTCCCGAACCGCCTGCTAAAATAATGCCTTTCACTTCAGCACTCCTAAACGCTCGCGGTTATATTTGTGAGATGTCACGCGATCGCACCACTCCTGATGCTCCAAATACCACTGAACCGTCTTTCTCAAACCAGATTCAATATCATATACTGGACTCCATCCTAATTCCTTATTAATCTTGCTGAAATCTATGGCATAACGCCGATCATGCCCAGGTCTATCCTTAACATAGGAAATCAAGCTGGCATGGGGAATATAGGGAGAATTTGGCACCAGTTCATCTAAAATCGCACAAAGGTTTTGAACTAGCCATATGTTAGTTCTTTCTGAGCCACCACCAATATTATAGGTTTCCCCCGGTTGTCCCTTTTCTAATACCAATCGAATAGCTAGACAATGATCTTCCACATATAACCAATCCCGAATATTTTGACCATCTCCATATACTGGTAGTGGCTTACCCTCAAGCGCATTTAAAATCATTAAGGGAATTAGTTTTTCGGGAAACTGGTAGGAACCATAGTTATTGGAACAGTTGGTAATCAGGGTTGGTAAACCATAAGTATGGAAATAAGATCTTACCAGATGATCTGAGCTTGCCTTTGATGCTGCGTAGGGGCTATTAGGTGCGTAAGGAGTAACTTCTGTAAATGGGCGATCACCAGCTTCTAATGAGCCAAATACTTCATCAGTCGAGATATGCAGAAACCTAAATGTTTCTTTCTCAGAATCGGCTAAATTGTTCCAATACCTTCGAGCTTCTTCTAGTAAATTAAACGTGCCAACTATATTAGTTTGGATAAAATCATCAGGAGCATCAATGGAGCGATCTACATGGGTTTCGGCGGCCAAGTTAATGATGGCATCTGGCTGGTATCGCTCAAGTAAGCTTTGAATTAATTCGCGATCGCCTATATCACCTTGAATGAAAATATGTTTTGGATCGTCTTTCAAAGAAGCAAGTGTCTCAATATTACCAGCATAGGTTAACTTATCTAAATTAATTATTATATCTTCAGTAAGATTTCTCTGCATTAGTACAAAGTTTGAGCCGATAAAGCCCGCTCCACCCGTCACTAGAATTTTTTTCATATTTGCTAAGATTAAATTTTATTAGAAAAAATATTTCAATTACTTACACTAGAAATAGTTAATCGCGATCGCCTTTCCCACTATACTCATTTACGAGCAACAACGTGATATTAGCCCAGTATGGATCTGGCGCAACTGCTGCAACTGCACTGTAAAAATTTGTCTTCCGCACCATTTGAGGAAATGATACTTGTAAAAGCTGTATATATTATGCACCAGAATATGTAAGCGATCAGGAATATTTTTGGCAACTTGCAAATTAGGCACAGCCTCAGTTGCTTTTGGGAGGGATGTTCTTTGTCGTAATCAACTTGGAACATCCATCATATAATACCACAGCCGATGTATATTTTGTGCCAGCCTGCACTATTCCGACCAGATATTTCTCCAAAAAGGAGTCTCTTGGGTTTGAATAGTATTCGTTTTCTTGCGGATATCCTGAACCTTCCACCCGGTAAGCTTCGCTAAAGTCTGGGCTTCCCGTTCAAAGCGTTGAGGCAAAGACCTTTTATATTCTTGAGCAGCTTGACAATTGCTATTCCCGGTAAACGGATGACGGAGGATATATCGACCCTGGAAAGATTGGCGGTTTGATGTTTCTTGGAACATCAAATCTTCTGGAAACTTATCGCGGGTATAGCGGACATGGAGACGGCTAATAAAGACATTACTGGGTGAATTGGGGTTTAGCCAAAAGACGCCAGCTTGACGGAGTTCTTCTGGAGTCAGGGGTTGAGCAGAACAGGGATCGCAGCTACCCATATCCCAGGCATATTCTAAAAATGCTGCCTTTTTCCCTTCGCGATTGTATGCTGTTTGGAACATGGATTTGTAGAAATCGCCAAACTCGTTCTTAACGAATACTGGTATTTCAGCATCCGAGGGGACATTTACTGTCCGGTAGTTAGTAATTTCAGCTTGACCTTTGGGTGATAACACGTAGACAATCAAATCCTGCTCGCTTGTAGAGTTAATCATCCCCAAACGAATTGGTAACATGAATTTGGGAGATTCATAAGCCATCATCAGGGGTCGCAGGAATTGAGAACCTGTCTTTTCAAATTCTCCTAAATTGACTTTGGCAACAAAGAATTTCATGTTTTGCCGGATGTACGGCTTCAACAACTCATTAGCGCCCCTGGGAATCCGGTATCCATTGCGGTTTAGCCACGTTTCCAAACCGTTAGATTCCTTAGCACTCAGCATCACGATGTCATATTCCCCCACCGTAAACCGGGCTTCTACGGTTACGCCCAAGGCACTGTCTTGAGCCATACCTCTTGGCGCAGCTGCGGTCGGTGCTGCTCTCATAGATTGGTTTCTTTCGTACATCACCACCCTACAAGGGTCTGAGTCGAAATATTCCACGAGTCGAGGGGCGCTAAAAGCATCTAGCCGTTCAATAATTTTGGGTTCGCCAACGC
>Ga0196964_10000498_pt1 | contig 23842 bp, 32 predicted proteins | sample S1_10metaG_FD_148615 | JGI IMG/M metagenome (GOLD analysis project Ga0196964, IMG submission 148615) | Soil microbial communities from Anza Borrego desert, Southern California, United States - S1_10 | ecosystem: Environmental > Terrestrial > Soil > Desert | place: USA: California | collected... | reverse complement strand
CTGCCAACATTGAGAAGCATGGCATCTCTCTTGCGCGGGCAGCCGACCTCGAAGTTCTGGCCGTTCTGACCGATGATCGTTTCACTGAGCAGCGCCGTCGTGCCTACGGCCTTATCGACGGTAAGGCTCATTGCCTCGCCTACACCGTGCGGAACGCGCGGGTTCGGGCGATCAGCCTGCGCCGCGCACATGAGAAGGAGATGCGCCGCTATGTATGAAGACGCCACACCTCACCTCATTGGAGGAGAGCCTGAGGAGCAGCCCAGGCTGGACGACAGCGACAATCCAGAATGGACCGACGCCGACTTCGCGAAGGCTAAAGGCCCTGAGGACCTATCAGAGGTCGAGCTGGCCGCTTTCCCTAAGACGAAACGCCGCGGGCGACCTCCCAATGCGGTGAAGAAAGAGCGGATCTCCATCCGGCTCGATAATGATGTCCTGGAGAAATTCAGGGCAAGCGGCCCAGGATGGCAATCCAGGATCAACGAGGCCCTTAAGCGCGCGAAAGTCAGCTGATGCGGGCGCGAGCCTCCCGGCGATGTTGCGGCGGACGCGAACCGATCCTATTCTGATCGAATTGGCGGAGCGCGGGAGAAGACCAGCGGATAATCTTGTTCCAGAGGGTGAAAAGCTCCGGCGGGAAGTCGCCCGCATGGACTACGAGGCCTTCATTAGCAGTTCGGCCGAACGTGTCCGGTTCCAGCAGGAAATTGGAACGAATGCCATTCGGAGCATGATGCTGGCGAATGGCGGGGCCATCTTGGCCCTGCTGACCTTCGTTGGGAATAGCCGCAAAACCTTCGATGCTGGTGATCTCTTCTGGGCGTTTTCCTGCTTCGGAGCTGGAGTGGCCTTGTCCCTGCTAAGCTACTTCGCTGCCTACTTTTCGCAGGCGTTCTTCATCGACCACGATGTCTACACAGCGTGGAATAACCAGGATGAGCTTGTGTCGGGCGAGCCGAGATTTAGCCGGCAGGCGGCCCAAGGCTGGACGAAAGGGAACGTAGTCATCTGGGTGGCCATCCTCCTTCTGCTCGCAGCGTTGGGGACGTTCGTTGCAGGCTCCTATTTTGCGCTCAACGGGATCCTCTGAGCCTTACTTCTCCAGGCTCCGCCCCCACTCATCTTCCTGCCGGCGGTGCCATTCCTGGTCCGCCAGCATATAGTTCAAGAGGAGGTCGTACCCTTCGGCCCGGCTGACGAGCCAGGGCCACGGCACGGTTGCCCGGTCGTCTGCAAGCAGCGCAGGTCCGGGAGCATCGGCCCGTCGATCGGCAACGCCGGAGCCTCCAGTCCCTTGGGGAACGACGGGATGGCAGGCACGGGCTTTTCCCGGGCCTGACAGGCGCAGAGTGCTGGCAGCAGCAGCAACGTGGCGATCTTTAGCATCGCGGGCTTCCTTGATCTGGGAGGTGAGAGCGGAACTTCGGGCCTCAAGTTGGCGGACGTGCTGAGCCACCCGGGCGAGTTCCTTCCGATAGGCAGCCTGCGCCCGCTCCTCGCCACGCCTCTCAGCCGCGGCAATAGTGTGGCGCACCTGTCGACCATGCCACCACACTGCGGATCCAATCAGCGCGGCGCCGGCCGCGAGCCCCCACACCCAGCGCGGGATGCCGAACAGGAAGGAGATCATCGGACCCTGGCCTGACTCAGTACGCTGGCTGCCAGGCTCTTGATCTCCTCAGGGCTCAGCGAAAGCGGCCTTCTCAGGGCTCGTTGGGCGATCGACACCACGGCATTGCCACTCTGGCGATCAGGCCGAACGAGCTTGCGCAACTTATCCAGCATTCCTCGCCTCCATTAGCTGATTGAAACGGTCCCTGAGGGCGCGCCAGTCGACCCGATCGACGAAAGGCTCTTCACCCCGTCTCACGAAGCGCTGCAGGGCCATCGCCAACGCCTCTTCCCCGGCCGTCTCTAGGGCGCGCGGCAGGCAGCCGTGAGCCAAGGGCCAGAGCACCCGGGAAGGGTGGCCGAAATGCTCCGCCACCAGGTGGTGAGCGATCTCGTGGTGCCGGCAGTAGGTGAGCGTATCGTCGCCGTAGCCCAGCCGCTTTGTGGTCTCACGATAATGGGGCGCGTCATGGGGAAACGCGCCCCAGCTCGTGCCGTCCTGAAAGCGGCTGACACAGCCTTCCTCCGTCCACTCGACAGTGGCGAAGGTAGTGCGGATGATCACCGCACCTGGGCTACACTGTCAGGCACACGAGCGTCGGCCGCCACAGTGGCAATCTGGGCGCCACGCTTGCGGGTCTTGAACAGACCATAAGCCAGGGCGACGACCGCGGATACCGCAGCGATCAGCGAGGCTCCGTCCGCACTCTGAAAGTACCGGACCAGGCCAGCAAAGTCGCGAGCGCCAAGCAGTGCCAGAAGCACAGGCACGGCACCCACGATTACGATTACATAGCGCATCGCTGCCATGAGGGTGTCGATGAGGCCGGCGTTAGCCGAGACGATGACGGGCTTGTCGGTGGTGCTCATTGTATCAGGCATGTTCTCTCTCCTTAGGCTTCGTTCTTGGACAGGGGGCCGGTGGCGGTGAGCACGAAAGGCTTCACCGACTTGGGCGGGGTTTGCATGGGCGCGCGCGTCACTCGGTAGAGGCGCTTCTTGTCGATGCGGGTGATGCACACCTTGTCGGACTGGTTGCCGCCAAGGACGTGATAGGCCGTCTGGTCTTCACCGACGTAGATGCCGACGTGACCGCCGCCCGATCGGATGAAAGTGAGGACGTCGCCAAGGCACGGCTGGTGCTCCGGCGTTCCGAAGCCAGCCCAGTTCAGCGCCCAGAGCGGGTGCTTCGGGACAGGCTTGCCCGCGCGGCTTGCGACCACTGCCATGAACAGGCCGCACCAGGGGATAGCGTCAGCGGTGTAGCCCTGCCGGTCGAGACCAGTTTCCTTGGCCCAGGCGAGGATCGTCGCGCTGTTGCCCCTGCCCTGCACCTCCACGGTGCCGAAGAGCTTGATGGCTTCCTGCACCATGCGCGGAAGCACACCGATGCTGCTCAGCCAGCGATATTGAGCCGGCAAGCTCATAGTCGTTCTCCTGATTTTGTCGTGAAGTCTGGGGCTGATCAGCCCACCCGGCGCTCAGCGGGTTCGATGTCGGTGATGTATCCCGCGTAGCCGATGATTGCCCCTGAGGGCTGGGCGCGGACCGGGAACTTGTGAACCGTCACCCGCGACTCACCAAGCCGCGGAACTACAAGGCTGGTGGTTGCTCGCGCCGTGCCGTCCGGCCGGGACTTGGCAGCAGCGTCGAGGGCATAGAGGGTTCGGCAGAAGTCCTGAGGCCAAAAGTCCTCGTGGCGCTTGCCGATGATGTCTCGGTAGCTCTTCCCATCCGGCAGGAGGAAGTGTCGCTCGAACTCTCGATTAACAAACAAGTAAGCCAGGTCGGTGGCCCCAACGATCCAGTTGGGAAAGGGATCGAGATCACGGGCCATGCGAAGGCCCGTGATCTCGATCTCCAGTTGCTGGATACTCTTCTCGCAAGCCTCCACCCGATGCCATGCCTCGTCGCGCTGCTTCCGCATCTCGCTGAGGATGGTCGCGAAGTTCGCTTGCTCTGTCTCAGTGGTCTGCTCGGCCGCCTCCATTGCCAGCTTGCGGCTGGCAAGGCGGTAGCGAAGCACTAGACCCAGTAGGGTCAGGACGCCGGCGCTCGTGATCCACGCCGGGATTGTGCCGAGGAGCTCGCCCGAGATGCCCATCGTCGTCACGCGCGGCCACCATCAGAAAGGAATGACTGATGCACGCTTTACTCCCTCGCCCGAAGAGCCTCGCCTGCCCCGGAGATTCAGCGGTTGAGATCGCCTGAATGTCTGGTAGCTTCCGATCCGCTCGGGTCAGGGGGTTCGGATGCGTTTCGTTTATTTCGGTGTGTTGGCGGCAGCACTTGCAGGGTGCGCCACGGTTTCTCAGATGGCGGCCACCAGCGGCAGCCGCTCAGACGGCATCGTTAAGTTGTCCTACGAGCATGGCATGTTCGATAAGGTTCGGATCGACGAACGGACCGCGCAAGCCACTGCGGTTCGCCGCTGTGGGACTTGGGGCTACACCAGTGCAGAGCCCTTCGGCGGTGAAGTCCGGCAGTGTCAGGCAGCCTCTGGCTACGGCTGCACTCGCTGGTTCGTCACCCGTGAGTATCAGTGCACAAACGGCGGGAATGCTGCCCCACCGCTTGCCTCTGCGGCGTCGGCTCCGGTCACTCCCATGGCCAACGACATTCGGAAGGTCCGCGCGAACACCGAGTCCGGCTACTGTTTGGACGTGCCGGAGAACTATGTCGGAACGGGCTCACTAAGCCGGCCGGCTATCACCAAGGCACTCCCTCGCTGCTCAAGCCTTTCTGCGAAGTAGGACTGGCCAGCTGGCTTAAACGTAATCCGGGTCGCTGTAGTAGAGTATCTGGGCCTGAAATCTGCGACTGAAGCCTGAGAAGTGCTGCAGGCCGATCCCAATTCGATCCGGAGCTGTCGTGAAGTAAGTGGCCTTCGCTGCCGAGGCCATGGCCACCCAGGTTATGCCATCATCATAGGACAGACTAAAGTCGTAGTTCGTACCGTCGTAAACGATGCGGAACCGCATGAACTCGGGGAGGTCTACATGCGTGGCATAGAGTGAGGAGCCATAGGTCTGCAGCGCCGAGAAGTGGTAAAGGTTGATCTGCGGATCACCCCCCTGCGAATTGAGACAGGCATGCAGGAACTTGCCCGTTGACTCCTCTAGTAGGGTCATTCCTGGGCGAAGATAGGGATTGACCCGCTGCCAGGGTGAGACCCGGATGCTCATCTCTGCGGTCCAGCTTGAACCGGCGGGCACGCTTTTTCCGAGGAATCCGATTCCTTCTCCACCGCCCGTATCCGTGCGAACGACTGTCAAACCCTTGCTTGCATGATAGCCAGTCGCCAGGGTCGCGCCCGGGCTGGTAGTAGTGAGGTTGAAGAGCGAAGTAGTCGGCGGCCGCACATCCAAATGGCTCGACCCTCCTCCTCCAGCAGCCGCGATCGTTAGCGTATCCGACCCGTCGTTATAGGTGAGCGTCACGTTGGTGCCCTGGGTGAGCATCGCGGCGATGGTGTCCATCACCTGTTCGGTCGTGAGTCCTCCACCCCCTCCCCCGGCGGCATCGATGGTGATGGTATCAGCGCCATCGTTCGGCGTGATCGTGATGTTGGTGCCGGACTGGAGCGCGGCTGCAACGACGTCGCGAACCTGCTCGTCCGTGTAAGGCACCACGCCCAAAGCGGTCTTCAGCTCCGCAATGGTGATTTTCTTGTTCCGAGCGATTCCAGTCTCGCTCATGTCGAGGATGGGGATCACGTCACTAGCGAGAGCGACGTCTGCGCCGACGAGTGCTGGTAAAGCTGATATCTTGGTCATTCCAACCCCATGAAAGTGGTGTCGTCTTCAAGATGGAGCGCCGTGAGGTCGTCCTCCATCTGCAAGACTGCTGCAGGGCCGATCAGCGTGAAGTTGCGCCAACGGCCATCGTTCACGTCAGAGGTCTGCCTGACGCGGCCCGTGATGCTGTCCCCTGGCGTGAGCCCATCGCTGATCTGTTGGGCCGCAGTGTAGATTGCAGTCTCTGCGGTCACGGTGAGCGAGCGAGGCGTCCCGCTCGTGAATTCGACGTCCCATTCCGCATTGTCGTCGACGCCAAGGCCGCCGGCATTCAGCCGCGATCGCGATTCCCATGTGATCGTCAGATTGTTGCTGCCGTCCCAGGTGCCCGTCACATTCACTGGGCTCAGAGGCCGTTTGCCCTCGCCCGTATTAGTGAAGGGAACGAGTGTGGCGTCTTCTTCGTCCTGGTGCAGCGTCAAGCCGCGCAGGGTTAGAGGAGTACCCCAGGTGTCGACGTTGGAATAAACGATGCGGTAGACGCCGGAACCACCAAGCAGCACGAACTCTTCGCCTGAGGCGTGCGTGCCGATCGCGTGGTCCGTTCCCTTGCGCCCCCTCCTCAGGTTGGTGAGCTGCCAGGTCTTCGGAGCAATCTTGGTGGCCGTCTTGAACTGCAGATATTCGCCAAGGCCGTTCTTTCCGACGAAGGCGAAGTTTGCGAACGCATCCAACTCAGCGTCAGTGGCTGAACTGAGGCTCATCCCGTCGTGGAGCAGAACGACTGTAAGCACGCTTGTCGCGTCGAGGGTGTCGTCGAGTCCGGTCGTGGAGCCTGCCGCAAGCGTTCCGGTCACATCGCCGATGATGGCCTCGCCGCCGTCGTCCACAACAGTGGCGAAGACGGTGCCGTTGCCGGACGCCTGAATTCTTCCTCGTGGCCAGTGAGGCGCGCTCCCGGCCATCGCGACCAAGAAGCCATAATCGTCATGCGCGTCCGAGAAGATCGGCATGTCCATGGGGACAATGCGAGTGTTGGCGATCTCCGTGTCGTCCTCGTCCGGCATGGTGCCCGACGTGCCGACTTCCGCCGCTTGGTAGGTCACGCTCTCGTCGGAGACCGCTTCGCATTCGATGATGCCGTTCGCACCGCGGGTCTTACGAGTGATCCGAAAGGCGGAGATGCTCCCCGCCACTGGGATGCCGTAGGCAACCCCTGGTTCGATCCCGATCCATTTGTCGGTCACGTCGAACCGAGCGATGTTGCGGCCGAGCCATGCGTCCCAGTGCAGGGTGGAGGCGACACTCGCCCCCTCACTAGCCGTGAGCGTAACGGAGACGCTTACGCTGACGTTGGAGTGAGCATTGCCCTCGCTTCTCTGGGCCGCGGCGGTGTTCGATTGATAGTCACGCTCCGGGTCCGAGAAGGTGAAACTCGTCTCTCGTGGAAGGTCGATGTCGGTGCTGCGATTGAAGCGCACCGCTTCACCAGCCTCACTGCCGAACTCGTGCGCCCCCATGTCGCTCAGGGGAATGATCGCTCGAAGGCTCTGCGACCGACGATAGAAGCGGATCTGGCCCGAAACCTCTGCCGCATCGACTCCAAAGACCGGAAGCAGCGGCTTGAGGGCATCCCAGCATGTCGACTCCGTGGTCACCGAGTAGCCACGCACGGTGCGGCCCAGCAGCGCTGTGCTCGACATTTCCCGCAGAGGGTCGATACCCGCCGGCGCGCAGATGGCCTCTGCAACGGTCGCTAGACTCTCGTTCGACCGGGCGACGATCAAGCCCTCGATGGTCGGTGGGGCATTGCCGAACCGCGCAAGCTGCAGGTCTTCGATGACGGCATAGGCCCAGTGCCGATACCCGCTGTCCTCGTCCAGAGTCGCGGCAAGCACCGGATCCACGCCTTGTGTCGGCCCACCGCCGTAAATCGTCAGGCTCTTGAAGTAGCGGTTCTTCTTATACTTGCGCCGAACCAAGCCGTAGCTGTCGATCGTCTCAGACTTGAGAGTGGCCTTGGCGGCGTTGAAGATCACCTTCCCGCCGGCCCAGAGCTTGGTGATCCCCTCAATCGGATCATCGTCTGTCCTGTCGGCAAACAGAACCGCCCTGGTCACCGAGTAGGTATAGTATTTCTGATCTGGAGCAGCGAAACCGAGAAGCCCGCCAACGGCGCCACCGATCACGGCCCCCACCGGGCCGCCCATCATGAAGCCCTGGATGGCGCCGGTCGCCGCGCCGACCAGCTCCGAGTAATCCTCGACGGTGTGTTCCGTCTCTTTGATGTCGTCCATCGCCAGTTCGATGCCAGCAAGGCGAACCCCTGCTCCGTACACCCTGGGGATAGCGACCCCGTACTCGCCGCCTGCGGCCTCCAGATTGCCGAGTCGCGGCCCATCCTGAGCCGTAAGCCTGCCGAGCAGGTAGGAAGCCCCAAGCTGGACGAAGAATGCTCCGAAATTGAAGCTGGAACCGGCAGCGGCCACAGCAACAGGAGGCATGGACGCCATCAGACCTCTCCTCGATCAGAGGCCATGCTCAAGTGCCCTTCACAATTGCGGACGAGCTGCGCTTGTCGCGGCCGGGCACTTTGTCTGCGCCGCCGTAGTTCACTAGGTTTGCCCAGGCCGTGCACCCGTTGGTACCCTGATCGGCAGCCTTCAGGTTGGTACACCCGGGCGTCATCACATAGGTGATGCCCGACACCAGCGGGAATGCCAGGCGAGGCCAGAGCGTTATCTTTCCTCCCGCGGTGTGCTCTTTGATCTCCGCACTAATGCCGGCGTTCATGCCGCTGGTGAATGTCACTCGGCCCCGCCGGAAGTATCCTGCCGCCTCTCCCCGCGCCGCATCCGTGAAGCTGCGGTGACCATCCGCCTCATCGATGGTGCCGGTCACGGTGAGTGGCGCCAGATCCTTCTTGCAGCCGGAATCCCCGAATAGGTGCCGACAGCCGGGCTGCAGAAGGCGAACCAGAGGGGTCTGCTTCAGTCTCGCGCCGTCACCCAGCAACTCCACCCGGAACCCGCGGTCACCGTGTTCTACGGGGCCGAAGGTGCCCCTTAGGAGGAGGCGCCCCGTCCCGGTACCCGACCAAGGCACGAGCCACGCCTCGACATACGCGCCGTCATACAGGCCGGCGAAAAGATGAAGCTCCGAGATGGAGCCGCCAATTGCCCCTGAAAGGTCCATCGTGCCCGCCGCGTCCGCGGCTGAGACTCCCTCTGAAGAGCTCGGGGCGAGGCTGTCGCAGGCGAGATACGTCTCACCCTTCCAGACGAGGTTCCGATCCAGCGAGGTCAGGCGCACGGTTGCGCCGTCAGCCCGCGTGATCTTCCATATCTGTGCCCATTGCGTGGTGCAGGGCACATGCTTGTGCAGTACCTCCGCACCCACCTGGCTGATCGAAAGGCTTGGCTCCACTCTGTGCAGGTACTCAGCGCCCACCTGAGTGACCCGCGTTCGCGTTCCCACCCGATGAAGGTACTCGATCCCGACTTGGCTGACACGAGCGCCGGGAAGGGCTCGGACAAGCGCCTCGGCGCCGCCTTGCGTGACGCGCAACTCAGTCATGTTCGATCCTCACTGAGCCGCTGGGTCAGGCGGTGCGCTCGACCACATGCAGACCTGCGTTCAGCGCCGTAGGGGTCCAGGGCAGCCCAGTAGCCGGGTTCAATGGGACGTTGCTGTCATGGTATGCCTCTGCCGTCGTGATCGGCTGAGGTGTGACGGTGGCCTTGCTGCTGCCGGACTTCATCGACGGTGCCACCGTACAGGTACCGGCATCGTCCTTCTTCGCCCGGATAAAGGGCCGCACCGTCAGGATCTCGGAAAGGTTGCTTGGGCCGTTCTGCAGGCCGAAGTCTGACTCTGCTGTGGCGGCACTGGTGCTGATATAGGTGGCGTCATCCGGCGGCGTCTCACTGAGCAGGGAATGGCCTACCGTGCCGCTCGACAATGCGAAGTCTGCCTGAGCCGTATCGGAGTCCACCATGAGAAGGCCGGACTTCACATCGCCGACGAACCAGTTGCAGCCGCTGCCGTCGTCTGTCGTGTCGTTGCAGAAGATGTCGGCAAAATCGATGTCCGCAGTGTCACCACCATTCGGGTAGCCAAAGGCAATCTGGCTAAACTCGACATTGGCGGTCTGGATGGTGTCGATTCCGGTGAGATTAAGCCGGGTCACCTCGTCAACCCGCAGCTCCAGTGCGCCTGCGGTGCCGTCCCCGGCCTTCACATAGCATTCAAGGTGCTGATATGCGCCAGCCCCGATGATCGGGATGCTCCGACCGAGGACCGTTCCGCCCCTGCGCACCTCCAGTGCTCCGTCAGTCCCAAGGTAGACAGAGATTTGGGAGCCGTTCGACTGGTCGCGAAAGTCAAAGAGGAAGATCAGTTCGTTGATGGGCAGGGAGTGGCAATAGGCCGCATAGCCGACGATCACCTCCGTGAGCGGAGCCCCAAAGACGCGACGGGCCACGGAGGTGTTCGGCCCACCAGCCATGCGAAGATGCCAGTTCCCGGTGCGCGGATTGAGATTGGACAGAGCAAAGCCGGATTCGACCTGCGCCCATGCCTGCCCTGATGAGCCGTTGAGCATTTTCGCTTCGTCGCCGCCGTAGCGACCGAATCCATCACACCAGCGGTTCGCCATCTAACAGGGTCTCACTTCCACAAGGTTGATGTCTGCAAAGCCGCCGACCTGCCACGTCCGCACTATGCCTTCGAAAGCGTCATCGCTCTCGAAGCGAACCTCGACGTCGAACAGGAAACCGGCCGTCACATCGAGGCCGGCAGGCGGCGGAAGATCGAACACGATCTCACCGCCTGGACGGGTGACCGTGTAATCGGAGGGAGAGACAGGGATGCCATCCAGGGCCACCACAACCGTGCTCACCACCGGCAGGTGGATCTTGCGCACATAGCTGTAAGCTCCGACTCCATAGGTCTTCGTCAACTGGAAGCGGCTCGTAAAACCGTCCGTGACGCCGATTGCCTGGTCGGCGTCAGAAATGGCGGCGATGACCGAAGCATCGGGCTCGTTCGGCACATGATCGACGGTCGCCTTGTCCAGTGGATCGCGCCAGGGGAATGAGTGAAAAGGCCCGCGCATGATCAGCCAGTGGTCACGCAGTCGATTGATGACTTCAGGCTGCCGCCCTGCCGCTTCCGGCAGAATGTAGCGGTAGAGGGGGTGTTCCCAGTCCTGATTGCGCCGCTCAGTGCCGCCAGCGGAAGCCTGGATCGTGGTCTTCGTTCTTGGCGCAGAGACGCAGGGATACCCCGGCACTTCCTCCGGCAGGTATTCGTCGATGAAGCTCATATGCCAAGTCCGCGGCGCGTCTGGCGCGCGATCTGCGACCTGCTCCGGTTGAAGCTGTTCGCGTCCGGTGTGCTGATGTGCTGGTTGATGATCACGCGGCCACGGCCGGCGGGTTCATTGTCGTTCCCGATCGTGAGGCGTTCTCCATGCGAGACACGCGCGATTGGAAGGTTGTTGAGAGACAGCAGGTTGCGGTCTGTCCCGTGATTGCCGAGGATGTTGAACCCGCCTCCAGTCGCGAAACCGGGAATGCCCTTCCCGAGGTTGGCAACCAGGCCGCCGTTGCCCAGGATGGAAGCAAGGCCCTTCTGAAGCTCCATACGAGCCAAGCCCAAGAGGAACTGCTTAAGCGTGTTCAGCAAGCTATCCTTCGCCGCGCCCAATCCCTCGGACAGGGCGAGCGCGCTGTCTAACAGGCCCTCAAGCCCCTGAACCTGCAAGCGCTCCAGGGCTTCCTGGGCCTTGGCAGCGGTCGATGGCAACGTGGCGAGATAGTCCTCCATAGGGCCGCGGGTGCTTTGGAGCACTCCTTGAGTGGCGGTGGCCTGCTCGCCCGGCAGTGCAGCGAGACGCCGGCGCGCCTCCTCCTTTGCCGCCCACGTCGACTGCTCGTCAGCGAGGACCGCCTCCAGGCGAGCCCGCTCCTGGCGATAGATCAGTTCCAGAAGCCGGAGTTCAGCCGCACGGCACTCGCTGGCGGTCTCTGCAAGCGACACTTCCCCTTCCAGCCTCTGGCGTTCCAGATCGAAATCGACCTGTTCGAGCGCGGCAAATTCGCGCGCCCGCTCGGCTTGCTCCTCCTGAAGCAGCTTCTGAACCTCAAGATTGTGCAGGATGTCCTGCTGCGCGGCGATCTGTGCCGCCTGCGCTTGGCTTAACCCTTGAGCGCCATTGGTCAGCTTGTAGGTTTCGACCTGATGCGCCAGCTCCGCCCGCTGCTCCTCACGGTTCAGGTCCAGGATCTGCTTCGACAGAGCCGTGCGCTCAACATAATCAACCGCCAGGTCGCGCTGTGCGCTGAGAATGTCTGCGTCGGCGCGGCGCTGTTCTTGCGCGAAGGCGTGTGCGGCATCGATGCTCTGGAGCCGCGCTCGCTGAGCCGCCTCAATCTGTTCAGCTAGGTCCGCTTCGCCGCCACCGGAGCCGCGCCCGTCCGAAAAGGGCTGATGCCGGTGGAGGTTGCCCTTCCCGCCGTGAACAAGTGGCTGCCCAAGAGAGACCCCGGCCCGGGCGGCCGCAAGGGCGATCTTCTCAGGGTCCACTGAGGTCGAGAAGTCGAAAGCCCTGTAAAATTCGTGGTCGCTGGTGCCCGGCCGTGCGGCGTTTCCCGGCCCCAAGCGTCGATAGAGTTCGGCCTGCTTTGCGGTCGACCGGATGCCGCTGGTCGGCTCGATCTTCAGCCGACGCAACTCGCGCAGAAAAGCATTGTAGGCGTCTCGGTCAGAACGCTGCCCGCTGCCACCAGACTCCAACTGCGTCGGCGTTCCAGTGGAGGAACGCGGCGCGACCGGCTTCGGGGGACTCAGGCGAAGTCCGCTGATGGACGAGGAGCCAAGGCCAGCATTCTGGCGCTCTTCAGCGATCCTCCTCGCCAGTGCCGCCTGATCCGCGAAGGGGTTAAGCCGCCCCAACTCCAGCACTTCGATGGCGACTCTGGCCTTGTAGCGCGTCCATGCGTCAGCCGCCCGGCCGAGCGCGGCGACAAGCTTCAACAGGTCATCGACAAACCCGAGGATTGCATCCGAGTTCTCGGCGACGGACCCAGCGATCTTGGCCGACAGGACGGTCTTGAGAGCGTCCATCTTGTCCGCCGTCTCATCGGCCTTCTGGATTTGGGCGTCACTAAGGACAATCCCCATCTTCTCGGCAGCAAGGGCGAGCTGGTTAATGCCCGCGCTGCCTTCCGAGAGCAGCGGGACGATCTTCTGGAATCCCTTGCCGAAGATGGCCACGCCCGCCGCTGCGTTGGCGGAGGCTCCCCCCGTGCGGTTCATCTGATCGGCGATCTTGCCGATAATCTCTGACTTCGATTTGGTGCGAATGTCCTCCAGGCTGATGCCCAGGGCCTGAAAGGTAGTCTGTGCCTTCTTGGATCCCGACGCCGCCTTGCTGAGGTTGATGGCGAGCTTGCCCAGTGCAGAGTCCGCCTCTTCCTGGCTCGCACCCGCCTGCTGCGCGGCAAAGCGGAAGGTCTGCAACTCCCGCGTGGTAACTCCGAGCTGCTGAGCGACCTCGCCTAGAGAGCCGGCATAATCGAGCGCGCCCCTGGCGACGTTCGCGAGCAGACCAACCGACAGGCCGGAGGCGAGCCCGGCAATACCGGCTTTCACCGCACCGAACGACTTGCTGATAGCAGTTGAACTGCTGGCCGCCTGACGCTGGGCGCGCTTCATCCCCGCTTCGAAATTGGCGGTGTCCGCACTGAGGGTCGCCCTCAACGCGCCAATGAGTGCTGCCATGCGGACCCTTCTTTCGTTCGGGCGCCCTAGTTGACCTGCTTGAACGTCATCTTCGCGCCGCGAGCCTGGAACTCGCGCATGACCGCCAGCATGTCTGAGGGGGTCTGAGCAGGCCGTCGCCGGGGCTGCTTCAGATAGTGATCCAGCTTCTTAAGTTTGCCGGCCTTGGCCGCAGCCGTGAATGCCGCAGTGTGCCATGCCAGCGATACGTCACGTTCGCTCTGCCGTTTCGCGGCGAGGGCGGCCCCTTCCATGATCGTCACGAAGCTGCGTGGTGTCTGTGCCCAGAACTCCGCCGGGCTGTACCCGGCCGCAACCCATTCCTTCAGGAAGTCTTCGACCGACCACGCCGCATTGGAGGGTTTTGGTCCTTCGCTTCCTCGCCGCCGATGTTGAAGGCGCGGCGCAGGACGTCGCCCATCACCACTCCGATGGCAGCCCCCTCCGGCCCGAAAGCGACACCCGCCGCCTCGTCCAGGGTCACGCCCTCATGCTTCTCACGGAGCAGGCCCCAGAGGACCTTGCCCGCCAGCGACATCGGGGGGTCGACGAGCTGAGGCAGGATGTTGCTCATCTTTTCGCCGGTTACTGCTTCGATCACGTCGATGGCTCGGAAGTTGCAGACGAGGTGGAGGGTTTCCCCGTCCACCTCAATCTGCCCCTCATGGTAGAACGAGCGCATTAGGCGCCGGCAGCCTCGGTCGAGTCACCGGTGAACCGGACAGTCATCGTCGCGGTCATGCGGTCATCGATCGGGATATTGCGCTCGTAACCAGTGACGATGCAGTCACCCTCGATCACCCAAGTCCCGGTGCCGTCTGGAATGACGATCCGGTAGCCCTTGGTGAGGCCGGAAGCCTGCGCGCCGCGGATGAGCGCGTCAGTGGTGCTGCCAGGCACATAGTTCATTTCAAACGTGCCCTCGCCGTCGTCGATCAGACCGGAGATGAACTCCCGGCGCCGATTGGGAGAGGCCATGTGGGTTGCCTCGACCTGCTCGGTCTGGGGGTTGGGAGGAGTAACGCTGAGGATTTCACCGAGCTGCGTGAGAACGGGCGTTCCGGCATTGTTATCAAGCCAGAGTTGCGTTCCCAAGCCGATCTGAGCTTCAGTTGCCATTGTAGAGGCTCCATTTTCGGATTGGTCTTGCCCAAGGACCGGCGGGGCTTATCCCTTTCGGGAATCAGGTGTTCGAGAAGTGCAGGGTCAGCCGGATAGCGTCCCTGAAGATCATCTGGGTTTCGACACGCTCGTTCAGAGGCGTCACGTTGATGCCAGTCGCGCCCTGAAAGCGGATACCGTTGCCGCTCTGAGGCGGCAGAAGGGCCGCGATCACCGCCTCTTTGATTGCCTTCTTCTCAGCATAGGACCGCGCCCAGACGTCGACCTGCAGTTGCACGTCACGAACGGACTGGAGGCCACCCAGATGCTGATCGCGCCCATCCACCGGGAGGCTCAAGGTCAGCGCCGGAAGGGCGCTCGCTTGGGGGCGATCCTCCCAGTAGATCCGACTGCCTACCAGCGCGGCCGTGGAAGCGTCCGCGATAAGGCGGGCGCGAAGCGCTCCTTCCATGTCCATGGATCAGCCCTTCGTCCTGGCCAGCTTCTTGGCGTAGCGCGCTGCCGCTCTTTCGATCTCGCCGCCAAGCTCCCGACCGATGATCTCCAGGGCTTCGTCCTTGGTCGCCTCCCAGGCAGGAACCCCGAAAGCTTGAGCAGGATGCCGGAAGGTGCCGAACTCCTGCGTCACCGCGGCAGGGTCGGCCGAACCGACGTGCACCTCGGCAAACGCCTTCCCTTCCCTGCGGGCATCCCGAGCCTGGCGCGGCGTGAGTTGGGTACCCGTCTGAATGGACCTTCCGAGGGCTCCACTCCTCTTGGGAGCCCGGCTCTCCATCTCTGCTTCGACCGGCGCCGCAGCCTTACGGAGGACCCGGCGTAGCGTGTTCCGCGCCGTGGCCTTGGGGAGTTCGCCAAGAGCTCTGTCGAGTTCTGACCAACCCTCCATGCGGACCGACACGTTACTTGCCCTTGGCCTCGGCTTTCGCTGCCTCGTTGGCTTCCGCCTTCGTCGCAACAACATAGCCCAAGTCGGACATGCGGCGCTGCTCCGAGCGGGGCAGCTTCTTCAGGTCGGACTCGGCAATGGAAAACGGTACTGCTCTCTTGGCCATCATGCGCTCCTCGTGGCGGTGAAGTGGATTTCTGTGTTCAAGCCGATGGGAGCCACGCTGGTGATGTCCCAGGAGGCTCCATTGAATGTAATGCGGTCCTTAACGGCCACGGCAGCAAGCGTCGGCGTCCAGAGGGCCATGATGGTTGCCGCCTGCTCCGCTTGCTCCTGTGCTGCCTGGCGGCGCTCAGCCCCCGTGCCGTAAGTAACTCTCGCCCAGGCTTGCGCGACCTGCCCCCAAGTCAGGGTCTCGCCGCCATAGTCGTCGGTGGTTGCGGTTCCCCGTTCGAACGTGACGAGGGTGTGACGGCCCCCTGCGCTCACAGGATTGGCCGGTACGATTGAGCAAGGGCGGTGATCCCGAAGGGGACCTCCTCCACTCCTCCACCCTGCGCAACGCCTTCCCGCATCGCGAACAGGTGTCCCATCATCAGCTTCAGGGCGGCCATGAGATCCGCCGGGATGTCGTCGGCTGCAGCGTAACCGGCTGTCAGCGTCACACGAACGCTGCCCGCCTCTCCGCTCGACACAGGCCAGGACGTCCCGTGAGCCGCCAGTAGCTGGTGGTCTCCCAGGTACCAGTCGCCATCGACCAGAGCGACTTCGGTGCCGTCCGCCTCGTAATACTCAACCGCGTCGATCGAGGTGATGGGTCCGATCGGTAAGGCCATGGCTCGGCAGAACTGCCTGGCTGTCCACACGAACTGCCGCTGCTGCAAGGACTTGCCGGTGTAGGTCTCCACCCAGGCGATCGCAGCGTCTCGCGAAGCAATGACAGACGCGTCGTGGTGAGTGTCGCTGCTCGTCAGGCGCAGATGTGCCCTCGCGTCCTCGAGGGAAAGGATGTTCTCCCCGACAAAGGGCGCGAGGGCAGTCAGCATCTACTTGCTGCTCTTGTTCGACGGAGCCCGTCCGGCGTCCTTGGAGAATACGCCCATGCCAGCAGCGCGCATCTGCTCTTCCATGATGTGCCGAGTGCCGTAAGCGCCCTCGCCCGCGTCAGTCTCTGCGGCCGCTTCCTCGTTGGTCGTGGGGCCGCTGATGATCGTCGCGCCGTCGTTGCTCGTCGACACCGTGTTGGTGGTGCCCTCCACGGCCTTATTGGCCGGCTTCTTCACTGCCATTGTTCATCCCTTTCCATGAGAGAGAGGTGAGACCCCGCCGCTCTCCGATAGAAAGAAGGGGCGAGCACAAAGCCCGCCCCTCCCCAATGACCCTCAGACTAGCTGGTGAGGTCCGTGATGGCGGCCGCGAAGGCGCCCTTCACAAAGGCTTCGGTGCGGTACACCGCCAGAGCCAGCCGCTCTTCCGCCAGGATCGTAACCAGGTTCTTGCGGAAGTTGTCGCTGTCCTCAGTCGAGATCTCGACCCGCGCATCCTGCCGGTCGAAGATCTGAGCACCCGTGTCGAACGCTCCGACGAGGAAGTTGCCTGCGGCCATCGCCTGGGTGCTGACCACCGGCAGGCCCCACAGGCGCGGCTGAGCCGTGCCAGCAGGGTCACCGATGATGTAACGCCCATCACCGTCCTTGGTCGTCTCGATGCCGGCCCAATCGGTCGGGTGCAGCACCATGCCGCTCGCCGGCAGCTCAGCCAGTTCTGCCTGGAGCATCGCATAGCGAAGCACATCCAGGCGGGTGGGCGAAGCCACAACAGCCGGGTTTGCACCCAGCGCAGTCGCCTGGGTGTAGACGCCGTTCAGGTTGGTGCCGGTGCCGTCGCCATTGAGAAGCTGAAGCTCCTCGGCGTAGGCCAGGCCGTAGCGCAGGCGCCCGTCGATGTACGAACGGAGCATCGGCGCGTCGTCGAGGATCTGCCGGGTTGCAAGGACCCAGTGTGCGATCGTCGTGACGTTTGCGGTCACGATGTCGAACTTGATCTCCGACTGCGGCTTGGTCGGGCCAGTCGTTTCCGAAACCGTCGCGGCCGAGTTCGTGAACCCGGTCTCCTTCGGATACTGGATCGAACCGCTGTTGGTGTTGCCCGGGATGAGCAGGTCACGAACGGTCATGCGCCGCTCGACGGCCCGAACCAGCGGGGCGCGCTGCGGAATAACGAGATCGCCAGCGGAGCCGTTTGCGTCAGTCGTCAGGGACGAGATAATCGCCTTGACGTCGACACCCACGCGCTTGCCACCAGTGGGCGAGGCCATGAAAGCCTTCACGGCTTCATCCTCGATCATCTGAGCGCCGGCCGACTTGGAACGCTGCGGCTCGTCATAGCTCTTGCGAGCCATCTTCTGCTCCAGCTCGTCGAGGCGAGCTTTCGCCTCATTGAGCCCGGTGAGGGCCTCGTCGGCCTTCTCCTTGGCTTCCCTGCTCAGCGGCTCGCCGGCCTGAGCCTTGCCCAGCGCGTTCTCCGCAATAGCCTTCACGGCGTCATGCCTGGAGGCAACAAGATCCTTCACTTCGGCGACCAGTTGGTCGACAGTCTTTTCGTCTGCCATTTCGTATCTCCTGAGATGGCGATTGGTGGAAAAATCAGCCGAGCGCGGCCTGAAGCCTCTTTGCGAACTCGACTGCGTTGACCGCCTCGCCTTCAGGCTCCCCCCGAAGATGCGGCGCTGCCCCGGACGCGATTGCCGCGGCCTTGGCTTTCGAGAATCCTGCCTCCCGCAGGAGTCCCTCGAACTCTCGGACAGTCGGCAATCCGCCGGCTTCCGTAATTGCTTTGACGACCTCGACGCGCGCCCGCTCGTTGGCTGCGAAGGTCACGATGCTGTTCTCCAGGAGGTCCAGCTCCTTGAGGGAGATGACGCCCGGCTTCCCTGCTTTTGGCTCCGACTTGATCGTGCGGTACCCAATGCTCAGCCCATCCAGGCCGCCCTCTTTGAGCAGGGCATAAGCCTCAGCCGCCCGAGCAACATTATCCTTGAACAGCCGGCCTCTGACCCACAGGCCCTTGCCGTCCTCCGCAAGATCGTCCCAGACGCCGATCGGCTGATGAGGATCGTGCTGCCAGAGCATCTTGACCCGGCGGCCTGTGCGTTGGCTCTTCGCCAGGCTCGTCGCAAATGCGCCGGGCTCGACGATCTCGCCATAGCTGTCGACGTTGCCGAAGACACTGGCATAGCCTTCGATCACACCGGTGTCGGAGACAGCCTTAGCGTCCAGCGGGACGCCGCTGTTCTTGGTTTGAAGCATTTTGGTGGAACTCCGCCTTTAAGCCGCGAGTAGGATCAGATCGAGGTCGTAAGCCCGCCAGTCCGTGACCCGGCCGGCGGCAATCATGGTGTCTGACACGTCGACGAGTCGAAGCCGTCCGCTGGTGCCGGTCTTTCCTTCGGCTTCCATGCCGTCCGGCATGTCTGTGGCAGCCAATCTGGCCGTGGTTGCCGCCACGCACTCAAGTTCGATGAGGTCGGGGGCCTCGGTAAATCGCAGAGCGCCTGAGATCGCGTCCAGACGCGGTGCCGGCGACGCCACCGCGGCGCTGGTAAAGCTTCCGCTCGCTGGCCCGGTGGGCACCTCAGCCGGCGCACCAACCGCCTCGCCAGCGAAGAGCGAAGTGTCTCTTCCCTCCACTCCACCGAACAAGCCCACTGACGCACTCGCTGCGGAGACCTCCAGGGCGTCTCCAGCTTCGATCACGTCCAAAGAGGCGAGATAGAGAACCTCGCCTAGTATCTCTGTCTGGTCTCCCGGCTCGACTAGTTCGAAAGTCCCCGGCAGCGCCTGGGCCGCCGATGCTTCCAGGCTGTCCGTGCCTTCGGTGGCCAGCAAGGTACCGGTCGACGATGCAACGCCTACTGCCGTCGCGCTGTCCTGGCTCCCCTCGAAGTATGCGAAGGCCCCGATGAAGCGCAGCTCGGCAGTGATCGCGACGACATCCGCACCTTCACTGGCAACCAAAGAACCGCTTGCCGGAGCATCGGCAACCACGCCGGCAAGAGTCGCCGCATCGGCGCTCTCGACCGCTCCCAAAGCGCCGGGGAAGGCCGCCGATCCCGCCACACTGGCTAGGTCAGTACTTTCAGCGGCAGCAAGCGACCCCGATGCAGATTGCGCGGCTGCCGCGGCGAAACCGTCCTGTGCCTCCGTTGCCAGAAATGAACCCGTAACCGCGACCCCGCCCGCCAGAACAGCAAGGTCCTGGTCCTCGGTGGCAGCGAGGATGCCGTCCACCGCAGACGCTGTAGAAGTAACCTCGACTGGAGTGACGAGGCCGGACTGCACACTCCATGCGGGGTAATCCGCGATGGACTGCTCTGGAGCTAGCCGGTGGTCACCTCCGCTGGTGTAGCCGAGGTATCGCCAACTCCGGTTGGGCAAGGCTTACTCTTCCCATGTGAAATAAATGTCGAAACTCCCTAGCGTGGCGCCGCTGGCATTCAGGTTCGCGAGCAGGAGCGATGAGCTTGTCGGAACGAGCAGCCCCTGCCCCGGAAAGGTCCAGATGAAACCAGCGCCTAGCGTGAGCGGAATGCCGGCCACCTTGAGGAAAGGCCCTCCGGTTGCGAACGTCGGCACGGTTGTTTGCCCTGTGGTGTAGAAGCCCGTGAGGGCAGCACCGTCAGAGGTGTCATGAGGAATCGGCACGTTGTTCGTGCCGCCCGCCGGGGTGTTTGTTGGACGAGCGAGCACGAACCTGGGCGCGGTGGCGGTTAGGGTGCCGAAGCTGACCCCAACCTCCCGTAGAACGGCGCGCGCGCTGGCGGCCGTTCGGATCTCCGCCATGACGGTATTTGCGGTGTTCACGCCGGCACGCGCCAGCGCAATGCTGTAGGTTGCCATCAGCCGTGCGTGATCGTGCCGGAGGTGATGCGGACCTCTTGGTTCACCTGAATTGCCGTAGAGTTGAGGTTGATGTTCGAACCCGATGTGCCGACCGTCAGGCCGTCGATGATGACGGTGCCTCCAGAAGTGGTGATCTGAGCCGCCGCGGCCGCGCCCGTAGCGTCGGCAGCAGTGTCTGTCAGAGGGGTGCCAGCCAGGCTCATGGTGCCCGTCCCAAGGGTGAACGAAGGGGTCGCGAGAGGGATCGTCGCGAGCGTCGTCGCCATGCCGGTCGTCCCGATCTTGAGGAGGCCCCCATTGCCGATGGCGTCGATCACGGCTTGCAGCCGGGCGTTCTTCACCGTGTTACTGTAAGTGACAGCCATCTTTAGTCCTCGATCTCGTGGCGCTCGAACTCGACCACCCGGCCGTCGCGATCGTGCTTCGTAATGACGGTACGCTCGGCGCCCTTCTTGGGGACGTTGACGGTAAGCGGGACCACAACCTTGACGTCCGGCACAGGTGCACTGGCGAGCTGGCCCGGCTCCGTTTGCTGAACAGTGTCGGTCAGAGGCACGTTCTGCATCTGCATCCGCGGCGTATCGCCGCCCTCAACAGGGGGCATATTCTCCAGCGAACGGACCTCGTTGATCGTGAACCAGCCGTTCTGCAGACCGGAAGCGTAGAACTCCGCCCGACTCTTGCTGTCGGCCCTTAGCAACCCCTCTAGGTTAAACTCGATCGTGATGCCCTCGGCCCGATCGCGAGCCGTGAGGAGTTGCTTCTCAAGGGCCTGCTCGATCCGCTTCAGCCGCCGGCGGAGCGTGAACTTCTGGAAGCCAAGGGTCTGTTGCTCAAGCCCCGTGCCCCAGCTCGTCGATTTCTCAGTGTGCCCAACCATGTGGGGTGGCACGCCGAAGAACCGGCAGATTTCCTCCACGGAGAAGGCCCGGCTCTCCAGCATCTGGGCGTCTTCTGGGTTGATGCTGATCGACTGCCACTTGAGGCCATTGTCCAGCAGCATCGGAACGCCGGCATTCATGGCTCCGGCGTACTTCTGCTGAAGAAGATCCTCTGCCGTCTTCCTTTGGTCCGCCGTCAGCGGCTTGTCCGTCTCCATCACACCCGACGTGCGAACGCCATTCCGAAACGTCGCTTGGGCCGCGGCATTGATAGAGCGAGCCATGCCGAATGCCTGCCGCCCAAAACTCAGTGTCGACAGACCTCCGAGGGGTGACCCGCCAAAGCCACGAATGTGCAGAACTCGTGCCTGGGTCTCGCGTCGACGTCGGCCGCCATCGTCCCAGTCATACTCGATGTCGCCATTGGCAGCACGGCGGACCGCAACCGACTCCGGTGGCATCGGCGGCAAGAGGGCAATGACCCGCCCGTCAGCCGCGCGCTCAACCTCGCAATATGCGTTGCCGTGCATCTCCAGGCAGGCACAGACGAACTCCCAAAAGTCCAGGCTCGTCTGGTCAGAGTTCGGGCTGTCATGCAGCACCCGGTAGAGCGGGTGGTCTCCTGCAACCGTTCTCCGCCCTTGCTTGTCAGTTCGGTAGACCATCAGCGGAAGCGAAGCGATCGTGCCCGCCAGCAGGTTGACGCACGCCCACGCTGCTGAGAGCGCAAGCACGCCGCTTGTTCCGGCGGATCCGCTGTCCTGGTACTCCGCCAAGGTCACCATGTTGGTGCGGAAGTTGGCCCCATCCTGCCGAGACGCGCCGGCCCAGTCGCCAAGAGCGCCCGTTCCGATGATCTCTTTCCGCTCGATGCCGTCCCGCTCCAGACCGAGCGCGGCTTTCCACCACTTCACGCGGCGAGGCTCGCAAGCCAGTCATCAACACTTGGTTCTGGTGCGTCCAGCGGAGCTACACCGAAGGCCATTGCCAGTGCGACCATGCCGTCGATCCTCCCCGCCGCCTTGGCCTTGTTCAGCTTTCGCCCACCGGCTGGGTCGGTGCTGACCACCGCGTTGCTCGCGCACATCGTCAAGACCGGATGGTTGCCGTGATGCAGTTGCTCGTTGAGCAGGACGCTTTCGAGGTCCCGAAGAGCAGGGGTCATGGACTGGAAGCCCTGACCGAACTCCTCGAACACCTCATCCAGCCTGTCGTCCGTGAAGCCTGCCTGGAGCAGCCATGGCCTCAGATACTTCATACCCCAGCGGTCGAACGCGATCTTGCGGACAGTGTGCGCCTGGCAAAAATCGAACAGCCAATGAGCAACAAACTCGTATTCGACTGAACGGCCGGGCGTGGTCTGGAGCTGTCCGTCTCTTGCCCAGACATCGTATGGCACCCGGTCGTTGCGAGCCTTCGCCTCCAGGCCCTCGCCCGGAAGCCAGAAAGTAGGCTTCGTCTCCCAGTGGTCCCCAATCCGAGCGATCGGCACGAAGGCAGTAAGGTCCGCCGTCGAGGACAGGTCGAGCCCGGCGTACACCGGCTCAGCACCCCAGTGGTCGCTAACCGGCCCACCATTTGCCAGCCACACGCTCCTGCTGATGAAAGGGCTGTTCCGATCGACCCGCTGGTTGAGAATAAGGTTTCGGTATTCGCTTTCCCGGGTCGGCATCCGGCGGGCGTCTTCCGCCATCGCCAGCACCTCACCTGCGTTCTGAAAGTCCCCGAACGCCGGGTTGGCCTGCTTGATGGTTTTAGCGTCGAAGGGGTCCGCCTCTGGGTCGCTGGTGAACAGTGCCAGCTTCACGCGGGGATCCGCCCCCTTCTGGGCGTCGTCAATGAGAACTGAAAGCAGGTCGGCGTCGGTCGGTGCCTGGGTACTGATGACAATCGAGAGCGGGTCTTCCTGAGCCGCGCAAGCAGTTTCCAGAGCCTCGTAAAGTTCGGACTTGGGGCCCTTCACCTGCCCGAGCTCGTCGTGAACGATGAACACCGGACTAAGCCCATAGGCGGTCGAAGCCTCAGCCGAGAGAGCGCGGTAGAGGGTGCCCAATTCTTGGCACGCCAACTGCTTTGCAGTGTCTCGAACCGTGACAACGCCGTTCAGATCGGGAGACATCCGAACGGCCTTGGCAGCAAGTGAGAACAGGATGGCCGCCTGCTCTCTCGACTGAGCCGCTGAGTAGAGCTGTGAGTTCGGTCGAGCTTCCGGCCCGCAAAGGTGAAGGAGGAGCAAGAAGGCGGAGATGGCCGTCTTTCCGTTCTTCCTTCCGAAGCTGATGATCGCCCTTCTGGTTGGCGATCCGTAGATCTCTCGCAAGAGGTCTTTTTGCCACTCCCGAAGTAGGACAGGCTGCCCAACAAGGCGGCCCTCCGGCACTCGGCAGTATTGCTCGATCCAACGAATGTTGCGTTCGGCTCGGGTCAGCCCGTCATCTGCCAAGGCTTCCTCTCCCCGCCCGCCCTCTTCGCAGCGGTTGCTGCCGCCTGCGGAGTGTAGCGAGCCTGGTTCGTGAGGCGCAGCTTCGTGGCCTTGTCGGCAAGCGCCTTGGTTTCCCGGTCGCGACGGTTGAGCAACTTGTCGTAGTCGCCCAGATCGTCTGGGGTCATCATCGGCTGCGCTTCCATCGCATCGATCATGACCGCCAGCCTGTGAGCTGACGCAACGTGCCGGCAGTATTCCTTCAGCAACTGCTGGAGAGCAGCGGTCTTGAAGGTGTCCGCCGCCTCGTTGGCAACGGTGCGCTCCCACACGTCTCGCTGCAGAGCTGTCAGGTCTTCAGGGGCTCTCGGACGGCCATCGATGCTGCCAGCAACAACCGCCAGGGACGCCGATGATTGGCGAGCCATGTGATGCTCCGATGCTGTGATGTCACGCGCGCGGGCGAGTGAAGTTACGGTTTATGGTTTTTGCGG
>Ga0196964_10000497_pt1 | contig 23877 bp, 25 predicted proteins | sample S1_10metaG_FD_148615 | JGI IMG/M metagenome (GOLD analysis project Ga0196964, IMG submission 148615) | Soil microbial communities from Anza Borrego desert, Southern California, United States - S1_10 | ecosystem: Environmental > Terrestrial > Soil > Desert | place: USA: California | collected... | reverse complement strand
ATCCGCCGGCGTCGCCGTCACGCGCACCAGCCACTCCCGCCATTCCTCGGCGGTGAACACTTCGCGCTGGGCGATGAAAATGATCGGCCGCGCCATGCGTTCGCTTTCGCCGTACGTGTAGAAATGCCCCTCCGGCGCCAGCTGCGTCCCGATCGCATCGCGAATGCGCGTCAGATCCGGCTTGCCGAATGCTGGATTGAGCCCAAGCTGCAGCAGAATGTCGGCGCTGTGTGCCACGCCATGGCGCCAGCCTTCGCGATCGTCGAAGCCGCGATAATCGCGCACGCTGGTGAAGTACGCGATCGACGCGTCCAGCAAGCTCGCGCGCCGCTCCGGCGTCATGTACGTGTCGATCCGATCCGCCCGCGCTACTTCCGACAGCACCAAAGCCGCAAACGGTCGTTCAAACCCTGCGCCCTCTGGCGCCGTCAGCCGCGCCTGCAAATCATCGGCGAGCCACAGCATCGTCTCATTGCTCAGCGCGCGCGAGCGCAGCCAATGCGCGTATGCCTCGAACGCGATGCCATCGCGGAGCGCCGGATCGGGATCGGCCAGACACGCTGTTAATGCGCGCGCCAGCGCATTGCGCCGCGCGTCGTCCCCGACGCGCCACTCAGCCTGCTTCAAGCCGTCCAGATCGGATCGCGAATATCCTGCGGCAGGCAGACATGAGCCCTGCGCCGCCGCTGGAGCAGGGACAGTCGCACAAGCGGCAAGGAAGAGCGCTGTGAGCAAGACGTATCTCATGCCGCGCTTCTCCCAACCGTGCCGACAAACCGCACGCATTTTGCGACGAGCCGCCGCTCCGATCAGGCGGGTTGCGCGGCAGCTTCCACCGGTTGGCCCAAATCGGCCGCTGTCGGCGCGAGCAGTTTGCGGAAGAAGATCGCGAACAGCACCAGCAGCACTGCGCCCGCGGCGATGATTGCCGAGTGCATGCTCCAGAACGTCGCCCCATCCATCGTCTCGACGTAGCCGGCGAGCTTGCCGACGGCTAAGTTGCAGATGAACAAGTGCAGATAATAGACGCCGATGAACACGCCGCCGACCTGCTTCGGCGCCGCGCGTGAGAAGAGCGCCAAGCCCACCGGGAAGATCATCGCAAAGCCGATATCGTTCACGACGTGAAAGCCGATGCCCCAGAGCAGCGACGCTTTCTGTCCCGTCGCGGCCTCGTTCGCGCTCGCCGCCGCCAGGATCAGCGGCGCGCCGGCCGCGATCAAAGCGCCGATGGCGAGCTTTACGATTTCATCCGGCTCCCTCGCGTAACGCGCCCAGATCGTCCAGAACGCGAGCGCCCCACCGACCGTCGCCGTCGAGATGATTGCGTCCAGAGAGACGAGCCAAGTCACCGGCATGGTCTGTCCGCCGAATTGCAGATTGTAATGCTCTTCGCCCCAGAGCAGGTACGCGTTGAAAATCTCCTGGTTGCCGACAGCTGTCATCGCCAGCACCGGCAGCAGCGCAATGAGGCACGCCATCGTCGCATAATCGCGCTTAGTCAGCTTCGCCTGCGGCGCGCCTTTCGCGCCAGGGCCGCGCGGACGCTCCGGCGGCAGGTATTTGCGGCCTGCGAGATAGATCACCAGCGCAACCGCCATGCCGACGCCAGCCGTGCCGAACCCCCAGTGCCAAGCGACATTCTCGCCCAGCGTGCCGATCACGATCGGCGCCACGATCACAGCGATCTGCACACCGAGCAGAAATACCTGGAAGCCGTTCGAACGCCGCAGATCCTCCGGCCCATAAAGCTCGCCAACTTGGCTCGCGATATTGCCCTTGAATAAGCCGACGCCGACGAAGAGGCATGTGATCGCCGCAACGAACGCGACATCGAACGCCATCAGGAAGTGGCCGAGCACCATGATGATCGCGCCCGCCGCGACAGTCTTGGTGCGCCCGAGCCATTGGTCGGCGATGTAGCCGCCGAGGATCGGCGTCAGATAAACGCCGGCCGAATAGAGGCCGGTGATCGCCGCGCCCGTTGCGATCGGCGTCGCCAGGTCGCCATAGATCCTTTGCAGCAGCCCATGGAACGGCACGTAGCCCGCGATATTCTCGACAGCGCCCGGCAGCAGCAAATACTGTGTGAGATACAGCACCAGCAGCGCCTGCATCCCATAATACGAGAAGCGCTCGAACGCCTCGCAGAACACGAGATAGCCAAGTCCGCGCGGATGCCCGAGCACATCCTTGCCCGCAGGCTTCACGAATACCGCCTCGGCCGTTTCCATCGCCACGTCCCCGTAGTGTCCCGTACGCGCGGCCTAGCACAACGCCGCGCCAGGGCGAGGGCTATTCTGCAAGCGGTCGTCATGCTGCGCTGCACCGCAGTGTACATTGCCTCGGAACAGCGACTCGCCGAGACGCGCTCGTAGCTGCGAGAGGTGAGCGCAGGCGTTGGAGCGAGGTGCAACTGGCGCCAAGATCAGCTTATGTCCAAGTTTTTTATACGGCGCTTGATCGACCGCCACCCGCCGAGCAGAGACGCCGATCCAAACCAAGAGACGATCGCGTTTGCGGCGGCGGCCGCCTCGTTCGAGATATTGTTGCGCGCGTCCAGATCCTGCGGAATTGCGCCGCCGGCGCCCTCCGCGAAGCCGTCACGTGAACAATTGCTCTCGCTGGTATTTGGCTCGATGTGCTCCATCGGGCTTATCGCGGAGGTGGCGCACGAAGGCGTGGTGGTGGGCGCGGACGCCGTCGGTACGGCATGCGCGATTACCTTCCTGCCCATGCATCCGAAGCCAGAGCGCATTGAGATCGGCGCCCAAGTTTCGAAACTCGCCTTCGAGTTGGCGAAGGCATCGCCCGCTTACTTGACCACGGTAGGGAGATTGGCTGTCGTCATCGTCCGCGAAACGCCCGCAAAGCTGCCAAACGAACCACTCTACTTCCGCGACGCCAAGCCGGTCGATGATTTGCTGGCGCCGCTGCTGCGCAGGCTGCTGGAGGCAGAGTTCAAGTCTCCAGCTGCCTAAAGCCCGTTCGCCAGCCGGCGCTTGCGCTCGACTGAGCTCGGAATCCGCAAGCTCTCGCGATACTTCGCGACGGTGCGGCGCGCGATGTCGATGCCTTTTTCCATGAGTATTTCGACGATGCGGTCGTCAGAGAGAATTTCCGCCGGCGTTTCGCCGTCGATCAGCGACTTGATCTGGTGGCGCACCGCTTCAGCCGAGTGCGCCTCGCCGCCATCGGCGGCGTTGATCGAGGCGGTGAAGAAGTATTTTAGCTCGAACACGCCGCGCGCACAGGAGAGGTATTTGTTGGAGGTGACGCGGCTGACGGTGCTCTCATGCATCTCGATCGCCGCCGCCACCGTCTTCAGGTTCAGCGGGCGCAAATGCGCGACGCCATGCGCGAAGAACCCGTCCTGCTGGCGCACGATTTCGCGCGCCACCTTCAGGATCGTGCGCGCGCGCTGATCGAGGCTCTTGACCAGCCATGAGGCGTTCTGCGCGCATTCGGTCAGGAAGAGCTTGTCCTCCTGTCGCTTGGCGCTCTTGCACACCGTCGCGTAATAGCGCTGGTTCATCAGCACGCGCGGCATGGTGTCGGTGTTGAGCTCCACCATCCACATGCCGTCCGGCGCCTGCTTCACATACACATCCGGCGCAACCGACTGCACGGCGCCGCCGCCGAACCCAGCGCCCGGCTTCGGCGTCAGCGCGCGCACCTCAGCGATCATCTCGGCGAGATCTTCGCGATCGACGCCGCACACCGTCATCAGCCGGTCCACATGCCCCTTCGCGAGCATGTCCAGATTCGCCAGCAGCTTCTCCATCGCCGGATCGAAGCGGCCTCGTTCTTTCAGTTGCAGCGCCAGGCACTCAGGAATGTCGCGCGCCATCACGCCGGTGGGCTCAAAGCCCTGCATGATCTCAAGCACACGCAGCACGGTCGGGTAGGGCGCGCCGATGCGGCCGGCGATCTCCAGGAGATCGGCGCGCATATAGCCCCAATCGTCCACCGCATCGATCAGCACGCCCCCGATCATGCGCTCGACGGCGCTGAGCCCCGCTTGCGTCAGCTGTTCGTCGAGATGCTCGGCCAGCGTCTTGTCGCTCGCGAGCGTTTCTTCCACGCCCGGCAGATCGTCGAAGCTCTTGCCCGACGAGGCCTTCGACCAATCCGTCAGCGGCGCGGCGCCTGCTTCGGCGAGATCGCTTTGGCTCAAATCCGGCGCCATGTCGGCGACTTCGACATCGAGCGCCGGTTCTGTCGTCGCGGCGTTGTCGAAGTCCAGGGTCTGCGACTCCGCCGGCTTTTCTTGCTTGGCCTCCGCGGAGCTCTCTTCGCGCTCCAGCAGCGGATTGCGCTCGAGTTCGGCCTCGACGAATTCCGTCAGCTCGATGTTGGAGAGTTGCAGCAGCTTGATCGCCTGCTGCAGCTGCGGCGTCATCACCAGGGCCTGGCCCTGGCGGAGCTCTAGACGGGGAGTCATCGCCATCGGCGGCCCCGTTCTAATGGTAATCTTTGCCGAGATACCTTTCGCGCACGACGTCGGACGCCATCACTTCGGATGGCGAGCCTTCGAACATCACTTCACCGTCGAACATGATCGAAGCCCGATCCACGATCTGCAGCGTTTCGCGCACATTGTGGTCGGTGATCAAAATGCCGAGGCCGCGGTTCTTCAAGAACAGGATCAGCTCTCGGATGTCGTTGATGGCGAGCGGGTCGATGCCGGCGAAAGGCTCGTCGAGCAGCATGAACGATGGACGCGTCGCCAGAGCCCGCGCGATTTCGACCCGGCGCCGTTCGCCGCCCGAGAGGGCGGAGGCCGGCGCATCTTTCAGATGATCGACGCGCAGTTCAGCGAGCAGCCCGTCGACGACCTCTTGCCGCTTGGAGCGCGAACGCTCCGTCAGCTCGACGATCGACATCACGTTCTGTTCGACGGTCAAACCACGAAAGATCGACGGCTCTTGTGGGAGATAGCCCACGCCGAGCCGGGCGCGCTGATACATGGGCAGCGTTGTGACGTCCTGGCCGTCCAACAAGATTTGCCCCTGGTCCACGCGTACGAGCCCCGTGATCATATAGAAGCAGGTGGTTTTGCCTGCTCCGTTGGGGCCCAGCAGTCCGACGACTTCGCCGCGGTTGAGAAAGAGTGAAACGTCTTTCACAACGCGGCGGCCGCGATAGGATTTTCCGATCGAGACAGCGCCCAATCCGCCTTGCGCGGTTTGGGCTTTGGCCGAACGGCTTGCAGCGCCCTCAGGGCTCATATCCACTGTCCGCGGCTAAGATTTCGTGAACCTTCGGGCTTCACTGCGTTCTTTGGCCCGAATTTTGCTGTCTGTTTTCGCCGGGCACGAAGACGCCGCGCACGCGTCCGCCTTGGGTCGGCCGGATGATGGTGCGCCGGTTTGTGATGTTCAGCACCAAGGTCTCGCCGCGGATCACGTTCTCATCGGACGCCACGACGACGTTGCCGCTGAAGGTCACGCTGTCATTGGCGATTTCATAGACCGCGCGATTGCCGCGCGCCGATTGGGTCGGGCGCACATAATAGACTTCGCCCTCGGCGATCATGCGCTGGATGTCGCCTGACGCCAGGCCCTGGCCTTCGCCGCCGCCGCCTGTGGATTCGCTGAAGAAGAGCGTGATGCGGTCGGCGCGCAGACGCGCGTCGTTCTGCACGATGTCCACATCACCCGTGAGCACGAGGCGGCGTTCGCCGTCGAAGTACTCCAGATTGTTGGCCGAATACGAAACCGGCCCGCCGCCTTCGGCGAGCTGGGCGTGCGCGGCAGGCGCTGCGAGCGCTCCGGCGAGAAAAGCCCCGGCGGCGATGGCAAAGGCTTTCATTGCGACGGCTCCCCATTCTGTTGATCGCGGTCCGGAATCTGGCCGCGGACGCCGCCCCGGAGCACGAGCGCCCGGTCGCTATCACGCAATTCATAACTTTCGGCCTGGAGCACGCCAAGAGGCCCGGCGCCGGTGACGCCACCCCGGCCGGTCAGGGTGCCTTGTTCCAGGTCCACAATCATGTTGGGGGTGGTGAAGCGGTTGCCGCCGCTGTCGGCGAACAGGACCTCGCCGTCGAATACCACCGTCTTGGCCCGCTCGTCATAAATCCCGCGCGGCGCCAGCATGATGGTGCCGGCCTCGGTGCGGTAAACCGGGGCGATCAGCTCGATCGGCTGGTTTTCGCCTCGCGGGCGTTCGGCCATCTCCGCCGAGAGCTGGTAGGGGCCGCCGCGCTCGGTGCGACCGATGAAACGTGGATTGATCATGCGCAGTGGCTCGGAGGCGCCATAGGCCTGAGCGTTCATGCCGCCCTCGATGGCGTTGAGGCCCATGAACACGAACACCGCCGCGAACGAAGCGCCCGCGCTCGCTACGAAAATCCGCCTGAGCGCCGCGATGACGCGCGAGCGCCGGCGCGCCTTGCGGAGCGTCAGCGCGCGCTTGGGCTCCCAATCGACATCCACATGGGGGGCGACGGCGATCATCGGCCCGGCTTGTCGCCCCTTCCCGGGGCGGAAGCAAGGCGCGGGAACTGCCGGCCTCAGCGCTCGATCGGAGGGTCAAAGGCAGGCGGCCTCGGCGGCTCGGCCGGCGGCGGCGCGGGCGGTGGCGGCCGCGGCAAAGGAGGGAGCACAATATCGACGCGATCGGCAGTGAATTCGCCTTCCGCTGGCAGCGCGAGCGCGCGCGGCTGCGCGGACCATTCCGCAATTTCCGCGCGCCGCGCCGCGTCGTTGAAGCGCGCGACCAAGCCGGCCGCGGCGCGGCTTTGGCGTCCGTCATAATAGACGTAGCCCGATTGTTGCGGATCGCGCGGTCCCATCACGTTGACGATGACACGCACGTCGCTGTCGCCAAGATTGGTGACGAGATTCTGTGCGATGTCTCCCTCCACCGGGCTGCGCGCGTGGAGGACCAGCACGCGCAGCGGCGGCGCGGCGGAAAACACTTCCTCGAGAAGATCGCGCGGATCGAACCCTGAGTCCGATGCGCGCTCCGCGTCCGATCCCGCTTGCCGCAGCGCGGGGCCGACCTCGTTCGGATAGCCGCGCGAGCCCGGCGAACTCACCACCGAAGGTCCATCCGGCACGACGATGCCACGCACCGCGAGCTCTCCCTCAAGCAGCACCACGCGCTCGTTCAAGCGGTCGCGTTCGCGGATCACTTCGCTGGTCACGGTTAGCGTCCACCCCGCGAGCGCTACCGCCAGAACGGCGACAAGCAGCTGCACCGCCAGCATCTGGCGCGTGCCGCTGATCAGCCTTCGGAGCAGCGATTGCGCCATCGCTCACGCCGCCGCGCGCAGGACGGTGAAGAGGCGATGCGCGCAAAGGCCGGCGCACGCGCCGCCAACCGCCAGCACGCCGAACAGGGCGACCTGCAATTGTTCAACCGCCATCACGCCGTTGAAGCCCGCGCCGAGCGCGCCGGCATAGGCGGCAAGCACCGCGGCCAGCGCAATCGTGATCACTTTCGGCGCACCTGTCGCCGCGATCACCGGCGCCGGCCCGAGTAAAATTCGCGTCGGCGCCGCACTGCCTTCGCCGTCTTTCACCAGACGCGATAGCGCATCCTCCAGCAGGCCCCATTCGCCCGCGCCCGTCATGTCGGCGGCGGGGATTGTGTTGAACGGGAGCGGCAGGGCGACAGCCTCGATCTTCAGCTGCAGCAGTTTGCCCGCATCCAGCGCAGCGGCGCCATCTGCGTGCACCTGCAGCGCATCGCGCCCGTCGAGGCTCCATACCACGATCACGGCGCGCGCCGCCTCCAGCGCCTGCGCGCGTTCGTCGATGAGCGCTTGACGCCCGCGCTCCGCTTTGTCCCACCAGACGGAATAGCCGAGCGAAGCGAGCCGCTCGGCGAGCGGTTTCACGCGCTCGCGGTCGAGCTGCGAATAAGAGATGAAAACGTCCGCCACGCGTCCCTCCGCAGCAGCCGCGATGTTAGCCGGGAAGGATGAGGCGAGCGAGCGAAAAGGAACGGGAAACCGCAACGGCTAGAGCGCGGTTCTGAATGACATACGACCTTCGCGCAGCAGGGGATTTGGATGAGAGGCATTATCATCGCAACGGCTGTTGTGTTCGCCGCGTGCGCGCCGTCGGAGAGCAGCGGTCAAGCTGGCGCGCCGGTGCAGCAAGGCGCACCCAACACGCAATTGCGGCCGGCGTTCCCTCAGCAGACGCGCGCGCCTGAAGCGCGTTCAGGCGTCGAGATCGCGGTCGAGGAGATCGCGACAGGCCTCGACGAACCGTGGGCCATCGCCTTCCTGCCGGACGGACGCATGCTAGTGACGGAGCGCGAAGGGCGCCTGCGCATCGTCACGCGCGCCGGCCAAGTTTCCGAACCCATCGCCGGCCTGCCGCAAATGGTGACGCGCAACCAGGGCGGGTTGCTCGACGTGATCCCCGCGCCCGATTTCGCGCAAAGCCGGCTTATTTATTGGACCTTCTCCGAACCGCGCCAGGGCGACACGAACGGCACCAGCGTCGCACGCGGCGTGTTCAGCGCGGACGAGCGGCGCCTTGAGAACGTGCAGGTGATCTTCCGCCAGGAGCCGGGGTGGGCATCGAATGGGCATTTCGGCTCACGCATCGTGTTCGACCGCGAGGGCCGGCTCTTCGTTGTGCTCGGCGATCGCATGCAGAATGACTCCCGCGGCCTCGCGCAGAATCTCTCGACGCACATCGGCAAGATCGTGCGCATCAACGCCGACGGCTCGGCCGCTGCCGGCAATCCGTTCGCCGAGCGCGCCGATGCGCGCGCCGAAATCTGGTCCTACGGCCACCGCAACATCCAGGGCGCCGATCTCCATCCTGAGACGGGCGAGCTCTGGGCCGTTGAACACGGCCCGCGCGGCGGCGACGAGATCAACATCGCGCGCGCCGGCCGCAACTATGGCTGGCCGATCATCTCCTACGGCGAGGAATACAATGGCAGCCCGGTGCTCGAAGGCATTAGCCAGCGCGAGGGCATGGAGCAGCCGGTCTATTATTGGGACCCGGTGATCGCGCCCGGCGATATGGATTTCTACCGCGGCGATCTCTTTCCGTGGCGCGGCGACATCCTGATCGCTGGCCTCACCGCCGAAGCGCTGGTTCGGCTCGAGGTCGGTGGCGAGCGCGTCATCGGCGAAGAGCGCTTCGCCCTCGGCGTCGGCCGCGTGCGCGACCTGGCGGAGAGCGAAGACGGCGCGCTGTGGATCGTCACCGACGAAGACAACGGACGTGTTCTGCGGCTAACGCCGCGGCGTTAGCCGGCGGGCGGCGTCGTTGCCGGTTGCGCGCGAAGCTGTGCAATGCGCTGGGCGAGCGCCTGGTCGGTCTGGGCGCGCGCGGCGATGCCGTTGTAGGTGTCAATATCGAGATTGTGCCGTTGCAGCGCCGCGCGGATTTGCGCGCCGATCTGTGCGCGTTGCTCGGCGGGGGCCGCCGCGATCTGCCGGTTCAGCGGATCGATCTCGGCGCTCGCCGCCACGAATGCCTGCAGCTGCGCATCGGTGAACGTCGTGCTGCCCACGGCGGACGCGGAAATGCGGTTGGCCAAAGCCTGATCCGTGCGCGCGGCGGCTTCGATCGCGTTGTAGGTGTCGGGCGTCAGGCCGTTACGCTGCAGGATTTGGCTGATCTGCCGCTGGTTCGCCGCTTGCGCCTCCGCGGTCGCGCCAGGCGACAGGCGTTGAATCTCAGCTCGCGCCGCGACGAAGCCTTGCACTTGCGCGTCGGTGTAGGCCGAAGCCGCCGGCGCCGCGCTTGCGCTTCCGGTCGGAGCAGCTGCGTCAGCTTGCGGCGACCTATTCTGATCCAGCCGCGACTCGGATAGCGCCGAACGCTGTGCTCTTTCCGTTTGCGGCCCGTCGCTGGGATGGCTGACGCACGCCGTCAGCGGCCCGGCCGCGCCAAGCATCAGCGCATAAGCAAGTGTGATCCATGAAGAACGCGTCATTTCCGAACTCCCGGAGCATGAGGGCCCCATACGAGCGGTACGCCCCGGCGCCGGTGAGGTTCCGAACAAGGTGCAGTTGCGAGGGGTCATTTTCAAACGCTGACGGTTTGACCCGCTTCGTTGACGGTGGCGATATCGCCAACACGAGTTCCGTTGCGCTCGAAGTAAGCGCGGAAGAGATAGGTTCCGCTGCTGAGGCTGACCGGAATGCGATAGCGCATGTCGCCCAGCGGCGCTCGACCGCTTGCGCCGCCGCTCGCCATTTGCGTCCAAGTGCGCCCGCCATTGCTCGAGTATTGCACGACGACGCGGTCGATCTGCGTGGCGAAGAACGGATTGCTGGTGAGCGTGTTCGATGTCAGCGCCGTGATCTGCTGACGCGCCTGCACCGTGCTCACGCCATCGGCGCCGATCGCCGACGGGTTGTAGGAACAGCCGGAAGCGTTCGGTGATGGTGTTTCAACGCCGATACACCAAAGCGTATTGTAGTAGCGGATACGTGCGCCCGAACCCTGCACCCAAACCTGCTCGTGGCCGGCAGGCACATTGATGATCGAATTGGCGATGGTGATCGTCACATTGCTCCAGGCGCGTAGACCCCGGTGCGCCCCGTTTACGGTGACGTTCATCAGGGCGACGTTGGATTTGGCGTCGATGCCGGCGTCGCCCCAGTTGCGCCCGGTCGCGTAGCGCACGAACACCGGCGCCGAGTTGCGCTCGATGCCGATGAAATCGGTGTTGCTGCGGTCGTAGCTAGCGTCTGGCGCTTCGCGCCCGTCCGCATAGACGCGCTGAATGTAGGTAGCCGCGGGCGCAGCGCGATTGATCTTGATCGCGGCGCCGTGAATCTCGCCGCCGCCGTTCCAATCGTAGAAGCCAAAATGGTCGATTGAGACCGGACTGATAGCGGTGATGTTTATCCCGTATTCCGCATTGCGCACCGACACGTCACGCACAAGCGTGCTCGACGCATCGCCGATATTGATGCGCCCGGCATTGGTGCGGTTGACGATGCTTTGCACAGGTGTGAACGCCGTAAAGTGGCGCTCCATCACGCGGACATAACGGTCGGATGAGGCAGGATCGCCCTCGATATAGACGAGCGGCTGCAGGGTTTGCGCCGAGGCGACAGGAGCCGGCGAGCATGCAGCGACGAAAAGCGTCGCGACGAACAGCGGGGCGAGAAAGCGCGGCAAGATTGCCTCCTGCCAGGATTGGGGACGCGGAAGGTAACGCGCGCTGCACGCGTCCGTTTCATTTGCTACGGAAGTTCCACCTCAGAGGGATTTCGCGCTTTCGAGCAAACGATCCATCAGGGCATCGAGCTGGGCGCGTTCCTTCGCATCGAGTGCGGAGAGCAGGCGCTCCTCGCTCGCCAGCGCAATCGGCGCGACGCGCGCGTGTACGCTTTCGCCCTCGCGCGTCAGCGCCAGTAACTGGCGCCGCGCATCCGCCGCATCCGAACGCGCCGCGACGCGCCGCGCCGAGACGAGACGCGCCACCGCGCGCGAGACCGCCACCTTGTCCATCTCCGTCGCCTCGGCGATTTCCTTCGCGGTCAGTCCGGGTCGGCGGCTGAGCACGGCGATGATGCGCCATTCCGGTATGGTGAGGTCGAACGTCTTGGCATAGCGCCGTGCGATTGCCCGGCTGACGCGGTTCGACAGGATGGAAAGCCGATAGGGGAGGAACTCCTCCAGAACGAGCAGCTCCGCGGGCCTGCGGCCCGCATTTGCGCGTTGGCGAGCAATTGCTGGCGAGACGCCCGCGGTCCTAGGTGAGTTCGGACTTGCCATTGGTTTCAGATGAAACTAAATCGGGGCAAAGATCAAGACAAGGGAAGCACCCATGGCCGACTTGTTCGAAAACCCCATCGGCACCGACGGCTTCGAGTTCGTGGAGTTCACCTCGCCGGAACCCGAAAAGCTCGCCGCCTATTTCGAACAGATCGGCTTCACCGCCGTCTCCAAGCATCGCTCCAAGAACGTCGTCCGCTATAAGCAGAACGACATCAACTTCATCCTCAACATGGAGCGGGTCGGCCAGGCTGCGGACTTTCGCGAAAAGCACGGCCCGTCAGCGAACGCCATGGCGTTCCGCGTGCGCGATGCGCGCCACGCGTTCGAGGAAGCCGTGAAGCGCGGCGCAGAGCCCGCGACAGGCAAGGTCGGCCCGATGGAGCTGAACATCCCGGCCATCAAAGGCATCGGCGGCGCCAACATTTATCTGGTTGATCGCTACGGCGCGCAGACGATCTACGATATCGATTTCAAGCCAATCGAAGGCGCCGACGAAAAGAAGAACGCCATTGGCCTCACCTACCTCGATCACCTCACGCACAACGTTTTCCGGGGCAACATGAAGACGTGGGCGGAATACTACGAGAGAATCTTCAACTTCCGCGAAATCCGCTATTTCGACATCGAAGGCAAAGTCACGGGGCTCTTCTCAAAGGCGATGACCAGCCCCGACGGCAAAATCCGCATCCCGCTGAATGAGAGCAAGGGCGAGGAAGGCAAGGTCGATCAGATCGAGGAATATCTGCAGCGCTACAAAGGCGAAGGCATCCAGCACCTCGCGTTCGGCACGGACAACCTATACGCCGTCGTTGATCGCCTGCGCGAACGCGGCGTCGAATTGCAGGACACGATCGAAACCTATTTCGACCTCATCGACAAACGCCTGCCGGGCCATGGCGAACCGGTCGAAGAGCTCCGCAAGCGCCGCATTCTCATCGACGGCGCGCCGAGCGAAGGGCAGGGCCTCCTGCTGCAAATCTTCGGCAAGGAGGCGATCGGGCCAATTTTCTTCGAATTTATCCAGCGCAAAGGCAACGAGGGCTTCGGCGAAGGCAATTTCAAAGCGCTGTTCGAGTCCATCGAACTCGACCAAATCCGCCGCGGCGTGCTGAAGGCGAGCTGACGCGTGGGCTTGCTGCCGCGCCTCCATCTCGACATCGGCTGGGCGGAGATCGCGTCGATCTTCGCGCCGCTGGTCTCGTCGCGCGCCGAACTGCATGCGCGGGCCGCCGATCCGTGGCCGGCCCACGCCGTTCCTGCACTCTCCGTGCGCACGGCGTTCGACGCGGTGCTGACGTCGCTGGCTCTGCCGCAGGGCAGCGTCGTGGCGATGAGCGCGATCACCATCCAGAACATGGCTGACGTCGTGCGCGCGCATGGATTGAAGCCAGCGCCGGTGGACATCGGCCTCGCCTCGCTGGCGCCCGAGGCAAGCGCGGTCGATCGGGTGCTCGCCTCCACGGGCGCCGCCGCCTATGTGCATGCGCATCTGTACGGCGCACGCGCCGATCTCCACGACGTCGCCGCCGTCTGCCGCGCGCGCGGCGCGGTGCTGATCGAGGACTGCGCGCAAGGCTACACGGGTGCGCCACCGCGAACCGTGTCGCAGGCCGACGTCTCGCTCTACAGCTTCGGCCCGATCAAGGCGCAGACGTGCCTCAGCGGCGCAGTCGCCATCTTCCGCGACGAAGCGCGCGCGCAGAATGCAGGTGCGATCCTGGCCGCGCACCCGCCCATGCCGGAACATTGGTTCCGGGTGCGCGCAATGAAGTACGCCGCGCTGAAGCTGCTTTCCGCGCCAACGCTCTACGGACTTGCCGTCGCCGCCATGCGCGCGCGCGGGCTCGACCCTGACAAAGCCATCGGCGGCGCCGCGCGGGGCTTTTCCGGCGCCGATCTCATGGCCGCGCTTCGCCGCGCGCCGCCGCGCAGCTTGCTGCGCCTGATGGCGCGCCGCACGTCTGAACGCGGCGATGCAAGCTGGCGCACCCGCTGCGGCGCCATCCTCGACGACGCGCTCGGCGCCGCGTTCGAGCGCCCGGGCCGCGCCGCGCCGATCCAGGCCTACTGGCTCTATCCTGTTCTGGTGGAGGACGCCGCCGCCGCGTCCGCCGCCATGCGCGCGGCAGGCTTTGACGCGACGCGCGGCGCCACGAGCCTGCGCGCGATCACCGAAGGTGATGCCGGCGCGCCCACGCCGAACGCGGCCGCGCTCATCGAACACGTCTTGTACCTGCCGATCGGCCCCGCGATATCAGCGCAAACGTTGGAGCGCATGGCGAATGCCTTGCGCCAAAACGCGCGCCCATGGGCCCGCCCACCGGAGAAGATCGCCGCATGAGACGTTTGGCTTTCATCATCGGTCTCGTCGCGCTCGGCGCCTGCGCTACTGCGCCTCTGCAAGAGCCGGCGCCGCGCTGGTCCATCGTGGTGCATGGCGGCGCCGGCGTGATCGAACGCGCGAACCTGACCCCGGAGATGGAAGCGCAATACCGCGCCGCCATGCAGCGCGCGCTGACGACGGGCGGCGCCATTCTCGAACGCGGCGGCTCTTCGCTCGACGCCGTCGAAGCCGTGATCCGCGAAATGGAAGACGATCCGCTCTTCAACGCCGGCCGCGGCGCAGTATTCACGGCTGAAGGCCGCAATGAACTCGACGCGTCCATCATGGACGGCCGCACCCGCGCCGCCGGCAGCGTCGCCGGCGTCACCACCATCCGACACCCGATCACGGCCGCACGCGCCGTCATGGAACGCTCGCGCCACGTCATGCTCATCGGCGCGGGCGCGCAGGCCTTCGCGCAGTCGCAGAACATCGAGCAGGCCGAGCCGTCCTACTTCTTCACCGAACGCCGTTGGCAGCAGCTCGAAACCAATCTGCGCAACAACAATCTCCCGATCCCGCAACGCCCCGCCGGCGCGCCGCCGGCGCGGCCGGCGCCGCGCGCTGAGCTGGAGCTGGCGCCCGACGACCACCAATTCGGCACGGTCGGCGTCGTCGCGCTCGATTCTGCCGGCAACATCGCCGCCGGCACATCCACCGGCGGCACGACCGGCAAACGCTGGGGCCGCGTCGGCGACGCGCCCATTATTGGCGCCGGCACCTATGCACAGAACGGCGTCTGCGGCGTCAGCGCCACCGGCACGGGCGAATTCTTCATTCGCGTCGGCGTCGCGCGCACTATCTGCGCGCGCATGGAATTCAACAACGAGAGCGCGCAGGAGGCAGCCGACGCCGTGATTGCCGAAGTCGGCGCGACCACCAACGCCAGCGGCGAAGCCGGCGACGGCGGCGTCATCGTGCTCGATGGCCGCGGGCGCGCGGCCTGGGCGATGAACACGTCCGGCATGTACCGCGCGCATCAATCCGCAGGCGGCGCGCCCATCGTCCAAATCTTCGCAGACGAGGAATAGCCTCATGCCCCTCACCAACGGCATTCATCACGTCGCCTATCGCTGCAAGGACGCCAAACAGACGGTCGAGTTCTATCGCGACGTGCTTGGCATGGAATACACGACCGCGTTCGCCGAGGACCACGTGCCCTCGACCGGCGAGTACGATCCCTACATGCACGTCTTCCTCGACGCCGGAAACGGCAACGTGCTCGCCTTCTTCGAACTGCCCAACCAGAAGAACATGGGCCGCGACGAGAACACGCCCAAATGGGTCCAGCACATCGCCTTCAAAGTCGACAGCGTCGAAAAGCTGCTCGAAGCCAAGGCAAGGGCGGAAGCCAAGGGCCTCGACGTGCTCGGCCCGACCGACCACGGCATCTTCAAGTCGATCTATTTCTTCGATCCCAACGGCCACCGCGTCGAACTCGCCGCCGACACCGGCACCGCCGACGAACTCGCAGAGCTGAAACGCGTCGCGCCGGCCATGCTCGAAGAATGGAGCCGCACCAAGAAAGCGCCGCAACACGCCGCTTGGCTGCACGAGAAGGCTCGCGCCGCGCACGCCAAGACGCGAATCGGCGAATAATGCCGCTTGTCGCACCACTCGCGGCGGACCATGACGCCGAAGTCGCCGAGCTTGCGCGCTTCTTCAACGAAACGCTGGGCTTTCCGCCGAACTCTGTGCTGACCATGCAGCGCCGGCCGGCCATCGCCAAAGCGTTCATCGCGCTCAACAAGGCGGTGATGGAGAACAGGGGCCGCGTCACGTCCGAGCAGAAGCGCCTCATCGGCTACATCGCCAGCCTCACGGCGGGCTGCCGCTATTGTCAGGCGCACACCGCGCGCGCCGCCGAGCGCTATGGCGGCAGCGACGCGCGGCTCGCCCAAATATGGAACTACGAACGCAGCGACATCTTCACGCCGGCGGAGAAGGCCGCGTTCGCCTTCGCACAAGCCGCCGCCAGCGTGCCGAATACCGTGGACGAGAGGGTCGCCGCCGACCTGAAGCATCATTGGAGCGACGACGAGATCGTAGAGATCCTCGGCGTGATCGCCCTGTTCGGCTATCTCAACCGCTGGAACGACTCGATGGCGACCTCGATCGAGCCGGGCGCGATCGAAAGCGGCGAAAAGCACTTGGCCGCGCGCGGCTGGTCGCCCGGGAAACACGGCTAGCGCCGCGTCCGCGCCGGGAGTAACACAGGCGCATGCTGAAGCTCTACGATTATTGGCGCTCCTCCGCCGCCTATCGCGTCCGCATCGCTTTGAACCTGAAAGGCGTCGACTACGAAAGCGTCCCCATCAACATCATGCCGGGCACGGACGAGCAGATGCGCGAGCCGTATCGCTCCAAGAATCCGCAAATGCGCGTGCCGGCGATCGAAACAGAGCAGGGCATCCTCACCCAGTCGCTCGCCATCCTGGTTTGGCTCGAACAGACTTACCCCGACCCGCGCCTGGTGCCGGTCGATCCCTGGCTCGGCGCGCAAGTGCGTTCGTTCGCGCTCACCATCGCCACCGACATCCACCCGCTGAACAACACCAGCGTCATCACGCGGCTCAAGCTCGAATTCAGCGCCGACGAAGATCACGTCGGCGAATGGTATCGCCACTGGATCAAGCTTGGCTTCAACGCGCTCGAACATCAAGCCGCGCAGCGCTCCGCCTCAAAGCATGTTTTCGGCGATCAGATCACGCTGGCGGACGTCTGCCTCGTCCCGCAAATGGCCAACGCCCGCCGGTTCAACACCGATCTCTCTCCATTCCCGCGCCTCGTGGCCTGGGACGAAGAAGCGCGCAAGCATCCCGCCTTCATCAAAGCCGCGCCGGAAAACCATAAGGACTCGCCAAAGTCATGAAGCTCGCCTCCCTCCGCCACGGCCGCGACGGCAAGCTCGTCGTCGTTTCCGACGATCTCGCCTGGTGCGCCAACGAGCCCAGCGTGCCGACGCTGCAGGCTGCGCTCGATGATTGGACGCACGCCGAGCCGCGCCTTCGGTCGCTGAGCAAGGGCGTGAACGACGGCACGGTTCTGCGCGAGCGCTTCCACGAACGCGAAGCGGCCTCGCCGCTGCCGCGCGCGTACCAATGGGCCGATGGCTCGGCCTACGTGAACCACGTCGCCCTAGTGCGCCAGGCGCGCGGCGCGAAAATGCCGGAAACGTTCTGGACCGATCCGCTCATGTACCAAGGCGGCAGCGACATTTTCCTGGGCCCGCGAGATCCGATCCCGCTGAAGGACGAAGCCTGGGGCTGCGATTTCGAAGCGGAAGTCGCGGTGATCGTCGATGATTGCGAAGCGGGCATCAGCGCGAAAGAAGCGCTGAAGCGCATCCGCCTCGTCATGCTCGTGAACGATGTCAGCCTGCGCAATCTCATTCCGGCGGAGCTGGAGAAGGGCTTCGGCTTCTTCCAGTCCAAGCCCTCATCGGCATTCTCACCCGTCGCCGTCACGCCCGACGCGCTCGGCGATGCATGGCGCGACGGCAAACTACATCTGCCGATCCACGTGTCGCTCAACGGCCGGTTCTTCGGCGCCGCCGACGCCGGCCAGGACATGACGTTCGACTTCGGCACGCTCATCGCGCACGCCGCCAAGACGCGCGACCTCGCCGCCGGCACAATCATTGGCTCCGGCACCGTCTCCAACCGCGACGCCGACGGCGGCCCGGGCAAACCCGTCAGCGAAGGTGGCCGCGGCTATTCCTGCATCGCCGAACAGCGCATGGTGGAGACGATCCAGCGCGGCAAGCCAACAACGCCGTTCCTCAAACACGGCGACCGCGTCGAGATCGAGATGTTCGACGCCAAGCGCCACTCCATCTTCGGCCGCATCGATCAGCAAGTGGTCAAGGTGTAGCCAATCCGCTACTGGCGCGACGTAACAGGCAGCGGCGCGACCGTAGAAGGCAGTCCAGCATCTGGAAAATCGCGGCGGATGCGCATCATGACATCACGCTTCGACGTCATCGCCCGATGACGCGTCGTTGCGCTTGGCATCGGCAGCGAGAACGCAACATCGTAGAAGACGAAAGCGGTGAAATAGTCGTACGCCGCCCCGAAGCGATCGCCCACATCGCCCCAGTGCGAAGGCGCGTAGGGAAGTCCCCGCAAGGCTGACGCTTGCAGCGCATCGACATCCGTCGGCAGGTTCGCGGCGCGCGCCTGCGCCATCGCCGCATCGTTAAAGCGCAGGACGGCGAGGGCATAAGCCGCGTTGAGCGCCGGATGGTCGCGATGGCGCGACGTCTGAGCGCGCGTCATGGCGGCGATGGCGGCGCTTGAATCGCGCTGTTGTTCCGCCATGGCGACCTCAACCAACGCCAGTGGCGCGGGATCGGAGCGCGCGATCGTGCGCAGATTGCGATTGAGCGGGCATACCGGATGCTCTTGCGGCGCAGCGTTGGTGCAAGCGCCCTCTAGTTCAGGAAACATGTTGTAAGTCGGCATCACGAGCATCGCGGCCGCCGCGTCGCCGTCGCGCCGCGCAACATCCGCGAGAAGCCCGCCCCAGCTTTCCAGCGTCGGTGGTCCGCCTCGCGCGCGCCCGGCGACGGCGTCCATGGCGACTTGCCCGATGCCGGCGGCGAATTCGCGGTCGATGATCTCCGACGTCTCGTTCCGTAGGTTCGGCGTGAGCGGGTAGGGCGTCGCCGCCGTCTCCACGGCGATCAACCGCCAGCTCCTGCGGCGCTCTGTGTTCGGAGCGAGGCGAAATGAAACGTCGAGCTGGCTAGGTGCGCGCCCAGCGTCGCGGGCAGTCCGGAATATGCCCGGATGCGTCGTCATGACCGTGAACATCGTCGGCCAAAATGCCGGTGGCGGCGCTGCGCTGTCACTTGGCGTGAAGCCCGAAACGACGCGCCCGCCGCAGCGTAGCTCAACAGTACGCCCGCGCTCAACGAACTCGGGCGCGCCTTGAACGTCGCCAATGGTAACGCCGAGCTCCGTGTCGGCGTCACAGGCGTCTGAAATCTCCGCTCCAGCGGCGCTCGCCACGCGCTGCAGGTAGGTCCGGTTCTGCCGCTCCATCACGCGAAAGACGATGTCGGCCATGCTGTTCATGGACGTATACGTATCGCCTTGCAGCATGAAGGTGCGGCCTGAGCGGAAGTCGCGCAGCACCGCAGACTCGCCCTCGCGCGTGAGCGACCAATCCGGCGCCACATCAATAATCACTTCAGCTGTGACTGGCGCCTGGTCCGGCTCGGTGCGCGTCACTTCATAGCGCGCGCGGTAAGTCGCATCCGCCGGCGTCGCGCCGCGGGCTTGAAGATAAGCGGTGGGATCGGCGAACGGATTGGCGAAGAGTTGCGCGGCCGCGGAGAAGGGCGCCAACGCGATGACGACGCCGAGGATTGCCACCCACATTTTCATGTTCGCCTCCCGCCGGAAGGTTGTAGCGCGCCTTGCTCCGTTGCAACAGGCGCGCCTCAGATCTCCCGCCGCGGCGCAGCCGTCGCCGCATCGCCCGTGTTGGGCGTGCCGCGCGGTTCGATGAGCAGTATATGCGTCTCTTCCTCAGCACACGGGCAATGCTCGACGCCCCTGGGCACGACGAACATCTCGCCCGGCCCGAGCGTCACGTCGCCGTCACGCAAACGGATGGTGAGCCTGCCCTTGAGCACCAGGAAAAAATCGTCCGTGTCGGCGTGTTCGTGCCAAACGAACTCGCCCTTCACCTTCACAACCATGAGGTCGTGACCGTTGAACGCGCCCACCACGCGCGGCTGCCAGTGGCCCTCGAACTGCGCCAGCTTCTCTGCGAGATTGATCTTATCGGACATAGTGCAATCTTATCTCCGCGTCGCGAAGCGGCCTAGCGCTTCTTCGGGGCAAGCGGGCGCGACACCGCCGGCGCAATGCAGATCGATCGCCCAGGCGATCTGCTTGGCCCGCCACAGCCCGCAAAAATAAATCACTGGCGTTACAATGAGTGCGACCACCCACGGAGCAATGGCGTCAACGTTGGCTTCCACATAGGCCCGCAGCTCGCCGGGGGCCGCTTCGGAAAGCAACGCCGCCAGCGCGATCGGCAACGTGACATAGCAGACGGCGACAGCGCGGAACACGTTGGCGGCCCGCTCCGCGTTCAATCTAGCCATTTGCGACAGTGAGGCGACCATCTCTTCAGTGGCGCCTCCGAGCAGCGCAGACGCTCGCCGCACGCGCGGGTCGTGCACTTGGCCGGCGATCATATCCACGCCAATCATACGCCAGGAGGAGGGGCTGAGGACCCAATCGAACGGCAGGCTCCAGGTCGGAAAGAGCTTCACCAGCGACCTCCATAGCCGCTGCACCTCTTCGACCGTTGTGCTCGCTGCATCGCTCATGAGTGCGCGAAGATGTCCTCTTCGTCCCAGCCGGCGAGATCGAGCGCCGCGCGCGTCGGCAGGAAGTCGAAGCACGATTGGGCGATTTCGGTGCGTCCCTCGCGCGCCAGCATCACATCGAGCTTGTCCTTCAGCGCATGCAGGTGCAGCACGTCGGACGCCGCATACGACAGCTGCGCATCGGTGAGGTCCTCGGCGCCCCAATCGCTGGACTGCTGCTCCTTGGAGATATCGCGCCCTAGCAGCTCCTTCACCAGGTCCTTCAGTCCGTGCCGGTCCGTGTATGTGCGCACCAAGCGCGAGGCCGTGCGCGTGCAATAAAGCGGCGCGCAGATGAGGCCGAGGTCGCGCATGAACATGGCGATGTCAAAGCGCGCAAAGTGAAAGAGCTTCAGCACGCTCTGGTCGCTCAGCACGCGCTTCAAATTCGGCGCGTTGTAATTGGAGCGGTCGAGCTGCACGAGGTGCGCTTCGCCGCCGCCGTCCGAGATCTGCACCAGGCACAACGGATCGCGCACCAGCGACAGGCCCAGCGTCTCGCTATCGACAGCGACAGGGCCGCTGAACGTTACGCCCGCCGGCAAGTCGCCCTTGTGCAGCAGCACGACGACGTTCTTGCCATCGACGGTGAGAGAGAGCTTACGGGTCATGGCGCGGGGGATAAGCCAATTTTCTTGGCAAGACTAGACCGGACGGCCGGCGTCCTCGCCGGCATGTCTGTGCGTGGCGCCGCGCTTCGACAAGCTCAGCGTGACGCCAATGCAGGCAGCAGCGCGGTCTTCAAAGCAGCGTCAGTCGGAGCCTGTCGAAGGGAGCGGAACGAAGAAGCCGGCGAGGGCGCCGGCGGTCCGGGCTAACCCCTCAACGCCTGCTCGATATCAGCCCAAATATCGTCAGCGTGCTCAACGCCCACCGACAACCGCAACAGCCCCGGCGGCACATCCGACTGCGGCCCCTCGATCGAGCGCCGGTGTTCGATCAGCGTCTCCACGCCGCCCAGCGATGTGGCGACCTTCACCAGCTTCAGCCTCGCAATCACGCCGAGCGCGCCGCCCGCGCCGCCCTTCACCTCGAACGACAGCATGCCCCCAAACCCGCCGCGCATCTGCTTCAGCGCAATCGCATGCTGCGGATGGCTCGCCAGCCCCGGATACGTCACGCGCTCGACCGCGCCGTGCTTCTCGAGCCGATGCGCAATCGTCAGGGCGTTCGCGCTCGCCGCCGTGACGCGCAGGTGCAGCGTGCGCATGCCGCGCAGCAACAGCCACGCTTCGAACGCTCCTAATGACGCGCCGCCAACTTTCCGCTCTTCATTGATATCAGGCCAGATCGGCAACTTTGCATCGCGCACCGCGAGAACGCCGGCCAGCACATCGGAGTGCCCGTTGAGATACTTCGTCGCCGAATGGTGCACGATGTCCGCGCCATGATCGATTGGCCGCGTCAGGATGGGGGAGGCGGCCGTGGAATCCACCGCCAGCAATGCGCCCGCGCCGTGGGCGACCTCAGCCGCGGCGGCGATATCGACCACTTCATACACCGGATTCACCGGCGTCTCGATCCAGACCAGCCGTGTCTCGCCGTTACGCACCAGCTGGCGCAGCGTCTCCGGCTCACGCGGATCGAAGAACGATACGTTGAGCACGCCGCGCGCATGCTGCTCCTGCAACCAGCCGACAATGGAGAAGTACCCGCGCTTGGTCGCCACCACGTGCGAACCCGGCGCCAAGCGCCGATACACAGCCAGCGCCGCCGCCATGCCGGACGAAAAGAGCCGCGCTTCCGCGGCGCCCTCCAGCTGCGCGATGGCCTCTTCGGCCGCGCGCGCATTCGGCGCCGCATAGCGGCTGTAGAAATTCTCGGTGAGGAGCTCGTTGTCCGTCCCGCGCAGATACGTGGTCGAAGGCTGGATCGCCGGCGCGACGCCGCCCGTCGCTTCGTCGTGCGCTCCGCCCCCTTGCGCGCAAGTGGTTTCGGATCTCTGGGCCATGGTTTCCGCTAGGCTTGCGAGACCATCTGGTCAACAGGCACGCAATTGTGAACGAGTCGCCTCGGCTCGCCCCTTGGAGTCGCCTTTCGCGCTCATACAATTGCCGACCGAAGAGGGATCGATGCGGGCGATGTGCGTGCTTCTCGCAGCGGTATGGGCGTTGGCTGGCTGTGCCTCCATCCCGTGGCGGCCTGGACCCGACGCCAATTATTCCTGCGCGAATACCGACGTGACATTCTATGTCGACTTCCGCTGGGAACCAACGCCACGCGCTTTGCTCACGATAGCGGGGAGCGACGAGACGCTTGAGCTGCCAATGCTCTCACCCAATTCGGATTTGCGTGTCGATCACTACATCTTCGAAAGCGCCGATGGCGTGCGTCTCACCGTCCTGCCTCGCTATGCCTTCCTGAACCGTGTGGGCCAACGCTCGCTGATGTGCGATGAGGAGATTATCATCGTCACCTAGCGGGTCCGTCGAGCGCTTCGTACGTCACAATGGTAAACCGCGTGCGCTCGCTCTCGCGCATGCGCGTCGCGATCACCTCGTGCAAATCAGGACGCCATTGCGTCCAGCGGTCCACGAATGCATTCGCACGCGTGCGATCTCCCGCTCGCTGGATAGCCAGCACCTCGCGCAGCAAGCTGGTCACCGCCTCCGGATATCGCCGGTAATCGATGCGCAGGCGCCCGTTCTCGAACCGGAGCGCGCCATGCTCAAGATACCAGTTCCATTGGATCAGCTGCATGGTCTGATACGGCTGCTCCCGCCGCGGCCGGTTCTTCTGCAGCACGCGGCGGATGCCCGACGCATAAATCCCGCGCAGCTGTGCATCGGTGATGCGCCCGCGCTGGTTCAGAATGCGCGCCGACGCTAGCGATACCAGGTCCGCCTTCATCTCTTCGAGCAGATCCGCCGTATCTTCCAGCGCCGCATCCAACTCACGTCCGTCTGACGTCTGATCGACGCCCAGATAGTGCCCAATCTCATGCCACAGCGTGCGATAGAACCCGCCCTCCGGCGTCAGGTCGTTCGCCTGCGCATCCACCACGGCCGCAGCGAACGCGCGGTGCGTTTCCTGGAAGAGCTCTTCGTTCAGCAGAATGTTGCCGCGCATCAGAATGGTGCGCCCGTACTGGCGCGCTAGATAGGCTTCGTTGGGCAGGATGGTCGCCGTGTTCGTGCCGCGCGCCTGGCCAAAATCGGCGATGATGTTGTAGACGCCCACCGGGATATCCGTGCGCACTTCACGGTCTGACGTGTAGGGCAGCGCATCTTCCACCCGCTGAATGTCTTCGAGCGCGGCCTGCAATTCTTGACTGCGCGGGCGATCGCGCACCAGCAGCGAGAGCGAGAAGAACGTCTTCACCCCATACATCGCGTCGTCATAAGTCTCGTACGACCCGATCTGCGCATTCAAATTGCCAGTGAAGTTCCCCG
>Ga0196964_10000496_pt1 | contig 23896 bp, 20 predicted proteins | sample S1_10metaG_FD_148615 | JGI IMG/M metagenome (GOLD analysis project Ga0196964, IMG submission 148615) | Soil microbial communities from Anza Borrego desert, Southern California, United States - S1_10 | ecosystem: Environmental > Terrestrial > Soil > Desert | place: USA: California | collected... | reverse complement strand
TGGTGCTGGGCGGCTCGACCGACAACGAGTTCTCCAAGCTGGCCTGGCGCCGCGACCACCCGGATCTGGCCAACCTGCCGATCTGGCAGTTCGCCGACAACGGCGGCCGCTTCGCCCGCGCGCTCGGCGTGCTGGACGAGGAAGAGGGCGTCGCTCTGCGCGCGACCTTCGTCGTCGATCCGCACAACGTGGTGCAGCACGTCACCGTCAACGGCCTGAGCGTCGGCCGCAACCCGCAGGACACCCTGCGCGTGCTCGACGGCCTGCAGACCGACGAGCTCTGCGCCTGCAACCGCCCGGTGGGCGGCGAAACCCTCAAGCCGGCGGCGTAATCCTCCTTCCCGCCGAAGGCTTGACCGCTCGGGAGGCGCGCCCCTCCCCCCTGATGCGCCTCCCGAGCACCCCTTATCTCCCCTGAAGATCGGACCGACCATGTCGCTCGACGCCCTGCGCGAGGCGCTGCCTTCCTACGCCAAGGACCTGTCGCTGAACCTGTCCTCGCTCGCCAACGAGACGGTGCTGAACCAGCAGCAGCTGCAGGGGACCTTCCTGGCGTCGGCCTACGCGGTGGGCACGCCCGCCGTGGTGCAGGCGGTCGAGGCCTGGGCCGACGCCCTGACGCCCGAAGTCAGGGACGCGGCCAAGGCGGCGGCGGCGATCATGGGGATGAACAACGTCTACTACCGGGCGCTGCACCTGATGCACAATCAGGAGTACCGGACCCTGCCGGCCAAGCTGCGGATGAACGTCATCGCCAATCCGGGCGCGCCCAAGCTGGACTTCGAGCTGTGGTCCACCGCCGTGTCGGCGATCAACGGCTGCGGCGCCTGCCTGGACGCGCACGAGAACGAGCTGCGCAAGCACGGCGCGACCAACACCCAGGTGCAGGCGGCGCTGCGCATCGCCTCGGTGGTCCACGCGGTCAGCCGCGTGCTGGCCGGCGAGGCGGCGGCGAAGGCTGAGCGGATTACCGCACTGTAACTTTCCGCTGAAACCAGCGCGTGTCAGGGTCGCCGCCGTTTGTTCGGGGGAAAACAACCCATGAAGCGCCTGGCCGTCCTGACCGTCTCCGCCCTGGCCCTGCTGGCCGCCGCGCCCGCGCTGGCTGCAGCGCCCGCCGCCAAGCCCGCCGCGACCGCGGGGCTGAACCCGCCCAAGCTGGACTACACGTTCCGTCAGCTGCCGAACGGGCTGAAGGTCTATTCGCTGCGCGATCCCAAGGCGAAGAACGTCACCGTCCAGGTCTGGTACGACGTCGGCTCCAAGGACGACCCCGAGGGGCGCTCGGGCTTCGCCCACCTGTTCGAGCACATCCTGTCCCGCAAGACGGTGAACATGCCGCTGGGGACCATGAACAAGCTGACCGAGGACGTGGGCGGTTCGCGCAACGCCTCCACCGGGTCGGACTTCACCAACTACTACGAGATCGTCCCGGCCGAGTATCTGGAGACCATGCTGTGGACCCATGCGGAGCGCATGGCCCGGCCGGTGGTGGACGAGGAGGTGTTCAAGGCCGAGCGCGAGATCGTCAAGGAAGAGCTGCGCCAGCGGGTGCTGTCGGTGCCCTACGGCCGGTTGCAGCGCTTGGTGCTGGCCGAGAACTCCTTCGACGGCCACCCCTATCGGCGCCCGGGCATCGGCTCGATCGAGGAGCTGAACGCGGCCACCATCGACGACGCCCGCGCCTTCCACGAGGCCTACTACGGCCCCTCGACCGCGACCCTGATCGTGTCGGGCGACTTCGACCAGGCGCAGCTCGACCGCTACGTCGACAAGTATTTCGCGCCGATCCCGAAGGCGTCCAGGCCCGCGCCCAAGTCGCCGCTGAAGCCGGACGCGCCGCGCGCCGAGGCGCGTTCGGTCACCGCCTACGCGCCGAACGTGCCGCTGCCGGCGATCGCCTGGAGCTACCAGACCCCGAAGGTCAAGCACGAGGACACCGCCGCCTTCAGCGTGCTGGACGCGATCCTGGCGCGGGGCGACTCCTCGCGGCTGTACAAGGCGCTGGTCTACGACAAGCAGGTGGCTTCCAGCGTCTACACCTTCTTCAACAACCAGGAGGAAGGCGGCTTCTTCGCGCCCATCGTGACCCTGGCGGGCGGGCGCAAGATCGAGGACGCCGAGGCCGCGCTGGGGGCCGAGCTGGCCCGCCTGCGCGACGAGCCGGTCGCCGCGGCCGAGCTGGCGGAGGCCAAGACCGAACTACTGGCCGACGAGCTGCGCGAGCGCGAGACCGCCAGCGGTCGGGCGTTCCTGCTGGGCTACGCGCTGGTCTCCACCGGCGACCCCGCCTGGGCCGACAAGCAGATCGCCGCGATCCAGAAGGTCACCGCCGCCGACGTGCAGCGCGTCGCCCGCAAGTACCTGGGCGACAACCAGAAGGTCGCCATCCGCTATCTCGACGAGTCGCAGCGCCCCGCCGGCCAGGCCGACGCCTGGGCCAACCCCGCGCCCATGCCCAGGTTCCTGACCGTCCCCGCCGCCACCCGCGCGCCGAACCAGCTCGCGCCCGAAAGCGTGCGCCAGGCGCCGCCGGCGCCCGGTCCCAAGCGCGCCATCGCCGCGCCGGTGATCGCCGAGCGGACCCTGTCGAACGGCCTGCGGGTGATCGTCGCCAAGTCCAGCGACGTGCCGATCGCCACCGCCTACGTGGTGGCCGGCGGCGGCTCCTCGGCCGACCCGGCCGGGCGCGCCGGCCTGGCCGACATGACCGCCGCCCTGATGACCCAGGGCACCGCGTCGATGAGCGCGCCGGAGATCGCCGCGCGCATGGAGGCCCTGGGCGGGATCATCGGCGGCGGCGCGGGCGCGGACGGCTCCAACATGTTCGTCTCCGCCCCGACCGCGAACCTGGAAGCCGCGGGCCGGGTGCTGGCCGAGGTGGTCATGAAGCCCGCCTTCGCCACGGAGGAGCTCGAGCGCCGCCGCAAGCAGTCGCTGGACGCGCTGGCGGTGCAGATGAAGAACCCTGGCGCGATCTCGGGCCAGGCGGTCAGCCGGGTGATGTACGGCGGCGCGCCCTACGGCTCGCCGGCCGGCGGCACGGCCGAGACGCTGAAGGCGGTCGGCCGCGACGACCTGGTCGCCGCCCACGCCGCCTGGTGGCGTCCGGACAACGCCACCCTGATCTTGTCGGGCGGCATCGAGCCGGAAGCGGGCTTCGCCCTGGCCGAGACCCTGTTCGGCGGCTGGGCCAAGCCGGCGACGCCCGCGCCCGTGGTCCCCGCCCGCGCCGGTCCCGCGCCGGAAGCCAAGGTGGTGGTGATCGACCTACCCAACGCCGGCCAGGCCGCGGTGGTCGCGGCGCTGCGCAGCGTCGAGCGCAAGGACCCGCAGGTCTATCCCCTGTCGATCGCCAACGCGGTGATGGGCGGCGGCTCGAACGGGCGGCTGTTCCAGGAGGTGCGGGCCAAGCGCGGCCTGTCCTACGGCGCCTACAGCAGCCTGGGGACCCGCCGCGAGGAGGGTTTCCTCAGCGCCTCGGCCCAGACCAAGAACGAGTCGGCGGTGCAGGTCGCGGACCTGTTCCTAGCGGAGCTGGAGCGGCTGTCGAAGGAGCCGATCCCGGCCGAGGACATCGAGCGGCGCAAGGCCTTCCTGATCGGCAACTTCGGTCGCCAGATCGAGACCAGCGCCGGTCTCGGCGGCTATCTGGCGGGCCTGGTGCAGTCCGACCTGCCGCTGAGCGAGGTCGGGACCTATCCGGAGAAGATCGCCGGCGCGACGTCGGACCAGATCGCCGCCGCCGTGGCGCGCGAGCTGCCGGTGGCGCAGACCAGCCTGGTGATCGTCGGCGACGCCAAGCTGTTCCTGGACGAGCTGAAGAAGCGGCGGTCCAATGTCGAGGTGATCCCGATCGGCGAGCTGGACCTGAACAGCCCCACCCTGCGCAAGAAGTGAACGGACCCGTACCGATGAAACGCCTGCTGATCGCTTCCGTCGCCGCGGCGGCCTTGTTCGCCGCGGGCGCGCCCGCCTTGGCCGCGCCCGCGGCCGCTCCCGCCGCTTCGGCCGAGACGGCTGCGGTCGCGCCCATCGAATACAAGCAACGCACCCTGGCCAACGGGCTGCGCGTCTACAGCACGCGTGACGCCTCCACGCCGAACGTGTCGGTCCAGGTCTGGTACGACGTGGGCTCCAAGGACGACCCGAAGGGCCGCTCCGGCTTCGCGCACCTGTTCGAGCATCTGATGTTCAAGCAGACGCGCAACCTAGCCAACGAGCAGTTCGACCGGATGACCGAGGACGTCGGCGGGTTCAACAACGCCTCCACCGCCGACGACTTCACCAACTACTACGAGGTGGTGCCGGCCAATCACCTGGAGCGCATCCTGTGGGCCGAGGCCGAGCGGATGGGCAACCTGGTCGTCGACGAGACGGTGTTCAAATCCGAGCGGGACGTGGTCAAGGAAGAGCTGCGCATGCGGGTGCTGGCGCAGCCCTACGGCAAGCTGTTCTACCTGCTGTATCCGCAGGTCTCCTTCGAGGTCAGCCCGTACGGACGGCCTGGGATCGGCTCGATCGAGGACCTGGACTCCGCGACGGTGGACGACGTGCGCGCCTTCCACGCCGCCTACTACCGACCCGACAACGCCGTGCTGATCGTCTCGGGCAATTTCGACCAGGCCCAGCTCGACCGCTGGGTTGACCGCTACTTCGGCGCGGTGAAGAAGCCGGCCCGGCCGCTGCCGCGGGTGAAGGCGCTGGAGCCCGCCCGCAAGGCGCCCAAGACCTGGACCGTCTACGAGCCGAACACGCCGCTGCCGGCGGTGATGCTCAGCTATCCCTTCCCCGAGGCGAAGAGCGCCGACGTGCCGGCCCTGATCGTGGCCGACGCGATCCTGACCAAGGGCGAGAGCTCGCGGCTGTATCAGGCTCTGGTCTACGAGCAGCAGATCGCCAGCGCCGCCTTCTCCCTGTCCGAGCCGCGCCAGCAGCCCGGCGCCTACGCGGTCGCCGCCATCATGGCCGAGGGCAAGACCGCCGAGCAGGGCGAACAGGCGCTGCGGGCCGAGCTGAAGAAGCTGCGCGAGGCGCCGGTCACCGCCGCGGAACTGGCGGAAGCCAAGAACCAGCTGATCACCGACGCCCTGCGCGAGCGCGAGACGGTGGACGGCAAGGCCGACGCCATCGGCCGGGCGGTGATCACCTACGGCGACGCAGCCAAGGCGAACCGGCTGCTGGGCGAACTGCAGGCGGTCACCGCGGCCGACGTCCGGCGGGTCGCGCGCAAGTATTTCGCCGACGAGGCACGGGCGGTGGTCCGCTACAACTCCGACCAGGGCAAGCCCGCAGACGCGGCCCCGACGCCCGGGACCGCCGCCACGGTGGTGACGGCCGCCCTGGCGACGCCGTCCGACATCGTGGTGGTCCAGCCCGCGCCTGAAGCCGAGCGCGTGCGCCCGCCCGAGCCCGGCGCGCCGGTGTCCCCGACCATCCCGGCCCCGACCGAGCGGGTGCTCGCCAACGGCCTGCGCGTGGTGGTCTCGCCCGACCGAAACCTGCCGCTGGTCTCGGCCGAGCTGACCGTGGCCGCCGGCGGCGCGACCGACCCGGCCGCCCTGCCCGGCGTCGCCAACATGAGCGCGGCCCTGCTGACCAAGGGCGCCGGCGGCCGCACCGCCACCCAGATCGCCCAGACCATCGAGGCCCTGGGCGGAGAGCTGGACGCGGGCGCGGGCTACGACGGCACCAGTCTGTCGCTGACCGTGAAGTCGGACCAGCTGGAGCCCGGCATGCGCGTCTTCGCCGACGTCGCGCGCAACCCGACCTTCGCCGAGGAAGAGCTGGAGCGGCTGCGCCAGCAGTCGCTGAGCGATCTGCAGGTGGCCCTGTCCGATCCGGGCGTGATCGCCTCCTACGCCGCCGCCCGCGTGGTCCACGGCCAGGCCGCCTACGGCCAGGTGCTGTCGGGAACGCGCGGCTCGCTGGAGAAGATCGGCCGCGCCGACGTGGCCGGGTTCCACCGCGCCTGGTGGCGGCCCGACAACGCCACCCTGGTGCTGACCGGCGACGTCACGCCCGAGCAGGGCTTCGCCCTGGCCGAGAAGCTGTTCGGCGACTGGGCCAGGCCCGCCGCCGCCCTGCCGACGGTCGCGAACCCTTCCGGCGCGCCCGCGCCTCGCCGGGTGATCCTGATCGACCTGCCCGAAGCGGGCCAGGCGGCGATCTCGGTGGCGCGGCTGGGCATCTCCCGGGGCGACCCGCGCTACTACCCGGCCCTGGTCGCCAACAACGTGCTGGGCGGCGGCTACTCCGCCCGTCTGAACCAGGAGATCCGCATCAAGCGCGGCCTGGCCTACGGCGCGCGCAGCACCCTGTCGGCCCGACAGGCCGCGGGTCCGATCGTGGCCGCGACCCAGACCAAGAACGAATCCGCCGCCGAGGTGGTGGATCTGGTGGTGCAGGAACTGGACCGGCTGGGCTCGGCCCCGGTCGGGGCGGACGAGCTGAAGGCGCGCCAGTCGGTGCTGGTGGGCGGCTTCGGCCGCACGCTGGAGACCACCGAAGGCGAGGCGAACCTGCTGTCGTCCCTGGCCCTGTACCGGGTGGATCTGTCCGAACTCGGCCGCTACGTCGAGCGGGTGCAGGCGGTCGGGCCCGAGGACGTGCGCCGCACCGCCGACGAGCTGTTCGATCCCGCGACGGCGTCCATCGTGGTGGTCGGCGACGCCCGCAAGATGGGTGACGCGCTGAAGGCCAAGCACCCGAACCTGGAAGTGATCCCGGCGGCGGAGCTCGACCTGGCCAGCCCGACTCTGCGAAAGGCGAAGTGAGGCGGCCGGCTCAGGCGCTCGTGCAGACGACCTGGGCCACCCGCAGTTCGCGGCGAAGGGCGTCGGCCACCCGGCCGTAGTTTTCCACCGTCACGGGGTCGCGCGCGGCCTGGTCGGGACCGCCTCGGCGGCGCGACAGAATCGGGCGCAGGGTCTCCGGCGCGGTGGTGTAGACGCGGCCCCGCCGCGGCGCCTCGGCGATCGTGACCCCCACCACCCGCCCGGCCGCGTCCAGCGCCGGCGCGCCGGACAGGCCCGCGAGCGTGCCTTCCAGCCCGTCCGTGCGGCCGACCTCGGCCCAGGCCAGCACCGGCTCGTCCCGCCGTCCGCGCCCGAGCACCCGCAGGGTCTCGCGGCCGAGCAGGCGCGAGGCGACCTCGCCCGGGGTCCCTTGCGGATAGCCCGGATGGAAGGCGCGCTGGCCCTCGTGCAGGGCGCGCTCCACCCCGATCGGCAGGGGCTCGGGCCCGCCCTCGGTGTTCAGCACCGCCACGTCGGCGCGCGGCGACAGCCGCACCTTGGCCGACACCGCGCGACCGCCGCTCACCACCAGGGCCGCCTCGCGGCAGCCCTCGACCACGTGGCGGGCGGTCAGCCAGGCGCCGTCGGCGACGGCGAAGGCGGTGCCGGCGGCGGGTTGCACTGGCCCGTGCGGGACATCGACCACCACCATGGGGTCGAACGGCGTGGTCGGGCCGAGCAGCAGGCCCTCCTCGTCGCCCGGCGGCGGCGGGGCGGGCGGGGCGTCGGCGTTCTCGCGCCGGCCGAGCGACGCCATCACCAGGGCGGCGACCGCGGCGGCGTAGATCGTCCAGTCGGGAAGCTTGGGAAAGCCCACGTCAGCCCGCGACCGCGGCCGCCAGGATCACGGCGGTGGCCAGCTTGGCGGAGACCAGCAGCACCGCCGCCGACACCTCGCCCTCCTGGATGCGCTGGGGCAGGCCGGTCAGGATGAAGTCGACGATGCGGAACGCCAGCAGCTGGACCACGATGGTGGCCGCGCCCCAGATGGCGATCTCGCGGATCGAGGTGGAGGCCGACAGCGACACCGCCAGCGGGATCGCCAGGCCGACCATCACCCCGCCGAAGGCCACGGCGGCGGCGGAGTTGCCCTCGCGGATCAGGGCGATCTCGCGGTAGGGCGTCAGCATGGCGTAGAGCGCCGCCCCCAGCACCAGCAGCAGGATGGTCACCGCCGCGTGCAGCAGGGTGACGGGGAAGCCGGTCGCGAACGCCTGCACCTCCGGGCTCATCAGGTCCGGCACGAACTGTTCAGGATTCATCGACTGGGGTTCCGGGAGGGTAAGCGCCGCTTTTCGGCCTTCTTTGCCCGACCCGGGTTCTCAGGCGCAAGCGCGCTCGCGTCGCAGGCTTGCCTGGAGCGGGGCTCAGTCCACCGCGACCATGGCCCTGAGCGCGCTGGCGCGGACCTTCTCGCTCTCGGACTTCAGCTGGCCGCAGGCGGCCAGGATGTCCCGCCCGCGCGGCGTGCGGATCGGCGAGGCGTAGCCGGAGCGGTTCAGGGTCGCGGCGAAGCGCTCGATGGTCGCCCAGTCGGAGCACTCGTATTCGGTGCCCGGCCAGGGATTGAACGGGATCAGGTTGATCTTGGCCGGGATTCCCTGCACCAGCTTGACCAGGGCGCGCGCGTCGGCGGGCGTGTCGTTGACGCCCTTCAGCATCACGTACTCGAAGGTTACGCGGCGGGCGTTGGACAGGCCCGGATAGGCCCGGATTGCCGCCATCAGCTCCTCGATCGGGTACTTCTTGTTCAGCGGCACCAGCTTGTCGCGCAGCGGATCGTTGGTGGCGTGCAGGCTGATCGCCAGCATGGCGGCGGTGCGTTCGCCCAGCGCCTGCATCTGCGGCACCACGCCCGAGGTCGAGACGGTGATCCGCCGCCGCGAGATGGCTATGCCCTCGTTGTCGCTGATCACGTCGATCGCGTCGGCGACGGCGTCCAGATTGTACAGCGGCTCGCCCATTCCCATGAACACGATGTTCGACAGGCGGCGGTCCTCCTTGGGCGACGGCCACTCGCCGAGGTCGTCGCGCGCGACCTGCACCTGGGCCACGATTTCGGCCGCGGTCAGATTGCGCACCAGCTTCTGGGTGCCGGTGTGGCAGAAGCTGCAGTTCAAGGTGCAGCCGACCTGGCTGGATACGCAGAGCGCGCCGGCCCGGCCGACGTCGGGGATGTAGACGGTCTCCGCCTCCACTCCGGGCGCGAAGCGGATCAGCCACTTGCGGGTGCCGTCCTTCGACACCTGCCGCTCGACCACCTCGGGACGGGCGATGACGAACTTCTCGGCCAGCACCGCGCGGGTTTCCTTGGCCACGTCGGTCATCCGCTCGAAGTCGGTGACGCCGTAGTGGTGCACCCAGCGCCAGATCTGGCCCGCGCGCATCCTGGCCTTGCGCTCGTCGGCGGCCCCGGCCTCCACCAGGGCCGCGCGCAGCGCCTCGCGCGTCAGCCCCGCGATGTTCACGGGGGCGTCGTCGCGCGCCTGGGCGGCGCGGGACAGGTCGAGGGTGACGCTCACGAAGGGATCCTGAAAAGCCGGTCCGCGCATATAGCAGCCCGCGGGCGCCGATTTAAGGGCGGGGCGGAGCGGGTCGGTTGCGTCTATTGCCGCGCGCGTACGTATCCTCGATATGACCTGGATCACATTCGCCGCTTTCGGCCCCTCCTCCCCAGAGGCCCGCTTGGTCCCCACGGACGCCCGACCCGAGCCCGGCCACGACCGGGACGCCTTCGCCGACCTGGTGGAGCGGATCGCCGCGAACCAGGACCGCGCGGCGTTCCAGGCGCTGTTCGCCTGGTACGCGCCCCGGGTGAAGGCCTATCTGATCCGCCTCGGCTCGGAGCCCTCGGCGGCGGAGGAACTGACCCAGGAGGTGATGGTGGCGGTCTGGCGCAAGGCGTCGACCTTCGACCGAACGCAGGCCTCGGTCTCGACCTGGCTGTTTCGCATCGCCCGCAACCGACGCATCGACGCCTATCGCCGCGAGCGCCGCGCCGATTTGGACCCGGACGAGCCCGAACTGTCGCCCCCGGCCCCCGAGGCTCCGGACGAGGCGGCCATGGCGGTGGACCGCGAAACCCGCATCCGCGAGGCCCTGCTCACCCTGCCGTCGGAGCAGCGCGAGCTGGTGCGCCGGCACTTCTACGAGGACCTGACCCACTCCGAGATCGCCGAGCTCACGGGCGTGCCGCTGGGCACGGTCAAGTCGCGGCTGCGGCTGGCGTTCGCCAAGCTGCGCGGGCAACTGGCCGAGGGGGAGCTGTGAGGCGCCTCGTCCGCTTGACCTGACCCGGCGCCGGTTCATATCCCCGCTCATGGACACCGCGGTTCTTGACCAGTTGATCTCGGAAGAGCGCGCCGCGCCCCGGCGTGACCCGACGCTGAGCCTGTTCCTCGACGCCGCCGCCTGGCTGCGCGACGACGCCCGCCGAGCCTGGTCCGGGCGCGAGGCGGTCGGCGGCGCCTTCCTGGAAGCCGAAGCGCCGGCGGCGCCCGAGCCCGGCGCCTTCGAGCGGACGATGGCGCGGATCGACGCCGAAGCGGCGCAGGAGACCCGCCTGCGGGCGATCCACGCCGCCGCGCGAGAACTGACCGAGATCCTCGACCTGCCGCCGCCGGTGCGCGACGCGGCCTTGGCGGCGCTGGAGGCCGGCGACTGGGAGACGGCCCGCCCGGACGTCCGCAGGCTGGCGCTGCCGGCGCACCAGGACGCGCGGCTGACCCTGTGGCGGTTCGAGCCGGGCGCCTCCGCCCCGCCGCTCGACCACGCGGGCCGCGAGGTGGTGCTGGTGCTGAGCGGCGCCTGGCGCGACGCCGCCGGCCGCCACGGCCCGGGCGCGGTCGCCTTCAGCCCCCGCCTGAAGCCCGCCCCGTCGGCCGAGCCCGACGGCGTGTGTTTCCTGCTGACCCTCACCCGCGCGCCGACCGGCGACGCGGTCAGGGCGATGCTGGACCGCTCGTTGAAGCGCTGAGCCGCGCGCTCGAGCCGCTACGTTTCACACGCCGCCATGATCTCGGCCCGGAGCTCCGGCAGGCCGGTTCCCTTTTCCGACGAGGTCGCCTGCACCCGGGGGAAGGCGGCGGGGCGCTTGGCGATCGCCTTCAGGGTTTCGGCGGCGACCTTCTCGACTTCGGCCGGCTTGATCTTGTCGGCCTTGGTCAGGACGATCTGGTAGCTGACCGCGGCCAGGTCGAGCGCGTCCATCGCCTCCTTGTCGGGGTCCTTCAGGCCGTGGCGGGCGTCGATCAGCAGATAGACCCGCTTCAGGTTCGGACGACCACGCAGGTAGGAGCGGCCCAGGTTCTGGAATTTCCGGGCGGTCTCGCGCGACACCTTGGCGAAGCCGTAGCCCGGCAGGTCCACCAGCCGCAGCCGGTCGTCCAGCAGGAAGAAGTTCACCTCGCGCGTGCGGCCCGGCTCGGTGGAGGCGCGGGCGAGGCGGTGCTGGTTGACCAGGCCGTTGATCAGGCTGGACTTGCCGACGTTGGACCGCCCGGCGAAGGCGACCTCGGGCAGGTCCGGCGCGGGCAGCTGGTCGATCTTGGCCGCGCCCATGACGAACACCGCCGGACGCGCGAACAGCACTCGGGCGGCCTCGATCTGCTCGTCGGAGAAGGTCACGCCGCCTTCTCGCGCCCGCGCAGGCGCGCGATCATGTCGTCGATCGGATTCTCGGCCCCGAACCGGCGCATGATCACGTACTGCTGGGCGATCGACAGGACGTTGTTCCACACCCAGTACAGGATCAGGCCCGAGGCGAACGGGGCCATGATGAAGGTGAAGATCACCGGGAAGAAGGCGAACATCTGCCGCTGGATCGGGTCGGCCGGCGGCGGGTTCATCGCCTGCTGCAGCCACATGGTGAAGCCGTAGAGCAGCGGCAGCACCCCCAGGTGCAGCACCCCGTCCAGCAGGCCGCCGATCATCGGCGTCGTCGCCGGGTTCCAGGGGATCAGGCCGAACAGGTTCCACATGGTCGTCGGGTCGCGCTCCGACAGGTCCTGCATCCAGCCGAAGAACGGCGCGTGGCGCATCTCGATGGTCACCGACAGCACCTTGTACAGGGCGTACCAGACCGGGATCTGCACGAAGATCGGCAGGCAGCCCGCCAGCGGGTTCAGCTTCTCCCGCGCGTACAGGGCCATCATCTCCTGCTGCTGCTTCTGCGGATCGGCGCCGTGCTTCTTCTTGATCTCCTCCATCTTGGGCTGGAGCTTCTTCATCTTCGACATCGACTCGAAGGCCTTGTTGGCCAGCGGGAACAGCACCGCCTTCACCGCCACCGTCAGCAGCAGGATGGCGACGCCGAAGTTGCCGACCAGCTTGTAGAAGAACTCCAGCACCGCGAAGATCGGGCGGGTCAGGAACCAGAACATTCCCCAGTCGATCGAGTCGTCGAACCGCGGGATGCCCAGCGCCTTCTGGTAGCCGCTGAGAATTTCCTCGCGCTTGGCGCCGGCGAACAGGCGGGTGGTCTCGGTGGTCTGGCGCCCCGGGGCGATGGTCACCGGCTGGCCCGAGAACACCGTCTCGTGCACCATGCTCTGGCCCGAGCCGACCACGCGGAAGGCGCCTTCGCCGGCCTCGTTCTGGGCGGGGATCACCGCCGCAAGCCAGTACTTGTCGGTGATGCCGACCCAGCCGCCGGTGGTGTCGAACCGGGCGTTGCGGTTCTCGCCCTTGCGCCACTTGCCGTACTTGGACTGCTTCAGGGTCTTGCCGTTGAAGACGCCGATCGCCCCCTCGTGGATGATCTGGTTCTTGCCGAGTTCAACCGACTTGCCGTTGTGGGTCTCGGTCGGGATCCCGTGCCGCTGGACCGAGCTGTAGGGGCGCAGCGTCAGGGGCGCGGCGCCGCGGTTGGCGACCGTGTCGGAGACGGTGAACATGTAGTTCTCGTCCACCGCGATCGCGCGGGTGAAACTCAGGCCCGAGGGGCTGTCGTGGCGCAGCACGACCGGCCGGCCCGGCGCGAGCGTGGTTCCCGACACCAGCGTCCACACCGTGTCGGGGCCGGGCAGGCCCGGCACGTTCTGGCCGTACCAGCCGAACTCGGCGAACCAGGCGCCGCGCACGCCGGCGGGGCGGAACAGGTCCACCAGCGCCGAGCTCTCGTCCGGCGTCACGTGGTAGCGCTTCAGCTTCAGGTCGTCGACGCGCCCCCCCTTCAGCGACAGCGAGCCCTTCAGCGCCGGGGTGTCGATCAGCACCCGCGGCGCGCTCGCCAGCGCCTGCGCCGGCTCGACGAACACCGGACCCATAGGCGCGGCCGGCCGCCCCTGGACGGTCTGGGTCGCGGCGGCCTTCTCTTTCTCCTGCAGGGCGGCCTTGCGCCGCTTGGCGGCCGGATCGAGCACCAGCACCTGGTAGACGATCAGAATGGCCAGCGTCAGCACGACGAAAATGATCGTGTTGCGGCTGTTGTCTTGCTGCATGGATGAGGTCTTTTCGGAGAACGCGCGGGATCAGGCGCCGGGACGCGCCTCGCCGTCGGCGGCGAGCCTTATCAGCGCGGTTTTCACGTCGTCAAGCAAACGGTCCCAGGCCCGGTCCGGCGTGCCGTTGCGGGCGATGAACACGTAGTCGAATCCGGGCTTTCCGTGGAGCGGCAGCAGCAGGCGCGCGGCCTCGCGCAGGCGCCGCTTGGCGCGGTTCCTGACCACCGCCCCGCCGATCTTGCGCGTGGCGGTGAAGCCGGCGCGCAGGACGGGGTCGCCGTCGGCCCGGTCGCGCGCCTGCACGACCACGGCGCCGCGCGGCGCGGACAGGCCTTTGGCGGCCGCAAGGAACTCGGGCCGCTTCTTCAGGCGTTCGATTTTCAGGATGGCGCGCGTGGCCGCGGCCGGAATCAGGCCGTCAGGCGCTTGCGGCCCTTGGCGCGGCGGCGGGCGACGACCTTCTGGCCGTTCTTGGTCGCCATGCGCGAGCGGAAGCCGTGACGGCGCTTACGCACGAGTCGGCTCGGCTGATAGGTCCGCTTCACGATAAGGCTCCGAAAATGCTCGATACCGATCCGTCTCCGCCGGGCGGCCCGGCGAAGGAAGGCGGGTGGATAAAGGCGGAGGCGGCCGATGTCAATCACGTCCGCGTCCGGTGCGGCGGATCGCGCGTATGCTACAGGTGCGAGCCTCGGGCGACGCGCGGAGAATACCATGACGGTGGTGAAGCGGTGGGCGCCCCTGGCGATCGTCCTGCTGGCGGCGGCGGCGATCTATGCGACCGGGCTGTACCGCTACCTGTCGCTGGACACCTTGCGCGAGCGCCACGCGGAACTGAGGGCGCTGGTCGAGGAGCACTTCTGGCTCAGCCTGCTGATCTACACGGCGGCCTACGCGGCCTTGACCGCCACCGCCGTTCCGGGCGCGGTGTTCGTGACCCTGACCGGCGGGTTCCTGTTCGGGACCTGGGTGGGCGGGACGGCGACGGCGCTGGGGGCCACGCTGGGGGCGATCGCCGTCTATTACGTGGTGCGAACCGCGCTCGGCGTCTGGCTGCGGGAGCGGGCGGAGCGGGCGGGCGGGACCCTGCGGCGGATCCAGGAGGGCCTGGACCGCAACGCCTTTTCCTATCTGCTGACCCTGCGGCTGATCCCGGCGGTGCCGTTCGTGCTGATCAACGTCGCCTCGGGCCTGGCGGCGGCGCCGATGCGGGCCTACGCGGCCGCCACTTTCCTCGGCATCCTGCCCGCCACCTTCATCTACAGCGCCATCGGCGCGGGGCTCGGGACCCTGTTCGAACGCGGCGAGCGGCCGAACCTGAAGATCGTCCTGGAGCCGCAGTTCCTGCTGCCGCTGCTGGGCCTGGCCTTCCTGTCCCTCGCCCTGCCGCTGATCGTGCGCGCGGTGCGCGGCAAGGCGGCGGCATCATGAGGCGGATCAAGGCCGACCTGGCGATCATCGGCGCGGGCTCCGCCGGCCTGTCGGTCGCCGCCGGCGCCGCGCAGCTCGGCCTGAAGGTCGTGCTGTTCGAGAAGGGGGAGATGGGCGGCGACTGCCTGAACACCGGCTGCGTCCCGTCCAAGGCCCTGATCGCCGCCGCCGAGGTCGCCTGGACGGTGCGCGAGGCGGGGCGCTTCGGCGTGCGCTCGACCGAGCCGGAAATCGACTTCGCCGCGGTCATGACCCACGTGCGCGGCGCGATCGCCGCCATCGAGCATCACGACAGCCAAGAGCGGTTCGAGGGGCTGGGCGTCACCGTCGTGCGCGAGGCGGCGCGTTTCACCGGCGCGCGCACGGTCGAGAGCGCCGGCGTCTCGGTCGCCGCGCGCAAGGTGGTGATCGCCGCCGGCTCCCGCGCCCGGGTCCCGCCGATCCCGGGCCTGGACGGCGTGCCGTACCTGACCAACGAGACGGTGTTCGGCCTGACCGAGCGCCCGCGCCGGCTGCTGATCCTGGGCGGCGGGCCCATCGGGCTGGAGCTCGGCCAGGCGTTCCGGCGGCTGGGGTCCGAGGTCGTGGTGATCGAGTCCGGCGCCCCCATCGCTCGCGAGGACGCCGATCTGGCCGCCGTAGTGCTGGAGCAGCTGCGCGCCGACGGGGTGGAGATCATGTCCGGCGCCAAGGCGGTGGCGGCGGAGCCCGCCACGGACGGCGTCGCCGTGCGCATCGAGCGGGACGGCCGCGAAACCCGCGTCGAGGGCTCCCACCTGCTGGTCGCCGTCGGCCGCGAGCCGGTGCTGGAGGGGCTGAACCTCGAAGCCGCCGGGGTCGAGCACGACGCGAAGGGGATCAGGACCGACGCGCGGCTGCGGACCTCCAACCCGGCGGTGTTCGCGCTCGGCGACGTGGCCGGGAGGGACCAGTACACCCACGCGGCGGGGGCCCACGCCGCCCTGTTCGTGCGCAAGGCCCTGTTCGCGCAAGGGGTGGATGCCGACCGGCTGGTGATCCCGCGCGTCACCTACACCGACCCGGAGCTGGCCGTGGTCGGCCTGACCGAGGCGCAGGCTCGGGCGCAGCACGGCGACAAGGTCAAGGTCGTCGCCTACGCCTTCAAGGACGTGGACCGGGCGGTGGCCGAGGGCGACACCCGCGGCTTCGCCAAGCTGGTCACCGACCGGAAGGGCCGCATCCTGGGGGTCGGGATCGTCGGCAAGGGGGCGGGCGAGGCGATCCACCCCTGGGTGCTGACCCTGACGAACAAGGCCGGGCTCCGCAGCCTGACAGGCTACGTCACCCCCTATCCGACGCGGCTGGAGATCGGGCGGCGCCTCGCCGGGGCGTGGTACGCGCCGATCCTGTTCTCCGGCCGGACCCGGGCCTTGGTTTCATTGCTCAAACGGTTCGGGTGAGTTAGGTCGGATGCAACGGCGGCGCGGCCCTCGCGTTCGCCCGACGTGAGGACTCATGTGGCGCTTTGAGCCGCCGCGCCAGATCCGATTGCCCGGCGGGCTGTCCTCGCGGCTGCTGCTGCTGACCGCGGCCTTCGCCGTGGCCGCCGCCGTCATGATCCTGATCCCCTCGGTCGCCGCCTTCCACGAGCGCTGGCTGGTGGAGCGGGCGCGCGCGGCCGAGCTGGCGTCGCTGGCGGTGGAGGCCGCGCCCGACAACATGGTCACCGACAGCTTGGCCGGCCAACTGCTGGAGGGCGCGGGCGTGGCGACGGTGGCGGTCGGCGACGGCGGGGTGCGACGGCTGCTGCTGCGCGACCCGGATTTGACCGGCACGCCGGACTTCGTCGATCTGCGCCGGCCGCGTTCGGCCTCCTGGCTGTTCGACCCGTGGCGCACCCTGTTCGGCTCGCCCGACCGGATGATCCGGGTGACGGCCCGGCCCCGCTTCCGCAGCGGCGAGTTCGTCGAGATCGTGGTTCCGGCCGCGCCGCTGCAGCGCGAGCTGGCGGGCTACATGCTGCGCATCCTGGTGATCGCGGTGTTCATCGCCGCGGTCGCGGGCGCGGCGGTGTTCGCCGCCCTGTCGGCCTTCATCGTGCGGCCGATGCGCCGGATCACCGAACAGATCGAAAGCTTCCGCGCCGACCCCGAAAACCCCGCCCTGCAGCCTGAGCCCACCGGCCGTCGCGACGAGATCGGCCGGGTCGAGGAGGAACTGGCGCAGATGCAGGACGAGGTGCGTCAGGCGCTGCGCTCGCGCGCCCGGCTGGCGGCGCTGGGCGAGGCGGTGGCCAAGATTAACCACGACCTGCGCAACATGCTGACCTCCGCCCAGATCGCTTCCGAGCGCCTGGCCACGTCAGGCGACCCGAAGGTGGCCAAGGCCCTGCCGCGACTGGAGCGGGCGCTGGACCGCGCCCTCAGCCTCGCCCAGAACGTGCTGAACTACGGCCGCAGCGAGGAGCCGCCGCCCGCCCGCCGGCGCATGCTGCTGGCCCCCGTCGTCGAGGCCGCGGCCGAGGACGCGGGGCTGTCGTTCGACGGCGTGCGGCTGGTGCTGGAGGCGCCTTCGACCTTCCAGATCCAGGCCGACCCGGACCAGCTGCACCGCATCCTGGTCAATCTGATGCGCAACGCCCGCCAGGCGATCGAGGGCGAGGCCGAGCGCCGGGGCCGCGGGATCGTCCGCGTCACCGCCGGGCGGCAGAAGGGCGACACCGTGCTGCGGGTGATCGACGACGGCCCGGGCGTGTCCGAGCGCGTGCGCGAGCGGCTGTTCCAGCCCTTCGCCAGCGCCGCACGGCCGGGCGGCACCGGGCTCGGCCTGGCGATCTCACGGGAACTGGCCCAGGCTCACGGCGGCGACCTGACCCTGGTGGACAGCGGCCCGCAGGGCTCCACCTTCGAAATCCGCTTCCCCGCCGCGAGCGCCGCGGCGGGCGTCGAGGCCCTGGGCGCGGCCTAGACGCGGTTCAGCCGAACACGTCGGCCCTTATCTCGCCGTTGACGGTCAGCAACGCGCGCTTCATGCCTTCGGAGTTGTAGGGGAAGGCCAGGTTCCCGTGCCGGTCCACCGCGATCAGGCCGCCGTCGCCGCCCAGCGCCGCGACCTGGTCCAGCACCGCCTTGGTCGCGGCCCCTACCTCCTCGCCCGCCGCCACGCGCCAAGCGACCTGGGCCGCGGCGGCGGTGCGGATGAAGAATTCGCCGAGACCCGTGCCCGAGACCGCCACCGTGCCGTCGGCCCAGGTGCCCGCGGCGATGATCGGGGTGTCGCCGACGCGGCCGGGCAGCTTGCCGAACACCCCGCCGGTCGAGGTCGCGGCTGCCAGCCGGCCGTCCCCGTCCAGCACCACGCAGCCGACCGTGCCGTGCGCCAGCCTGCCCTGCGGCAGGGTGTTGCCGTCGCCCTGACCGGCGTGGGTGAACCAGGCCTGCGGGTCGTCGATAGTCTCCAGTCCCTGTTCGGCGGCGAAGGCGGCGGCGCCTTCGCCGGCCAGCATCACGTGCGGGGTGGCGTCCATCACCCGGCGGGCCACCGCGATCGGACTCTTGAAGCCCTGCAGGGCCGCGACCGCGCCCGCCTTCAGCGTCGCCCCGTCCATCAGGCTGGCGTCGAGCTCGTACTTTCCGCCGGTGTTGGGCGAGGCGCCGCGTCCGGCGACGTACAGGCCCGAGGCCTCCAGCGCCGCCACCGTCTCCACCGCCACGTCCAGCGCCGAGGCGCCCGAGCGCAGACGGTCGCGCGCCGCCTCGACCAGCCCGCGCATGTGCGGGACCTCGCGGCTGTAGTCCTTGCCCTTCTGGGCGCCGGCGCCGCCGTGCAGGGCGAGGGCGAACTTGGCCATGGGCGGGTCCTTCTCTATGCGGGGACGCCGGGATAGCCTTCGGGCTCGGACGGCGGCAAGGGGAGAACGCGCGGGTGAGAGCTTTGTTGAGCACGGCGCCGGGCGGCCCCGAGACCCTGTCGATCGGCGAACTGCCCGATCCCGCGCCCGCGCGCGGCGAGGTGCTGGTCGATATCCGCGCGGTCGGCGTCAACTACCCCGACGTGCTGATCATCGAGGACAAGTACCAGTTCCGTCCCGAGCGGCCGTTCGCGCCGGGCGGCGAATTCTCCGGCGTGATCGCGGCCGTGGGCGAAGGCGTGACCCGGCTGAAGGCGGGCGACCGGGTGTTCGGCCTGGCCGGCTGGGGCGCGATGGCCGAGCGGATCGCCGTTCACCAGGACCGCTGCGTGCCCATGCCGGACGCGATGGGCTTCGAGGACGCGGCCGCCCTGCTGATGACCTACGCCACCTCGCACTACGCGCTGAAGGACCGCGCCGAGCTGCGTTCGGGCGAGACGCTGCTGGTCTTGGGCGCGGCGGGCGGGGTGGGCCTGGCCGCGGTCGAACTCGGCAAGGCCATGGGCGCGCGGGTGGTCGCCGCAGTGTCCTCGCCGGAGAAGGCCGATCTGGCCCGCGCCAAGGGCGCCGACGAGACGGTGATCTACGCGCGGGGGCCGTTCGACAAGGCCGCGGCCAAGGCGCTGTCGGAGCAGTTCAAGGCCGCCTGCGGCCCTGACGGGGCGAATGTGGTCTACGACGCGGTGGGCGGCGATTACACCGAGGCGGCGCTGCGCGCGATCGCCTGGGAGGGGCGGCTGCTGGTGGTGGGCTTCCCCTCCGGCATTCCGTCGATCCCGCTGAACCTGACCCTGCTGAAATCCTGCCAGATCGTCGGCGTGTTCTGGGGCGCCTTCACCGCCCGCGAGCCGGCCAGGAACGCCGAATACGTGGACGAGTTGCTGGGCCTGTGGGCGTCGGGTCGGATCCGCCCGCACGTCTCGGCCACCTTCCCGCTGGAGCGCGGCGGCGAGGCGATCGCGGCCCTGGCCGAGCGGCGCGCGACCGGCAAGATCGTGGTCGCCGTGCCCTGACGGAACGGCCCCAGGTCACACCCGTTCGACTCGTTCGAACGAGGACAGGGCCATGGCCGACCAGGAAACCTACCGCGCGCCCGAACCGGGGCCCAACGACCGGCCGCGCGCCAACGCCGCGGAACTGAAGGCCGACATCAACGCCGGCCTGACCGCCGACAAGGTCGACGTGTTCGACCCCGGCCTGTCGCCGCTGGGCACCGACGACGAGGCGGGCGGCGCGCCCATGCGGCCCGAGGACATAGCGCTGGCCCGCGAGCAGGAGCGCCGCGACCCCGAGGCCAAATCGTTCGCGCCGCGCGACATGGGCGGCTGGAGCGCCGACGGCGCGGTCGCCTCCACCGCCAGCCAGCAGGCGCTGGAAGAGGGGGAGGAGCGCCGCTTCAGCCCCGCCGTGGCCTTAGGGCTAGTCGGCGGGGCCGCCCTGCTGGCGCTGGTGTTCGGCGTGCTGGCCTGAGCCTTACGCCGCCGCCTTGCCCTTGAACCGGCCGTAGAAGGTGTCGCCGTTCGCGGCCATGTCGCGCAGCAGCTGCGGCACGCGGAAGCGGTCGCCGTACTGCTCGGCCAGCCGGTCGCAGGTCTCGACGAACTTCGCCACCCCGACGCTCTCGATCAGGCTGATCGGGCCGCCGCTCCAGGGCGCGAAGCCCCAGCCGAGGATGGCGCCGACGTCGGCCTCGCGCGGGTCGTCGATCACGCCCTCTTCCCAGCAGCGCGCGGCCTCGACCGCCTGACGGTAGAGCAGGCGGGTCTTCAGCTCCTCGACCAGCTCGGGCGTGGACTCCGCGATCTCGACCGGCGCCAGGTCGCCCAGACCGGCCCACAGGCGCTTCGGCGAACCCTTTTCGGCAGGGTAGTCGTAGAAACCCTTGCCGTTCTTGCGCCCGAACCGGCCACCCTCGACCATGGCGGCGACGATGTCCTCGCCGGGGTTGGGGACGTAGGCGTCGCCCAGGTCCATCGCGGTCTGCTTGGCGATCTTGTAGGACAGGTCCAGCGCCACGTCGTCGTGCATCTCGAGCGGGCCGCGCGGCATGCCGGTCATGCGCCCGACGTTGTCGATCAGCGCCGGCGCGTAGCCCTCCTTCAGCATCGCCATGCCTTCGGTCAGGAAGGTGGAGAAGCAGCGCGAGGTGTAGAAGCCTCTGGAATCGTTGACGACGATCGGCGTCTTGCGGATCTTCATCACGTAGTCGATCGACTTGGCCAGGGCCTCCTGGCTGGTCTTCTCGCCCATGATGATCTCGACCAGCATCATCTTGTCGACCGGCGAGAAGAAGTGGATGCCGATGAAGTCGGCGGGCCGCACGCTGGCCTCGGCCAGACCGGTGATCGGCAGGGTCGAGGTGTTGGAACCGAACACCGCGCCGGGCTCGAGCTGCTCCTCGGCCTTCTTGGTCACCTGCGCCTTGATCGAGCGGCTCTCGAACACCGCCTCGATCACCAGGTCCGAGCCCTTCACGTGGGCGTAGTCGGTGGTGGCGGTGATCAGGGCCAGCGTCGCCTCGGCTTTCTCCTTGCTCATCTGGCCGCGCGAGACGCGCTTGGCGATGATGTCGGCGGCGTACTGCTTGCCCTTGTCGGCGGCCTCCTGGCTGATGTCGATCAGCACCGTCTCGATTCCGGCCATGGCCTGCACGTAGGCGATGCCCGCGCCCATCATGCCCGCGCCCAGAACGGTCACCTTCTTCGGATCGGACTTCGGCACGCCCGCCGGGCGGACCGCGCCCTTGTCGAGCTCCTGCTTCGACAGGAACAGCGAGCGGATCATCGCCTTGGCCTGGGGCGTCATCAGGGTCTTGACGAAGTAGCGCGTCTCGATGCGCAGGGCCGCGTCCATCGGCACCTGCACGCCCTCGTAGACGGCCTTGAGCATGTTGTTCAGCGCCGGATAGTTGCCGTAGCTCTGCTTGCGCAGGAAGGCCGGCGACATCAGGAAAACCTGCATGCCCGCGGGGTGGTAGGGCCCGCCGCCCGGCAGCTTGAAGCCCTTGTCGTCCCAGGGGGCCACCGCCTTGCCGGTCTTCACCCAGTCCTTGGCCGCCTGGATCAGCTGGTCCCTCGGGACCACCGCATGGACGAAGCCCAGGCTCAGCGCCTCCTGCGGGCGGTAGAACTTGCCCTCCGAGATCGCCATCAGGGCGTTCTGGGCCCCGATCAGGCGCGGCAGGCGCTGGGTGCCGCCGCCGCCGGGGAACAGGCCGACCTTGGTTTCGGGCAAGCCCAGCTGGATCTTCGCGTCGTCGGCGACGACACGGTGGTGGCAGGCCAGGGTGATCTCCAGCCCGCCGCCCAGCGCCAGGCCGTTGATCGCCGCGGCCACCGGCTTGCCGCAGGTCTCCAGCGCACGCAGCGTGCCGTTCATCTTCCAGGCGGCGTCGAAGGCGGCCTTCAGCCCCGCCTCTCCCTGCGCGCCCGCGCCCGAAGCCAGCCCGGTGCCCGAGCCGAGCTCGCCGAGGTCGGCGCCCGCGCAGAAACCGTTGTCCTTGCCGGAGGTGATCACCACCCCCTTGATCGCGGCGTCGGATCTGACGCGCTCGACCAGGGCGACGAAGTCGTCCAGCACCTGGCCGGTCACGGTGTTCATGCTGCGGCCCGGGACGTCGAAGGTCACCAGGGCGACGCCGTCGGAGTCGACTTCGATCTTGAGGGTTTGCATGGATCAGACCTTCAGGGTTCAGGGCTCAGGACGAGCGCCATTTCGTTGGTGGGACGCCAGTTCAGCTTTTCGTACAGGCCCCGCCCCAGTTTGCTGGCGTGGAGCACGAGATAATGGACGCCGCGCGCGCGGGCCTCTTCCTCGACCTTCTTCATCAGCCGCCGCCCCCAGCCCTGACCGCGCCGCTCAGGGGCGACCCACAGGTTCAGGACGAAGCCCCGGCGGTCGGACTCCGGATGCGACGGCCCCGGCGCCCAGTCGATGAACATCAGGCCGCAGCCGGCGAAGGCGCGCCCCCCGTCCTCCACCAGCCATCCCGCGTATTGGCCCGAGCGCAGGCGCGACAGCAGCCACGAGCGGAACGGCGCCTCGGCGCGGTCGAGCAGCTCGGGCGCGCGGCCGTCCTCCAGGAAGATGAGGCGGCGCTGAGCGCAGATCACGTCGACGTCTGCGGTCGAGACCGGGCGGAACACGGGGTCGGGCACGCCGCCCTCAGACGCGCTCGATGACGGTGGCGGTGGCCATGCCGCCGCCGACGCACAGGGTGACGAGCGCGGTCTCCTTGTCCGAGCGCTCCAGCTCGTCCAGCACCACGCCCAGGATCATGGCGCCGGTGGCGCCCAGCGGGTGGCCCATGGCGATGGCGCCGCCGTTCACGTTGATCTTGTCGTGGGGGATGTCGAGCGCCTGCATGTAGCGCAGCACCACCGAGGCGAAGGCCTCGTTCAGCTCGTACAGGTCGATGTCCTCGGCCTTCATGCCGAGCTTCTTCAGGAGCTTTTCGGTGCCGTAGGAGGGGCCGGTCAGCATGATCGACGGCTCCGAGCCGATCGAGGCCATGCCCTTGATGCGCGCGCGGGGCTTCAGGCCGGCGGCCTCCCCCGCCTCACGGGTTCCGAACAGCACGCCCGCGGCGCCGTCGACGATGCCCGAGCTGTTGCCGGGCGTGTGGACATGGTTGACCCGCTCGACCTCGGGGTAGCGCTGCTGGATCACCGCGTCGAAGGCCATCTCGCCCATCATGGCGAAGGACGGGTTCAGGCCGGCCAGGGTCTGCATGTCGGTCTTGGGCCGGATGGTCTCGTCGCGGTCCAGCAGGGTCACGCCCAGCTGGTCCTTCACCGGCACGACCGAACGGGAGAAGCGGCCCTCCTCCCAGGAGCGGGCGGCGCGCTTGTGGCTTTCGACCGCGTAGGCGTCGACGTCGTCGCGGCTGAAGCCCCACTTGGTGGCGATCATGTCCGCGCCGATCCCCTGGGGCACGAAGTAGGTCTTGAACGCCGCGGTCGGGTCCACCGCGATGGCCCCGCCGTCCGAGCCCATGGGCACGCGGCTCATGGCCTCGACCCCGCCGCCGATCGCCATGTCGGCCTCGCCGCTCATAACCTTGGCGGCGGCCATGTTGCAGGCCTCCAGCCCCGAGGCGCAGAAGCGGTTGATCTGCACGCCGGCGGTGGTCTGGGCGTAGTCGGCGTTCAGCACCGCGGTGCGGGCGATGTCGGCCCCCTGCTCGCCCACCGGCGACACGCAGCCCAGGATCACGTCGTCCACCCGGCTGGTGTCCAGCGCGTTGCGGTCCCGCAGCGCCTGCAGCACCTGGGTCGCCAGCGACAGGGCGGTGATCTCGTGCAGCGAGCCGTCCTTCTTGCCCTTGCCGCGGGGCGTGCGGACGGCGTCGTAGA